>ENA-UERS01000007-UERS01000007.1-human-gut-metagenome-genome-assembly--contig:-NODE-7-length-179859-cov-82.538163_pt1 | contig 179859 bp, 154 predicted proteins | sample MGYA00242991_ERZ507992 | MGnify/ENA primary metagenome ERZ507992 (study PRJEB26167, sample SAMN06115535) | human gut metagenome | host: Homo sapiens | place: China:Chongqing | collected 2015-10-24...
ATTTTACAGGAAATGACATAAACCAACAACAATAAATGATTATGAGCAACGAAACAGAAAGAACACTGCACGAGCTGAAGCTTCCGGGAATGGCAAGCTGCTGGAGCTCTCTGGAAGAAACACATCAGTTGGACAAGCTTACCCTGCGTGAAGGCATGCAGATCATGCTCCAGTACGAACGTGACACGAGAGGGAACAACCGCATCCAGCGTCTTATAAAGAATGCCGGCTTCCGTCTGAGAGCCTCGATGGAAGAACTTGAAACGGACACGGCAAGGGGCATACAGGCCTGCTCTGCAGCCGACCTTGCAACCGGAAATTACATCACGGGCGGAATGACGGTCATCATTACCGGACCGGCAGGAACCGGGAAGTCCTACTTTGCCTGTGCCCTGGGTGACAGGGCATGCAGGAACGGCCGGAAGGTACTGTACTTCACGATGAACATGCTCATCGAGAACCTGAAGCTTGCACATCTGGAAGGACGGGAAACAAACTTCTTCCGGAAGCTGAACGCACATGACCTGCTGATTATCGATGACTTTGGGATGGTCAAGCTGGACGGCCAGATACAGCATGACTTTGAACAGATCATCGATGACCGGTACAACCGGAAGGCACTCATCCTGGCCAGCCAGCTTCCCGTTGCAGACTGGTATGATGTGTTCCAAAGCGAGCTCATTGCGGAAGCCTGTCTGGACAGAATCGTGCATAAGGCAATAAAATTTGACCTTAAAGGAGAGAGCCTAAGAAAGAAGTATTAACTTTGCCAACAACACTGAATACTAACTGGGGACTGAACGGATATCACCGGAAATGCTGAACGGGTATCCGCCGGAATATGCACCCCACCTTTCGGATTAAGCACATCGCCCTTGTAGCGCGGAATCAGGTGCATATGTACGTGAAAGACCGACTGTCCAGCCGCCTCGTTCACATTAATACCCACATTGTATCCGTCCGGATGGTACCGCTCGTCTACCTTCTGCTTCACGTACTGAAGCACTACATTCATGGCCTCCCGTTCGTGATTAGTCAGGTCGAAGTAAGAAGCCACATGCCGCTTGGGGATAATCAGTGCATGACCTGGCGATACCGGATAACCATCATAGAACGCCACACAAGTAGCCGTCTCACAAATAATTTCCACTCTTCGCGACAGACGGCAGAAAGGACAAACCTCTCCTTCCTTCCGGGGCAACTTATTGAAATGCTGATACTGATAAAGCTCATAGCTCGAATTACGTTCCAAACTCTGGAAAGGCAGCCGCACATTACACTGATAGGTGTACTGGCGATGAATGGCATGCAACCTGAATCCTTCTTCCGTCAGGTCACGACGGACGGCAAAAAAGGCCGTTCCCGTAGAAGCAAGAAGGTTCGTGACATTCATCATCACTTCCGCCTGTGCGTATGGCTCCAATACATTCAGCACATAGTTGCACAGAATGGTATCAAACTTCCCGTCCGGATACTCAGGACGATAATAATAGTCGTACCCCGTGATGTCATACCCCTGACGTTTCAACTCGTCTGTATCAAAGCCATACCCGCAACCAAAGTCCAGAATACGTCCCTTCAGCAGATTATGTTGAAGCAGGTAACGGGTGGGTACAGAAAGACTCGTACGCTTGATAGCGGTGAGGTAAGGATGATTTATCTTTTCAGGTTCCATAGTATTTAGTATTTCCAGGTTTCAAATCCCATGTTCAAGGCTATTTGGTGCATTGGTCCGAAAGTACGCCTATACACATCCAAAAACTCTTCCTCATTCATCAGGACAAACTCTTTCGGAGTATATCCTAAAGACAGAAAATCTTCCAGAATTGCAGGCTGATACTCCGCTTGTATAGAGACATTCAAAGAATGATGCTGCAATTTAGCTAATTTAGGCAGATAAATATCCAAATCCGGCAGATAATTACTTTTGGAAGAATTGATACAGCCATCAGCAGGTATCAGATTCCAAAGCAAATCATGAGAAACAAAACTCCAAGGAATAAAATGATCCAACTCATAATCGGAAGGATACAACTCATGGCCTGTGTAAATGCAGCGTACAGGCCCTCCTATCTGTATCACCTTATTCCAATAACGATGCTGGTTTGCCAGAGAACTCCTGCTTTCCGGCCTGATTAGCTTACTGGAAATAGCCGGCACATTGGGATTCCTCGCTTGCAGAAACTGCATTAAGTTCCAATAAGTGAAATCCATCAGAATCTTGTAATGCGTATGCAGATATTCATCCCACACCGGATTAAGTTCGATATAAAAATCCGCTTTCTCTTTATAGATGGAATAAAGACATCCGTTTTCAAAACTTTGAGAACGCCACATAACTTCACGACTGTTATTTGTCGCATTTATCCAGGGATACAGAAAACAGTAAGGTACATACGTAGTAAGCTTACCCAGTCTACTCTTTACCTGTTTATCTCTCAGCCTTTCCTGAAGCTGTCCGATAACCTCCTCGCAACTCGCATCAATCGGTATCTGTGTCTCTTTCTGCAATTCGGTGACAATATCAAACAAAGAATCGTTTTTCCCAAATGACAGTCTGAAATAATGTATCGGATACCAGGCATTGGCCACCATACGAATTACAATATCCCATACATTTATATGTAAATTCTCCGTACGGGCATGTATCTGCAAGATGGCCAAGAACCAGAAGAACTTATAAGTGGCCGAAGTGGTATCAAATATCCGACTAAGGCATCGGGTGGTAAGTGTTTGTGATTGCGGTATTTGCATAAAGATTCATTTTATTAAAAATACTAATTCTTTGTAGAAATTCGAATTTTTCCATCTTCACTTTTAGAATAAGATATAAACCCTTTACGACTAAGTGCTGATGCCAAAGAAGTGTTCCAATCATTTCCCGTCAAAGTTACACGGCTAAATGCTTTTGTTATTTCTTGATACTTTCCTCCCAAAATCTGCAATAGTTCTTCTATTTTTGAAAAGTCATAATCAAAAGAATCGATCATTGATGCAACCAAACGTACTCTTTTCCCCTTATTATCAGCTCTTTGAAGTAGTTCTATTATTGTATTCTCCTTTAACGTTGACATATCAGATTTAGATAATATATCAAGTACAATATTGGCAAGCATCGGTGAATCCAAAAGAATATTCTCAGGAATGACAGACACCAGTTCCCTTTTTTGTTCCAACGTAAACTTATTCGAATTCAAAACTTTTTCAGCAACTTCCGCCTTTGTAAAATAAGAAGATTGCTTATTCTCAAAGAAAGCAAGATGATGGAACAATAAGTAATCTGCATAAGCATCTGTCTCTTTTAATAAAGCTGTATTTTTGTCACTAAAAGGAAGTTTTGAGTGAGATAGCAGAACCTTTAAACGTTCAGCTTCTAAGTTTTTCAAATACTCATCTCCGTCAAACTGTTTATCAAAAGAATCGATTATTGACTTATATGCTTTTATCCCAAGTAGGTTCGTACCTAATAAATCTCTAAATAAAGTCTGATAATCCGCTTCACTTCCTATAAAATTACTCTTACCTAATCTCCAAGCATAATATTCAATATATTTTATGTACGTATCTTGATCCTTATGTTTACAATGATAATATACCACTACGTTGTTCCATGTAGGAGTTATCAAGAAAAGTTGATAAGCCAAGGTTATTAGCTCACCTGTTTTAATTCCTTCACTGCTAATCAATAAATTGATCTGCCTACATAAATAATTTTTTTTCTCTTCATGGCTTAATAAATCATTATTCAATAAAAACAAAATAGAATCCTGTGTCTCATCTTTACATTGAATGGAAAAACAGGGTAATGCTTTAACGATATTATTCCTGATAAAGTCAACGAAACAAGTGTACCCAGTTGCAACTACCCTACTTAAATTCAGCTTTTCGGATGTTATATTTTCCCTTTGTAATGAACTTGTGATAACACACAAATTATGAACGTTTATTTCATACGTACAATTATCGATTACACAACGTAGTAATTCACTATTCTTTTCATTTAACTGCTTAAAACATCCAGTAGCAACTAAATGCTTACAACGATTTAGACCAATACTTTCAACTCGCGCTGTAATAAAATCAAAGTGCTGATTCAGCCATTCCTGAGAATTATCTCCTAAGTTCTCACTATATTTTAACCATCCTTCTCTAAGCTGATTTTGTTCTTCAGCATTATGCCACAAATCAATTGCATTCCATGACTGTTCTTTATCCCAATCAACATAATGTTTAAATACTTTCGACTGCTCTTTTCCTAATGCATAATATTGGGCGAGAAAATCAAGAGGTGCATTTTCTGTTTCCAATCGATACATTATCAGATTAAAATTATCCTCATACCTACTGCTATGCTTGGCTAAAAAATCAAGTAAATCATTGTTTAATATAGCATTACTTTCAAACATATAAGAAAGAAGCTCTTTTACAAAGTTTTCTACTTTATCAATGTGATAAGAATATTCCAGTGGTATATCTCTTTTGATAGATAATAATAACTCCCTATCTGACCAAGAAAGCATACCCTCATAGAAAAATGAAATATAATCATAATACTCTTCATCAATGAAACCTCTCCGAATAAATACATCCATCATTGGAGAAAGTCCCAAACTATTGTAGAGCCCATCTACTCCTTGCTTATAGTCAGCTACTAACTTCCTTAATTTATATCTATGCACATTAAGTTTTTCTAAATTAAATTCTTCTCTCTTTTTCTTAAATTCTTCTTCTCCACTTTTTAACAATACCATTCTAGTTTTAAATTGCATTGCTTTATTTATTTCTTCTAAATTTACGTTTTTTGAAGCACTCACATTATTGTGATAATAATTTGTATATCTGTAATTAATACAAGATGTAGATATAAGCATATTAAAAAGCTGTTCATTTTCTGCAATAGCCTCTAAAGAATACTCAGAATCTTTAATCATGAACTTTCTTAAATCATCAGTGCAATAATTTTTAAGTTTATACAAATACAAAAGACGCAAATCGGCCTCCTTTAAATGTCTTACTCTTAAATATTCTTGATACTCTTTTTCTAATTCTTTTTCTTTTAATTCAATCTCATTCAAGGCAAACTTCGCAAATAATGGTTTTGCCTTTATGCAGCTATAAACTTTTCCCTCTCGTCTGTGAAGCATTGCAAAGTCTTTAGGATGATAATTTTTATAAACTATCATAGCCAATAACTTTGTCAAATTTAGCTTTTGCCCTTTTTCTGTAAGCTTCTCTTTATACTGAGAAAATTCATTCACGATATTAGTCAATATACGCATATCTTGAATGAAAAATGCCATATCTGCTAAATCTCCATCTTTTATGACTCCATTCTCTACTCCAACTTTTTCAAGTGCTTCTTTAAGTTTACTTTTAGAGTTTGATGGGTTAATAACAGGTATAACCGTAGTTATGTAATCAAAGAATTTTGTACGCTCTTCATTTACGAACATATCATCTTTTACAGCATATACAAACACTACATTTCTGCCTACTATCTTAGATTCATTAATAAGCTGGTTCAACTCTCTAAGCTTAAGAAATATATCAGATGTTCCAAACCTGTCCAGATCTTCAATAATAACCACATTATATTTTGTAACCTGAAAAAAGTAAAGTATTTCATCAAGATGTTTATTAAAGATTGAATTTTCCTCCTCAATCTCAATATACATATCTTTTAAATTCAACTTATTCAGCTTTGAGTTACAATATGATTTCACAAAACTCTTGACACTCAAATAAATAATATACAGAATAAATGCGAAGCCAGATAGTTTCAGAAAGGGAAGAAATCTGCCAAGTCCGTATGAAATTAATAATGACCGGACATCTCCAAAATCAGGAAAGAATACCACAATTATAGCCAATATTAATCCAATGGCAAACCAAGCATAAGTTCTCAACCGATTTTCCTCAATATGGACAATTCTTCTAAACCGTGAGTTCTGGACAGTGGATGTTCGTTCGCGATAAATCAATTGCTGTAGGATACTGTATTCTATCCTTCTGTTTAATTTTTCAACTTGCTTCTCAGATTTATGGCAACTATACCCATTTGAAGATTTACTTTCATTACCTTTTGGCTGCCCAGAGTTTTCTTGAATACCCTCCTGAACCTCTTCCTCCCCATCACTTTCCTCCTCCTCCGAACGTAAAGTTGCCAAAGAAATAGGAAGGTATTCAAACTCCTTATATCTCTTACGCAATGTCTGAAGAACAGAACTCTTACCTGACCCAAAAGGTCCGGTAAGAGCAATGTTTTTTATTTCTCCCTTATCGAGAGCTTTATCAATAACTTCATGCAACTCTTCTACAGTTTTAAAAGCTGCATCTTTTTCAGTTAAATCCTTGGGTAATAATGGCTCCAGCATATAAATCCTCTTTTAAAAAATTGAAGCAGATGAAATCCGGGAAGGGATTATGCCACTCCACCATATCGTTGGCTCACGTAATTAAACACCGCATCACGATAATAAGTAATACTTTCATCCGGATAACTTTCAGGTAACTCCTGCCAGAGCAAATCCCGTATGGTTATCACAATGGAAGCTTTTGTTTCCTGCTTATCAAATGGATGATCCATTGTTTCGAGCATAGACTTAATCTTATTTAATAAGTCTTTGGCCACTTTCTTCAACTTCTGAATATCCTCCTTCGACAAATCTTTCTTCTCTAATATATCATACAATGAAAGCTGCTCATCATTTTCAAAACCTTCCCTGATATATCGTTTCTCTTCTTCTGACAACTTTTCAGTCAGACGCATCAAGTCTTCAAAAGTTTTCTCAATACTGGCCCGGTTTTGTTCTTTGTTATAATTGCTGATAATTTCCTGATATTTCTCATAGAAATTTATTCTCGAAGGATTGGCCGACAACATTTGAGCGATACGTTCCTGTAACACCTCCTGAATATCTTTCATCACCAGATTCTTGTCTCTTCTTCTGCCAAACTCTCTTCTCAACAAATCAAAATCAATCTTACTAATATCGAAACGGCGATTGGAATCAATTTCCTCCAATTCATTTATAGTTTCCACTTCCAAATGCTCATCTACGATTCCATTGATAACCACACTAAGGTCTGTTATATCCGCATGCTTACGCTTCTTCTGCAATGCTTTATAAATAGCCTCTAACGCATCTTTTTGTTGCTTCATTTCCGACGTAATATCATCGCGGTCTAAGAATTTCCACAATTTGAGCAAAGTAGTGAGATAAGTGTTATAACTCTTTCTTATTTCAACCGTTTCGCACATGGCATTTGCCGCATCTCTCAGCAACGACAATTTTACAAAAGAATCCGCCTGAATCAAGTCCTTCAATTCAAAGCCATGTTCTTTAAGAAATGCTACAGCACTGGAAATAGTCTCTATCACACGGTTGATAAGCTCCTTTTTGTCTATTGTAGGGTCTTTGCCCTCTTCTCCCTCTTCCGAGCTTGCCGTATAATCTGCCAAAGCCTGCCTGAGTGCTTTTACAATGCCCATATAATCAATAATAAGGCCGTTTTCCTTTCCCTCGGCCACTCGGTTTGCCCGAGCTATCGTCTGCATCAATGTATGGGCCTTCATTGGCTTATCTATATACAGGCATGACAAGGATTTCACATCAAACCCAGTCAACCACATCGCACACACAAATACCACTCGCAGCGGATTATCTGTATCTTTAAAATCCTCATCAAGTTTACAGTCCTCCATCTTCTTACGATGCGTCAATATATCAAGTTCCCACTTCTGGAATGTCTGTATTTCATTCTGTTCTTGTGAAACGACCACAGCCATTTCCGTTTTTTGCATCCATTCCAGTTTTCGTTTCTGTTCCTGAACTTCCTGCTGATAAGGACTGGCAGCAATCTGCTTTTTCAATGTTTCAATCTCTTTCTGCCAATATTCCTGTACGTAATCATACATGCGCACACAAGTTATCTTATTGTAACACACAACCATGGCCTTTCCAGATGTCCACAGGTCACTATAATGACGCACAAAATCCTGCGCTACAATTCTCAGGCGTTTCGGAGCCGTCAGTAAATGTACCTCTTTAGCAAATTCACGTTCCAACTTAGCCAATTGCGAGGCATCCATTTCTCCAGCCTGCTCCAATGCCGCAGCAATCTCCGCGTTTATTTCCGGATTCTTTAAATCCTTCAATTTTTCTCCCCGGTTCTCATAATACAACGGAACAGTCGCCTTATCATCCACAGCCCGCTTGAAATCATATATGCTGACATATCCTCCAAACGTACGGGCTGTAATATTATCATCTCTCAAAAGAGGTGTACCCGTAAATCCAATTCGGCTGGCAGTAGGGAGTAAGTGTACCAAATTATCAGCAAACAATCCATTTTGTGTGCGATGCGCCTCGTCACTCATTACAATAATATCATGATCCGGATAAATCGGTGTCGCTTTAGGATCATTGAATTTCTGAATCAAAGAGAAAATAAAAGAAGGATTACCCCCTAATCTTTTTATCAAATCTTTGCCACTTTTCGCAATAAATTCTTCTGTTTTCGTTTTACCCAGCGCCCCACAGTTTTCAAATGTATCACTAATCTGTTTGTTCAACTCCTCACGGTCTGTCAAAACAACAATAGTGGGAGAACCCTCAAATTTCCGCCTGATTTTACGGGCCATAAACAGCATCGAATAGCTCTTTCCACTGCCTTGCGTATGCCAGAATACTCCTAACTTTCCATTCACATATTCCCGACGACGATACATATCTACGGCCAAGTTCACTCCCAAATACTGGTGGTTACGCGCCATAATCTTCACCGTTCTCCCGTCTGAATGGTCATAAAGAATAAAGTTTTCCAGTAAATCAATAAAATTCTCTTTCTCGCAGATACCACGTAACATAGTGGGCAATTCGATATTTCCCTTGTCCATTTCCGTCAAACGTTTCCACTCGTGGAAGAACTCCCATTTGGAATCTATCGTACCTACACGTGCCTCCAGCCCATTACTGAAAATAATAAAAGCATTGTGATAGAAGAGTTGTGGAATCGTATCCAGATAATCCCGGTAATTTTGACTGAACGCATCTTCCACTTCCACATTGTGATTTTTCAATTCCATGAACAGCAAAGGAATACCGTTCACAAATCCTACAATATCAGCTCTACGACGATACAGTGAACCATACACTTTCAGTTCTCTGACACAAAGAAAATCATTATCGGCACCCTTCTCAAAATTTATGATTCTTGCCTTTACTTCTTTCGTTTCTCCGTTAGGCAATACTCGGGTCACAGGCACCCCGTCACGGATATATTGATACTTCTGCTCGTTAATCTGCATAAGTGTCTGGCTACTCATGTGTTCTGTCATCCGTTCTACCGCCTCAGCCATCTGCTTGTCATTAATCCACGGATTCAATTTTTTCAAGGCCTTGCGGAAGCGTTGCACCAAGAATACTTCATGATAACTTTTCCGTCCCAAAGTGCCATTTTCTCCCAACACTTCTTTATCATAAGCATACACAGGAGTCCAGCCAAGTTCTTTTTCCAAAAATTCAGCTGTACTTTTCTGTATGAGTTTATCTTCGCCGTAGTCTGTTGACATAGTTTGATTCAAATTAGTTTTAACCTAAAGTACGTAGTTTTTTCTGAATAAACCAAGTGACAATACCACAATAGGAATAATATTTTTCTTTTACTCCTTCTTCATCTTCCTCAAAATGCTTCTCACTGTATTTCTTTAAATAAAATTTCAACGTCTTCTTATCCCAGCTTTTTCCTTTTTTACAAGCAACATTAATCTGGGAAATCACCTGATTTAACATTGCCTTTCTATTTACTTTAAGCAATTTTGTATTCAGATTTAGTATATCATTGATTTCCGTATTATATAATTCGTTGGTAGAAATTATAGTTCCGTCAGAATTGTATTTGATTGTATCTATAAACTGTTGGTCAAGTGGAGTAAATGAAATATCCTTTGCCCCCTTCAGTCTATCACAATGATCATCTTCCCCAATATGACCAGGACAACAAATTACCATATTTCTATATTCCAGTTTTAAATCATCATGCAGTTCTCTACATTTCATATGTTCTACCCGATGATCTTCTTGTGTCAAAACATAGTTTTTCCTGTCCTTCTTATATAATTTGTCTTGCTTAGGAATTCTACGCATACAATAAGCACATATATACCCCTGCTCTTTCAAAAGTGATTGAACTAATTCTGGAATAGCCTGATAATCTACCCCCGGAGTATTTTTGTACTCGGTCCACTCTTTCGGTTCTTTATTTTTTGTAATCAGAATCATAGGCTTGTTTTATTCCATAAATGATATTAAGGCTTCCATTCTTGTTAATTCTGGGTCACCACCGGCAATATTTTGCTCTAATTCCTTCAATAATTTTCTTGCCGTTTGAATATCACCTTTATCTATTAATTCTAATATAGTTTTAATATCGGTATTGACTTTTAAGTCTCTGGATGGCTGCCCCATATATGTTTCAATAATTGTGGAAGCATCCATTCCATATATATTCAGTTCTTTATGCGAATATTTTCCGTCTGAATATTCCAGTTTATATACTACATTTATATCATTTCCTTTTTCATCCTTTCTTGGTTCAACTGATGACATCACCAAGGGAGCATGCGTACTTACAATAAACTGAATCTTGGGGAAAGTATCTTGCAAAGCCTTCAGTACACGAACTTGCAAAGCAGGATGCAGATGTTCATCAATCTCGTCAATGATTACAGTGCCATGCGTATGTTTGTAGCATTGGTCACCAAACATAGATTTATTAAGTAAAGCACAACGGAAAGCAATATCTATCACAATGTTCACCAAGCGACGGTAACCGTCGGAAAGTAATGCAGATTCTGATTCTCGTCCATCCACAAAAATAAAATACACTTTGCCTTCATTATGACGTATATCAATATCACTAATGATATTACAACCATTAGGACCCAATGCCTCCATGATGGCATTTCTTACGGAATTAATTTCTTCGTTTCCTCTTTGGGCTTCTTTTAATACAAGCAAACGCTTTATCCAGCATTCCAACAAGCCTCTACAATCATAACATTCATAATAACCAAATGAAGGTTTTTGATTATATTTCTTAAATTTTGTTTTATCAAACTTACGCACTGAATGAATATCTTCCGTAGTAAAACATGCATATACTGGCAATGCATTTACTTGTAAAATACTTTTATCTTGTTGAGATACATGTGAAAAAAGATTCATAATAGCAGCATATTCTCTTAACGGCTTTAAACCTGTCACAAGATTTCGCGAATTCTTTTTTGACTTCTTTTCTATCTTCAAGTCTTCATCTATATCTAATGAATATGCCTCACCTGATGTAGTCAAAATATTTAAGAAATCCCATTCCCCCGGATGAAACAAGATTTCGATAGGTTGTTCTAAAATTCCTGTATCCCTAAAATCATTATCATCAGCACTTTTCCATACCGTATTTTCATCACTGTAACCAGAAAAGAATGCATTTACCACCAAATTACAGGCATGCAATAACGATGTTTTACCAACAGAATTATCCCCTATCAACAAATTTACGCCTCTACGAAATTCTATACTTTTTTCTTCGTAGCATCGAAAGTTTTTTATTGTAATATCACGCATAATCTTTTAATTTAAGGTTTTATACTTCTATTTCTCCACTCATTAGTTTGGGAAGTAGGCGGTCGCGAGCTTCAGTAATATTACACATTTGCTTCCTAAGATTTTTAATATCACGATAAAAAAAACTGACTACATCATCGTACTTTTTACTTAAATCCTCAGAAGGTAATAATATTACTTGTTCTTTTAAATATTTAAAATGACGAGCATAACTATAATTCGACAAATCTATATTGACTAAGCTAGCATACAACAGACTTTGAGGCATTCGCCTATGATTGTTAGACATAATTAGCTGCACCCCATCTGCTCCTTTTGCAAATGAAAAATTGATATATTTCAGAATCCGAGTATGATCTCCAAAAATAATATATGGAATATCATCAACTTTTACTAGACATCCATTATCATTAGTATATCCTGCTATATAATCTTTACCTTGATCAATAATAGGAATGAGACCTGTTCGTTGATAATAGGTAGCTGGCACTTGCCTTGTTCTTTGAACTTTACATAATAAATCACCAACTTTCTTCTTCTCCCACCCCTCCGGCACACCATCCACTATCTTCGTTTTTTCATATCCTGGGAAACGTAAATCCACAAACCATTCTTTATAAAGACGCTGTGCAGCTTCTTCCAATAACTTAATCTGTTTTTGGTAGTTTTCTATCAAGGAATCGTAACGAAAGAGAATCTCAGCTATGCGACATTGAATAAAATATTCTGGAATATTTAATTCATAATTACCTAAACGATTTTGGCTAAGATTTTGAATATTAGCTCCTATAGCCGAACCTGCGATACTCTTTCTAAATAATGGAGCTTTAAAATGATATGTAAAGAAATAAGGATTATAAGTGTTCTTATCATTAATTCGTAACCTTATACAAAATCCTGAGAAAGTTGACAAAATATTTTTATCAATAAGCATACAACGTCCAACCAAATCCCTATTCCCATTTGAACGAACAAATAAGATATCACCTGGTTGTAAATAATCTTCGCTTCTAACAATCTCTTCTTTCACTTCTTGTAAAGTCGAGAAATCAGGGGAAAACCGATCTTTAAAATCTGAAACTCCAATAATTTTTATTCCAGAAGCATATGCGGATTTATTAAAATTAATACCATTATCTAGAATTGCAATATCTTTAATTTTCACTTTCTTCCATACACTCATACCTTTCCCTCCTTTCTACTCTCTGAAGTTACCACTTCCCAATGTCCTGTTTTATTACTACCCACACGCACAATCATCCCAGCTTTTCTTAACTCACCTAAACGGCGTTTGACTGTTGCTTCAGATACACCCAATAATGCTCCATATTCAGCATAATTCAGGTTGTTATTCTCTTGAATAGCCCGATACAAACGTGCCGTTATCGGGTCAACCGAAAGTTCTTTTATCGGGTCAGGAATCATATTTATCAGGTCAGTTGTAGGTCTTATCAGGTCAGCATTCTGCGATTTCTTGTAGGCTTCTATCTCTTTACGGATATTCCGGATATGTTCGTCGAACATAAACTCATAGAAAGGAAGCAGCGTTTCCTGCTCACGTGAATCAATGAGCGACTGAATATATTCCGCCTTATCTTCTTTCACTACTTTTGAAGGGACCAAGCCAAATTCATATTGCAAATGATTCATGACCAATCTCGACATACGTCCGTTACCATCTACCCACGGGTGAATGGTGACAAGCTGAAAATGCGCATCAAAACTGGCTTTATACTTTGCAATGACATCATCCGTATTCAAAAGTTCTGCTCTTTGTTGGTTCAGGTACTGACACAACTCTTTTAACTTGTCAGGCACTTTGCGAAAGTTCATATAAGAACTTCCCCCTACGCCCGCTGTGACACCGAGTAAACGAAGGTCTCCTTTAGATGAGTCAAAGCTGCCACTTGCTGTGTGGTATTCGCCACCCGTATTTTTCATGACCAAAGCCGAAAGCCCTTTCAGCATCTCAACAGAAAATTCCGTATGCGCCTTAGCTTGTTTCATGGACTGTTCGTATGCCGCTTTCAAGTCCAAGTTCATCATCTGTTCCTGAATGCTACGGCCTTTTGCCGTAATGCCTTCATCAAAAAGCAGCTGATTCTCTATCTCCGTAACCGTGCTACCTTCAATAGCTGTAGAATGGGTAATAAGAGAATAGAGATAGAATTTGTTATAATCTATCTGCTCGGCAATCCCTAATGTTTTATATTCATCCAGCAGGGAAAGCAAGGTTTTTGTCTTGTCATCCAGGGTCATTTCAGTGTCTCCCAATCCTTTAGAATTGCATCCATTAATGCATTAGCTTCCTTGTTCAATTTTGCCAATTCTGCATGAATCTCATTCATACGCTCGTGAAAATCCACTCCATCGTCTTCCATCTCTGCCACACCTACGTATGCACCGGGAGTAAGCGAATAGTTCTTCTCTGCTATTTCATCAAGTGTAGCAATCTTGCAAAGTCCTGCAATATCGTGATACTCACCCTTACCAAACTTTTCCGTCAACCAGTTATATTCACCGATTACTGTCAGAATACTTTCAAGTACTTTACAAAATTCGTCACCAGCCAGACGCATGGGTTTCACTTCACGCTTTTTCAACTTTTCTTCAGCGGACTTTACACAAGCCTTGGTCTGTTCTATCTGTTCATTGAGCTTTTTGCTCAATGCATCGTAATTCTCCCAGGAGCCTTCGAGCCAGGTAAGTGAACGCTTAAACTGAGTTTCCGTTTCTGCATCCAATAATTCTGTAAACGGTTTGACTTGCTCCATCATCTCACTTACAGCTTCCTGTATGGCACTGTTATATTTTTCTATCAGCGCCTGGTATTTCTCAGCTTCTCCACGATAGAGATGTACGATGGCCTGAAGATTGCACAACTGCCATTCGGTCCACTCGTTGAGTGTACGGTCTACTACCGTATAATATTTACGGGCATCAATAAACAATACCTTATCCTGATTTTCCTCTCGTTTGGCTTTATCAAAGAACCACAACGAGCAAGGCAAAGAAAGTGTATAGAAAAAGTTGTTTCCTACACTGACCATGACATCCACATGCCCGGTTTTTACCAGTTTTTCTCTGATGTCACGGTCTTTATTCGAGCTGTCGGTTGCCGAACTGGCCATTACAAAGCCCGCACGTCCGTGATCATTGAGATAGGCATAGAAATAGTTAATCCAAAGATAATTGGCGTTACCCACTTCTTTACTTTTAGTGTTTACACCAGGCAAGCCAAATGGGAGTCGCCCAGCACTTGAAGCCGACTCAGCCTTAACTTTATCGACATTGAAAGGAGGATTGGCAATCACATAGTCACACTTCCCTGCCAGATTGAACGCATCGTGATAGAATGAATTGGCTTCATCTCCAGAAACAATGCGACCATTAAGCCCATGTACCGCCATATTCATCAAACAAAGTTGAGCATTGTACTCCACTTTTTCCTGTCCATAGAATGTCATTTGTGTGTTGGCATTCATACCCGCTGCATTTACAAAATCGCCGGTCTGCACAAACATACCTCCCGAGCCACAAGCCGGGTCAAGCATTACGCCCTGTTCCGGCTCCAGCACATTTACCAACATTTTCACCAAGGACTTTGGCGTAAAAAAAACGCCATCATCGCTGGCTACCGCCTTGGCAAACTTGGAAAGGAAGTATTCATAGATGCGTCCAATAATATCGCCCCCTACTTCATCAATGGTCTTGTTATTGAAAATTCGAAGTAATTCGCGCAACAAATCATCCGAAAACATGGTGTACGACTTTGGCAGGACACCCGTCAGTTGCTCACTCTGTTCTTCCAACAACTGCATGGCATTATTGACTGCCTCACCTAAAGAATTAAGAGGCTGTCCTTCCTTATTCTCCAAACCGACGGATGCAATATCTTCGGGCAGATTAACAAGAAAATCAAACTGTGCTTCACGAGGAAGATAAAGCGCACTTTTTGCCGCAAAATCGCTTTGTTCTACCGGCATTACGCGCCCTCCTCGCGAGGGGCGATTTTTCAGAATTTCAGCTTCCACCAGTTTATAACGGCTATAAGCATAGCGTAAAAACAACAATGCCAGCACTGGCATGCAATATTGACTGCTTGTCAGTTTACTACCTTGTCGTAATAAATCAGCTGATTCCCACAGTTCTCCTTCCAATTTTCTTATATTAATCATATCCTTTGTCTAATTATTTCAATACAAAGATAACGATTATTTTTATTTCTCCCCCGCCAAATACACCGGCTGATACTTCGTCCCCGCATTCTTCAACACCCCTTCCTTCACCAGTTCCCGAATCACCCGCGTAGACTTCGACGAATTAAACCCAGTGAGCCGTTCAAAATCGCGGCGTTGCAGGAAAGAATGCGTCTTGAAATACTCTGCTAATTTCTTTTTCACCTCTTCCTCATCCAGCTTAGTAGAATGATGCGCCTCGTCCACCTTGCGCTCCAGATACACACTCTGAAAGCGGTCAATCAAATCCTTGTCGGGCGTGAACTTGATGCTTCTCACCTGTACATCGTCATCCTTAATATACTTCGGATTAATGTCTGGCGCACACTTCAGGCTCAGACTGAAATAGCCGATTCCTTCCAGATGCATCGCATATCCGTTGCTCAGGTTCTCATAGAGTTCATCGTTCAGGGCCGTGATGACAGCTGCCACATCGGCTGGAGAGACGGTACATTTCCTGCGTATCGCTTCACGGATTTCACGGGTGGTCACCACGTCTTTGGTAATCACTTTTGCATGCAACTTCGGCGCGGAGACTCCCTCCTTTACCGGATTCTCAAACAGGTCAAATTTTATAGCCATAATCGTTTTAGTTATATTGTTATTATACTTCTTTCGAAACGCTTATACAAAAATACCTCGACACGTTGCTGTCAAGGTCTCGACACGAACGTGACGAGACATCAGCACGAACGTGTCAAGACCTCGTCACGTACGTGTCGAGGTAAATTTAACTCAATTTTAAAAAAAAAGCAAGGATTTGCCTTCTAAATTTCAAGAAGCTCGTCCCCTATTTTTATACCACTTTCAGGTATTGCGGCATCACAGGTTTCTCCAGTTTCCAGGTGATGTTCATGGGGAAATCACCATGCGAAGAAACATAGTCCACAAGGCCGAAACAATGGAAAGGACAGGTGTTTCCAAAGCCGTCTTTCTTTTCCTCACGCACAAAAAGCACAATCTTGTTATGCCGCTGAGGTTGCTCGGTGTAAATCCGTCCTCCACGGTTGTGATGGGAGTCGGTATTCTTGGACTGCCAATGGAAGTAATCCTTATTGATGACATAATCGTCGTATTGCGTAGAAGGTGAAAAATCTTTGTCGGATTTGTTCAGGGTGACAAAGAGCAAGGTGGCATCGTATTCTGGCAAATTGAACACACCAGACACCGAAGACATTTTTTTCTCCAAAGTCTGCCGTCCGACCAACGTAAATATCTCCTCACGAGTATAGCATCCATAGAGTTCAATGCAAGGCAACACCTCAGGGCCAAGCGGTGTGGTGGTAATTTCCAAATGTGACAACAAGTAAGACACGATTTCAGCAGCTTCTTGCTTGAAATACCGATAACGGTCATCGTGCAGTAAAGCCAACGCCTGATACATGCCCATTTCTTTCAGTTCGGTTTTGTCGATTCGCTCCTGATAGAGATTATAGTAAAGCATAGTGGCATACAGCCGCTTGTCTTCGTCCATATAACGTTTGCTGCCCGACAGGAAATCGGCCACAAAATGCAAGTAAGAGGCGGTGTTATGATGTATCAGATTGCCCATGCCTTTCTCCAGGCGTCGGGTAATCGCATCATCGGTATAAGAGATACGTCCTGCGGCCCGTTTGAGAGACGTCCAACAATTGTTACCCACATATACCACACGGATGTCTTGTCCGTTATTCTCCAAAAATTGGGTAAGCGTAGGCAACTCGGTGTAGGAATTGATTTCTTTCACCAAGCGATTTTTGTTGTAGATGGCTTGCTGAATGTTCTCTAAGATGTATTGTCGGGCCTGCTTTTCCATGATGATGCTGCACCCGGTAGGCAAAAGGGTGAAACCGTTTGCTATCTGCTGGGCGATGTTCTTTTCGGGACGCAAAGTAAGGGCACGAAATTTTGAGGCGAAATCATACTTCTTATGGGCTTGTGCCACAAAATCGAGGACGGTGAGTTCGGTCTTCCCTGGAGAAAGACGGAGACCACGGCCCAACTGTTGCAGGAAGATGGTCAAACTGTCTGTAGGACGGAGGAAAAGTACCGTATCTACTTCGGGTATATCGACTCCTTCATTGAAGATGTTGACCACACACAGGTAATGTACCAGTCCGTTACGAAGGTCTTCTGCCAGTTGCTTACGTTGCGGTTGCGGCGTATCGGAAGTCAGGCTTTTTGCATTGAATCCGTATTTCTGAAGCTGAAGGGCCATAAAGTCGGCATGTTTCTTATTGACGCAGAAGCACAGAGCACGACAGGTGTATTCATCGGCCAGGTAACGGTGTAAGGCATCTACGATGTGTTGTGCCCGTTCGGGTACGCACAGTTTGTCGGCCAGTCGGTCGATAACGTAACGTTGTCCGTTCCAAAGAGAATCATCGGTCAGGTCGGTGTCATCGGTCACGCACAGGTATTGGAAGGGAGTCAGCAATCCGGCCTGAAGGGCTTGGGGAAGGCGTATCTCGGCACTGATGCGCCCGCCAAAATCCGGGCGAAGGTCTTTTCCGTCCATACGTTCCGGTGTGGCGGTGAGTCCAATCAACAATTGAGGATGAAAATGCGAAAAGAGTTTCCGATAGCTGTCGGCCTGGCTATGATGAGCTTCGTCGATGACGATGTAGTCGTAATAATCGGCTGGGAGCTGCGAAAACAGGGCTTCAAACCGTGAGTTGAACATGGAAATGGAGACAAACAGATGGGCATAGTCGGCCTCGGTTTGAGGAGCTTCATTACCGACCCACAACGTACCGAAATTGGCGTCTTGCAACACGCTGCGGTAGGTGTGCAAGGACTGGCGAAGGATTTCTTCACGATGGGCGGTGAACAGGATACGACTGGTCCGCCCTGCTCCTGTCTGCTGTTGGCAGAAGGACTGATAATCAAAAGCGGAAATTACGGTCTTTCCCGTACCGGTGGCCGCCACAACCAGGTTACGGAAGTTGCCACACTCCTCGCGCTCTACTTTCAGTTTATCTAAAATCTGCTTCTGGTGTGGGAGCAAGGAATAACGTTGGTACACGAAAGTATCCGGTTTTCCTTTGAAGGTGTTGCGATGCAATTCTTGTTGGAACTTTTCAATACCTCCCAGCCGGAAATCTTCAAAGTTCGGGCTGTTCCAATATAAGTCGAAGGTGGCCAGTGCGGTCTTGATGATGTGCGGATTCTCTACACTCGTCACGCGCATGTTCCATTCCAATCCGTCGGTCTGTGCCGACTTAGACAGGTTGGACGAGCCGATATAGGCAGTGTGCATGCCGGAATTACGTACAAAAATGTAGGCTTTGGCATGGAGACGTTCGATGTCGGTTTGATAAGAAATATGGATTTCCGTATGAGGTAGTTCGGCAAGTTGTTGCACGGCCTTAGTCTCGGTCGCCCCACAATAAGTTGTGGTAATGATGCGCAAACGGGTGCCTTCGCGTTGGCAGAACTTTTTCAGATCATCCAACAGCAAGCGCACACCGGAGAGCTTCAGAAAAGAAACAATAAAATAAATCTCGTCGGCACTGGCAATTTCCCGTCGGATTTCCTCGCCCAATGAAAGGACGCTGTTTCCACCCGTAAACAAGTTGCTCACCCGGAAGCCGGATTGTGGGCGGACGGTTTCTGAATGACTGTGCTTTTGCAGGAGGTTCTTTTGCTGGGTCATCACCTCCATCAAGAGGTTGGAAGTGTCGGCTATCTGCACTTCTTCCACAAGCCCGTACTCAGCCAATATCCGGTTGACCAGTGTCATCCGGTCGTGCATATCTTCCGTGTCTTCCAGTTTCTGCCGAATGGCTTTTGCCAGATAATCCGCTAAAATCTTAGGGGATTCGGCCGCGTCTATCTGTTCGCGCAGGCAAACCAACTGCTGGGATTCAGCCTCCCGTATATCTCGTTCAACTTCCTGATTGATAATATTCTCGTAGATTCCTTTCTTTAACATCGCTTACTGATTTCAGAATTTCATGCTGAAAGTACAAAATAAAATGAAACTAGCTGACATATTTTTAGAAAGAATCCCGAAAAACTTTATCTTTGTGAATATTAATCATTGGATATTATGAACTCCTTCATCCCCATCTTTTCAGCCTTTTTCATCCTGCTCGGGCTCCTCGTCTGGAGATTCCCCAAACTCATTGCAGGATACAACACCATGACGCCCGAGCAGCAGAAAAAAGTCGATGTCAAAGGGCTCAAAGCCTTCATGTGCCGTGTGTTCTGCGCAATCGGCGTACTGGTTTTCGTGAGCTACCTGCTCCTGAGGCTGTTCATGGACGAAGCATCGGCTATCAACATCAGCTCCATAGTAGTGCCCATAATAGGGGTTATCTATCTGCTGGCCGGTGGCCAACGGTACGATCACAACTAACGGGATGCCTGGGCGATAATCTCCTTTACTTCGCAGCACTCTCCTTCCCGACGGATGCACCAGAACGGGACGGACTTGGCATCAGTAAACTCTTTCATCCGCCAGGCTGATTCGAAACCGCTGGCCACGAAATGCATGGGCACGAACAGGCCGGTACGGAACACGTCGAGAAACTGACGGGCTCCGCGGGTGTAGCCGTTGCCGATGCGCCCGTCTACGGGGAACATCACCATGTCGAAACGGTCGGTGAGCTTGCGGATGTCTTTCAGCTCACCCAGGAAACGCTTTTCTTCCTTGGCAGGGTCAATGTCGATGCCGAAGTCAGGACTGTAGACCAGTCCCCCGTGATAGTCGTCGGTCAGGAAGCGGGCGTACCAGTTGTTCAGGTCGCCGGCATGGAAGATACGCTCGCCGTCGGTCTCTATCACCCATGACACGCCGCTGTCATTACTTCCGGTGGCCGTCACGCGGAGGAGTTCGTCTTCCCACGTGGCACCTTTCCCCAGCCAGGCGTCGGCTTCTTCCTTCTGCGCCCGACGGTGTTTCAGGATGTCTTTCGAAAGGATGTAGCGCACGTTCGCTTTCCGGGTCCGCCAGGAGAAGATGTCGCGGTTGAAATGGTCTTCATGGAAATGACTGGAGAAAACGTACAGGGGCTTGGGCGACTGCAACAGACGGGGCATCACGCCGGCAGGGTCCATCCAGTAGTCGAACACGAGGATGCAGCGGTCGGTCTCGAGGGCAAAGCCGCTGTGGAAGATATAGGTAAGTTGCATAGGCTGCTTGAATAGTTTGTGCAAAGATAGCGTTTTTGCCGGAAAGGAGCAGCCAGCCCCGGGGATTAAGGGGCTGTGCCTTCCACTTTATAACGGATGGAGCGTTCGCTGCGTTGCAGGCAGTCGGTGAACACGCGCAGATCGTTGGTGTAGTTCATCAGTTCCCACACGAGTTGCATTTCTTCGTCGGTCCAGGCTGCTCTGTGGCGCGGATATTTTTTCCGGATTTCCTGCAAAGGTTCCGGATTGGAATCTTCCGGAAGGTTCAGCCGGCTGGCCCGTTCACGAAGATGTGTCAGCACACTGTTCCAATAGTTGTGATAGAGAGGCTGACAGAAGAAGTCTGCACAGAGAATCTTCTGCTTCGGCGGACAGTAGAAAAGAGCCTCCCTGTCAATGGCTTCCAGTTCTTGCATCAGCTGGTCGATACATGCAGCGGCGGCCGGAGCCTGCACCAGGATAGAGCATTCATGGCGGGCATCGTCCTTATTCCGTCGGGCCGAAAGCCAGTTGAACGAGCCTTCCACCAGCAGGCGGTCGTCCACCACCAAGGTCTTGTTGTGGATGCCTTTCAACACCCGCAGACTAACGTGGTGTTCTACCAGCGCACGGCGGGCTTGCAAACTTTCCTCCTTCCACAAGCCGTTTTTCTTATCCAGATAATGGTCGGTATACACCACCACTTCTACCCCACGTTCCACTGCTTCCTGAATGAGGGGCAGCAAGTGGTCGCTTTCAAGGGCGCGGATGGAGAGGAAGGGCGACACTATCACTACTTTCCGGCGGGCGGTCTGAAGGGCCTGACGCAAGATGTCCGTATGGGCCTCAAGGGTGGACAGACGGCAGACTGCGGCCAACTGACGGGGCACGTCGAGCGACTGGCTCATGAGGGGTTCCTCGTCCTGGTAGAGAAAGTGGGAGGAGATTTCGCTCTGCTGACTGTCGAACAGCCACTTGGCCAGGTTGCCCGACGGGGTATCTCGGTCGGGATGGAAGATGTTCATGTGGCCGAACACCAGGAAGTGGTATTGCGCACGCGACACGGCCACATTGAGCATATTGTACTTTCCGCCTGCTTCCATAAAGTAGGAAGTGTCTTCGGGTGAATTGACGGGCGAGAATATCACCAGCGGGTACTGAGCTCCTTGCAGCGAGTGGACGGTGCCGACGGTCATCGTAACGAAGTCTGCGGCATCGGGCAGTCCGGACAGCAGCTTGCGCAAAAGGCGTTCCTGCGCCTTGAACGGGGTAACAATGGCGGCTACCTGAGGAATAGGCTTTCCGTAGGCTTCTTCCAGCTTTCTTTTCTCGCGCGACAGCCATTTCACGATGGCAGCAGCTTCGGCTTCATTGAATCGGCTTCCGGTCTTTCCCTTCTGGCTGTATCCGTTCACATGGACATAGCCTTTGGAGGGAAGAGCCGCGTATTTCGGACGGTCGCCTTTCAAGGGAAGCAGTCGCCCGTGGTACACATAATCGTTGCAATAGGCGATAATGGAGTCCAGGCAACGGCGGTGCTCGCGCAGGAAGGCCCCGCGTTCACCGTCCACCTGATAGCTGCCACTCTTGCGGGCCATTTTCATCAGGTTTCCGGAAGAGGACAGGAAACCGTGTTCGCTCAGGAAAGCATACAACGGATCTTTTGACGAGGTAACCACCCCGGAGCGGCGGAGATTGATGAAAGAATATTGTCCGGTCACGGGCCAGATGGGTTCTATCTGTTCGATGTCGCCCACGAGGATGGCTTGCCGGGCCAGACTGAACGAGGGTACGGCCAGCTCGGGCGACACCTGCCCAGACTCATCGACGATAAGCAGGTCGATGGTATTGTAGAGGGGCACGGAGGGATTACCCTCGCTGCTGCAGGTCATATAGCGCGGAAGAGAATGGAAGGTGGAGATGAACACCGGCATCACGCAGGCCAGCCGTCTCAGACGCTCGAGGTAGACGGCACGGTCCGAACGGTTCAGGTTTCCGGAGCAACGGCTCAGACGACGGATGAACTCGGCCTCACGGTAGTGGATGGCATACCAGAACATCTGGTAGCGGTAACTGATGTCCAGGCGCACGGCCATGTCTTCCATGCAGGGCAGGTTCCTGTACTCCTCTCCTTCCGTCAGCCGGGTGTAGCGTGCCCTGAAATCGTCGTTCTCCTCCCAGCGGGCCATGGTTTCTTCGTAGGCGGAAGAAGTCTTGCGGAAGTGTTGCATCATCCGGACAAGCAGATTCTTTCCTCCATTTACACCACCGGATTCTTTCTGTGCAGCAGCCTCCAAGCCCGTTTCAATCCAGTCCCTCAGCAGGGCCATCTGTCCACGAAGGTAGTGCTGACACTCTGTTTCATCCTTGCACGAGGTGTGAAAGTAACGGTTGAACAGCTCCAAGTAGTACGTGCGGTACTCGTCCACCCGCTCCGGATTGTCGTACGTTTCGGGAAAGCCCTTTCCTCGGGTGTTCAGCATCATGGCATAGCGTTCGGTAAGCTCTTCCTTTCCGGACAGGTACAAGCCTAACGTATCCAGTTCCGGCAACCAGCGTGCCGCCAGGCCTACCTCGGCCGCATCTGTCTCAGCGACTTCCATCTCGAAATCCTTAAGGATGTTGGTAATGGCCTGGTTGTTGACCGAACTGGCCACAATAAGCTCAGGTTCTCTGTCCGTCAGCACGGAATGCACCAGCCGGTTGGCAATGACCGTCTGCAGGAAAGTGGTCTTTCCCGTTCCCGGAGGACCGTTGACCGCAAAAATCCGGCTGCCACGGGGATGGGTGTACATGGCGAGCGTTTCACGCTGGGAAACGGATAAGGGGAAATCACTGCTCATCTGGGCCAGGTGCCGCTTGTTGGCATAAATCTCCCGACGGGCAGGAAGCGGAAGCAACGGTTCGCACTCGCAGCGCGTCAGGCACTCCAGCAGCGGGAGGTCTTCCTTGCACTGCAGCAACTTGTCGTACAACCGCAGGATGTTCTGTGCCATCCCCGTGACGGGCGCCTTCGTGATGATCATCTCCGGCTGGTCGGGGTAGTTCATTTCGGAAAACGTCATCCCGGTGGCTTTCCGGAAGAGGGCTTCGCATGCCTTCCAGTATTCCTCTTCGGTAGCCACATCGGTCTTGAACGCACTCAGCAGGCAGTCCACCTCGTCGAGGGAAGCAAGGGTACGGTCGTCCTTGGCATTGGGCGAAAGGAACTTGCGGACGAACATCGGCACACGGTCCATCGGGTTTTCAGGCAACTGTAAGGAACCGTCGGGTCCTAGTGTCGCCGTAATGAAGAAAGGGTATTCAGGAAACATCTTACCAATAGGTTTGCCATTCTCATATTCGGGAAGCAGCACACAGGGGGCAATGCGCACCTTACACTTCTTCCCGTCTTCCCTTCCGTCGGGGAAAAGCAGTTCGATGTCTTCTTCCGGTATTGACTCCGGCATACGGTCTTCAAACGCCAGCGTCACACGCGGCTCTTTATAGAACATGCTGTTACTCCACTCAGCATCCAGCAGGCAGTTTTTCCAGTATTTAAGCAGTTTCTTGTTCATAGGTACACAATAAGGGACAAAAATAGACGCATTCCACCACAATCGAAACAATGCGGCGGTAATAAAGCGTAATTTTACCTAAAAACAATTGAAGAGATATATCCTTCCTGCTCGTAAACCCGATGATAACGGTGAATCATCTCTACCAGCGGAATGAGGCGTACATCCTCCGGCACCAGATGGCAGAAGCGTGCATACTGGCGGTCGTACAGGGTGGCATTTCCATTCTTCAGCTTTATTTCAATATCGTCCGGCACAAAGAAAGAAGCCCGGTTGCCCAGGTATTTATAGAATTCGGTGAGATAGATATGAATGCCGGCCAGGTCGAAATCGCCAAAATGCAGGTAATCATTGGGAACCGAAAGGAGCCAGTTGCGCAAGTCATCCGACTGAGGATAACGTGACACAAGGAGTACTTTCCGGGCCTTGAACAAATGTCGCTGACGGTGAAGCAGACGAAAGTTGTCGCCGTTCTCCACACCCACCACAAGCACATCGGAGGGTATGCGGAATTTCTCCGGTTCCTGCACAAAAAAAGCCATACCTTCCAGCGGAGAGAGGGTGAAAGATTTCTCTCCCATCGTCACCTCCAATGGCTCGCAACAATTTACCAGAAAGCCGCGGAAGGTCCGCACACGAACAAGCTTGGAGTCGCCGGTTTCATTTACCAGTACACTCCGGTCCAGATCAGGGTTATGTCCATCGGTCAGCTCTATCCACCGGGACAATTCGGCCCCACCCGTATACTTGTTCTTCACATAACGGATGCTTGCCTCTACATCCAGCAACCGATAAGAGTTACGGCTTCCATGAGTGATGACAGAAAGCAACCCTTCTTCTTTCAGTTCATCGGCAAACCAGCGCGGGAAAAGGCTGGAAGGAAGTGTCTCTCCCTGTATAAGACGAAGTACCTTACGGCATATTGACGGAGTAAATTTTTTCTGTTCCATAAACTATTGCTTGCGTGTGAGTAAAGGTACCACCTGCGTAAAACTCTGAGCATCCTTACTCAAAAGATAAGTATAACGATAATCCTCCACATTGTAGGTGGTAGGAGAACTGTTGACCAGTACGATATTCCGGCAGTTGGCAAAAGCCAGAATACCTTTGACATTGTTGGGATGAAGCTTGCCGATTTCGTCCATCATGCAATGAATCCGGAAATCTCCGAACTTACGCGAAGCTTTCTCCTTGAACACGTTAATCAGCATGATGTTAACCATGGCTTTCACCAGAATATCCGTTCCGTCCGACCCCACATTGGCTATCTTTTCGGTCCATCCGGTATCGTTATCATTCTCTTTCACACGGAACTGCAGATTGAACGTGTCAGACAATACCAGGCTTTTGCGAGACGGATTGTCTCTCAGCTGCAGGCTGAATGAATAAAGATACTTCACCGCCTTTTCGTTCACTTCCATACGCGAGTCCTGCGAGAAAAGATCAAGGGCTCCCATGTTAAACTGATGTTCTTCATTGAACTGCTTGATTTCTACCAGAAGCTGCATCAGCTTGTCATCGCTGGCCTGAGTCCGCAGCTCGATGCCACGGATGACTCCGGCAAAGTTCCGCCTTACAAAGTCTTCGTTTATGGCACGAATGGTTTTCTGTATCTCACTTTCATGCTGGGTCAAATCGCCCGTCTCCTTCGAGATTCGCTGGATAATGTTGGTGTAGCGCTCACTGATACGTGTCTGATATTCCACAATTTTGTTATCTTCCACAAACTCACAAAGATTTGCCGCAAAATCATAGAAATCAGAGTCGCTTACCAACGTTTCGGGGAAATGGAAGGTGTTCTTAGCCGTAAAATTGCCATGGAATGCATTGACCGCCCGCTTGAACTGGTCCAGCTCTCTATGAATGGAAATAATAAGCGACTTCAAGTCTCCGATAATGGTTCCACAAGACTTCCGGGTAGGACGCATTTCCGAGGTATACGACTCGGACGGACAGAGGTCTTCGTCTGCACGGAAAGCTTTCAGGCTGGCCAAATCTTTATGAATGTCTGTATGCTCTTTTCTCCTGGCTTCCAGTATCTTATCCTCCTCACTCTGCTGGCTTAGCAGACGCTCCATACGAAGCTTGTACTTATTTTCCAAATCTTCCAGCTGCGTATCGTTTGTTTTTTTCTCGTTGCGCAGTTGCGGCTCCCAGTCGAAATACTCGCGTTTGTCTTTCTCAAAATCGGATACCAAAGAACGTTTACGGACAATGTATTCCAGCTCCTGACGGATGTCGGCCATACGTTTCTCGTAACTGGTAATGACAGACATATCCGCCCCGCTTCCTTCAAGTTCCTTGGCCTGTGAGCGCCGCAGCTCTGCCTTTTTCGTTTCCATTTCAATTCGCTGACGAGTAATCTCTTCATGGATAACGCCAGTTTCCTGCCGAACAACCTCCTCTTCAGCCTTTTCCGTTTTCCGCAGTTCTTCGGCCAATTGCTTCAGACGTTTCTCCTTTTCCGCCCGTAAACGCTTGTCTTCATCTTCCCAACGCACCTGTTCCTGCGACTTCTGAGCTAACTGCAATTCTACCTGCTCTGTCTGCTCCCGTTTCCATTCGGCCTCTTTCCGCTGCCAAGAGGTAAGTTCAGCCTGCAAGTGTTTCCGTCTGGCAGGAATCTGCTGCAACTGGGCCTCCAAAAGGTGCTGTTTGTCGGCTACCTCCCGAATCTGCCGGTTATATTTCTTCTTTATCTGCCCGAGTGTTTCCTCCCGACGTCCGTTCAACTGAGCCAACTCGCGGACATACGACTCACGGGCAGCTTCCTTTTCGGCCAGTTCTTCCTTTAAACGGGCTGGCGTACGCAATTCTTTCGCCACTCCCGAAAGTTCAACCCGTACGCCGAACAGCGTATTGTCACTGTCCCCAGCCAATACCGGATGTAAATCCTGGGCATACAGAATCAGCTCTTCATCTGCCACTTTCCCGATTGTTTCCTGCCACCCCGGCTTGTGCGCGTCCAGCCATTCACAGAAGGAACCTTTCCAACGGTCAAGAAGACTGGTAAGGGTCTGAATTTCTGCGTCCAATGCCGTACGACGGCGCACCAGTTCCTCAGCTTCTTGCTTGAACTGCCACTCACTCTCTTTCATCTCATCGGTACATTTCTGCCGCAACTGGTCGCACGTGAGTTTCAGGTCGGCTACCTGCCAGCTTGTCTGCCTTTCTTCATCTTTCAATGCATCCAATTGTTCCTGATAGTCCCCGGTTTCTTTCTCAAAATGGCAAGTCAGCTGAATGCGAATCTTCTGCTGACGAAGTGCGGAAATTTCTTCGGTGAGCCGTATCCGGTTTTCATTCCACGTTTTTTGTCTCTCCTCATACATATTCCGCACGTGTACCTCTTGTTCCCGATAGCGGGCATACAATTCATTTCTCCAGACGTTCAATTCATTTTCACGGGCCAGCACAGCCTTTCGCCGTTCATTCTCAAATGCGGTAAAAGCCGCCTCTACCTTTCCGACCAGCAAATCATATTTCTGCAACACATCCCTATAAGTAGCGGTCAATTCTGCATACGTCTGTTTCAAACTATCCTGCTCATGCAGCAAGGCTGCTTCACCTGCCACACGCCGCATCACCTCTTCTATGCCTTCTTTCTCATAATACAAGCGCTTTTCGCGGATACGCTTCAAATCGTCGGCTATCGCCCCTTCCCGGCGCACCAGCTTGTCACGTTCGGCAGAATACTTGCCTCTTTCTTCTCCTACAAGTCGCACCAACCGTGCCCGCTTCTCTTCTGCTTCCTGAATCTGTTCCTCGAGCACCGGCAACATGTCATGAGCTGCTTTCTCTGCATAATTCAATTCAGCTCTACCTTCTTCCAGCTGCTTTTGAGAATAAAGTAAGCTCCGGTAGCGCTGAATGACTTGTTCCGCCTGCTTGCGCACCACAATCTCCCCATTCTTGTTGGGACGCAGCCATCGCATGACATCATCATATTCCTGCTCAAAAGCTTCTATCTGGCTCCGGTAATAAGTCAGGTCGATAGACACATCTTCCTCATTCATGGACTGGATGATGGTATCTTTCACAAAATCGGCATCCAAACGGGAATTCAAGAATACATGCTGAATAGTACGAGGAATGTTCTGATACTTACTACTTTCTACAATGGCAAACTTACGATAAGACACCATATCGGGCTTGCGGTTGTTTCCAAAGATGATGTCACGAAACATTTCATAGCTCGTAACAAGCGGAGTAATCGTACAACGGGCATCCGACTCAAGAATACGTGTATGCACCTCACTCCAATCGGCAGATACCTCGTGACGGTCGTTCACAAACCATGCTTTCCGATAAGGAGCATCTATCAGGCGGAAAGCAGCCCGTCCCATAGATTTGGACACCACTACGGAATATGCGCTATTCTCACGTACCACCTCGTACCACCTCGTACACGATATACGAGTTGGCATAGGGCAAATAAAAAGCGTCGAAATTCTGCTTTTCTTTCGGAATGCCCAGATGCAGTTTGTCGGCATTATAGAAAAACAAGATAGCTCGCAGAAGGGTACTCTTTCCCACTCCCTGCGTACCAATGAAATGCACATTGCCGTCCATCCGGATTTCGGCATAAGGAATATGCGCACTATTCAGGAATATGACTTTATTCAGGTATCTCATCGCTTGTATCCTCCAATATCGTGATGCAGTCCACCATTTCTTCCATATAGTGGAATGCGGTTAGTACTTTATAGGTTTCATCGTGCTCGTTCTCCAGTTCAATCATCCCAGCCTTTTCCAGCTCTGCCACCAGTTTCTCTACAACCTCTCCGAATTTCTTCTTGTCGGAAAACAAGCGGGAAGCCTTTTCCTTCAGTTCCATGTTACATCCTATCTGCACCTCAATATCTGCCCGTCGGAACAGGAATCCGGGACCAAAAGCCGAATGATACGTTTTCAGGAAGCTCAGGTAATCAATCCATTTGCCTACAGCTTCCAGCTTTCGTTCCAAATCGACCCGGGTTTCCTGACGTGTAAAAAGGTAATATCCGTTACCCGCTTCCAAATAGAAGCCGATGCCTTTATAATAATCGTAATACTCCGTAAAATCTTCTTCAAGCGCATCATAGTACCGCTTGACGGTTGACGAGACACTATTGGCGGAAATAAATCCTCCCCTGCTCAGAATATTGAATATTTCTTCCGTGTATTTCATCGTTTTATCAAGTATGATTAAGGGTTTTGTCGTAAATAAATCAAAGGGTACTCCACCTCAGAGGTTGACTCATAACGGTCGGTAAAATCCAGCTCATCCGCATACTGTGAAGCCAGCTGGCAGAAAAAAAGCAGCTTGTCTTCTTCCGCCACCGACTTGCCATAGGAATAGTTCATTACGAACCGGAACAAATGTGTACCAGAGGCAGCAAAGGCATTGAATACTTCCTGCAAGTTGACCCTGTCCATTACCTCACCTGCCTGTGACAGATAACTTTCCGGAATAGCTCCGGCTACATTCCGCGGACCACGTGAGTCCTGCTTCCGCCGCGACATCACCTTACGAATCAACTCCAATGCCACTTCAGAAGTATGCAGATTTGACAGAGACAACTTGATGCGATAGTTGGGCTGCGGTTCCATCCACACCGGATTCTTTTCGCCAATGACCCGGCGAATATCTGTATTCTCTTCAAGCAGGAACTGATCGCGCAGGTACTTCAATCGCCTTACCTTTTCAAAAATACGATTCTGGTAGGCTATCAAGTTCAAGTAATGAATAATCTGTTTTTCTATTTCAATCAGATTATGATACGAATCGTTCAGCTGAAGCTTTACATCACTCACCACAGCCCGCATCTGTACATCCATAGCCACACGGAAAAAGGTAGGCTGCTGTGAGTCTATCACTTCTTCACTCCGAGTTATAAGCAAAGCTATGTTACGCCGTTTTTCATCCAGTTTTTTCAATTTGGCCAGTTTCACCTGATAATTTGGTTCCGTTTTATAAGTTACATCCAAATTACGTTTCAAGTCCATCACATTACGTACGGTAGCCAGTGCAATGTTTTTCAAACAACGTCTCACCTCTCGCTGATACGCATACTTCCGCTGTTCATTGTTCTCCTTCAGGAAATAATCGATGTTATCATTCAAATGATTCAGATAATCTTGCACGAACGACACATTGATTTCCTCGTTTATTTGCAGAACCTCTTCGAAAAACTTCAAGTACAAGTCTTCCATTTCCAGGAAATCACCGCTTTCTCGCAGCACACCGTATTCAATAAGAAAACGAATACGCTCTTCCTTGTATTCAGTTAATTCAAGGGCATAATCATAACGGAATGAGAGCTGTTTACGTTTGTAAAACATTTCCTTGAGCAACACTTTTTCACGCTCAAACATTTTCACAAGTTCATCTATAGAACGGAATGTATTCATCGTATCAAATATAATGTCATTAAAGCAAAGGCGTTTTTAGCAAAGATAGGGATTATCCGGAAATCTCCACCAAATATCGTTATCTTTTCATAAGACGGGATGCGGTTCAGCATCGTCTTTTCTCAAAAGCGGGCTTCGGGTTTGACACTGCATTCACCTTTTTGTATCTTTGCGCCAAACTAGCTGCTACATGAAAAGTACGAAACAAGACATAAAACGCATGCAGTGGGAAAACGACCCACTTTACCGGCTGATAAGAACCATCAAGAATGTAATGGACCGATACTACCTCGACCCTCTCATTGGATTGCTTTTTCCAACGGCGGGCGACATTTTCTCTTCGGCCATGACACTGCCCTTTCTCACGGTGTCGCTGTTCAAAATCAAGTCCATTCCCCTCACCCTGGCCATCCTCTACAACATGCTGGTGGACATGATGCTGGGTATCATTCCGCTCTGGATTGGCGACCTGCTGGATATTTTCAGCCGTTCGTACGCGAAAAACTACCGGTTGATTGTGGGTTTCGTGGAAGGTGACAAAGAGGTGATTCAAGAAGTAAACCGCAAGGCTGTGCTGACAGCCGTGGGCATCCTGGTGCTGTGCGTAATTATCTACTGGGTGGCCAAACTGGCAGTCTACCTGACTACGGCGCTATGGACACGGATAAGCGGACTGTTTTAAGTATCCCGGAAAATACGTACCTTTACGCCAAAATCATTCATAATGGGAAAGAAAGAATACATGCAGGCCAACAAGGACTGGCTGGCCGAAAAGGCAAAGGAAGAGGGAGTGATGCCGCTCCCGAAGGGTATCTACTACAAGGTGCTAGTATCGGGAAAGAACGACGGAAAGCATCCCACACCGCGGAGTATCGTCACCGCGCACTACACGGGATGGACCATCAACGGCAAGAAGTTTGACAGCAGCCGCAGCGGTGCGCCCGTAGCCTTCCGCCTGAGCGACCTGATTGAGGGATGGATTATCGCCATGCAGCAAATGTGTGTGGGCGACAAATGGGAGGTGTACATTCCGTCGGAAATGGGATACGGCAAGTTCTCACAGCCCGGCATCCCCGGCGGCTCTACCCTGATTTTTGAGATTGAACTGTTCGGAATAGCCTGAGTACAGGCTATTCCAATACTAAAAGGGTTATCGAATATTACTTATTCTCTGAGAAGTAGGCTTTGGCAAAATCACATTCTGTCTTCGAAAAACATTACACATTTCTGCACAACTTGCCAAGCAATTCTTTATCTTGCGCAATCATTTCATTCATCTCGATATGCGTGCACGCTTCCTCACGTAAAAGTCGCGCACTGGAAGACTGTTCCGACAGATTCCACGTAAGTAACACCACGTGAATCTTCAGCGATTTCAACTTCTTGACCAGCATTTCGTGGTCGGCATCTCCCGTAATCAGCACTACATAATCAAATTCGCGGAACACGGAAAGCTCATAGGCCTCCAAAGCAAACCACACATCTATCCCCTTTTCTACGACCGTAATATCTCCATCTCTCTGTACTTCCCGCAGGTGCTTGTAATGGAAAATTACATCATTTTCAATCAGACTGTCTTCAAACTTTCGCTCGGAAAACAACAGATGTTTGCTATTGGCATCATTCACCCGATAACGCCCCCGGAAATAATGGCTTTCTGTAATGTAACAATTGGTTATTTCCAACCCACTCCGACGCGCAATCTCCGCACGAATAAAATCAAACAAGGATTTGATTTTAATATTTAAAGACAATTGATCGGACAAGGCCTCATTTATCTTTGAAAAATAGCCCCCATCTATGAAGATACCGATTGATTTTGATTCTGTTATCATTGTTGTTATATGTTTTTAATAGTAATATCGCAAGGTAGGACATCTTTCAATAGCAGGCAACTGAAAATAAAAGAAAAATCGTAGACATGTATCTAAAACATATTTTTCATGCAGTTCCTTTAAATTTCTTTCTCTTCTTTGAAAAGATTATCAGAGCAACCTGATAGGCCTGCTTCTTCGAACAGCCGTTTCATCCTTTTCCAATGGGGTTACAAGCTCATAGTCCCCAGTGGCATCATTTAATTGCAAGATAACCAGTTGACCGTTTTTAGGCGAACGCATCTGTTCAAACTCTTCCACAGTGAGATGAAACCAGCGCATGACGAACAAGCGTATGGCCAGTGAATGGGTTATCAGCACACAGTTCTGCGGATAATCTTCACGTATGAAGTCACGATGAAGCGAGCCTAAGAGGTCATTGATACGGTCGTACACATCCGTGCCGGCTTCTCCTCCCGGAAAGCGGAAGTAGAAAATGCCATAGTCCCTGCGCTCTTTCTTCAACTGTTGCAACTCGGCATATGTACGAAGGTATCCCCATTCCTGTTCACGCAGACGAGGCTCCTCGCTGTATTCAAACTGGTTTCTCGGGAAGCTGAGGGCTATGTTCTCAAAGGTGGAACGAGTACGCCAAAAGGGAGAGACATAAAAATACATGGACTCCTCGCCCACCAGTTCCTTCAACTTTTGTCCGGCTTCACGGGCCTGAGCTACTCCTTTTTCTGTCAGTTCGATGGTATAGTCCGGTTCCGTGGCAAACTTGCTTTCGTCGGTATTGGCATGGCATTCTCCATGACGTATAAGAATAATTCGATGTGGTTTCATAAAAGATTTTTTATTTTATCATTCTTTTTCATCTTTCTAAATATGTACGATGTATAAAATGCAATATAGAAATTTTTTCTTACATTTGGCAATAAGATGTGATGAAACGATTCATATACATATTTATCACACTGCTTTGGATGATTTCTTATGCCACGGCACAAGAAACTCTTCCCTGCAGGGGAACCGCAACCACCGTATTGAACGTGCGTTCCGGCCCCGGCACCAGCTATGCGCGCGTCGGACAGCTCAGTCGCGGACAGGAGGTCAATGTCATTCAGAAATCAAGCAACAACTGGGTACAGATTGAATTCGGTTCACAAAGGGGATATGCCTACTCCAAATACCTGAAATTCTCTCCTTTGCCCCAAAAGGCAAACTCTCCGCCTGCCAAATCGTCTTCCGGTTCTTCCTCATGGAGTTTCTGGTCAATAGTATGGAACATCATTACCTGGGGACTAGGTATTTATTTGGGACTGGTGGTACTGTACTGGCTGCTGAAAATACTCATTATCTCCTATTTCATCGTATCGGCCAGCCTTACCTTTACGTTCAGGCTGTTGAGTCTTCCTTTCTTCTTTCTCAATGCCCTGCAGCGATACCTGGCAAAGCCCTGGTTTATCTTCTTCAAGAAAAACCGTTTCAGCAACGCCACCAATGAGAACCTGCGTTTCATTTTCTATTTCCTGCAATTCCCGTTCTATGTCCTGCTGTTTCCATTGAGAATTGTCAATGCTGTCTTTTTCAATCTCCTGGTACATTGTTCCTTCGAAATGTTCAATTATGTGATGGAAGTAATTTTACCCTCAGAAGACAAGGAAGGGCATGACGATTTTATCCGATGGATTTTGTTCTTACCCTACAGAATCATCAAATATGTGGTATGGCATGGCTCGCTGACCATCATTGAAAGTGTGATATGGACGGTGATAGAAGTCTTTTTACCCACTCTGACCCTCTTTCACGGTACCTCCAATAACGCTGCCGAATCCATTGTGGCGTGCCCTAACCGGGGAAGCTACCGGGGACGGGATGTAGGCATCTGGCGTGTAGGTGGCGGGAATTATGCAGGAAACGGCATTTATTTTGCACCAGCACGCAGTACGGCCCGGCATTATTCCGCAGGAGCCATCATCGTCTGCCGCGTGACACTGGGAAGCACGCTCGACCTTGGTATGGCGCCTTATCATGTGTATTATCAGTGCGGGAAACCCAACGCGCTGGAAGCCACCCGCTGGGGACTGGAGAATAATTATGTGACGGGAGAATGGTGGCGTCCCGACGAAGGATGGTGGGAATACTGCATGTACGACTGGCAGAACCGCTACAACTACAGCTGGCGCATACGTCCGCTTTACGTAATCGACCTTGACAGCGGCTACATACAGCGCATCCCCGGTGGCATGTGCCACTGGCTTTTCCGGAAAATGGTCATCATGGACTTGCTAAATTCCATGCTCGGCGATTAAAAAAATGCGGGAAACGACTTGTCTACCGTTCCCCGCATTTTCATATTGTTTACAGCGCAGCCTTCAGAATGGAAAGGATGTCCTGTTCGTTCAGCGGAGCAAACGTGCCCGGTGCGTCCAGTCCCTCATTCACAGCAATGTGATGTGCCATTTCTTCCAGACGGGAATCGTCAATGCCTACCTCACGCAAGGTCATCGGCATGCCCAGACTCTTGAAGAACTGTGCGGTACGTGCGATGGTCTGCTCGGCAATTTCCGACGGAGCCTGATCGGCAGCCAGTCCGAAGACGTTCACACCAAATTTCACGATGCGTTCCTGTGTGCGCTCGTTGAGCACGTGGCGCATCCAGTGTGGTGTAATGATGGCCAGACCTTCTCCATGCGTAATGTCATAATATCCCGACAAGGCATGTTCGATGCCGTGCATGGGCCAGGGAGAACCGCCGGTACCGAGGGCCAGCAGACCGTTGCAGCCAAAGGTGCAGGCATACATGATTTCGGCACGTGCTTCGTAATCGTCCGGTTTCTCCAGTGCAATCGGAGCATATTTCATCAGGGTCTTTACCAACGTTTCACAGAAACCGTCGGCCACGGAATTGGAGGCATGAGTGAAATACTGTTCCATCACATGGTTGATGGCATCGGCCACTCCTGCCACCGTGTGCTTGGCATTGACCGTAAAGGTGTAGGTCGGGTCAAGGAAAGAGCAGGCCGGGAACAGATGCGGATCAATGTAGGCCACCTTGTCGTTGGTCTCTGTGCGGGAAATGACTCCTCCGGCATCGTACTCACTGCCTGTAGCGGCCAGGGTAAGGATGTCCACAATAGGCAGTGCAGCCAGCGTAGGAGCCTTGCCGATAATCAAGTCCCAGGTCTCGCCGTCGTATTTGGCACCTCCGGCAATGGCTTTCGAACAGTCGAGTACCGAACCGCCACCCACAGAAAGAATCACGTCAATCTGCTGTTCCTTGCAGATGCGTACGCCTTCCACTACACTGGTAGAGTATTTCGGGTTCGGCTCAATCCCACCCAGTTCAAAGATTTCAAAGTCTTTCAACAGTTCTTTCACGCGGTCGTACAGGCCGATACGTTTGATGCTTCCTCCACCGTATGTCAACAGGATGCGACGTCCGAACGGGCGCATCACCTCTGGCAGTCCAGCCACTACATCCCGGCCAAAAATCAGACGGGTCGGGGTTTGATAGTCAAAGTTCTTCATTGTTTGTTCCTTTTTGTCATTTCAATTATGGATGTGGCAAAATTACGCAAAAGAAACCATAGACAATGATACAAATTACCGATGTTTCTACCCCAATGCTCGATTTTACATTTGTTTTATATCTGCCATTCTATAACACGGATATAGGTATTCCCGAGAATAAGTATTACATTTGCCCGAAAATAAAATTGACAGATGATGAAAGAAGAAGTGATAGAACTGGACACAGTGGATAAATACAACAAATTCTTCGGAGTGGAGACGTATCATCCCATGGTTACCGTGGTAGACCTTTCAAAGATTACTCAGCCTGCACAGCCATTTACCATAAATTATGGCATCTATGCCTTGTTTCTGAAAGATACGCTCTGCGGAGACATTACCTACGGCCGGCAGCCTTACGACTACCAGGAAGGAACCATTGTCTGTTTTGCACCGGGACAGGTGGCTTCCATCCACGCGCAGGAAGGAACGCGTCCCACCGGATACGGACTGCTCTTCCACCCGGATTTTATTCGCGGTACCCAACTGGGACATGACATCCGGAATTATTCTTTCTTCTCTTACGAAGCCCGCGAAGCCTTGCACCTCTCGGAAGAAGAACGGCACACGGTGATAGACTGCCTGCATAAAATCGATACGGAGCTGAAACGTCCTGCCGACAAGCACAGCCGGCGGCTGATTACGGCCAACATCGGACTGCTGCTGGATTACTGCATGCGTTTCTATGAGCGGCAGTTCACCACACGCGAAGCCTCCAACAAGGACATCATCGTACGTTTTGAGCAGCTGCTGGACGAATACTTCGACGGACAGACACCTCAGGAAGAAGGACTGCCTACGGTGAAATATTTTGCTGAACGGGTATTCCTCTCGCCCAACTATTTCGGCGACATGATTAGTAAGCAGACGGGGAAAACGGCGTCCGAGTACATCCAGTCAAAGGTAGTGGAAAGAGCCAAAGACATGCTGCTTTCTACCACCAAGCCCATGAGTGAGATTGCCTACAGCCTGGGCTTCCAGTATCCGCAGCACATGAGCCGCATGTTCAAGCGGCTGGTAGGTCACAGTCCCAATGAATACAGAACGCAGCAAAGGGGCTGAACCGTCTTTTTACTTGTTCTTCTGATTATCCTCCGCATACTTGGAAGGAGACACGCCAAACATATCCGTAAAATGCTTGCGGAACGTGGGCAGATCATTGAAGCCCACGCGCTCGGCTACCTCCGTGACCGGGAGACTGGTTTCCATCAGCAGGAATGCGGCCTGCGTCATGCGGATGTGGCGAATCAGTTCCACAGCCGACAGGTCGGTGTGCTGTTTCAGTTTGCGGTAGAGCGTAGCCTGACTCATGTGGAGTTCTCCGGCCAGCACTTTGACATTAAACTCGGGATTGCCGGCATGGCCCTCGATGCACGACAGCACCTGTTGCATGAACTCACTTTCGGTGCCTTCGGGTTTCTCTGCCGATACGGAAGAAGTATGTAGCAGCGTACGGGTGTAAATCTGCTTCAAGCGACGACGCATGTCGAGCAGATGGGCCACCTTGGCCAGCAGCACTTCCGGATTGAACGGTTTACGCACATAATCGTCGGCTCCACGATAAGAAGCTTCCACACTGTCCTTATCCTCTGCCTTGGCCGTGAGCAGCAGAATGGGAATGTGAGCCGTTTCCTTCCGCTTGCGCAACTCGGCACAGCAGGTAAAGCCGTCCATCACCGGCATCATTACATCCGACAGTACCAGGTCGGGCACTTGTTCTACGGCCACCTTCACTCCCTCTTCCCCGTTCTCCGCTTCCAGTACCCGATAGTATTTCTTCATCAGGTCGCGCAGGTAACGGCGCATGTCGGTATTGTCTTCTATGATAAGCACCGTCTGGCGGGCGGCGGTACGTTCTTCCTCCGTTTTCTGTGAGGTTTCTTCCGCTTCCGGCAACAGCATCAGGTCTGAGATATTTTCTCTTCCCTTTTCTTTATCATCCGCGTCCGGAGTTTCATCCCACGTGCAGTCGTCTTCTTCGAAATGCGATTTTCCTTCGGGCAGGTACACAGCGAACGATGTTCCTTTTCCCGGTTCACTCTCCACGTTCACTCGTCCGTGATGCATCTCCACGATGTGCTTCACGATTTTCAGTCCCACTCCCATGCGGGTAGAAACTGACGGATCTGCATCGCCGGTTACGAAAGGCTCAAAAATATGCTGCAGCAATCCGGCATCTATTCCTTTTCCGGTATCCGTCACCGAAATGCAGCAGAAAGGTTTCTGATCGAACTCCTTCCGTTCTACCGAGAGACTGATTTTTCCTCCTTCGGGTGTGTATTTAAAGGCATTCGAAATCAGATTCTGAATGACCGATGAAAGTTTCTCCCGGTCGGCCCATATCGTAATATGTTCCGACCCCTGCACCCATGCATACGTTATCCGGCGTTCGGCCGCCAGCGGCTGAAAACCTTCTGCCACATCCCTCATCAGGGATAGCACGTCTACCGCAGACAGACGCAGTTTCACCATGCCCGCTTCTGCTTTCTGGATATACAGCAAACGGTCGGTCAGGGTATGCAGTCCTTCGGCATACTTGAACATGACGGACAGACGACTATAAAACGGATGTGCGGGTGTAATTTTGGAGAGCAGTTCACGCAGCGGAGACAAGATAAGGGTAAGCGGAGTGCGCAGTTCATGGGCTGCCATCGTGAAGAAAGCCTCACGCTCCTTGCGAAGTTCCACTTCCTTGTTTCGTTCCATATTGACCGTAAACAGTTCATGCTCCAGGCGCAGTTCATATTGTATCCGCTTTTGCTTCAATCGCACACGATGCAGGTAAATCAACACGATACTAATCAAGCCAGCTGCCACAAGCAGACGGAACCAGAGAGTTTCACTCCAGTGAGGAGCAATCACCACCTTCAGGGTACTGACATCCCCTTCACTCTGGTCCTGGAAAATGGTCTTCACCTGAAAGGTATAGGTACCGGCCGGCAAACGGTCATACGAGATTTTTTCTCCTTCATCGGCCATAATCCATTCCTCCTGATAAGGATACAGGCGGAAAAGGTATTTCTGAAGTTTGGTCAGATAGAGCAAGTTAGTAAACAGCAGGGAGAAACTGCGGTTTTCATGTGTCAGGTGCAGTTCGGAAGTATAAAGCAACGACTGGGGCAACACCACCTGCCCGTTGACCTTCTGCCCGATTTGCACGGGAGTATGGTTCACTTCCAGGTCGGTAAAAATCACCCGTCCCTTTTCCTTCGGATAATTAAAGCGAAGGTCGGAAGGACGGAAATAGGTCAGCATGCTGTGGTTTCCCCAGAAAAGAAAGTCCTTGCCGAAAAAGACGGAGCGGTTGCTACCCGAAATATAATAGTTATAGAATGACTGCAAATGACGGCTCAGGCGGGAAATACCGGAGTTGGAGCCTACCCAAAGAGAGTGGTCATTGTCTTCGGCCAGTGCGGTCACAAAATTGCTGCACAACCCCTGGGCGGTAGTATAACGGGTCAGGATGCTGTCTCCTTCCGGCGAACAGGCCACCAGACCGCTTCCGGCGTATCCTGCCCACAGTTTCTTGTCTGTCCCATACAGCAGGGCACGGACTTCGATTTCCGTATCCGGCATACCGGCCCTGGCTTCGTATCCGGCATGTGTCCGCAGCACCTTGGTACCGCTCATCCACAGCCGAAGCAAGCCTCTTCCGGTTCCCAGCCATAAAGTCTGATTATCACCGGCCGCCAACGCACGTATATGGATATGATCCGGGATTTGCGGATTACTCCAGCCGATGTGCGTTGAAGTTCCCCGCTGAAAATCCACCCAGTACAGGCCGTCGCTGGTACCCGCCCAGCACTGTTCGTCCGAAACCATAAGCAGGCTCCATACCACTGGAGAAGGCTGTCCGAGAGTGCCAATCCGCATGTCATCCCATTTCCGGTCTTTTCCGTAACGAAGCACCCGTCCGTCCTGCGTACCGAACCAAAAACCTCCATTCTTGTCCGGCGAACTGCAAAGCACGGTTTTCAGGCCCGGAATGCCGGTATCAAACGATTCAAACGACAGCGAATGTGATACGTCAAAAGGCTGCGTGCTCCGCAACACTCCCTTGTGAAACGTAGCCAGCCAGACGTAACCATCTTCGTCCATCTGGATGCCACAGATTTCATTGGAACGGGTCTGTGCATACTGGTGATAAAACAGCTGGCGCAAGTCGGAAAACAGCACCCCTCCTCCTTCGGTGCCAATCCACAACAATCCTTCCTCGTCGTAATAGCCCGAAATCATGCGTGTCTCGAAATATTGTTTTCCGTTATGAATGAAAGACTGAAAATCGCGCAACTTGATTGCCCGTTCCGGCGTAAGACTCAACAAAGTATATCCGTTCCATGTAACGGCCAGGTACCGGGAATTCCCTATCGGGAGCAAACGAAAGACATCGTTATGCGACAGCTGCTCCCCCATTCTTTCTGAAATATACTGCCAGTGATGCAACTTTCCGTTTGTCAGGTCGTAACCATACAATCCGTCACCCACGGTAGGAATCCAGATGAACGAATCATCGTTCAGCAAAGAAGATACCCACCTGCCGGACGACAACTGCCCGTCACAGACTTTCTTCAACTGCCTTTGTCCGGGCGTAAAACGATAGACAGTTCCATTCCGGCTTGCACAATACAGCATCTTCCCGTCTTCTCCCATACACAGCACCACAAACGGATCACTTTGTGAATTGTTCACCACATGACGCACAGAGACAAACGCTGTGTCCTGCACAAAGGAGGACGGGAAATTCACTTCCGACAATTCACCGGAAGATACGCCCCAGCAACTGCCGTCAGAATCGGCCACAAAATCGGCGAACATCACAGGCTGTTTGCTCACCGAATCGCACACGGGAAGAAAGCGTTCGTATTTCTTGTCGAACAAGAACAGGTTCTGTTCCGAACGGAGAAGCAGGTAATCCGTATCCAGCGATACTACCCTGTCTATTCTCCGGTAAGAGATTCCCGGCATCCGGAACACTTTGAAGGTACGTCCGTCGTAACGGTTCAGTCCGCTGCCGGTTCCGAACCACATGAATCCCTCCGTATCCTTTGCCACGGAATGAATGTCATTGTCCGACAATCCGTCGTTCATGTTCAATACCTGAAAATCCTTCTCGGAAAGTGTCTGTGCACCCGCCGGAAGAAGCGAGAAAATACAAAGAAAAGATACAATGAGCAGGCAGTATATATTTTTCATTTCTCAGATTAAGCTATGTAATGGTTGCGCAAAGAAACAAAAATCTTGTCTAAAAAGTCAGAATACCGGTAAAAAAAACAGTTTTTACCCCCATAAAAACGCAGATAAGAAGAATACCGACTGTTAATGCAACGTTTACCCACTGCCCTTACACCATTTATTTCGGAGATTTGCAACAGGAAAACCTGAAAACTTGTTTAACCATCTATATATAAACTTTAATCTTAAAACCATGAGTCACATGAAAACACAATTCATCTCTCTGCTCATAGCCTTGCTGGCGGGACTATTACCACTGCAAGCGCAACAGGTGAGCATCTCCGGAATTGTTACAGACAAGAAACTGAATGAGCCCATCATCGGAGCTTCAGTAGTAGTTAAAGGTACAAGCAACGGTTGTATCACCGACCTGGACGGAAACTTCCAGCTGAACAACGTTGCCTCAGGAAGTACATTGGTAGTTTCCTACATCGGTTATCAAACCCAGGAAATCCCCGTACAAAAAGGAAAGACTTCTTATCAGGTCACTTTGTCGGAAGATACTCAGACACTCGATGAAGTGGTAGTAGTAGGTTTCGGTACACAGAAGAAAGTGAACCTGACCGGTGCCGTGGCTTCGGTAGACAACAAGAAACTGGAATCTCGTCCGGTAACATCTGTAGGTCAGGCTTTGCAGGGTGTTGTTCCAGGATTGAATGTGAGCATTCCTGATGCCGGTGGTAAACTGGATGCCAATCCTTCTTTCAACATCCGCGGTACAGGTAACTTGGGAACAGGTTCCAGCGCTTCTCCCCTCGTGCTGATTGACGGTGTAGCAGGCGACCTGAACCAGTTGAACCCGCAGGACATCGACAACATCTCGGTATTGATGGATGCGGCTTCTGCTGCCATCTACGGTTCTCGTGCTCCGTTCGGTGTTATCCTGGTTACGACAAAGAAAGGAAAGCAGGGTAAGACAAGCATCTCGTACTCTAACAACCTGCGCTGGTCTCGTCCGACCAACATCCCCGATATGCTTGACGCTTATACCTTTGCACAGTATTTCAACCGTGCCATCGACAACACAGGTTCCGGTGAAGCACACTTCTTCTCGGACATCACAATGGATCGTATCCAACAGTACATGCGCGGTGAAATTACTACCACTGCCGACCCGTCTCTTTCACAGAACGGTAACTGCTTTGCTTTCAACCAGAACTCCAATGACAACCAGAACTGGCCACGCAACTTCATTGACAAGACCGCTTTCGGACAAGAACACAACGTAAGCTTGTCGGGTGGTAATGAAAAAATACAATAAGCATTCCTGAGCCAGGACGGACAGATGAACTACGCAAACGACAACAAGAAACGTTACAATGCCAGTGCCCGCATCAGTGCAGAAATCACCAAATGGATGCGTCTGGAATTCAACAGCCGTTTCATTCGTGAAGACATCGGTATGCCGACCTTCCTGAAACTGTACGGCGACCGTTTCTTTGCTGAAACTACCAAGCTGCACCCCAACATGCCGCTTTACGACAACAACGGTCACTATACCCGTAACCCGAAACTGATGCAGCTGACTTCAGGCGGACGTTCCAATACGCAAGATGATACCTACTTCACACAAGGTAGCCTGATTCTGACCCCAATGAAGGGACTGACCATTCACGGTGACCTGGCTCTGCGTACAGGCAGCTTCGAACATCTTTACAATGTAGCCAGAGTATATCTCTATGACAAAAACAACAATCCTATTCCAGAACAGTGGCTGGGTGGTGACGCCGACCTGGCAGCCGGTAAGACATGGGCTTACAGCGAACAGCAGCGTGAAACAATGATTACCACTTCACTTTATGCCGACTATAGTCTCAATTTCCTTGAAAAGCATAATTTGAAGGTAATGCTTGGTATGAACAGCGAAAGCTACCGCTACAACAACGTATGGGCAAAACGTTCGGACGTGATGAACGATAATAATCCCGATGTCAATACATCTACCGGTACACAGAGTAACGGTGCTTACCGTGGAGAATGGGCTTCCTTAGGTTATTTCGGCCGTTTGAACTACGACTTTGACGGACGTTATCTGTTTGAATTCAACATCCGCCGTGACGGTTCTTCCCGTTTCCAGGCAGACAGCCGCTGGGCTACATTCCCATCTGTATCTATCGGTTGGAACGTTGCACGCGAGTCCTTCTGGGAACCGCTGAGCAAATGGGTCAACACATTGAAACCCCGCTTCTCTTATGGTAGCCTCGGTAACCAGAACACAGATTCTTACTATCCTACTTATGCTATTCAGAATGTAACAGTAGGTAGTCCTGACGCAGGCGGACGCTGGTTGCTCGATATGGCCAACAAATCAAACATCGCAGGTGCACCGGGACTGGTAAGCTCCCTGCTGACTTGGGAACGTGTATACAGCTATAACTACGGTGTAGACTTTGGTGCTTTCAACAACCGTCTGAGCGGTTACTTCAACTACTTTATCCGTGACACAAAAGACATGGTAGGACCGGCACAGGAAATCTCTCCGATTGTGGGTGCAGAAGCTCCTAAACGCAACAATACCTCTTTGCGTACCAAAGGATGGGAATTCCAGCTGAACTGGCAAGACCGTATCGGTGAATTCAACTACAATATAGCATTCAACCTTTCTGATTCACGTACCAAGATTACAGAATACCCCAATGCCAGCAAATCACTTTCCACTTATTACACCGGACAGTATTTAGGAGAAATCTGGGGATATGAATCTGTAGGTATGGCCAAAACAGACGAAGAAATGGCAAAACATCTGGAAAAAGTAGACCAGAACACTATTCCTGATGTTACTCTTGCTGCTTCCGGATGGAAAGCCGGTGACATGATGTATGCCGATTTGGATGGTGACGGTAAAATCACCAACGGAGAAAATACAGTAGACAATCCGGGAGACCGCAAGATTATCGGTAACTACACTCCACGCTTCCGTTTCGGTTTGAACATCGGTGCTGAATGGAAAGGTTTCGACCTGAGCATCTTCTTCCAGGGTGTAGCTAAACGCGATTATTTACTGAGCGGTATGGTATTCTGGGGTGTAGACGGCGACGCATGGTCTTCTACCGGATACAAGGAACACTGGAATTTCTTCCGCCCGGAAGGTGACCCGTTGGGGGCAAACGTCAATGCCTACTATCCGCGTCCACTTTGGAAATCTAACCAGAACCGCCAGAGCCAGTCACAATTTGTACAGAATGCAGCCTATATCCGTCTGAAGAACCTGCAGATTGGTTATACCTTGCCGAAAGCCTGGGTTCACAAAATCGGACTGGAACGCGTCAGAGTATTCTTCTCAGGCGATAACTTGTGGACAGGTACTTCCATCAACAAAAACTTCGACCCGGAAGCATTGTATCAGAACGGTATGACTTATCCGTTGAGCCGTACACTCTCTTGTGGCGTAAACGTAACCTTATAACCAATTAAAGCATCTATGATTATGAAACTGAAATATATATTTTTATTTTCGGCTACCTTGCTGGTAGGAACTTCCTGCTCAGACTTCTTGGATAAAGAACCTATTTCAGACAATGTAGACGGCAACTTCTTCACTGCCGAAAACCAGTTGGAGCCTTATTGCAACAACATGTACGGCTTACTGCCCGATCACGGCACAGGTACGGGTACTTTCGGATACTTCACTACAGACAACAACAGTGATGACATGACGACAGTAGATCAGGTGGATAATTTCCTCCCTCAGCGTATTCAAGTACCTTCTACTGGTAGCTATGACGGATTCAGCAACATTCGTAACTGCAACCTCTTCCTGGAACGTACAGAAGAAAACATAAAAAAAGGCACATTGAGTTTAAGTGACAACGTGAAGCATTACATCGGCGAAATGTATTTTTTCCGTGCCTATGCTTACTTCAACCTATTGAAAGCTTATGGTGACCTGCCCATCTTGACCCAAGTATTAAATGATGGGGACTATGCAGCCAACGTAGAAGCCAACAAACGTAAGCCACGTAACGAAGTAGCCCGCTTTATCCTGAGCGACCTGGACAATGCCAGTGAACGGATGTACTCCAAATCAAACAGTTTTACAGCTCATCGTCTGAACCGCGAATGTGCTTTGCTGCTCAAGTCACGCGTGGCTTTGTACGAAGCTACATGGGAAAAATACCATGCAGGTACGGCACGTGTTCCGGGTGGACCGGGATGGCCGGGTGATGCCGCTTCCTTCCATACTGACATGAACAAGGAAATTGAATTCTTCCTGGACGAAGCCATCAAGTCTGCCAAGGAAGTAGGCCTCGCATCTTCCTTATCACCAGATTATGCAAGCCTGTACAACCAGACTGACCTTTCAGGACAACGCAATGAAGTGCTGCTGTGGCGTATGTACAGCGAAGATGCCAAAGTACAGAATCAGGTTTTAGGAGCCACTCACGGATACGGTTCCATTGATGTAACAACAGGAACCGGAGAGAATGCAAAAACAGACACTTACATCTTTGTACACGGTGACAACACCGGATTTACCCGCTCATTGGTTGATAGTTATCTGATGGACAACGGTCTGCCTATTTATGTAGCCGGCAACTATTATCAAGGCGACAAGAGTCTGGAAAGCACCATGTCACACCGCGACCGGCGCCTGGTAAGCTCTGTAGCAAAACCGGGTGACAAACTCATCACTTCCAATGGAAAAGACATCATGTACGGCTATCCTGGATTGATTGCTGCCAGTGGTATCCGCGTAACCAGTACCGGTTATATTCCTCGCAAAGGCTGGGTAGACAACGATGTAACCTACAACAGCGCCTATCCTTTGGCTCTGCCTATTTTCCGTGCAGCCGAAGCTTATCTGAACTATATCGAAGCTTACTACTTGAGATATAATACACTGGAAGATGAAACACTCGAAAATTTCTGGACAGAATTGCGTACCCGTGCAAGTGTAGATCCAGATTACAAGAAAACCATTGCAGCTACCGATCTGACTAAGGAAATCGACCTGGCCCGTTACTCAGGCTCCGAGCTGGTGGACGCAACACTTTACAACATCCGTCGTGAACGCCGTAGCGAACTGATTGCAGAAGGTATGCGTAAGGATGACCTGTACCGCTGGCGTGCACTCGACAAGATGCAGAACTACTGGGTAGAAGGTATGAACTACTGGGATGAATTCCATACAGGTTTTGAAGCTGCTTGCACAGCCTGCAAACTTGACTATACAGCTCCTAACGAAGCATCTGTCAGCAAATACCTGCGTCCGCAAGGCAAGAACGAACTCGTAAACAAGTACAACGGCTATTGTTTCGAACAAGCCAACTACCTCTCTCCGTTGTCGTACGATGTATTCCGCATGTCAACTCCTGAAGAAGGTGGCGACGTTTCTACGTCGGTTGTTTATCAGAATCCGGGATGGCCTGTAAAAGCTGGTAGCTTTGCCAACCAGTAATGATAGAACTCTTTTAAATCTATTATAAATTAGGCGTGCCAAGGATCAAGCATTTATTCCTATCTTTGGCACGCCTCTTTATCTAACAGAGACTTAAAATCACAATTACCTGAACTGAAGCTTGTTTTATCCCTGATATGAAACTGACACTACTCGTTTATACCTCTGCCTTAGGCGCCGTGCTTCCGTTCTCGGCATGTTCCCGCCCGGAATCCAAGCCCTCACGTCCTAATCTGGTCTTCATCATGGCCGACCAGTTCAGGGGCGATGCCATGGGATGCATGGAAAAGGAACCCGTACAGACTCCGAACCTCGACCGCCTGGCTTCCGAAGGAATCCTCTTCACCGATGCCGTGAGCAGCTATCCGGTATCATCGCCCGCACGAGCCATGCTGATGACGGGGATGTATCCGGCAGCCAACGGGGTGACGGGCAACTGCAACTCGCAGAATACCCCCTACGGCGTGGAGCTTTCGAAAGAGGCTGTATGCTGGAGCGACGTGCTGAAGGAAGAAGGGTATCGCACGGCCTACATCGGCAAGTGGCATCTCGATGCCCCGTACCGCCCCTACGTGGATACGTACAACAACAAGGGAGAAGTGGCCTGGGACGAATGGTGTCCGCCTGAACGTCGCCACGGGTTCGACAAGTGGATCGCTTACGGCACGTACGACAATCACCTGAAACCGATGTACTGGGATACGAAATCCGGACGGGAGGAGTTCTACTACGTCAACCAGTGGGGACCAGCCTACGAGGCCGACCGCGCCATCGAGTTCATCCGTACGGAAGGCACAAAAACCGACCGTCCCTTTGCCATGGTGGTGTCTATGAATCCCCCGCATACGGGCTACGAACTGGTGCCCGAAACCTACAAGCGGCTGTACGACTCGCTCGATGTGGAAGCACTAGCCCGACAGTTGCCCTACATTCCGGAAAAGGGAACCCCTGAAGGCGACTACTTCCGCGAAAACATCTGCAACTACTACGCCTGCATCACCGGAGTAGACGAACATGTGGGACGCATCGTCCAGGCCCTGAAAGACTGCGGTGTGTACGACAATACCCTCATCGTCTTCACCTCCGACCACGGCGTCTGCATGGGCGGACACGGAGTAGAAGGCAAGAACGTGTTCTACGAAGAATCCATGCGCATCCCCATGATTTGCTGCTGGAAGGACAAGCTGCATCCGCAGAAGAGTGACCTGCCCATGGCGTTTGCCGACCTGTATCCCACCCTGCTCTCGCTCATGGGAATGGAAGCACAGATACCGGCATCCGTACAGACACACAACTGGGGGCCACTGTTGCTAAACGAGGAAATACAAACGCCTGAGGAGGCTTTCCAGCCTTATTACTTCTGCGTGCCTTCGGATTCTACTTCCGGCCGACGCGGCATCCGCACCGCACGCTACACGTATGTGACAGAGGTGGAAGAAGGCCAGCCCACGCACGTATGGCTGTATGACCGGCTTCACGACCCGAGCCAGCTGCACAACCTTGCGGAAAGCCAGCCGGCTCTTTGTGATTCACTGAAACGAACTCTTTCTTCATGGCTCGAACAGACCCATGACCCATTTGAAAAATACTTGAAACCATGAATATGAAAAAGACATTACTGACATTACTGACACTGTTCGCCCTCTGCGCGACCACTACCGCAGCCCGTAATACCGACTACGAAGGTCCCCGCCCGGCTCCTCACCAGCTTAAATGGCACGAAGCCGAACTGGGCGTGGTGTTCCACTACGACCTGCACGTATTCGACGGACTGGTGTACGGACAAGGCAACAACCGCATCAACCCGATTGAGGACTATAACATTTTCCATCCCGACCAGCTCAACACCGACCAGTGGATTCAGTCGGCCAAGGCTGCCGGAGCCAAGTTTGCCATCCTCACTGCCACTCATGAAACCGGTTTCGGATTGTGGCAGAGCGACGTGAATCCTTACTGCATGAAGGCCCTGAAATGGCGCGACGGAAAGGGTGACATCGTGCGCGACTTCGTGAACTCCTGCCGCAAGTATGGTGTGCAACCGGGCATCTACATCGGCATCCGCTGGAACTCCCTGCTGGGTATCCACAACTTCAAGGCAGAAGGTGAAGGCGAGTTTGCCCGCAACCGCCAGGAATGGTACAAGCGCCTGTGCGAAAAGATGGTGACGGAACTCTGCACCCGCTACGGCGAACTCTTCATGATCTGGTTTGACGGCGGTGCCGACGACCCGAAAGGAATGGGGCCCGACGTGGAACCCATTGTGAACAAGTACCAGCCCAACTGTCTGTTCTATCACAACGTGAACCGTGCCGACCTGCGCTGGGGCGGTTCGGAAAGCGGTACCGTAGGCTACCCCTGCTGGTCGAGCTTCCCCTACCCGTACAGTCACAGCAACGCCACCGACGGAGTGACCGACCACAACAAGCTGCTGGCACACGGCGATCCCAACGGCAAGTTCTGGGTGCCTGCCATGGCCGACACACCTCTGCGCGGATACAACGGACGCCACGAATGGTTCTGGGAACCGGGTGATGACAACAAGGCCGTCTATCCGTTAGCCAACCTGATGGAAATGTACGAAAAGTCAGTCGGCCGCAATGCCACGCTGATGGTGGGACTTACCCCGAATCCCGACGGATTGATTCCGGAAGGTGACGTGCGCCGCCTGCAGGAATGGGGTGCCGAAATCCACCGCCGTTTCGGCCAGCCGCTAGCAAAAACTTCAGCCACCGGCAAGAAGAAAGTATCGCTCTCGCTCGGCAAGGCACAGCCCGTCAACTATTACCAGATTCAGGAAGACATTACCGGCGGTGAACGCATCCGTGCCTACCGGGTAGAAGTCCAGGTGAACGGCAAGTGGACTACCGTGGCCAAAGGTACTTCCGTGGGGCACAAGCGCATTGAATCCTTCCCTGCCGTAGAAGCCAAATCCTTCCGTCTGGTAGTAGAAGAATGCACGGCTGAACCCCTCATCCGAAACTTTAGCGTTTATCACGTAAACCATTAATTTAAAGAAAGATATTATGAACAAAAATCTTTTAGCACTTCTCGGGATAGCTCCTGTGCTCACCCCGTTGCATACCCTGGCCAACGACCGTCCCGACCCACGTCCGAACATCATTTTCTTCCTGGTGGACGACATGGGATGGCAGGACACTTCACTGCCTTTCTGGACAGAGAAAACCATGTACAACGAACGTTACGAAACCCCTAACATGGAGCGTCTGGCCAGTCAGGGAATGATGTTCACGCAGGCCTACGCCTCGAGCATCAGTTCGCCCACCCGCTGCAGTCTGATGACCGGAGCCAACGCCGCCCGCCACCGGGTGACCAACTGGACCTTGCAGAAGAACAAGACCACCGATGCCCAAAGCGAGGTGCTGCAACTACCCGACTGGAACTACAACGGCATTGCGCAGGTGGAAGGCACGAACCACACCTTCGTGGCCAAGTCATTCGTGCAATACCTGAAAGATAGCGGCTACCATACCATCCACTGCGGAAAGGCACACTGGGGAGCCATCGACACTCCGGGAGAGAATCCCTGCCACTTCGGCTTTGAAACGAACATTGCCGGTCATGCAGCAGGCGGACTGGCCACCTACCTGAGTGAACTCAGCTACGGACACGACGAGAAAGGTAATCCCACCTCGCTCATGTCGGTCCCAGGACTGGAGAAATACTGGAAAACAGGTACCTTCGTTACCGAAGCCCTGACACAAGAAGCCCTGAAAGCCCTCGACAAGGCCAAGGAATACAACCAGCCGTTCTACCTCTATATGTCGCATTATGCCATCCACATCCCTATCGACAAGGATATGCGCTTCTATGACAAGTACAAGAAGAAAGGCATGTCGGACAAGGAAGCGGCCTATGCCTCCCTCATCGAAGGCATGGACAAGAGTCTGGGCGACATCATGGACTGGCTGGAAAAGAACGGAGAAGCCGACAATACCATCATCCTGTTCTGTGGTGACAACGGAGGATATGCCACCGGTACCGGATGGAGAGATGAGCCGCTCTACACGCAGAATGCTCCCCTAAACTGCGGGAAAGGCTCTGCCTACGAAGGCGGTATCCGCGAACCGATGATTGTGAGCTGGCCGGGCGTGACTCAACCCAATACCCGCTGCGACAAATATGTCATCGTGGAAGATTATTTCCCCAGCATCCTCGAAATGGCCGGCATTACCGACTGGAAGGCACCGCAGACCGTGGACGGCGTAAGCTTCGTGCCCCTGCTCAAGCAGACCGGCGACCCGTCGGAAGGCAGAAGCCTTTACTGGAACTGTCCGAACCTGTGGGGCGAACAAGGCCCGGGCATCGGCGTAACCTGCACCGTACGTCAGGGAAAATGGAAGCTGATTTATTTTTACGAAACGGGCAAGAAGGAACTGTATGACATTCCGGCCGACATCAGCGAAAAGCACAACCTGGCCGAACGCTATCCGGACGTAGTGAAATCCCTCTCGGCCAACCTCGGCGAGTTCCTCCGCAGCTCCGGTGCACAGCGCCCATCGTTCAAAAAGACCGGAAAACCGTGCCCCTGGCCGGACGAAATCTGACCCTCGAAAAAACGCCTTTGCGTTTCAATAAAAACGCAAGTGCATTTCAAACAAAACGTCCTTGCGTTTGGATTGAAACGTAAGGACGTTTTACCGAAAACTCCTTTACGTTTTATTTCAAGCGTAAAGGAGTTTTTTTCGGAGTATACCCCCCGTATTTTTCAATGGTTCTCACCACATCGTAACTCCCAGAAAGCTACGGCCGAAGCAGCTGCCACATTGAGCGAATCTACTCCGTGTGCCATGGGAATACGTACCACATAGTCCGCTCCCTCGATGGCAGTTTCCGGCAGTCCGTCGCCTTCGGTACCCATCACCAGGGCCAGTCGCGGTTCCTCCTTCAGCGGCGGATAATCCAGTGGTACGGAACGGTCGGTCAGCGCCATGGCTGCCGTACGGAAACCTAATTCTTTCAATCGCTCCAGCGGACGGTCTACCCACGTCCAGGGCACCAGAAACACCGACCCCATCGACACGCGTACCGCCCGACGGTTCAGCGGATCGCACGAATCCGTGGTCAACAGTACGGCATCGATACCCAGTGCGGCTGCCGAACGGAAGATGGCCCCGATGTTGGTGGTATCCACCACCCCATGAATAACCACTACCCTGCGTGCTCCACGGCATACTTCTTCCACCGGACGCGGAGCCGGACGCCGCATGGCACACAGCACACCCCGCGTCAGCGTATAACCGGTGAGTCGGGCCAACAGTTCCCGGTCGCCCGTATAGACCGGCAGATGCGCCATGCGCTGCACAATGTCCGCTGCATCACCCGTAAGATGCTTCCGCTCACAGAGCAAGGACACGGGTTCATAGCCGGCCTCCAGCGCCACCCGAATCACTTTCGGGCTTTCGGCGATAAAGATGCCCCGCTGCGGGTCAATGCGGTTGCGCAACTGGGCTTCGGTCAGGGTGCTGAACACTTCCACTCCGGGATGCTCCAGCGAGGTGATTTCGATAACGGGCATAACGTAGACTTTTTTGAATGAACCGCAAAGTTACGACATCTGCCGCACATTCCAAGAATCACCCCACGGGAAAATCAGGTATCCCATTCACTCTGCTGCCGTATCCAGCAACGGAGCTTCCTCTTCCTCCGGTCCACGAGGTCCCGGCCCCGGTCTCTCTCCTTCCGGCATCGGAGGCAATACCTGCGGCTGCGGTTTCACGGTCTGCCAGGTGGCATACTGTTCTTCGGTGAGAATCTTGCGGATTTTCTTCTCCCGCTTTTCCTGCTCCTTCTGCATCTTCTCGGCATGCTCCTTCATCCGTTCTTCCGGATTCATGCCCTCTGGAGCTCCTCCCATTCCGGGAAATCCTCCACCCTGCGGCGGCATTCCACCTCCCATCGGGGGTCTTCCACTCATGGGAGGCTGTCCGTTCATTCCTCCCGGGTGACGTTGCATCATGGCTTCCACTTTTTCCTTTTCTTCCTTCAGGAACAACTTGTAAATCTTCTTGTACTGTTTCTCCGTCAGGTTCAGTGCCTTATCCATCTCGTCGGTCCGTTGCTGAGCCGCCTTCTCCGGATTGGGCACTTCCTTCTTCTGCACTTTCTCCTGCGGGTCATCGTAGCGGACGTTCGCACTTGCACTCAAAGGTGCACACATCAAGGCCATTCCGCAGGCCATCCACACAATTTTCTTCATCTTACTTACAATTTAAATGAAAACTAATCGGAAACAAATGTAGAAGTCGCCTGCAATTTTTAAAAATAGAATCCACCAAATGCGGTTTTCTGCCTACCAATTGGAAAGAAATCTCGTATCTTTGCCCTCAGTTTAACCAATCACACACGCCTTTATGGAAAAAGAAACAATACCAACCTGTGTGGACTGCGGCACACAGAACTGCAAATACAAAGACCGCACCTATCCTGATTTCTGTCCCACGGAAAATCTGAAGGAGGAAGACCGCCAGTGGGCGCTGGAGCGTTACGACGAGGGACGCAACCGCGAGATTATGATTGCCAGTGCGGAAGTGGAATACGAAGGCTACTGCCAGTGGACCCGCGTGCAGGAAATCATGGAATTTGCCCGGAAAATCGGTGCGCACCGCATCGGCATTGCCAACTGCATCGGCCTCATCCGCGAAGCCCGTATCTTTGCCCGCATCCTCCGTGCCAACGGCTTCGAGGCTTACTCGGTCATCTGCAAGGTAGCCGGTCAGCCCAAAACGTCGATGGGCATCCCCGCACAATGTGAAAGTATCGGTGCCGCCATGTGCAACCCGATTCTGCAAGCCCGTCTGCTGAACGAAGCACATACCGACCTGAACGTGGTCATCGGTCTCTGCGTGGGGCACGACAGCCTGTTCTACAAATACTCGGATGCCTACGTCACCACCCTCGTGACCAAGGACCGTGTGACGGGTAATAACCCGACAGTAGTACTGTATACGGCGGATTCTTATTACCGGAAGAAGTTTTTTGGAGGGAAATAAAAGACTCTGACTAATGGTATATAAAAAAGGGAAGCAGCACATCGATACGCCGCTTCCCCTTTTTTATAATATTCTATTTCAATCACGCAACAATCCACCGCTCAATGCTTCGTGTCTCGTCACTGAAGTTTACTCCCACCTTTATCACCTTCCGGCTATCGGAAGCAAAGGCAGAGGCATAGCCCTTCTCCTCTATCTGCTGCATGGCTTCTTCAGCGGTACCGTTCAACTTAAACTCCATCACGTAGATGTAATCGGATGTCTTGAGCACTAAATCTACCCGACCACGCGATGTGCGGTATTCCACCTCGGTGTGGAAGCCCATCAGCTTGAACACGATGTAAAGAATGTTCTGGTAATGTACCTCACGATCACGGGCCAGTTCATAAGGAGTATCATCGAAGAAGGTCTGCAAACGACTCAGGAAACCATCCACATCACCCTTGCGTACCTCACCCACAAAGCACTGGATTTCATAAGGAGACTTGCTGATGCTTACAGACGCATAGTGAGGAAGCAAGAAACGGAGAAACCCCTGCTCCACCTCACGGTTCGGAAAACCGAGGGTATAGTTCTCAAACTCCGCGTTATAGTCCTTGATGGTCAGATAACCGCTTTGATAGATGACCGGTACCGGATCGGTAGAAGCCGCATCGATGGAATCCAGCACCGGACCGCTGGTTACGATGTGTTCAATCTCTTCCACCGGATAATGATGAAGTTTCATCAACTCTACCAGGTAAGTTGGGGTACCCGTCTCAAACCAATAGCTGCCTATCTGTTTCTTAGCAAAGGTATTCAGCAGACTGAAAGGATTGTACATGCCTACCGACTTATAGCAGAAATGATAACCGTCGTAGTTTTCCTTCAGCAGTTCACAAGCTTTGGCATAATCTACGCCTAATGTATCGGCAAGCGAATGAATATCCTCGTCAAAATACTGATGAAGTTCAGCATCACTGATACCGCAGAGTTCAGCATAGCGGTTGTCCATGGAGATGTCCATCAGGTTATTCAAATCACTGAACACACTCACCTTGCTGAACTTCGTCACGCCCGTCAGCATAGCAAAATGAATGGAACCGTCGCACGACTTGAGCGCGCCATAGAATGCTTTGAGCGTATTACGAAATTTTGTCTGCAGTTCCGGATTTGTGATGGCCTGAAGCATCGGTTTGTCATATTCATCAATCAGAATCACCACCTTTTGTCCCATTTTCTTCGCAGCTCGACGAATAACTCCTTCGAAACGGGTCGCCACGGAATACTCATCCGGGTTATGGCCATACTCTGCTTCCCACTGCTTCAGCGTCAGTTCCAGCTTGTTTTCCAGACTTGCTTCCGTATCATACTTTTCCGTATTCAAATCCATGTGAAGCACCGGATGCACCGTCCAGTCCTTTTCCAGACTTTCCATGGCAAGCCCTTTGAACAGCTCACGCTTTCCCAGAAAATAAGCCTCCAATGTAGAAATCATCAGACTCTTACCGAACCGTCGGGGACGACTCAGGAAATAATACTTCCCTGTCTGTACCATGGTATATAAAAGCGAAGTCTTATCCACATAAATATATCCCCTGCTGCGGAGATCTTCGAAATTCTGTATGCCTACCGGATAAAGTCTGTTCATGGCCGTGTCGTTTTAATCCTTTCGTACACACAAAGGTAAGATTTATCTCCCGCAATTCCTAATCTGGCAGGCTGAAATCAGAACGGCAATAGATTCCGGATAAGATTTATAGTCCCAAACAAAAAATTCCTTACCTTTGGACTAAACGACATAATATGTCATAAAACTTAAACTCTATAGTATATGAAAGCCAAACACATCGCATTCCTTTCACTCAGTGTGCTTGCAGGAACATTTGCCTCATGCACCGGCTCACACGAAATAAAGATTACAGGCTCGGCAAAAAATTTAGACGGAGGCACAATTATCTATCAGAAATCCATCAACGGAATGTTTAATTCGCAATCCCAGGATACACTGAAGCTGAATACGGACAGTACATTCAATCTCACACTCCCCAGTAACGGATACGAACAGATACGTCTGTTCCTGTGGGGAAAACGTTATTTAGGTTCCTTCATTGCCGACAGCGGAAACTATCGCCTGCAAATTGATGCCGCAGCCACGCATCCCATCTCCATTCTGGAAGGCAAGAATGAAAAGAATATGGAGGTATCAAGGCTAATGGACGAACTGGGACAAGACGTGTTTGATGTACTTTCAAGAAAAGGCGACAAGTGGGGTATTACCCAGGACACTACAGCCACGTCAGTCAGCAAAAAGTTGCAGGATGCGGTATTAGCCTTAGATGAAAAGATGAAAGGTGTAGATAAAGATTTATATGAAAAAGCCTGCCAGAATACACGCATACAGACAATGTGGGTCTTCCAGAACCAGCTTTTCGGCATTGCCTACCGCTATTCCGAAGCCACCAAGCAAAGCTGGCTCAAGGAATGGGAAAAGATGATGGAATTCTGTCGGGTAAATCACCCGGCCAGCACTTTCTCGCCCGCTTTCCATGAAGTAGTCTATAACAATGCCGGTATTACCTACTACACTAAAGAAGAACCGGTAGACGAAGACTTGAAGAAAAATCCCAATAAGTTGATTTTCCATTACATCGAAAAGAACCTTACGGGGCAGGCGCAGGAATCGGCCATGGCACTGCTTTTCCTGAGGGACGCAAACGAGGAAAAATACGACCCAGAAATACTTCCGCTGGAAGAACGATTCGAGCAACTGTATCCACAAAGCAAATGGCAACCGCTGATAGATGAAGCCATTGCCAAGAACAAGGCTTTCAATCAAGCTAAAATACCCGACTACATCCACTTTCCTGATGTAGACAACGCCAAGACATTCAAAGACATTACCGACTTATATAAAGGAAAGGTTATCTTCATGGATATATGGGCAACCTGGTGCGGTCCTTGTCGTGCCTCTTTCGCCTATGTAAAACCCTTACAGGAGTATGCCAAAGCGAACGACATCGTACTGCTGTATCTCTCCATCGACCGCCCGGAAGAGGATGCCAAATGGCGCAAGATGGCAGCACATTATGACCTGATGGGCGAGCATGTACGCGTGCAGGAAGCGTTTAAGGATGAAATATACACAACCTTCGGCAACGCACAAAAAGCACTTTCCATTCCTCATTGCGTGATTATCGGGAAGGATGGAGAAATCAAGTTCAAATCGGCAGCATCACCAGAAGATATAGAAAAACTAAAATCTCAATTGAAAGAGGCAGCGCAGACAGGAGCATAACCCCTATTGCTACTGAAACTCCTAATACACAGAAAAACCACCACGTATCCCTTCCAAGAAGCGTGGCGGCTATATTTTACTTCAATGCTTTCCCGTCGGAAAAGGCATTGCCCACCTTCTCTCCTATCACCAGATAATGATGATGAATCGGGTCATACGTAATCGGTTTCAGACGGGCAGGGTCAATCTGTCCGTTTTCATCCAGAATCTCTTCCGCAGCCGACACGTTGACAATACGGCCTACCAGATGGTTACTCTCCTGGTCGTACGAAACCAGCTCACATTCCAGCGTCATGGGCAGTTCCTCAATGACCGGCGCATTCACAAACTCCGATTTTATGGCATGGAAACCGGCTTTGGCAAATTTGTCCGGCTCTTTCTTTCCCGAGACAAGCCCCACATAATCGCAGGCTGCCACATGGTCGGCTGTAGCCATGCTCACGGTAAAGGCCTTCGTGGCCAGAATATTCTGGGTCGTCTTGTGTCCTTCGGCCAGGCAGATGCCCACCATGTCATCCGTATAGATTCCTCCCCACGCCGCATTCATGGCGTTGGGGTTTCCATTCTCGTCGTACGCTGCCACGATAAATACGGGCATCGGGTACAACCATGTTTTTACTCCAAAATTCTTTCGCATAGTCTGTACATTTTTAGTTGCAGTATCGAATCATTTGTCATTTCGAGGACTCACCGCCACCTTAATCACCCCATCCAGGCGGTTCTCGAAGATGCGGTAGGCTTCCTCAATCTCATTAAGCGGGAAGCGGTGTGTAATGAGCGGCGTAGTGTCAATCTTTCCTTCCGCTATCAACCGGAGGATTTCGGCACAGTCACAACCATCTACTCCGCCTGTCTTGAAAGTGAGGTTCTTACCGTACATGTCGGGCAAGGGAAGCACCTGCGGACGGTCGTACAAAGCCACGACGGTCACAATGGCATTCGGACGAGCGCACTCCCAAGCCAGCCGGAAGGTATCATCAGCTCCGGCCACTTCAATGACTACGTCGGCTCCTCCATGCGTACTGTGGGCTTTCACAAACTCCTGACACTGTTCCGGTGTAGTGACCAGAGCTTCGGGATAATGGGTCTGTACAAAACGGATACGCTCTTCCGAATTCTCACATACAATGAGACGGCGCGGATGTTTCAGCCGGGCACAAAGCAACGTACAGATTCCCGTAGGTCCGGCTCCAATCAGCAGCACCGTATCTTCGGGTGTGATTTCCGAGATACGGGCAGCCCAGAAACCAGTGGCCAGAATGTCACCCACGAAAAGTGCCTGCTCATCCGTCACTCCAGCGGGAATACGGTTCAGTCCTTGGTCAGCATGCGGCACCCGCACGTATTCCGCCTGTCCGCCGTCGATGCGGCAACCCAATGCCCATCCTCCGTCGGGGTCCTCACAATTGTTTACATATCCGTGCTGGCAGAAAAAACATTCTCCGCAGAAGGTCTCCACGTTGACCGTCACCCGGTCACCCGGCTTCACGGTAGTGACCTCCGCTCCTACTTGTTCCACGATGCCCACCATCTCATGCCCCACCGTAATACCCGGTACAGCACGCGGCACACTGCCGTGCTTGATGTGCAAATCACTGGTGCAGATACTTCCCAACGTAACGCGCACCAGGGCGTCCTTCGGGTCTTTCAATTCGGGCACAGGCTTCTCTATCAGTGAGAAACGACCGTGCTCCATATACGTATAAGCTAACATATTCTTCTGTATTAATCGATTACTTCTATCAGGAAACTCACCGGACGGAAACCGTCGTTGCACGAAATCATAGCCGAACGTTCGTTCTTCATCCAGCCGTCATAAAAATTGCTTCCCCCATGAGCCAGTGCCATCACGAAAGGCGACATGCTCTGCCATGCACTCTCACAAAGTCCCTCAGGCTTCTCCCAGGCATTAGCAATGAACACCTGCCCTTCTTCCATGTCACACGCATGTTCGATGGGATTCTCATACTTCTCCATTAAATCCCGGTAACACGCCTTTCGCATTACGGTTATTCGGATTTTCTTCATGCCTTTTCCTCCTTTCACTCATAAAAATACGCCTTCAGCACTTCTCCGAACACCTCTCCCGGTGCAATCTTATCAAACAGCTTCATCGAAGTATGCAGTTTCAATACATCCACCTCCGACCCCATCAGTTCCCGCACCGTACGATGGCCACGATGACCTAACAAGGCATGGGAGATTTCCCGCAGGCGGACACCCAATACAGGATGTGCCAGATAAGCCCGGGCCTCTTCTTCCCCGTCCAGTCCATAAAACTCCGAGTTGTAACTATAGCCCAGCCCCTTCTGCTGAGGGAAGATATACCAAATCCAATGGCTGCGCTTACCTCCATTTCTGATTTCCTTCAATGCCACAGGATACACGCCTTCCTGCGCATCCAGAAACCGTTGCAGATTAAACTTCGTGTGCGACATATTCCTTCATTTTTTATCTTTACTCAAATGTAAGGATAATCCCTTAATGAGCCAACGGTCGCGAGGAGAATTATTTTTGCCACAAGAACGATTTTCCTCCCTAATTCTTCGTTAATTAAAGAGTTATGCTTATATTTGTTCCGAAAATGCGCACAAGGCGGTTTTCATCGCACATTGATTTAGATACAACAAATGATCGTTAAAGATGTCACACACAAAGTTTTCGTTACGTTCCGCTGAGGTCCTGACCGGATTTTTCTCAGCATAGGAATCGAATGAATTATTGCTTCCGACAAGGAGGCCGGGATTGTTGTGCTCTTTGACGTACTAGCCGCGCACCTCTCTTTCGATGGGGAAACGAGAGGGAATTTACGCTGCTACGGACCTTCAGTGTCCGTAAGCTTCTATCTTTATCTATTTCTATTTTCTCATTTTAAAATTCGTTTGTTGTATATGAAAAATGTTATGTTACGTGCTACACGCACCTTTATTGAAGATCTCTGTGCTCCCGAATATGCTCACAACCACCTCGCCGTGGAAATCTCTCATCCCGATGGTTTTACCGATGCCCAGGAACTTTCTATCCGGGTGTATTCCTGCGAATACCGCCTGTTGGGCTGTGATACCCGTTCACTGAAAGGGAAAAAGTCCCGAAAAGTACGGTTCGACATCCTCTCTGAAGAAGAATGGGAAGCCGGACTCTACCGTATCTATGTCTACCGCAACGGACGCCCGGTGGGATGGACACTCTTAGAACTCTATTCCGGCTACGAATGCTGGGACAAGACCGAGGTGGAGGATTTCCAGACCCGCCCTGAAGAAAAATACTTTGCCGAGACCTTCTGTTTCCTGCCCTTGTTCTCCTGGATGCACCAGGAACAATGTGACTCGAACCTCATCCGGCAGTTCCTCGAAACATTGTATGCGCTCGACAGCCATCAGCTTGCCGTACCTCACCTGCTTGTTTCAGGCAATCAGGCTCGCAAATATGCCGCCCGCCTGCTGGCCCTTCATTTTTGTGAAAAGCAAACCGCTCTTTGCAACCATTTCTCCCTACAAGAATTGCTGGAGGGTTCCCTGCAATGGAAAGTCCTACAAGAGAAGATGGACACCCGAAAAGTGGTGCTGGTGGAAGTGCCCTACAAGGAGTACACCCGACAGGAATCCAACCTGCTCGACCTGTTAGGAAACCTGATGGAACAGAAAGTTTCTTCTGGCCCTATCTTCATCTTCTACGGCACAATGGACAGTACCTATCAGTTGCGCAGATGCAGCACAGCAATGAGCCGCATCTTTACGGAAGAGAACACCATCTATACACCCGACAAGGCGGAAACCGATGACCCAAGCGAAGCCTTTCCGGTAGATGATCTTCCTTTACCGTTTGATGAAGAACAGCCGCTTCCGCATACCGAAGAAGATAGTCCCCTGCCCGAAGACAACATGCCATCGGATGCCGAACAAGCCCTGCAGGAGATGGTAGGACTGACCCGCCTGAAGGAAGACTTGCAGGAGGCCCGGATGATGGCCGCCTTCATGAAGCGGCGTATGGAATTAGGGCTCGACACGGAACTGGACAACCGCCACCACATGCTGTTCTTAGGCAATCCCGGTACAGGAAAGACGACGGTGGCCAAACTCATCGGACAGCTGTATCACCAGATGGGGCTGCTTTCCAGCGGACATACCATAGAAACATGCCGCACAAAACTGGTGGGCGAATACATTGGTGAAACAGAAAAACACATCAGGCAAGCCATTGAGGAAGCCCGGGGAGGCGTACTCTTCATCGACGAAGCCTACACCCTGATTACCACGAAACAAGAAACGAAAGATTTCGGGAAAGAGGTGATTCACGCCCTGCTCACTGTGCTCTCAGAACCCAATCCCGACATGATTATCATCCTGGCTGGCTACGAGGACAAGATGCAGCAGATGCTCCGTACCAACCCCGGCTTGCAGGAACGTTTCCCTCTCCAGTTCTACTTTGACGATTACAATGCGGACGAGCTGATGGAAATGGCACACCGTCTCTTGCAGAAACGCAATTTCCAACTGACTTCCGAAGCGGACAAGGAACTGTATACCCTGATTGTGGAAGCCACCGCCCAGCGCGATGAGTATTTCGGCAACGGACGCTGGCTGCACAACCTGATTGAGCAGGGTATCATCAAATGCATGGCCCAGCGTATCATGTCGCAACCTTCTATTCCCGACAATACCTTCCTGTTCCGTACTATCACCCAGGAAGATGTCGTAAAGGCAGGTAATCGTCTCCGCGGCAAGCAGGTAGTGAAACTGGAACCGCAGCCCATCCGTCGCATTGGATTCAGGGCCTGAAAAACAAACCTGACTTCTTTATCGAAATAAATAAGAGTCCCCCTGCTTTCGCTGCAATGTGAAGCAGAGGGACTCTTTTATTTCCCATATCCTCTCATTTATTAAACACTAACTTGTCCGTGTCATACCCGCGCTGGCGCAACTTACCTATCAATTCCTGAAGTACTTCGTCGGGCAGGGTTTCTTCGCGGCTCATAATCCAGAGATACTTATCGCTGCTACTGCCTATCAGCACGTAGCGATAGTCCGGGTCAATATCGAGCACGTAATAATCGGCATAGAACCACAGGAAGAACGAAACTTTCAACTTGCCGGGGTCGTTCGGATCGGGCTGTTTGGCCTTTCCCTTGATTTCCTTATACTTTCCATCTTTGTATCCCGCATTCAGCACCTCAATGCGTCCGTTGGAAAGCAAGGTATATGTGGCCGTTACACGGGTCATGCCCTTTTCAAAGCGGTGGTCATAACGGGCTATTTCGTGCCACTTCCCCATAAAACGCGGTACGTCGAACGTCTGTACCGTCCGGTTGTCTATCTCAGTGCTGTTACCACTCTGGCAACTGCCCAGGCCCAGCAGGGCACACAAAAGAATCAGGATGTGTTTCATATATCTTCTATATTTAAATAAACAATGCCTCCAACAAATATACTGAAAATTATACCACTTATCTCTTGTCGTTCAAAAAAATAAGAGCCGACTATTACCGGTTTTACAAATAATGCCTATCTTTATCCACAGTCAAATCATTTTCAAAAGACATCACACACAATAAAACTGAAATCTATGATAAACACACCATCTCTTACCTGTTTCTGTACGGCACTGCTAATTTCTGTCAGTCTTTCAGCGCAAGTTTCACAAAAAGGCAACGTACGCATTTTCAACTCACAACATACCCCCTTGCCCGGAGTACAACTAATGGCCATCGGTGCACCTGCTACTGATACAGACAATAATGGGGAATTTTGCTTTCATTTTCTGAATCACAAAGCAGGCACAGCTATCAGTTCTCCACAAGCCTACAAGAAAGGGTACGAAGTCGTCAACAGCGACATGCTCAACGGCTGGATTCTTTCAGAGAAGCGTTCATTGGACATTGTCATGGCCCCGGAAGGTACCATCGAAGAACAAAAGAATCACTACTACGCCATTGCCATATCACATTTTTCCAAGCTTCGCAATAAGACAGTACAGGAAATCAACCATTTGTACGCCCAGCAGAAAATTACGCAAGCAGAAAGAGCCCAACGACTGAAAGAACTGGCAGAAGAAAACCACACTTTCATGAACATGCTGGACAAGTATGCCGAGAAATTTGCCCGAATCAACCCCGACGATATAACCCAAATAGAGAAACAAGTGCTGAAACTGGTAGAGGATGGCAAACTGACAGAGGCAATAGAATTATATAACAATTCCGGCTTGATTGTTCAGGCCCGCCAAAAGCTACAGCAACGCACACAAGCCGATGAAGACATTGATTTGCTGGCAGAACGCATGTATCGCTACGCCGACCTGTGTGCACTGGCCGGAGGAAAGGAAAATGAGCAGAAAGCTTATGACACCTACAAGTGGATTGCAGAAATATTGCCCGACCGATTTTCCTACGTCCTAAAATACGTCCTACAAAAAATCACCTTAGGAGAACAAGACCTGGAAGAATGGGCAGACCGCTGTCAGAAACTGGCATTCGATGAAAAATCGCTTATTCAGGTTCTTAATCTGAAGACACTCATTGCCACCAATATCCGAAAAGACTACTCCAAGGCCTTCGAATACAACCAGCAGGCACTCGAAATCCTGCAACAGGCACAAGAAGCCATGCCATCGGGCGACTATCTGGCCGTAATGCAAATCACGCTTCACCAGACGGCCTACCTGCTCGAAGCCATACATGAATGGAAACAGGCAGAAGAGGTATATTTGAGCAATATCAAAAACCTTGAAGAACAAATAGCCGTTAGTGACAATCAGCTGTTTATCCGGATACAGAAAGGTTCTCTTCTAGATTCCTATACTTCACTGATGAGGCTTTATTCCCAAAAGGAAGATTTGGAGAAGGCCCGTCAGACTGCAGCAAAAATCAAAGAAATCAGCCTCAACGACCCCGACCTTGACGAGGAAAAGAGAATTTCCATCGAACTGAACTACCTGGATATGCTACTGGATTTTGCTATGAATGCCGGTCAAATGAAAGATGCTTATAAAATAGCTGCTGAGGCATACACAAAAGCAGAAGTACTTTACCAGAAAAATCCGATTACCAAAGCAGCTGAGTTCCTGCAACGATACATCGTCTACCTGCAACTGAGTGTAGATTCCGAAACCGACGCATTCCCAGAAAGAGCAGAACTTTTGAGAACGAGAATCGAACAAGAGTTCACTTCTCTTTCACCCGATTTTAAAATCAACGCCTTGCACAATCTGGAGATGATGTATTCCACTTATTATTCGCGAAAAGGCAACCAGCCAGAAGAACGGCGCAGCCTGGTCAAAGCCTACCAATACACCAAGAAACTAAGTGAATCCAGCAGTTCCCAGTTTACCCAGGAAAATCTTTATGCACGAGCCAAATACATTGATGTACTGATTGCAGAATCTAAAAACCAGGAAGCCGCCCAGGAAGCTCTTGAACTCGATGCCCTCTATTCCATACAATCGGCCTGGGGATACCAAAACCTGAGTGTAGAAAGCAGCATGGGAGTCGCACTGGTATGCGGCGGATATTATGAACTCGGATTGAAATACCTGGAACGCGTAAAAGAAGGACGGGAAAAGGAACTGAAGAAATATCCCCACAACAACGAACTCAAAGCAAATACATGCAGCACCTACAACAACCTTTCCCTGGGTTATAGCAAACTGAAAAAATACAAGCAGGCACTGAAGGAACAACTAAAAGCCTACACACTGATGAAAGACCTATATGCACAAAACAAAGCACAGTTAGGAACGAACTACATGCTCATCACGATGAACGTCAGTGTGAACTACTATCAGAATGGCGATAACCAGCAGGCCCTGCACTACCTGGAAGAAGCTTCCGCCATAGCCGAGGAGATGAAAGCACTATTTCCGCAGTATTTCGCCACCTACCCTATTGTCGTCAAGCTGGCCAAGGGCGATTTGCTCAGCAAACTTTCACAACCGGGAGCACAGGAACTGCTGAAGGAAGGGCTGGAATACAAGGCAGGCTCCCAGCCGAATGATGCCCTACTGCTGTACACCCTGAAAGAATACCACAGCAACGGGCTCTATACCAAGTAACTTTTATTTGCGAAGAATGATTTTCCATGGGATTTTATCGGACACCGGACCGGTGAAATCCCATAATTCATATCCTTTCTTGAAGGCCTGTACCCGCTGCTGCACCTGCTGTTTGTCCAGAGGAACCGACAAACGGAAATTTCCCATTTCATCCGAAACAGTCTGTAAGTCGATCACCTGTATGGTCACGCCTGACAGCGGACGGTTCGCTTCATCCTTCACGGTGCCGAACACTACTGAAAGACTCTTGTCGCGACGTATGTTTACCACCAGTCTCTTTTCCAGTTCCATCACCGTGTCCACTGGTTCATATCCTTTAGCAGTGACTGAAAGCTGCACCGGAGTACCCAGATAACGGGAATGTATCTCCTTGAAAATCGCTTCATCGGTCAGTCGGTCCACGTGGCAGGTCTCGCTCTTGTCGGAATAAGTCAGCGTAATGTCCGCCCCCTCAAATGGAAGTGCGGAAACTGTCTGATCGCTCAGGCAAACCGTCGTAGTTACTGGGGTAAAATAGAAGAAAGCCTTAAATGCCAGCCACATCACAATCAGCGGAGCTACTACATACGACAAGGTAAACTTCAGTCTATACAGCATTTTCTCCTCGGTTGATGGAACACGAATTACTCCTTCCTGCTCCAGTATAGCCAACTGACGGTCAAATTTAACCCGCCAGTCTTCCGGTGTAGTGTACACATCGCAGAAGTGACCCAATGTATGCTCACAGTATTGCTTGAAATTGGTCAGCGCCTCATCCTCAATACCTTCTTCCTTAAAATAAATGAAGATTTGCGGACGTTCTTTATTCTCCCGGAAAGCAGCCAAAGCCACTTCCAACTCTTCACGCGTATATTTTCCCAGGCGTGTGTGAAACAAGAAAATCACCAGGTCACATTCACGGATGTACGCATTGTAGCGATCCTGTAGGCGACCGTCGTTCAGCGAACTGCAGAAATCCTTCCAGGTGCGGTGGTCAAACTCAATATCCTTTTTCCGATACAGCTTGTTCTTGTCCGAAAAATACACATCAAACATCGTTTTGTCCTGATCCAACTCAGCCGACGATGCAATAAAAACCTTTACCAGCTTACTTCTCATTTTTCCAACTATTTTCTTTGATTCGAGCCCAGTTACGACGAGCTAGAATCCGTTCTTCCAGTAATTTCAGTTTCTCCTTTATTTTCTTAGGCCACTTCACATCCTGCCTGCAACGTTGCAGACTGACCTCTATCTGTTCCACCTCGGCCACCGTCTGCGCTTCCTTGACTAGCAGGCCATATCGGTCGATGGCAGACTCTTTCTTTCCACTGTTCCACATCCACTCCGTCACGGTCAGTCGTGGAGCCATCTCCCGTGTTGCTTCCAAAATCAAGCGGGCCACCGAATCACAGCCCGCCACATCGCCCGTCTGCCGCATCAGTTCAAAACTGTGCACCAATGAAGGCAGCAAAAGCTGCACATCCGCATCGGCAGCCTGCCTTCCGGCCACACGCTGTGCCAGCACTGAATCCGTATGCATGGACTCATACAAGCGGATAGCTCCTTCCATGTCACCCTTATCCAGCAACTCCAGCGCCTGCTGCTCTGTTCGTTCCAGTTCATCACGGTTCAGGCGGGCAAACCTCATGGCATACACCTCCAGTCTTCGCTTCAAGGTCACTTGCACCTGCGACAAAGAATCCACCCTCCGGACATACTCCTCGTCAGTGAGCCGTTGCAGTTTCCGGCGAGTCTCCAGTTCCACCAGCGCTGCATGATATTCCCGCTCACTGGCAGAGACACCTATCTGATAATATTTTTTCCGCAGTGCATCAATCATCTCCGTACGCCCCAAAACGATTTTCAGCACCGCATCCGACGAAAGGTTCCAGTTATCCACCTTCTCCCGGTTTACCATTTCAAAACCTTTCTTATATACCCCGTCCAGCAGCAACGGGTCGCCCGGCAGAGAAGATACAAATGACAAGACGAACTGCCCCTCCTGGTCGCTGTCGGACGGAGCCGCACCGGTCGCCCTGATTTCCACCCCTGCCAGCGGACGGTTTCCACTGTTCATTTCCAGCACCACCCCCCGCTGCACAACCTGCGCTTCGGCAAAAGGAAAAAGCATCCCTCCGCACAAACAGATTATCCATCTTTGTATAACTGCCCTCATTTCGGTCTTCAAATTTACAGTTCGTCTGTTGCAAATTTAGGAAATTCTCTGAGAAATACGACTTTACTGCATATTTCTCTTCCATTTCATGTTTAATAACTAAAAACCGTCCCCAAAATTTGGAAATCATACCTTTTATCAATAACTCCATCCCTTCCCAATTACAGAGACATTTATCAAAAATAAATCCCTTAATCGTTAGGTCAGCTACACAAGAATACCTACCTTTAAGACCGTTATTTTTTACCAGGCAATCTATCAGAAAAATATGAAAAAGACAAAACTATTTTTTGTAGGTGCTGCCATCCTGATAGGAGGAGGGACGGCCGTACATGCCCAGTCGTGGAGAAACGACGGGGCAGTTTCTTTGGATAAACAATATGCCGATTATCCTTGTGTGAATTTACTAGACAGTACCAGTGTGACGGTGGAACCCACCGGACAAGGTTCGTTTGCGGTCTGCCGGGCTGTACGGGTGCAGACAACTGCCGGAGCCTTGCAGCAACGGATACTGAAATACGATTACGACCCGCTGACGGCAGCTGCTACTTTCAAGCGAGTGACCATCTACCATGCCGACGGAACATATACATCGGTCGATGTAACCAAGGCCTGTGACTACGCCGCTCCGGCCAGAGCTATCTACTGGGGAGCCCGCCAGATTATGCTGGAACTGGGTGCATTGCAACCGGGCGACATCATCGACTATGAAATCGACAAGAAAGGATTCACGTATGCCCTGCTGAGTGATGCACCCCAGTCAGGCGACGACTCCCGCTTTATCCCGCCCATGCGCGGACAGTTCTACGACATCGTGCCCTTTTGGTCGGCCGATCCCACCCTGCGCAAAGTGTACCGCGTCAGTCTGCCGGCCGAAAAAGAAATGCAATTCCAGTTCTATCAGGGCAGCTGCGCTTCCTCCATGCGCTACGAAGACGGACGGAAAGTCTATACCTTTGCTAAAGATGCCATCCTACCCTTCCGTCGGGAACCAAATATGGTCGATTTCTATGACGCCGCACCGAAGCTGATGATGTCTACCACCGCCGACTGGAAAGAGAAGTCACGCTGGTTCTACGGAGTCAACGAAGACTACGGCAGTTTCACCGCCATTCCGGAAGCCCAGAAGAAAGTAGACGAACTCATTCGGGGTAAAAAAACCGAACTGGAAAAAGTGGCGGTACTCACCCACTGGGTGGCCGACAACATCCGTTATGCAGGTATCTCCATGGGAAAGGGAGAAGGATTCACCCTGCACAACCTGAAGATGAATTATACCGACCGCTGCGGGGTGTGCAAGGACATTGCCGGCACACTGATTGCGTTCCTGCGGATGGCAGGATTCGAAGCCTTTCCGGCCATGACCATGGCAGGCAGCCGGGTGGAGACCATTCCGGCCGACCATTTCAACCACTGCGTGGCCGTAGTGAAACTCAGTGACGGCACAATGATGCCGCTCGACCCCACGTGGGTACCTTTCTGCCGGGAACTGTGGAGCAGTGCCGAACAGCAGCAAAATTACCTGCCGGGCACACCGGAAGGCACCGACCTGTGCCTGACTCCTATCTCCGACCCGGAAAACCATTACGTACGTATCAAGGCACAGAACACCCTCGATGAAAAAGGCACGTTGAAAGGTACCTTCACCATCGAAGCTGAGGGACAGAGCGACAGCAACATCCGCCGCATCTTCACCACCGGATTTCAGAGCGAATGGGCACATACCATGGAACGCCAGTTGCTGAACGTATCGCCCAAAGCCCGATTGAAAAGCGTGGACTACGGACGGACACCGAAAGACTACCAGCGCGCCCCTATCCAGATTACGTTCCGCTACGAGATTCCGGAATATGCACTGAAAGGCGACCAGGGAGAAATGGTTTTCAAACCTTTCGTACTGAATAACCTCTACACGCAAGTCCTCTCTACCTGCGGATAGATACCAGCCTGGAGAAACGGGCCTACGGCTTCAAGGACGGCTGCTCCCGTCTGGTGGAAATGGAAGAAAACCTGAAACTTCCTGCAGGATACGAATGGCAAGGAAAGGAAAAGCAGGACCAGATGGACGGCTCAGGTGCCGGATTCACCGGATACATGGGCCAAAACGGCAACCAGTTGCAGGTGAAAACATCCTTGCGCCTGAAGAAGCGGGTCTACGAAGCATCCGACTGGGAAAGTTTCCGAAATGCGGTGAACACAGCCAAGGGATATGGAGAATACATTGTGGTAAAGAAATAACCACTCATACGAGGATTTAACAAGAAACGAAGCGTAATGAAAACATTATCAATCTACATAGGAATCATAGGAATGCTTTTGCTGGCTGTACTGCCGGCCAGAGCCGCATCGGAAGCAGAATTCCGCAAACTCTCGAAAGCGTACACCCTGCGTGCCGACGGCAGTCAGGAGATGCGGGTGCAGAAGGAACTCACCCTGTTCACCCATGCCGCCATGAACGGCCTGTACGGAGAAACATTTATCGTGTATAACCCCGACTTCCAGAAGCTGGAGATTCACGCGTCCTACACCCGCCAGAAAGATGGCACCGTGGTTCAGACACCCGCCAATGCCTTCGTAGAGGTATTGCCTGCCGCAGCTGCCAACGCACCGGCCTACAACCAACTGAAAGAAATGGTCGTGGTGCACACCGGACTTGAATTAGGTGCCACCATCGTGCTGGATTACTCCATTGTAAGCAAAGCCGGTTACCTGCCGGAACTTGATGTCTGCTGTCCGGTCAAAGAACTTTCTCCCATCAAGGAATTCACCTTCCGCCTGAACGTACCAGCCGGAAAATCGGTACACTATGAACTGCTGAACGCTTCTGCCCAGCCGTCCATTGCCCAAAGAGACGGAATGAAATCCTTCACCTGGACACTAAAGGAAGTGAAGCCCCGCCCTTACGCCTATCCTTCCACAAGAGGAAATATGGGACAAGTACAAGCAGTAGCCAGCGGCATGATGCCCGTCTTCGTGGCCTCAACCTGGTCACGATACGATGAAGCCCTGAAAAGCCTGAAAGCACAATTCCAGCCCGGCAACCGCTCCGTTATCGAAGCAAAGGTAGCCGAACTAACCCGAGGCATCCAAGACAATCCACAGGCAGTCCGCAACGCCATCGCCCACTACATGACCGAACTGTATCAATTGGGCCGTTGCGGTGTATCACTGCAGGATGCCGGCTACCGTCTCCGTCCGGCATCGGAAGTCATCCGTTCGGCTTACGGCACCCAGGCAGAATTAGTAAACCTGGATGTAACCCTGCAGCAGACAGCCGGACTGGAAGCGGAAGTAGCCGTATGTGCCCTTCGCCCGTCGAAAGCTGAAAACCAAGGTTTGTCTACCATCGTATCGCTGGTAGCCCAAAGCAAGCTGATGCCCGAGAAGGTCACCCTGACAGGCACCGAAGAAGCCAGCCTACAACCCTTCCTGACAGTGAGCAGCTTGGATGGAAAACCACTGACAATGGAAGCTTACTTAGGAGCCAAGGAAATGCAGCAGACCGACACCCTGAGAGTGGACGAAAAGAAGTTGCAGCAGCCTGCCGAAGGATGGGGAATCGTGACACTGAACGACCCGACACCGGCCCGCACGCTCTATGCATATGCTGCCAATACAACCATTCCCGAGAATATCCTTCTGCCGAGAACTATGAACTGCACGCTGGAGACCATTGTCTGCCTGCCGGAAGGAATGAAAGCAACTCCTCGCACCAACAAGGAAATCAGCAATGCTTGCGGAAAAGTAGTATTCAGCTACCAGCCCACGAAAGAAGGCATGAAAGTGACCCGCAGCCTGCGCATCAGCCGCCAGTTGCAGACTCCGTCGAGCTACAAGGAACTGTATGCCCTCCTGGCAGAATGGAGAGATACCAATAATCATACGCTGGTGGTAAAGAAAGTAGCAGAATAAACTAAAAAATAACTCTCACGAAAAAGGAATCGCCTCTTAAATGGGTCGGTTCCTTTTCTATTTTCCCGAAGCCGCTACCATACCCAACCACATTTCCGGCCAACTTTTCCGTTTCCTGTTTCCTGCCTGTTTGAATGTTCGCTGAAAATTACTACATTCGCAGTAGAATCTAAATCCAGTGGTTATGAGCAAGCTATATCCGGTAGGAGTGCAGAACTTTGAGAAAGTGATATTGGGTGGTTATGAATACGTCGATAAGACCGCCTTGATTTATCAGTTGTTCAATACAGGAAGTTACTATTTCCTGAGTCGTCCGCGACGCTTCGGAAAAAGCCTGCTATTGTCGACCCTTGAAGCCTATGCACAAGGAAAGAAAGAGCTTTTCAAGGGACTGGCACTGGAGAAACTGGAGAAGGACTGGACGGTATATCCGGTTCTGCACCTGGATTTGAATACGCAGAAATACGATACGCCGGAATCGCTGACCAGCATTTTGAATGATAATCTATGTACTTGGGAAAGCCGATACAGTGCACGGGAAAGTGAAACAAGTCTGTCCCTTCGTTTTCAAGGCATCATCCGCCGCGCCTGCGAGCAAACAGGCCGCCGCGTGGTGATTCTCATCGATGAGTACGACAAGCCCATGCTTCAGGCCATCGGCAATGAAGCCTTGCAGAACGAATACCGCAGTACCCTGAAAGCCTTCTACGGAGCTTTGAAATCCATGGACGGCTGTATCCGCTTTGCCCTGCTCACGGGAGTGACCAAGTTCGGCAAGGTCAGCGTGTTCAGCGATTTGAACAACCTGATGGACATCTCCATGGACGACCGCTACGTGGAAATCTGCGGCATCAGCGAAAAGGAAATCCATACGTATTTTGAGGAAGACATTCATGCGCTGGCTACAGCTACGGGCCTGACTTATGAAGAGACTTGTGCGGAGCTGAAATCCAATTATGACGGTTATCACTTCACGGAAAATGCCGTGGGCATGTACAATCCGTTCAGTCTGCTCAATACGTTTGCGAAGAAAAAGTTCGGCAGCTACTGGTTTGAGACAGGCACACCGACCTACCTCGTCGAACTGCTCAAGCTCCACCACTATCCGATAGAAGAACTGGAACATATCGTCACCAGCCAGCCGGTGCTGGACAGCATCGATACGGCCTCAACCGACCCGATTCCGGTTATCTACCAGAGTGGCTACCTCACCATCAAGGGTTACAACAAGATGTTCGAGAACTACACGTTAGGCTTCCCCAACCGCGAAGTGGAACAGGGGTTCTTCAAGTTTCTGCTGCCCAACTACGCATCGGTGAGCGTAAGCAAGTCACCCTACCAGATTCAGTGTTTTGTGGAGGAAGTAATGGCGGGCAAAGTAGATGATTTCTTCGAACGGTTGAAAACCATGTTTGCCGACATTCCATACGAGCTGGCGCGTGACCGCGAAGTGCACTACCAGAATATCCTCTACATCATCTTCAAGCTGATGGGCTTCTACGTGCAGGTGGAATACCATACCAGTCGCGGACGGATTGACCTGGTACTCCAGACACAGGACTACGTGTACATTATGGAATTCAAGTTGAACGGCAGCGCGAACGAAGCCCTGGCCCAGATTCGGGAGAAAGGCTATGCCGCACCTTTTACCAAGGACAGCCGTACGGTCTACAAGATTGGAGTCAACTTCAGCGATGAGCTTCGGAACATTCAGGAAGTGAAGGTGGAAGTGGAGTCTTGAGCATCGTATCAGTTTATTTCAAGGGCATAAGAAACTACAACCGCTTTTACGCCTGCTTCCGGGTATTTGCTCTTATAGTGTGCTGTCCCTAATACACCGATGTCATCTTTTATTGCGAGCCATTTTGGTCCTTCACTGTGGGCATAATAGAAATAGTGATACTCCAATGGCAGAATAGAGTGATTCTTCAAATCCTCTTCAATCACCTCTTTGTTATTTTTAATGATTGTTGCAATAACTATCAATATAACAGCTGCAAATAAAAGTATCACTTTATGTTTCAGGTCCGAGTCCGTATCGCAAATATAGTGCTTATAATAAAGACTTAGAGATAAATCTTGCTTTTTTATATAAATATCAGTATATTAGCATAAAAGTAAATTCTAATATGAAGGAAAAACTTCTTATAAAATGTGATACTACTATTTATGCAGACGAGATTACAAATCTGCTTATTGAAAATAACATTGTTTCTCGCCAGCATGATGAGGGGCAAGACCAAAATCCAGGTGCTTATGGTGCTATCACAGGTATTGCGATATATGTTTTCGAGAAAGATTATGAAAAAGCTGTTGAGATAATAAATCCTATTGTTGATAGTAGAAATGAGTCTCATGTCTGGTGCCCTAAATGTGGAAGTTACAATGTGTCAGCTATAGCCGTAAGCAACAAATACGGAACTGCTATAGCATTATGGTGCATCTTTCTTTTTCTTATTCCGGGGCTTTATCTTGTTTGGGCAAATGATTTGGGTATCAGATCAACTATCGCCGATTATATAGCATTGTCTATGTTTATTTCGTTTCTTGTAGTTGCATTCTTGGGGAAAATTTCTAATGCCAATTATATATGTAAAGATTGTAATAAAAGGTTCCACCATAAATGATTTTTTGTAGTGAGCTTGCTGAATTTGAAGTAACATACTATTCTTTTTTGCTACATTTACAAATCAAATAAAAAACGGAGGTATCATGAAAAAGACTTTATTTTTCAGTTTTTTATCTTTTATTTGTTGTATATCATCATATTCTTCGGAAGAAATTAGTTACCTAAATGGTAACAGCACTAATTTACAACAGACCTCTTTAAATGGAGAAGCAAAAGCGTTAGCCGCCTGGAACAAACTAAAAGAAACATTTGGATACTCTCATACAGTTTCAGACAGCATAGAATATCCTGATTATTACGGTGGCTCTTATATTGAAGATGGGAAACTAATAGTTTATATCGTTAAAGGGTATAACGAAAAAACTCCCCAATTACTAAGTTCTGACCCTATTTTTGTTACCAAAGAATGTGATTATTCCTATAATGAATTACTAAAAGCGGCAAACGAGGTTTCCGAATTTATGGTATCAGAAAAGAATGCAGAAAACCCCATAAGAGAAAAGTTATCTCTATGTTCTTTAAGTGAAACTTTCAACCGGGTAGAAGTATATGTAAGCGACTTGTCGCCATCTTTTATTTCTGAATTCAAAAAACAAGTATCTAATTCGCCTGCAATAAAATTTATTATTGCACCTAAATATGATGATTCTGAAAATATAGTTCCAACCCCTATTATTATTGATAATAATCTATAACCTTTAGGAATTACTTATATCAATTTATGAAATAAGCCAGCTATTATCAATACATATATCATTCATTCTCCGTACCTTTGTATCTATCTAAACGAAAAAAATATGGTTGGAAGCATCCTTGGCGACATCGCAGGCAGCGTCTACGAGTTCCACAACATCAAGACAAAAGAGTTTCCTTTCCTCACTCCGCAGAAGGGATATACCGACGACAGTATTCTGACCCTCGCCACGGCTGACTGGCTGCTGCACGGCGGAGACTGTGCCACCTATTATTTCCGTTATGCCACCCGTTACCCGTGTCCATTAGGAGGCTTCGGCGGACGTTTCCGTGAATGGCTCCGACAGGGACAGCAAACGGGACAGCTTTGTCCTTACGGCAGCTGCGGAAACGGTTCGGCCATGCGCGTAGGTCCTGTGGGATGGGCATTCCGCACGGGGGAAGAGACGCTGGAGGCTGCACGCATATCGGCTGCCTGCACGCACAATCATCCCGAAGGCATCAAGGGTGCCCAGGCTACGGCACTCTGCATCTTTCTAGCCCGAAACGGGAAAAGCAAGGAAGACATAAAAAATACCGTCGAAGCAAAATTCGGCTATGACCTGAACTTCACCTGCGACGGCATTCGTGATACCTATCAATGGGATGCCACCTGCCAGGGTACCGTGCCCCAGGCCATCCGCGCCTTTCTAGACGGGACGGACTTTGAGGACTGTGTGCGTACGGCCATCTCACTGGGTGGCGACAGCGACACGCTGGCCTGCATCACGGGCAGCATTGCCGAAGCATTCTACGGCATTCCCTCTGCCCTGCACGCTCAGGCCATGCTCTACCTGCCAACACATTTTCAGCAGATAGTGATGGAATTTGAAGGGAAATTCGGAGCGGGAATCGGGTAAAATTTATCTCTCAAAAAACGCAAGTGCATTTCACACAAAACGCCTTTGCGTTTTACCCGAAACGTAAGTGCGTTTTGAGGAAAACGTAAAGGCGTTTGCATCCAAACGTCGAAGCGTTTTTTCGGCAAAGAAATTTATTGATTCTCAGCCAGTTATTTTTTCAGGAAATCGGCCCGAATCGGAGAGAAACAGTCGATGAGCAAACCGGCCTCCAGGCACTTGCAACTATGCAATACATCCGGTTCCATGTAGATACCGTCGCCTGCAGATACCACCTGCGTCTTGCCGCCCACGGTAAACTCAAACTTTCCGCTGGCCACGTAAGTAGTCTGCGTGTGATAATGCGTGTGGGGCGTACCTACAGCACCCTTCTCGAATTTTACTTTCACGAGCATCACCTGTCCGTCGTATCCCATAATCTGACGGGTTACTCCCTCGCCAGCCGGTTCCCACTCGGTTCCTTTCTCTGTTATGAAGACCTCGCTGCGTGTCTTCTTTGTCGGTGTGTCGGTCGTGTTTTCTGCGGTAGCCGACAACACACCGGTCATTGCCAAAGCTGCCATCAATACAAATGCTTTTTTCATGTTTCTATTTTTCTTAACTGATTGGTTAGTCTATTTCAAAACGAAGGGTTATGCCCCGATTCTTTCCTTGCGGAAGCGCATGCGTGCCACGCCTGCCGTTCACCATAATCTGCACCTCATCCTGACACTGCATGGGGTCGCTGAAGTACACCTCCCAGCATCCGCCCGCTCCCCTTCCGATACGGTACAGACCAGGCGTGTGAAAATCCACTTCCAGTTCCGGCGTTACGCGAAGGGTAAAAGGTTCCCACACGGCTGCCCAGCAGACCGAACGGTCGACCTGCCACACTGCCTGCAAGCGGCTGTCGTTACACATCACCCGAAAATTGTCGGTACGGAAATTACGCACGTCGGCTTCCGTAGCCTCGGGAAGGACGGCATAACAATAAGAAGACTCTTTCGGGCGTACGCCGTGGTCCAGATAAAGGGTAAACAACCGGCCCGAAATGGTATCGTTCTTGTACATCTGCATCACGTCGTGCCAGCTTCCGGAAGATGCCACCGTGCGGGCAAAGCAACTGTCTGAGTTGTTCCACAGCACATACCCGCGTCCGTGATGCCAGATTCGCGTATCGTCGGCAGTAGAGATGCGAAGCGGTTCCTCCCTGCTCCAGCACTGCTCCACGGCGGTGGTGACATGAAGAGCCGAATCGGAAGAGATGCCCGCTCCCAGACAAAGCACCGCCTCATCGGCAAAGAGCCAGAATTTCTGCGCCTTCAGTCCGTCGCGGTCCAGCTCCATGGCGCTGATTCCGTTTTTCCCGTCCGACAAGCCTCCCACAAAGCGACCCCGATTGCCCGGATAGTAGCTGTGCTTGAGCAACGGCACCGGACGGACATCGTCGTAACAGGTCACACCGGGCAATTTGCGCCAGTCCCATAACGGGAAGATATCGTAATATTCCGTTGCATCCTTATAGATATAGAGGGCCCCGTCGGCCATATAATAGCCTTTCATGTTATCGCCGTTCATAGTCTCCACTCCCATTACGCGGTCGGATGCCATCTTGAGCGAGGCCATCCATCCGGCACGGCGGCTCAGCGTGTAGTCCGACTGCCAGAAATGCTTGTGGCAAATCAGCTCGTTGCGCGGCGAGAAACAGTTTTTCAGCAGACGGGCAGCCACCTGATTGCAGTGCGCATCGCGTCCGCCTCCCAGTTCGGTAGCGGCAAAAGCCAGGCTCAATGCCTTGTGCAGCGGAGCCGAAGCAAAAAGCTGGCGCCCCAGGGCGGCAATGTCCATTTTCCCATGCCAGATAACCCACTGATAACCCTCTTCCAGCAATCCGGCAATCACCTCCAGTTGCGATGGCGTAAAAGCCATCGACGTGTCCGAAAAGAGACCCGACAAAAGGCTCATGGTGTACACATACGCCAGTCCGTAATTTCCGAACTGAGGTTGCGGCCCGTGCTGGTGGAAGCATCCATCGTCCTTGATGCCTTCCTTTCCGCCCCGCACAATCTCCGACACAATCGTATCACGCGCCTGTTTCACCAAATCCAGGTCGTTCTCCAACACCCCTCTCATCATGACGTTGCCCGCCAGCCACACCTTGTTCTGTCCGGTCATACCGAAACGGGCCTGCTTCATCACCGTGATGGCATCCTGCTTCTCGGCATCGGTCAGGAAAGGTTCAAACAAGATGAAGGCAGTGCCCAGCGTACGAGGAATACCAATCTGATTATAGTACCAGTTCAGGCAGACCGGCTTCTGGACAAACCAGTAGCGCAAGGCCAGATGAATGGCCTTCTCCACCTTCTTCGAATGATAATATTCGTTTTCCGGATTGCTGAAGTGCTTCACCATCTCGAGTATCCGTTCGGCATGCAGACGCGGGTCCCATCCCGAGCGGTTGGTGTCCTGATAATTGATGTCACTCCACGAGCCGTCGGCCTGCAACGCTTTGAGGTAATGCCTCATCCGAGCCGCTTCGTACGGCACACGCTGCTGGAGTTCCATCACCACACGGTCGGACACCGAGAAGCCCGGCTGGTTCTGCAAGAGCAACTCTTTCAGAGGAGATTCCTCCCCTTCCGACTGCACATAAATCCGGTTGAAATTCTGCCGGATGACCGACAAATCGCCTTCCGCCTTACCGAAAGCCTGCGAAAAGGCCAGGCATACGCAAAAAGAAAAAACTAAACGAGTGTATTTCATAGACATAGACTGAACGGTATTTTCTTATGACAACATTCCGCCCGGCACGCGACCGATTTCCACTTTCTCGAATTTATATCCCAGGCGTTTAAGTTCAATGGCCACCCCGATGCGGAACATCGTACGGCAGGCACGGGCAAATACATGGAAGGCCAGCGGGCTTTGTGGCTCTATCTGCTCATGGCGAATCAGTCCCACGGTAGTCTGTCCGCAACGGCGGATGATGTCTTCCAGCTGGCGGGCTTCTTCTCCGTCGAGCGACAAGCCGAGTAAATCGCGCACGATGTGTTCATCCATGTCGTCAAAGCCCTGCTCTCCGTAGTACGACTGATAAGTAGCCTGTGCACTGGCCTCCCAGTCTTCATCCCAGCAGAAAGCTACTCCCAGGCCCAGATAAGCTGCCCATGCCACCGACACCACGGGATAATCACGAATCTGTTCCACGGCATCGGCCACGTACTCTGGTGCCAGGTCGTGCCAGCGGTTGTCCAGGTCCTCCGTAGCCAGCAGGGTGCCGTCCAGCACATGATAGTCAGTACACAAACGCAGCAATTCCTGCTGCAATCTCTCTTCAAAACGGTTCAAATATTCTGTATCCATTGAGGTTTCTTTATTTTTTTGCCAAAGATACGAGTTATAGTTTTTAAATCGTGTGAATTGCTTTTAAAATGATTTGACATTTTAAGGACTTATGCCTAAATTTGACATAGGCAGGTGCTTTACTTTGCCACATCACCAAAACTTTTCATTTTACTATTTATGGCAGCAAACAAATTCGGACGATATATATGGCTGGTGGATTTAATCCGATGCCACCCGTACATCACCTTCAACGAAATCAGTGAACGATGGGAAACCTGCGGACTAGGCGACGGGAAACCGCTTCCGTGGAAAACCTTCATGAATCACAAGAAGGCCGTGCAGACCATCTTCAACATTCTCATCTCCTGCGATGCCAGTCGAGGATACGGCTATTACATAGAGGATGCGGATTCGCTGGAAGGTGACTCCTTCCGTTCGTGGCTCATCGACTCGTATGCCACCCTGAACCAGCTTCAGGCAGACCGTCAGCTGGAGAAACGCATCTCATTCGAGAAGATTCCTTCGGGCAATAAATATTTGCAGACTTTCCTTCAGGCCATGCGTCAGAATTGTGTGGTAGAAATTACTCACCAAGGCTTTGGCAGGTCTCATGCCAGCACGTTTCAGGTAGAGCCTTATCACCTGAAGGTGTATAACCGCCGCTGGTATCTGATTGGATACTCGGTCTATTCCGAGGAGATAAGAACATACGCGCTCGACAGAATTCAGCACGTGAGCCTTACGAACGTGAAATTCCAGCTTCCCAAGGATTTCAGCATAGAGCAGTATTTCGAGGGATGCGTGGGCATCATCTCCGACCCGGAATATGACATCGAACGGGTAGTTATCAAGGCATACGGATGGGCACGGAACTACCTCTCTACCCTTCCCCTGCACGAATCACAACGCGAGATTGCCTCTGACGACGAATCCATCACGTTTGAGTTCAGGGTTCGCCCGAACTATGAATTCTTCCAGTTGTTGCTACAGCAAACCGACCAGATTGAGATTCTCGAACCGCAGTGGGCAAAGGATGCCATGTGCCAGATGGCGGAGAATATATTGTCTTACTACAAGAAATCCGAAAATGCATAATAAATCCGGTACAAATTTCCTAGCGATAGACTTTGAGACGGCTGCCGCCGAATTTGAGGGAATTAGAGGATAATTATAATTACAATAAAAAATATTACTTATGTCAGATTTAGTTAGAAGTGTAAGTGAACTCTTTAATGACTCACAATTGAAACAGATGCATTATAATATACCCGATTATCAGAGAGGTTACGAATGGGGAGAAAATAACGTCAGATTGTTATTGGAAGATCTGAAGAAATTTCTTGATAAAATTTACATCTCCGATACCGATAAATTTCTTGATGATAAATTGTTTTATTGTCTGCAACATATCACAATCATAAGTAAAGATAATGGAGAATATTATAATGTTGTTGACGGACAACAGCGTTTAACTACCATTGCTATTATTCTTTCATATTTTGGCAAGACAGATTTGCTAAAAGGAAAACTTAAATATTCCAGTAGAGAAGATACCGGAGAATTTCTGAATAATGAGATTTTTACCAGAAAGTATTGGGAGCAAAATGACAAGAAGCATATAAAGCATAAGGATGAGTTTTATATAAGAGCGGCTGCCAATATGGTTCAGACCTGGGATAAAGAACAAACGTGGAATTCCAATCAAAGAGAACGGTATATTGAGATTTTACTGAATAGAACCAAATTAATAGTCAATGTAGTTTCTGGTAATGAAGAAATGATTTTTGCCAATATTAATGGTGCTAAAGCAGAGTTAGATGGAGCAGACCTATTGAGAGCAGTACAGATAACCCATTCATCTAAAGAGAAGTATGAAACAACACATTCAGATAATAGCAATGAAGTAAACGAATATAGGGTTAAGATGGGAATGTTGTTGGATGAAATTAATAATTGGTGTGGACAGAAAAATGTAAGGATATTTCTTGACAGATTACTTACAAATAACTCATTTGACAAATCCGGTTTCAACGAAAAATTATACCCTATAAATTATCTTTACAGAATGATGTATGAAATGCATCCTGATAATAATATGCCTTTTGAATTCCGTTTTTTTGAATATGGATTAGACATTAAAGGTAATGGTGTTGGCGATGATAACTGGGAAATGTACATCGAACTGAAGCGTATTTATGGATTTGTGCGCGATTGGTATGAGAATGACGAAATATATCACTACTTGTCTTATCTGTTTTCCAACTTTAAATCTAAAGTTAATTTTGTTGCAATATACAAAACGTGGGAAAATAGTAAAGGTAAATTATCATTTATAACCGAACTAAAGAAAGAGATATCAAAGTATATATTGGAAATATACAGTAACGACGGTGTCAATAACGAAAAATCAGCAAAAGAAGAATTGAAAAAATATTTAACTGATTTAAAAAGTAGCTGGTATAATGAAAAAGAACTACTTGTCAGGATACTTATACTTTTAGATGTAATTTACTCTTGCAAATCCAAGTATCGTTTACCTATAAATTATTTTGTATCAAAGGGTGAAGACATAGAACATATAGGATGCCAGACTCCAAACGAGGAAGACTTAAACAATAAAGAAAAATGGTTGGAGTATATAAAGAAACTGAATGATTATAAATTTGATATAGACAAAGGTAAACTTGATGAGTGGGAAAAGTTGCTTAAAGAAAAAGAGGCTATAGATAATGTTACATCAAACATAATAGACGAACTCAATTCGTATGGACTTAATTCAATAGGCAATTTGGTCTTACTGCATTCAAGTCAGAACAGAAGCTATCGTAATGCCTCATTTAATACAAAGAAAAGTATAATAATCGAAGATTACTATAATGACAAATATTCTATCAGACCATATACTTTGAAGGCGTTTTCATCTAATCATACGAGTATGTGGACTCTTGAGGATATTAAGAAAAGCACTGAAACTTTAGCACATGATATTATTGATTTTTTAATTTGACAGACTATGGACAAAAAAAATATAGAAGGACTTTTGGGCAATTACATGGTTGTACCTGAAATACAAAGAGAATATGTTTGGGGAAGTAATAAAAACATAGTAAACCAGTTTATTGATTCTATAAAAGATAATAAAGATATTAATGTCGGATTCTTATACTCCTATTCTAATGGAAACCAAGAATATATAATAGACGGCCAACAGCGACTGACAACACTTGTGTTGTGTCTTTATTATGCATCCCTTATGCAGAAGGAGTATTATAATGATTTCAAATCTTTATTGAAAGTAAACAGTCCAAACATGGCTTTCACCTATCGTGTTCGATCTAATACGGAGGAATTTATGCAATGTTTGTTCAATAGCGGGTTGTATAAAGAAAAAGAAATAAAGAATAGTAAATGGTATCATACATGTTATGATTCTGACCTATCTATATCTTCTATGATTGCCCTCTTAAACTATTTGGATGAAATCAAGTTTAATGTAAAATATAATGATATTCTCAACATAAAATTCTGGTATTATCCTATAGACGAAACTTCTTTAGGAGAAGATTTGTATATTACCATGAATAGCAGAGGAAAGACACTTGATAATGCCGAAAAACTGAAACCATTGCTTTTTGAAAAAAGCAGGAAAGAATTAAAAAATTGGGGTAAAATATGGGATGACTGGGAGGATTTCTTTTTTACATTGCTAAATGGTGACGATATCGCTAAAATCAACGTAGCAATGAATAATCTAATCCGGATTGTTTGGGAATTGAAAACTTGCGGCGAACATAATGAGTTGAAACCGTTTGAAGCAATAAAAGATTTGAATCTATCTGACATCGAACTGTTTTTTGATGCGCTCAAATTAATCGTAAATTCTGAGTTTAAAGACAAGGTCGATTTACTGTTTGGCAATAAAAAAAGTGATGAGAGTGATGGTAATTTCTTGATTTTAAAATCCTTGCTGTTGATATGCATTAAGTACAGAGAGGATGAAAAGATGAGAAATGTAGAGATGAAACGAGTTTATCAGTTGATTTATAATAAGATATATCGCAGAGGCTCTCAAAAGCATATTCCTTTACTTACATTACTTAAAACTTATCATGAGCGTATTGATGGTAATTTCTATAATATAGCGCTTGATGTATGTAGGGGTGACGGAAAGGATGACTATTTTGATACATCCGATTTATTGATGATTCAGATAATGTCGGATTCTGTAAAAGACAATATTTTAGAGATTTCTGAGGTTGAGAAAGAATTCTGGAAAACTCAGAGTACGGATGTTGTTAGATGTCATTATATATGGAAGGGTGATTTGTCTACTTTAATAAACTGGAGTACAGAAAATAATAATTTTAATATTGATAATTACCGTAAATACTCATATTTTTTTGATAGGCTTTATACTGAAAAATCTGAACATGAGATTGATTTGTTAAGGCGTGCATGGATAGTGGGAATGAAAGAATATACTCCTGTTAAAGTTGGCTCATATTATACTTTCTGTTGGGAGTGGGAAGACTGGAGAAGGTCAATTACACAGCACAGTACTGACTTTAAATTGTTTATGGACAATCTAATCAAAGATAAAGAATGTGGAAAGACTTTAGATAAAGCTATGCAAGAGTATATTGATAATAGTAGTGATAAAGATTATATTGAGTTTGCAAAAGATTCATATTTAATAGATTTCACAATAGAATCAGATACATGTGATATATATTATCATTGGGGAACTGAGGATTGGTGGATTTGTACAAACGGTTCTAGAAAGCGTCATACTGAATTTATTTCACGGCATAATGCATATATCCTAAAAAAGTTTGGAGCAAATTATAAGAATAATAATTTAAGTAATTCTAAAAAGATAGGAATAGGCGACTGGTGTGTATGGTATTGGGCTACGTCAAATGACAACTGTATAGCCGTTGAAAACTCTACAGACCATATAGTTATTGATATAAGATATGATAATAAGCTGAAGAAATGCAACTTTATTTTAAAACCTCGTGAACCTCGACAAGGTATTGAAGAAAAGTTTGCAGAAGGATTTATTAAAAAAGGAAATGAGTATCATCTTGAGTTGGATATGCAGGCTGGATTTAATGCTGATTTGATTAAAGATAAAGTGCTGGAATATATTAATCGTTTCGAGCAGCAAAATAAAAATGAAGAATAGAATAATTACATTTTTTCTTGCTATCCCTCAATTTAGCATATTCACATATATACTTTTGGCATATCAAAGATTAATAACACAGAATGTCTAACCTTAAAAAAATGAATTTATGTCAAGAGTATTTAGAGTAACTCCGAAGAGAGTAAAGAGAACAAACGGAACAGTTCTGACACCTGAAATGGAAGTCACTGTAACTACCCAAAGTCACACTTCTGACCCATTTTATAATGGAGCAAAAGAAGTGAAAGAAGCATATATGCGTATGTACGGCTTTGATTATCAGAAAGCTTGTTGCAGTAAGAACGATTTTGATTTCAAGAAATTAGATTAGTACTTACATTGACTTAACGGAAGGCTGTCTCAAATAAGCTTTTGAGATGGCCTTTTTTTGTGCCTTTAATGTATATCAATAAGTTATTGATGGTTTGAAAAGTTTTATCGGACAGCAATGATAAAATAAAAAATACGGAACTCACCTTGAATCCCGTATTTCCCATTTACACAGAAATATTTTATAGTGCCTTCAAAAAGAATTACTTCACAGTTGCTTTAATATAACTTTTTCCTGCTTCAAGATTTTGGTCTTTACCGTAATCAGGACTGTATTTCCCGACAGGCATATCACTTAAAACAAAAGCATTGCATTTTCTTCCAGCTACTACCTTATCAGTCATAGCAGTATTTAAAGCCGTGGCAGCCATACTTACTACAGTTCCTAGTAATCCTCCACCCGCATTCACACTTGTGTCTACATTAATCAATCCTTCTCTATGATAAAGCGTTTCTCCCGTAGAAGTAGAACGTAAAATATATTCTACCCCAACAGTTAGCTTTCCTGTCACAGTTTTCCGACTCCAGGATTTGATAATAGTAAACATCGCCGCATCTGCTCCCAATACTTTCTTGAAAATATTTATATCATTCTCCAAGAACATTTCACTGTCATATGCACTTTCCGTTTGAAACATCTCCATTGTCAGATAAGGTGAATACACATAATAGCCTTTTTCACAAAGCGGCATATACATCGTTGTATAAAAGAAATCTTTTGCCTCTACCGCATTGGTCTGGTTGATAGGAGGCATCACGACGATAGAAACAGGCTTTTCTTCATATAACTTAGCATACTGTTTTCCACGTGTAATACTTTCTGCACACGAAGACAATAGTATAATTGCCAATGCAACAATCAAATAATTCTTCATTTTTCGAGCTGTTTAATGATTCTTGAAATATATGTTTCTGATTCCGGATAGGCCTTTATCTCTTCCTTCAAAAAAGACAATCCTTCCTCTTTCTTTCCAGTACGATATAGCATATATCCGTACTCTGCATACAGTCCAGGGGGAACAACCCCTCTAGCACCTTTTTGCTTGTCAATCATTTTTTGATATTGCTCCAGAACTTTTACCTGAAGTTCTTCCGTACTCTTCTTGCTGTACTGATAAGTAATATCCTCATAATTATACCATGAATACAATGGCTTCACAGTACTACAAGAAGCAAAAGCAAATATACAAACACCTATAAATAAAACTTTTTTTATCATGGCAGTGTAATTATTTTAGTTTCCTGAGTAGATACAAATATTTCTTTACTATAAATCACTTTTCCATTATAGGTCACATTAATTTTTCTTCGTCCGGTAGAAACCGCATACGATGTACCCTTTCTATTAGCATTCTTAGCTTTTACCACCTTTGCTTCAAAAGGTTTCTTACCGTCTAACATAACGGTCACTTCCTTTCCTGCATATTCACCCGGACTAGTAAAAAGCAGATAAGCCATATCTTCCTTTCCACTTTCCTGAGCCACAGGATAATGGGCTTTGCATCCACACAACAATGCCACCAGCCCAATAATCATCCATAATCTTGCTTTCATAATTACTTAGATTCTTCAATATAATATTCACTTAATTTTGCAGTATCAATTGTAGTAGTAGTGGAAACTTCCACAAAAGAATACTCAGTCTCGGGAGTATCACCTCCTGTAGAAATCACCTTTACTGTCCCAACTTTCTTTCCTGGCAATTCAATCATCAAGCCAGTCTGAGGGTTTTTCACTTTTTTCCCTTTCGACTTGATACTAAACACATCCCCTTCTGCTATGCCTTGGCTTTTTCCACCTGCTATCAGCACAGCATCGGCATCATAAGAAAGGAAGTAAGTTCTCCAAGGTTTATCCGTACATTTATTAATAATATTCTCCACTAACTGACCAATAGCCTCAGAAATGGCCTTATCACTCAAAGTGGCATCAAAGTCGGCACGGCCACCGACACCCATAGTAGTTTTAGTAGTCAAATCAGCCGAACCTTTCGCTTCATCTGAATAAATTATCAAGCCTGTAGATACATCTACTAGACGAATAGCTACAGCTGCCTCCACGGTTTGTGTTTTTGTGGTTGTAAAAACGCCCGATTTCCCGGTATTCTTCCGGCCGAACTCTGTGATAGAGCCAATAATCATATAATCGGCACCAATCGTGGACAAGCCATTCTCGCCTTTCTGTGCTTCTTCAAGCAAAGTAGACAAGTCACTTCGTTCCAGCAAGAGGAATTTTCCAGAAGCAGCCAGCTTGGCTGAAAGAATATCCAATGCCTGCTTACCCATCGGGTCATTTTCCTTGTCATAAAATATTCCCTTCGCATATTGCGTCTCATTAGAAAAACGCCCGATAGCTACTTTTCGCTTAATTACTTTTTCACTAGTAGGTGCTTGCGAATTCTGTGGTGTCTCCACCACTTCTACTTTTCTTTGCGCATAACTCATGTCAACCAACAAGCATGCACATGCAGCAAACAAACAAAATCTTTTCATCATCATATCTTGTGTATTTTAATATATAAACAATTTATCCGCACAAATATAGACATTTTTACATAAAATAACATGTCAATCTATAAAATATATTTACAAAAAAGCTCCGGGGATTTTCTACAAATTATCCCCGGAGCTTTTTTATGAATTCAATAAAATTAGCTTACAAGCTTTCTTCAATCACAGCCTGCGCCGCAGCCAGTCTTGCGATAGGCACGCGGAACGGTGAGCAGCTCACGTAATCCAGACCTACCTTGTGGCAGAACTTCACGGACATCGGTTCACCACCGTGTTCACCGCAGATACCGCATTTCAATTCCGGACGTACAGAACGGCCTTTGGCTACTGCCATTTCGATGAGCTGGCCCACACCGTTCTGGTCGAGTACCTGGAACGGGTCTACCTTCAGGATCTTCTTTTCCAGGTAAACCGGCAAGAAGGAAGCGATATCATCGCGAGAGTAACCGAAGGTCATCTGAGTCAGGTCGTTTGTACCGAATGAGAAGTATTCGGCATGTGAAGCAATGCGGTCGGCAGTCAGGGCGGCACGCGGCACTTCAATCATGGTTCCCACCTTGAACGGAATTTCCACACCTTCTTCCTTGAACAGTTTGGCAGCAGTTTCACGGATCACCTTTTCCTGTGCTTCGAATTCATACAAGATACCAATCAGCGGCACCATGATTTCAGGATGCGGGTTGTAACCTTCCTTCTTCAGTTCGCAGGCAGCACCCAGGATGGCGCGAGTCTGCATTTCAGTGATTTCCGGATACGTATTTCCCAGACGGCAACCACGGTGACCCAGCATCGGGTTGTGTTCGCACAGACTTTCCACGCGCTGGCGGATGTATTCTACGGTCACACCCATGGCCTGTGCCATTTCTTCCTGACCTTTCAAATCGTGCGGTACGAATTCATGCAACGGCGGGTCGAGCAGACGTACGTTGACAGGCAGTCCGTCCATGGTCTTGAAGATTTCCTTGAAGTCGGCTTTCTGGTAAGGCAACAGTTTGTCGAGGGCTTTCTTGCGGCCTTCCACGTCCTTGGCCAGAATCATTTCACGCATAGCTACAATCTTTTCGTCGTCGAAGAACATGTGTTCCGTACGGCACAGACCGATACCTACGGCACCGAATCCACGGGCATCCTGTGCGTTGCGCGGCGTGTCGGCATTGGTGCGGACTTTCAGGCGGGCATATTTGTCGCAGAGTTCCATCAGTTCGGCAAAGTTGCCCGACAGTTTGGCCGGCTGAGTCGGAATTTCTCCGGCATATACATATCCGTTGGTTCCGTTGATGGAGATGTAGTCACCTTCTTTCAGTACGACTCCGTCAATTTCCACCGTACGGGTCTTGTAGTCTACGTTGATGGCTCCGGCACCTGAGACACAGCACTTACCCATTCCGCGGGCTACTACGGCTGCGTGTGAAGTCATACCTCCACGGGCGGTCAGGATACCTTCTGCAGCCTGCATACCAGCCAGGTCTTCCGGAGAAGTTTCAATACGTACCAGTACCACGCGATGACCGTTGTTATGCCATTCAGCAGCATCTTCTGCGAAGAAGACGATGCGTCCGCAGGCAGCACCCGGAGAAGCCGGCAAACCACGTGTCAGCACGCGGGCACGTGACAGTTCTTCCTTGTCGAATACCGGATGCAGCAGTTCGTCCAGCTTATTAGGTTCGCAGCGCATCAAAGCGGTCTTTTCGTCAATCATGCCCTGATGCAGCATTTCCATGGCGATGCGCACCATAGCGGCACCTGTACGCTTACCGTTACGGGTCTGGAGGAACCAGAGTTTGCCTTCCTGCACAGTAAATTCCATGTCCTGCATATCGTGATAGTGATTTTCCAGTTTGGTCTGGAGCTCATCGAGTTCCTTGTAGATTTCCGGCATGGCTTCTTCCATAGAAGGATATTTGGCCACACGTTCTGCTTCCGAGATACCCTGCAGTTCGGCCCAGCGCTGAGAACCGATTTTGGTAATCTGCTGCGGAGTACGGATACCGGCTACTACGTCTTCACCCTGCGCATTGATCAGGTATTCACCGTTGAACAGGTCTTCACCGGTAGCGGCATCGCGTGAGAAGCATACACCCGTAGCCGAAGTCTCACCCATGTTACCGAATACCATGGCCTGTACGTTCACGGCTGTTCCCCACTCTGCCGGAATACCTTCCATCTTACGGTAAAGGATGGCGCGTTCGTTCATCCATGAATCGAATACGGCACAGATGGCGCCCCACAACTGTTCGTAGGCACATGACGGGAATTCCTGTCCGGTCTGTTTCTTCACAGCTTCCTTGAAGCGGACTACCAGTGTCTTCAGGTCGTCCACGTCGAGTTCGTTGTCCAGACGTACGCCTTTGGCCTTCTTCACTTCTTCAATGATGGCTTCAAACGGGTCGATGTCTTCCTTGTTCACGGGTTTCATGCCCAGCACCACGTCGCCGTACATCTGTACGAAGCGGCGGTAAGAGTCCCACGCAAAGCGAGGGTTGTTAGTCTTACGAGCCAGTCCTTCTACTACTTCATCGTTCAGACCCAGGTTCAGAATAGTGTCCATCATCCCCGGCATGGACGCTCTGGCACCCGAACGTACGGAAACGAGCAACGGATTTTCCACATCGCCGAACTTCGACTTCATCAGAGCTTCTACTCCCTTGATGGATTTTTCCACGTCGTCTTTCAGCAGCGCAACCACTGCTTCTTTTCCTTTTTCAAAATATTCGTTGCAGACTTCGGTTGTTATGGTGAATCCGGGAGGTACAGGCACCCCGATCAGGTTCATCTCGGCCAGGTTTGCGCCCTTGCCACCCAGAAGATTTCTCATGTCAGCTTTTCCTTCAGCTTGTCCGTTTCCAAAAGTATAGACTCTTTTCTTTTCCATGTTTTCTTATATTTGATAAGGTTCAATAATGTTTTTCGTTGGTCAACCGCTGGCAAATCTATATATATTTTATTGAATCCCAAATTTTGTGAAGATATTTTTCGACATATTTTGCAACATTGAGTTTGCAAAATGAACTTCTTCGAAAAACATGGAAGAATGTCAGGAAAAATGTATAAATTTGCTCCCAAATTGGTTTTATTGAAAAGAACGTGGCAAGAAAGAAAAAAGAACTGCCTTTACTGGAGAAGGTAACGATAACAGACGTAGCCGCAGAAGGAAAAGCCGTGGCTAAAGTGAACGAGTTGGTAATATTTGTCCCGTATGTAGTGCCGGGCGACGTAGTCGATTTACAGGTGAAGCGCAAGAAGAACCATTACGCCGAAGCGGTGGCGGTAAAGTTCCATGAGAAATCACCCCTGCGCACGGAGCCGTTCTGCAGTCACTTCGGAGTGTGCGGAGGATGCAAATGGCAATGTCTTTCTTACGAGGAACAGCTCAAGTACAAGCAGAAACAAGTGTTCGACAACCTCACCCGCATCGGGAAGGTGGAACTGCCGGAATTCCGTCCTATCTTAGGCTCGGAAAAGACCCGCTTTTACCGTAACAAGCTGGAGTTTACATTCTCCAATAAGCGCTGGCTTACGGAAGAGGAGGTGAAGCAGGATGTGAAGTACGACCAGATGAATGCCGTGGGATTCCATATTCCGGGGGCGTTCGACAAGGTGCTGGCCATCGACAAGTGCTGGTTGCAGGACGACATTTCCAACCAGATTCGCAATGCCGTACGCGACTATGCCTACGCGCACAACTTCCCGTTCTTCGACTTGCGCACGCAGGAAGGACTTCTTCGTAACATCATGATCCGTACCTCGTCTACGGGCGAACTGATGGTGGTGCTGCAGTGCAAGGTGACCGACGACGAAGGCCGCCGCAAGATGGAAGAGATTCTGCAGTTCATGGCCGACAGCTTCCCGCAGATTACTTCGCTGATGTATGTCATCAACAACAAGTGCAACGATACCATCGGCGACCTCGACGTGGAAGTGTTCAAGGGCAACGACCACATCTTCGAGGAGATGGAGGGACTGCGCTTCAAGGTGGGACCGAAATCGTTCTACCAGACGAACTCTGAACAGGCCTATAATTTATATAAGGTAGCACGCGAATTTGCCGGACTTACGGGCAACGAGCTGGTGTACGACCTCTACACGGGTACGGGTACCATCGCCAACTTCGTGGCACGCCAGGCACGTAAGGTGGTGGGCATCGAATATGTGCCCGAAGCCATCGAGGATGCCAAGGTGAACTCGGCCCTGAACGGTATCGACAACACGCTGTTCTATGCGGGCGACATGAAGGACATCCTTACCAACGACTTCATTGCAGAGCACGGACGTCCGGACGTCATCATCACCGACCCTCCCCGCGCTGGTATGCACAATGACGTGATCGACGTGATTCTGGCTGCCGAGCCGAAACGCATCGTCTACGTGAGCTGCAACCCGGCCACACAGGCACGCGACCTCCAGCTGCTCGACGGCAAGTACAAGGTGACTGCCGTACAGCCTGTCGACATGTTCCCTCACACGCATCACGTGGAAAATGTCGTGCAACTGGAAAGACGCTAAACACTCTCCCCTATCTTCTAACTTTTAACTGACGCAACAAAGTGGCAAGAAATAACTCTGGCAACAACGGCCGACGCCCTATCCCGCGTGCCGCAGCCAAATATACAATCTATCCGGTCAATGAACCGGCGGAACTGATGGAGTTCCTTATGAAGAAGATGGACGGCATCAGCCGCACGCGCGTAAAAGCCTTGCTGGCCAACCGCGTGGTGCTGGTGGACAACAACATCCAGACGCAGTACAACTTTCCCCTGAAGCCGGGCATGAAAGTGCAGGTGAGCCGTGAAAAGAACAAGCACGAGTTCCGTCACCCCATGCTGAAGATTCTCTACGAGGATGCCTATCTCATCGTGGTGGAGAAGAAGGAAGGACTGCTGTCCGTGGCTACCGACCACCAGAAGGAACGCACCGCACAGCACATTCTGAATGAGTACGTGAAGCGCACGCACCGCAACAACCGCATCTTCGTGGTGCACCGTCTGGACCGCGAAACCTCGGGCATCATGATGTATGCCAAGGATGAGAAGACGCAGCACACGCTCCGCGACAACTGGCACGACATCGTGTACGACCGCCGCTACGTGTCCATCGTCATGGGCGACATGGAGAAAGACCAGGGTACCGTACGCTCCTGGCTCACCGACCGCAAGCTGTACGTCAGCTCCTCGCCGGTAGACGACGGAGGCAAGCTCTCCATCACGCACTACCGCACCATCAAGCGGGCCAACGGCTATTCGCTCATGGAGCTGCAACTGGAAACGGGACGCAAGAACCAGATTCGCGTGCACATGCAGTCGCTCGGCCATCCGGTGGTGGGCGACGCACGTTACGGCTGCGAAACCGACCCGCTCGGACGTCTGGCACTCCACGCCTTCAAGCTGTGCTTCTACCACCCGCTTACGGGCGAACGGATGGAATTCGAGACTCCCTATCCTGCCCCGTTCAAGAACCTGATGCTGAGAAAATAAAAACAATATATGATAAAAAACCTGATTTTTGATTTCGGAGGGGTCATCGCCCCTATCAGCCGCGAACAGGCGGTGGAAGCGTTCCGCCAGTTAGGGGTGGCCGATGCCGACCAGCGCCTGGACAAATATCACCAGACGGGGATTTTCCAGGAACTGGAAGAAGGAAAAATTACGCCCGATGAGTTCCAGGTGAAACTGGGACAGTTGTGCGGCGGACGCACACCCAGCTGGGAGGAGACACGCCAGGCATGGCTGGGCTACTTCACCGGACTGGACGAGCGTCTGCTCGACTGCCTGAAGGAGCTGCGCAAGCGCTACAAGCTCTTCGTGCTGAGCAACACCAATCCCTACGTGATGGACTGGGCCTGCAGTCCGGCATTCTCGTCAAAGGGGAAACCGCTCAGCGACTATTTTGACAAGCTGTACCTCTCCTACCAGATTGGAGTGACCAAGCCCGACCGGCAGATTTTTGACTTCCTGATAGCCGATACCGACATTCTTCCGTCAGAATCGCTCTTCATTGACGACGGGGCAGGCAACGTACAGGCAGCCCGCCAGCTGGGTTTCCAAACCTACTGCCCACGCAACGGTGAAGACTGGCGCGATGCACTGACGGTACTTCTCCAGAAATCCTGAAAAAACGTCCTTGCGTTTCATTCATAACGTAAAGAAATTTTCCATACAACGTCCTTGTGTTTCAATCCGAACGCAAGGACGTTTTGCGTTAAATACACCGGCATTCCCGTCCAGCCACAAAGGCGATACACCATCTGCCACCCCGCAGACCGATGCATTTCCCTACCTCCGATAGGGAAATTCCCCCACAGGAATAGGAAAAATCATTCGTTTGTATGATTTTTTCCGGATACCTTTGTCACATAGAGGAAAACAAACACACAAAGAGTTATGAGAACAAGGGTAAAAAAATTCATGTATATGGCGATGCTGGTCGCACTGACACTCGCCTTCCCGTCGTGTAACGTGGAAATGGAATTAGGGAACAACACCCTGGAATATCGTGAACGCACAGCGTATCTCTGCAGCTACGACTGGCAGGACGACTGGTACGACGACTACGGCTTGCACCACTTCCAGGTGCTGCGCTTCTACACCAACGGAACGGGTGAAGACTTTATCCGCATTCAGGATGCCCGCGGACGTTGGGAGGAATATACCTACACCTTTACGTGGGACTGGTACGACGCTTTCTACACCAGCATCCGGTTGAACTACGGCGGAGGTGACTACTCCTACATGGACAATATCCGCCTGGGAGAAGGACGAATGGAATGCCTGCTCGACGGTGCGGCTGTATGCTTTTACAGTTATTAAAAAATCAGTAAAGAAAAACCGACAGAAAAAGCGAACAAAACACGAAATCAGTTTGTTATAGAAATAAATCACCAAAGAATTTCATGTTTTCTTTTTAAGATAATTAATTTTTTAGTTTATTCGTTCAAAAAAAAACGTATCCTGCCGTGAGACAGCGATACGTTTTTTTATGCAATGAACACAAGAGTTCCGCCCGTAGGGTCAGCTCATGCTGCCGCCCACGATGTCCAGCAATTCGTTGGTAATCGCCTGCTGGCGGCTCTTGTTGTAAATCAAGGTCAGTTCCTGAATCAGGTCGTTTGCATTGTCCGTGGCAATCTGCATAGCCATGGTGCGCGCGGCATGTTCCGAAGCCGTGGAGTCAAGCAGCACGGTGTACATCTTCATGCGGAGTACCTTGGGCAGCAACTCCTCCATCACCTGTTCCGGCGACGGTTCGATGAGGTAATCGGCCTGCATGGCTTCCTGCTCCTCTCCCTTCTCGTCCGTATGACCGGCACTCAGGTCGAGCGGCAGATAAGTCTCCCGCGTCAATACCTGCGTAGAGGTCGACTTGAAGTGGTTGTAGAGCAGCTCCACCTGCTGAATCTCACCGCTGGCAAACCGCGTCATCAGCTCGGCAGCCAGGTCGGCCGCCTCCTGATAGTTCGGTTTTCCGCTCATGTGCTGATAATCGCCGGCTGCCGTCAGTCCCTCCATCTTCTTCACCGCATCGGCCACCTTACGGCCCACCGGATAAATCAGGATGTTCTCACGGCCTACCTTCGGCTCATACTCTGCCACCACCTCGTTCAGGTGACGGATTACATTCGCATTGAATCCGCCGCACAGACTGCTGTTGGAGGCAAACACCACCACGGCCACTTTCTTCACTTCACGTTTCACTGCAAAAGGCGATTCCACGCTCAGCTCCGCGCCCAGGAAATTACTGAGCATGCGGTGCAACCGGCGTTCGTAGGGAAGCATATTTTCAATGGCCTCCTGCGCCTTGTGCAGCTTGGAAGACGCCACCATCTTCATCGCCGAAGTAATCTTCAGCGTGCCGTGGATTGAGTTGATTCTTCCTTTAACTTCTTTCAGTGATGCCATGGGATTTATGCTTTAAATTGTCCGGCCACTTCGGCAGCCAGTTTCTCAATAGTTGCGGTAATTTCGTCGGAAATCTTTCCGGAAGCCAGTACGTCAATCACATCGGCCTGATGGTTGGCACGCAAGCTGGTGAGGAACGAATCCTGGAAGGCACGTACCTTCGAGATAGGAATGTCGCGCATCAGTCCGTGCGTACCACAGTACAGAATGGCCACCTGTTCGCCTACCGGCATCGGTGAGTACTGCGGCTGAATCAGCAGCTGGTTGTTCTTACGTCCACGGTCGATAGCCATGGCAGTCACAGAGTCCATGTCGCTGCTGAACTTCGAGAAGGCCTCCAGTTCACGATACTGTGCCTGGTCAATCTTCAGCGTACCGGCCACTTTCTTCATACTCTTTATCTGGGCGCTACCACCTACACGCGATACAGAGATACCCACGTTGATAGCCGGACGGAAGCCCTGGTTGAACAAGTCGGTTTCCAGGAAGATCTGACCGTCGGTAATGGAAATCACGTTGGTCGGAATGTAGGCAGACACGTCGCCGGCCTGTGTTTCGATAATCGGCAGGGCGGTCAGTGAACCTCCGGCCTTTACCTTACCCTTCAGGCTGGGCGGCAGGTCGTTCATCTGTTCGGCCACTTCCTGCTGGTTGATAATCTTCGCCGCACGTTCCAGCAGACGAGAGTGCAGGTAGAAGATATCACCCGGATAAGCCTCACGTCCTGACGGACGACGCAGAATCAGTGATACCTCACGGTAGGCCACAGCCTGTTTTGACAAGTCATCGTACACCACCAGTGCATGACGGCCGGTGTCACGGAAGTACTCGCCGATGGCAGCTCCGGCAAACGGAGCGAAATACTGCATGGCAGCCGGGTCGGAAGCCGTAGCAGCCACCACGATGGTATAGTCCATCGCCCCCTTCTCACGCAGTGCATTCACGATACTGGCCACGGTAGAACCTTTCTGACCGATGGCCACGTAGATACAGTACACCGGATTTCCTGCCTCGTAGTTGGCACGCTGGTTGATGATGGTATCGATGGCGATGGCCGTCTTACCTGTCTGACGGTCGCCGATAATCAACTCACGCTGTCCGCGGCCGATAGGAATCATGGCATCGATAGCCTTCAGTCCCGTCTGCAGCGGTTCCGTTACCGGCTGACGGAAGATAACCCCCGGTGCCTTACGCTCCAGCGGCATCTCGCACAGCTCTCCGCCAATTTCGCCGCGCCCGTCCAAGGGCACACCCAGAGGGTCGATTACACGTCCCAGCATCGCTTCTCCCACGTTGATGGAAGCAATGTGCTTGGTACGCTTCACAATCATCCCCTCCTTAATCTGGTCGGTCGGACCCAGGAGCACCGCTCCCACGTTGTCCTCCTCCAGATTCATCACCGTTCCCATGATACCGTTTTCAAACTGCAGCAACTCGTTGGCTTCCGCATTACGCAAACCGTAAATACGGGCCACACCGTCGCTCACCTGAAGCACGGTACCCACTTCGTCGAATTTCAGCGAGTTGTCAATCCCCTTCAACTGTTGGAGCAACACCTCTGAAACTTCGCTGGGTTTTATTGTATTTTCTGGCATAATTCTTTTTAATTAATAATTAATAATGAACAATTAAAAATGAACAGTGAATAATAGGAATCGTTTTTCATTATTCATTCTTCATTATTCATTATTCATTCTTCATTATTCATTGTTTACACTATTCTCCTGTTTTTCGCGATAAACTGCTGTTTCACGCGCTTCAACTGGTTCGCCACACTGGAGTCCAGGCGGAAGCCACCCAGTTCGATGATGTATCCTCCGATCAGGCTTTTGTCCACCTTCTCTTCCAGGATTACCTCACCGTGCGTCTTCTCGGAAGCCAGTTTCTGCAAGTGTGCCACGAGCTTGGGCGAACTGACGGCAGTGGTAAGCTTTCCGATGAGGATGTGCTTGTCTTCCTGATACAGGTCGATGTACGACCACATCATGAACTGCAAGAACTTCTCCCTTCTGTCTTCCAGCACCAGGCTGAGAAAACGCGTCATCACCTGGCTTACGTCCTTTCCACCCGAAGCCTCGCAAAGCAGCTCCAGCTTCTTGCTTCTCTCCAGCACCGGATTTTCCACGGCACGCCGCAGGCCGGGCACTTCGGCAAAGTGTGCAGCCAGAGTCTTCACCTCCTTGTACACCTTGTCTTCCAGCCCTTCACCCTTCGCGTATGCCAGCAGTGCCTTCGCGAAACGTCTTGAAACGACTCCTGTATTCATGACACGTTATTTTTTAGAAGTTTCAATCATTTCATCCAGCAGACGGTCAATCAGCGCAGCCTGTTCCTTTTCATCGGCCAGCTTGTTGCGCATAATCTTCTCTGCAATGCCCACTGACAACACGGCTACCTGGCGGCGGATGTCACGGATGGCACTTTCCTTTTCCGTTTCAATCTGCTTCTTCATCTCCTCCATCAGGCGGTTGCCTTCGGCGAAGGCCTTCTCCTGAGCGTCCTTGATGATGCGGTCGCGCGTAGCAGCAGCCTCACTCAGAATGCGGTGCTGTTCTTCGCGTGCCTGTGCCAGGATTTTCTCACCCTCCACCTTCACGTTGGCCAGCTGTTCGTTGGCCTCGCGCGCCGCCTTGAGCGAATTGTCAATGTATGCTTTCCGGTCCTCCACCGTCTTCAGAATCACCGGGAAGCCGTATTTCGCCAAGATGAAGAACACGACTCCGAAGGTGATGACCATCCAGAACAGCAGCCCCGGATCCGGAGTTAATAATCCCATAACTTATTGTTTTATTTTTTACAAGAACAAAGTCAACAAACAAACCACGATGGCAATCAGTGCCACACCTTCTACCAAGGCTGCGGCAATAATCATGTTCATACGCAAGTCGCCTGAAGCTTCCGGCTGGCGTGCGATACCTTCCATGGCCGAGCTACCAATTTTACCGATACCGATACCGGCACCCAAAACTGCAATACCTGCACCGATAGCGGCGCCCAACTTACTAATACCTACACCTGCAGCTGCCTGCAATAAAACTGACAATAACATAATTTTCTTGTTTTAAAAGGTTATACTTTAATTTTCTTTGAATCAATTATTTTTCGGCATGTTCCTTCACCTGCGACAGACCGATAAACACGGCCGACAGCATCGTGAAGACGTATGCCTGGATGAATGCCACCAGAATTTCCAGCGCATTCATGAAAATGCTGAATGCCACCGACACCACCGTCATCGAGCCGTTGATAACCGGACCCGACTTCACCGTGATGAAGATAATGGCCACCAGACTGAGCACGGCCGCATGTCCTGCCATGATGTTGGCAAACAAACGGATCATCAGTGCAAACGGTTTGGTAAAGATACCGAAGAATTCTATCAGCGGCATCATCGGAATCGGCGCCTTCAACCACGTAGGCACGTCGGGCCAGAAGATTTCCTTCCAGTAAGCCTTCGTACCATACACGTTGGTCAGCACGAACGTACACAAAGCCAGCACCAGCGTAATGGCGATGTTACCCGTCACGTTCGCACCTCCGGGGAAGATAGGAATCAGCCCCATCAGGTTGTTCACCAGCACGAAGAAGAACGCCGTAAGCAGATAAGGAGCGTAGCGGCGGTAATTCTCGCCGATGCAGCCCTTAATCACGTCGTTGTAGATAGAAAGCACCGTGGCCTCAATCATGCCGACGCCCCCCTTGGGTGCCCCGTCTTCCAGCGGATGTTTCTTATACCAGCGCACGCAGCTCATCATGATGACCAGCAGCACCGCACTGTTGATAAACAAGCCCAGCACATTCTTCGTGATGGAGATGTCCAGCGGACGCACCTCCTCGCCGGCCGCATTGCGTTCCACGATTTTGCCGTCGTAGGCACCACCCTCGGCCACGTACAGCCCCTCGTAAGGACCTTCCTCCAGCCGGGCAGACGAGAACACATGCCAGCCCGTACTGCTTTTCACGATCACCGGCAGCGGAATGCTTACCTCCGTATCGCCGAACTTCGCAATGTGCCACTGGTAGGCATCGCCAATGTGTCCGAACACCAGTTCGTTCACGTCGATGTCACCCTCAGCGGCCTGTGCCTTCGTCAGCGCAGCCGGAACCGCCATCAGCAGTAACAGCGTGATGATTATGTACCGTATTTTTTTCATCATTAGCTTTTTTTCTTAGTTTGAGTTTCGCTTCAAAAAGAAGGAAAAAACGGGTTTCGAATATCAGAAACGCAAAGTAGAAGAAGATGAAGGTCAGCATGAACGCCACCACTTCATGTCCTATCACAAATCCGTAGAACATCAGCAGCATGGCACTGACAATGAATTTCAGCACCTTGCACACCAGATACGTCATCGCAATCCGTTCCAGCCCCACGCGATAGTTGAACGCGAACATTTCTATGTAAAACAGGCCGAAAAGATAGAAGAATATCGGAATGGCCGGAAACCACAGGAAATACCTGTCGGGAATGAACAGATGATATACCACGGCGACGAGCGTCGTCAGCACGATTCCAATCACGGTCAGTTCTTTTATAAATTTCTTCTTAACGGTCAACAAAAACATAGTATCGTGCGGTTTTTCATCCGGAAAGCCGCCAAAAACATATTCGGTTCATCGCCTGCTTCGCTCCTCTCAGAGTTCCACACAGACTGAAATCTGATTCTCCTTGACTTCCACGAATCCCCCCTTGATTTGCAGGGATTGCGTTTCCTGTCCGGCCACGTATTTCACTTCCCCGGCCGAGAGCGTAGAAATCAGCGGGGCATGGTCGGCCATGACCTGAAATTTTCCTGCGCTTCCCGGAAAGGTAGCCTGGCTCACTTTACCTTCGTAAACCAGCTTTTCGGGTGAAACGATAACCAGATGAAGTTCTTTCATATTAAGCTATCAGCTTTTAACTTTTAACTTTTACTTATTAACTCTTAGCCGCTTCCATCAGCTTCTTACCCTTCTCGATGGCATCCTCAATGGTACCCACGTTCAGGAAAGCCTGTTCAGGCAGATAGTCTACCTCGCCGTCCAGAATCATCTTGAATCCCTTGATGGTGTCTTCTATGGAAACCATCACGCCCGGCACGCCCGTAAACTGCTCGGCCACGGCAAACGGCTGCGAAAGGAATCGCTGCACGCGGCGGGCACGGTTCACCGTCAGACGGTCTTCATCCGAAAGTTCATCCATACCTAAGATAGAGATAATATCCTGAAGCTCCTTGTTGCGCTGCAGAATCTGCTTCACGCGCTGAGCGGTTTCGTAGTGCTCCTTGCCCACAATCAGCGGGTCGAGGATACGCGACGTAGAGTCCAGCGGGTCTACAGCCGGATAGATACCCAGCTCGGTAATCTTACGGCTCAACACCGTAGTGGCATCCAGGTGGGTAAAGGTAGTAGCCGGAGCAGGGTCGGTCAAGTCATCGGCCGGCACGTACACCGCCTGCACGGAAGTAATGGAGCCGTTCTTCGTAGAAGTGATACGTTCCTGCATCTGTCCCATTTCCGTAGCCAGTGTCGGCTGGTAACCTACTGCCGAAGGCATACGTCCCAGCAAGGCTGAAACCTCAGAACCTGCCTGCGTAAAACGGAAGATGTTGTCGATAAAGAACAGGATATCGCGCGGACTGTTGTCGCCCGTCTGGCGGTCACGGAACGATTCGGCCAGTGTCAGACCCGACAAGGCTACTGACTGACGGGCACCGGGAGGCTCGTTCATCTGTCCGAACACCATGGCTACCTGCGATTTTTCCACTTCGTTGTAATCCACCTTCGAAAGGTCCCAGTTTCCTTCCTCCATGCTCTTGAGGAATTCGTCACCGTAGCGGATTACGCCTGATTCAATCATTTCTCTCAGCAGGTCGTTACCTTCACGGGTACGCTCACCCACTCCTGCAAACACGGAGAAACCATTGTGTTTCTTGGCAATGTTATTGATTAACTCTTTGATGAGCACGGTTTTTCCAACACCCGCCCCACCAAACAGACCGATTTTACCACCCTTCAGGTAAGGTTCCAGCAGGTCGATGACCTTGATACCGGTAAACAATACTTCCTGGGTAGTGGCCAGGTCTTCGAATTTCGGAGGTTCACGGTGAATAGGAAATCCGTCCGTCTTGTCCAGTTCTTTCATACCGTCAATGGTATCACCTACCACATTCATCACACGGCCCTTGATCTGGTTTCCGATAGGCATCGAAATCGGATGCCCCGTAGGAACGACTTCCATTCCGCGCTTCAACCCGTCCGTACTGTCCATGGCCACGCAGCGTACCGTGTCTTCACCGATATGCTGCTGCACTTCAATCACCAGCGTACGCCCGTCGTTACGGGCAATCGTCATGGCATCGTGGATTTTCGGCAAGGCGTGTTCCACGTCTTGTCCTTCTTCAAACTTGAAGTACACATCGACCACCGGACCGATTACCTGCGAAATGTGTCCAACGATTTTTGACATAAGCAATTATTTTAATTTAAAAAGAATGAATCATCCATGGTTCTTACCTCTTAAACAAACGTCCCGGGTATTTGTTTAAAGTTTGACCATTTCTGTAACGCAAATTTACTGAATAAACTCTCATATATGTAACTCCATGTAACATTTTTTAGACTGATTCCCCTAATAATAGACATAAATCAAGAGATATCGGACAAATGGTTTTACACTTGTTTACACAGAGACGAAATATCTAAACAAATATTTACAGGAAATTGCACGTGTGTGCGGTCACACATACTATTTTAGACAAAGAACATGACGTGCTATATGGGTGTATCTTTTTTATTTTAGACAGAAGAACATAAAGACAGATTTTGTAGATGCAATCTTTCTTTTGTACTTATATGCTTATGTCCGAAAAATAATAACTGCTATAGGATGTTGCCTTTTTGCTTTAGACAGAAGAACATAAGAACAGATTTTCTGTGTAAATATAAACTTATGTACTTTATGTTCTTATGTCCAAAAACATTCAAGAAATATCTTTCTATGCTTACGTCATAAAAAATTATGAGCGTTTATACTCTCTGTACTTCCTTTTTATTTCTATACGGTCACCACCAAAATTAATGAGTAATCCATGGTCTTTATGAGTTGCCGTCAAATAATTAACCAGCTGAGTTTCGTGTATGGAAAGAAGATGTTGCACCGCTTTTAGTTCGATAATTATCTCTCCCTCTACAATAATATCTGCTCTAAACTCCCCTACAATCTCATCTTTATAATATACATTTATAGGGGTTTCAGAATCCGCATGAATACCTTTTTCCCTTAACTCTATCAACAATGCTTTTTGATACACCGACTCTAAAAAACCGGCTGCCAGATGTGTTCTTACATTGTATGCGCATTGAATAATTACCTTAATAAGGTCTTCTGTTTTCATATCCATAATATTACACAGTTAAAAATTCTTTTGTCTTTATGTTCTTATGTCTAAAAACATTCGTCTTTATGTCTTACAAAAAAAGCCACATTACTGTGGCTCTTCTTTATATTAATATGTCTCGTTACACGCGCTTGAAGGTGTAGTTGCCTTCCTCGGTATACATCTCCGACTCAAAGGTACAATCGTACGAGGCTTGAATCTCCTCCTCCGTATACGACAGAATTACTACCCGTATGTTGCGGCCACGATTGTCCGACAGCGTCAGCACCCCCTTGCTCAGTGTCCAGTTGAACGACTCGCCACGAAACAAAGCCGTACCGCCACTTTTCACCGAGAGCGTCTGTCCCATGTGCTCAGGATCATTACGACCAGACTCACCTTCCGAATTTGTCCAGTCATTTGCCGTCACCTTCCATGTACCGATAATGTCATCTCTCGACACATCCACACCCGTCGGATCATCCGTGCTACAGCTTGCCATTCCGGCCACCATCAGGATAAAGCTCAAAAAGAGCCATACGTTCTTTAGTTTCTTCATTTTCATTTGGTTTTACAGATAATATATAATGCTTATACTATTTCTTTCTCCAGATCGATTCCACCTTCCGCCGTACGGCCAGCACATTCAGCACCGATACCAGCAGGAAAAGTCCCCCGGCCGTCAGCAGCGCCGGCAGCAGACTGCCTGCCTGAAAATCGGGCACCATCCGCCGCAGCATGTCCAGATACGCATCACGCGCCATCCACACCAGCAGCACGCCCATGGCTGCCACCGCTGCGTTCAGCCCCACCGTGAGTACCTGATACGGACGCGCCACCGCCGCCGAACTGAACCCAATCATCAGCAGGTTCTCCAGCTTCTTCGTGTTCTTCTGCAACAGCAGGTAGATGCTCAGCATCAGCAGGTAGAACGACAGCACACTGATAATCAGTCCCACCGTGAGCACGATGCCCACCACCATCTTCAGGAACCACGTCGTCTTTCCCGCATCCAGCTTGTCGCCTTCCGTTTCGTATCCTTTCTGCTTGAAATACTTCGCGATGCGGTCGTCCGCCGGATTGTCCACCTCCACAATCAGTCGTGAAGGAGCCGTCTCACCGCCATCACCCAATGTGGCGTTGGCCCATTCCATGAACGCCTGCGGCACCAGAATCGTGTTCAGCCGGTTGGAAAAACCCACGATACGTCCCTTCATGCGCTCCGTCCGTCCCCGTCCGCTCAGCCGCACGTCCAGCGTCATCATCCCCATCACGCCCTCCGAGAGCTGCGGCAGGTTGCGACTCTGTGCAAAGCCGAAGTTATAAAGGTTCAGGTAGTTGCGCGGGATGATGATAGGGATTTCCGTCTGTCCCTCGCGATACGTCCAGCCCTCCAGCCGCACGTCTACAAACTCGTCGGGCACCGACTCAAAGAACATCGCCGTAGAGAGCTGCATGCCCGCCATGCCCATGCCGGCCGACACCTGAAACTGTGCCGGAGTGAACGCTCCCGTCCGCTTGGCAAACGGCTGCGACTCCATGTCGGCTATGTCGGCACGCGAGAACGTACCTCCCTTGCCCACCAGGCTGCCCAGCGTGCTCACCTGCTTGCTCACAATCACGTAGTCCTTCTTCATGAAACTGTCGCCCTGCGTAAACACCGGCAACACGTCCTTGTAAAACTGTATGCCCAACAGCACAATCACCATACCGCACAGGTTGGCAAGGAAAAATCCCGCCAACTGCGCCACACTGATGTGCTGCCTCAATAATTTCCAGATCATATCCGTCTTCGTTTTAATCCCTTACAAACTCAGCACCCTGTCATACTCCAGCGGCAGGTGCTTGCCGATGGACGTCACAATCACTCCCGCACCCTGACGAGCCGCTTCCTCCTTCAGGATACGCGCCATAATCTGCCCGTTGCCGTCGTCCAGGTGGCTCACCGGCTCATCCAGGAAGAAAAAGTCGGCCGGCTGACACAGCATCCGCACGAAAGCCACGCGCTGCTGCTGCCCGTACGACATCCTGGCCGCCTTCACATCCCACTTGTCGGCGATGCCCAGCTGCTCAAACCAGTCCTTCACCTGCTGCTTGCGGCAGAAGCCCGTTAGCCCGTTCTTCAGCTGCACGTTCTCCCATGCCGTCAGTTCCCCGAACAGGCGGAGTTCCTGAAACAGCATGCCCAGCGAGCGCTTGCGGATGTCGGTCCACTGCTTCACCGTGAGTTTCCGCACGTTCTCCCCGTCGAAGGTGATAATCCCCTGGTAGTCCGTACGGTACCCGTAAATAAAACTGCAAAGTGACGACTTGCCCGTGCCCGACGCCGCTTCAATCAGATACATCTTTCCTTTCTGAAAAGCCACCTGCCGGTGCCATACGTCCGACACGATTCCGTCGCGTCCGGCGAATACCTCCGGCAGGGTCTGCTGTAATTCTATTGTGTCCATTTTATTCAATGAAGAATTAATAATGAAGAATGAAGAATGCTCTTCGTTATTAATTCTTCATTCTTCATTCTTCATTATTCACTATTAATTATTAACTGTCGATTCCACTTCCTCTTCGGTCAATCCGGTAGCCTGGGCTATCTGAGCAGTACTCAAACCCAGCGATTTCAGGTTACGTGCAATGGCAACTTTCTCTTTAGCTTGCCCTTCCGCGAGCCCTTCCGCACGTCCTTCCGCGAGCCCTTTCTTCCATCCGGCTTCACGTGCATCCTCTTCCACGATGCGGCTCACACGGTAACGGTCCAGCGCCTTGTCGTAAGCAATACGGTCTTCCAATGAAAGATTGGCCACGGCAGCCAGTTCTTCCAGACGGCTGAACACCTGCTCCTTCAGCGCGTCCGGCATTCGGTTCCAATGTTGCATATTCTTCAGTGTATAAATCAGTTTGTCATAAAGCGTTTCACAATCCTTGAGTTCCTTGGTGAAGTAAGGGAACTGCAAAAAAATCTGCCGGAAATGAGGGTTCACCACCTTTCCGCTCTCACGGTCGGCAATCACGGTATCCGTGCGGAACTTCTCTTCCAGCCCCGGCTCGCGGAAGTTCATCAGGAAAATACCATACACGGTCGAGAGCTTGTATCTGGACCCATAATTTTCCTGCATCGGCTCACTCAGCAGAAAATCCTCCTCCGTCTCCGGCTTTCCGGTCTGCAACTCACGTTCCTTCCGCCTCTTCTCACGCAGATTCTCCACTTGCCGCCCGATGGCACGACACATGTAGAACAGCGTACGGTCCAGGAAACTACTATGAAAACGGTTCTGCATCTCCACGATGATGTATTCTCCCGTGTCGGTCAGGCAGTACAGGTCATAGATAATCCCCGCATCCGCCATACTGTCCGAATGATTTTCCTTGTCCAGAAAAATCAGGTTCTCTATGCGATGCTCCCCCGCCAACAGCTCATTCAGCAATGTGATGAGCAATTCCTTGCTGGCAGACTGCCCGAAAATAATCTTAAACCCGATATCAGTAAACGGATTTACAAAGTGGCCGCAAGTCAAATCCATGTTGTCCATTTTATTCAATGAAGAATTAATAATGAATGGCATTCTTCATTATTCATTATTCACTATCTTCACCAGCTGCTTCAGCACATTCACCTTGTGGTCCTTCAGTTGCAGCACCAGGCGAGCCTTGGTCGGTTCATCCGATTCGATGCTCAGGTAGTCCAGCATACCTACGTAAGGAATCTGCGGAAGTACGGCAGCCAGTGCCTGGAAGTTCACGTTCAGGTAGAAATGCTTATCCTTCACGTCCTTGGCCCAGTCACAGTCTTTCAGCGACAGTCCCTTCACCTCACGGCCAATCAGGTCCTCCTGATTCGTCAGGTAGAAGCGGTCATCTTTCACGCCCAGCCAGAAAGACACCGGTCCGCGGCCCATGCCCAGCATGGCACCGTTGGCAACCACAAACTGATAAGCATTTTCACCCTTGTCCACCAGCCGCATCTGACCGTTGGTCATAGCCAGCATCGGTTTCAGGTCCTCAAACGTACGCATGAAGTCACCGTTTTTCACGTCGGCATACAAGATAAAGCCCGGTTTCAACGACATCTCCGGCATGGCCACTACCACGTCACCCTTCACCGCCTTGAAGATAGCCTCAAAGTCGAGCGGCATCATTGAGTTGTCCAGCTCCTGACGCACCGTCGGGTTCTCACGCAACAGCTCATACGCCTTTTCACCGTTCACGTTGGCAGCCATCCAGAGCACCGTATTGGCAGGGAACACCTTCAGATACGTGCCGTCCAGTTCGCCGCTCACCTCTGCCTGCTTCTTCAGCAAGTCCTTGAACTTGCCCTCCAGCAGCGTCTCCACTTCCATCACGGCCCTTCCCGCCTGGAAATCGAGCGTAGAAAATATCTTTAAATCATTCAGGTTCAAGTCAGCCGGCAACCCCATCGTCACCGGGCCCAGGTAACTCTTCGGCATGGCATTCAGCGAAGTCACCATGGCCACATCCTCGTCGGCATCCTCTAATTTCTTGAATTCCGGAGTGCCCGAATAGCCCTCCCCTTCTTTCTGGCGCAGCCACATCGAAGCCTGATGCTGCAAGTCCTTCGGGTTACCGTTGCCCGCCAGCATCAGAAACGCATCGTCCGTCCAGGCCATCAGTCCGCCGCCACCCACGGTCCAGCGGCAACCGTCACCGTCGGCAGGAGCCTCACACGCCTTCTGCTCCTGAAGCATGGCCATCAAATCTTCCAGTTTTCCCTTGTCGGCCATGCGCACCAGCACGCCGCCCATTTCCATCTGCGAAGCGGCAAAGAAATACACCCGGTCGGTCAGTCTCAACCCGCTCTCTTCCGGATTCTCCATCAGCTTGTCCACCAGGGCATCCGCACTGCCCTTCAGGCTCGATTTCATCATCTGCCCCATCGACTGCTTCACCTGGTCGTTCAGGTCACACTTCTGTGCCATCTCCATCAGGTCGAACGAGAACACTGCAGCCGCATCCTTTGGCAACGCATTGGTGTACGCATTGTCTTCCCCGCAGGCAGACAACAGGAAAGCCATACCCAAGGCCAGGCCTCCCATCCATTTCCATGTCTTTTTCATAATGATTCTATTTAAAAGTTACACATCAGCTTATTCCGCGTGCGTCAGGTTCATCAGGTGTACGGCCACCAGTGCCGCCGTTTCCGTACGCAGGCGCGACTTGCCCAGACTCACTGCCTGAAAGCCCTTTTCTGCAGCCAGCGCCACTTCCTCCGGACTGAAATCCCCTTCCGGACCAATCAGCACCACGGCATCCTCGTCCTTGCGGAGCACGTCGCGCAGCAGAGGCTTTTCCCCCTCATAGCAGTGGGCGATAAACTTCTGTCCCGTAAACTCCCGCTCCATAAAGCGGCGGAAGTCCGTCATCTCGTTCACCACCGGCTTGCGTGCCTTGAGCGACTGTTTCACGGCCGACACCACGATTTTCTCCACCCGTTCCGTCTTGATGACCTTCCGTTCCGAGAACCGGCAGTTCAGAAACGTCAGCTCGTCGAAACCGATTTCCGTGGCCTTCTCCGCCAGCCATTCCATGCGGTCCATGTTCTTCGTAGGCGCCAGAGCCAGGTGCAGGTGCCCCTTCCAGAAAGGCTCCTGCTCCGTTTTCTCCACCACCTTCACCACACAGCGTTTCTGCGTAGCTGCCGAAATGACCGCCCGGTAAAAGCATCCCTTTCCGTCGGTCAGCATAATCTCCTCGCCCACTCCCAGGCGCAGCACCCGCAGGCAGTGGCCCGCTTCTTCTTCCGGCAGCTCCAGCGTCTGCGCAATATCCGGTGTATAAAACACGTGCATAATTACAATTCTTTTTCTAAATCCTCCAAATCTTCGTAATCTTCCTCTTCTTCTTTGTTGCGGGTCGCCATTTCCTGCTTAATCAGCTCCGCATACTCATAGTCCTCGCGGCGGATGGCATCCTCCATCTCCCGCTCCAGCCCTTTCAGCGGCATCAACCGCAGCAGCAGCGCCTTCGTGTTAGGCACAGACTTGGTAAAGCCCGAACGGGGGTCTTCCAGGAACTTCGCGTTCACATAGAACGGAACACCGGCTATCAGACTCACCACCAGCGCGTCGAACAGTGTCAGCTGCATCTCCATCACCGAGCCGTCCTCCTTGCGCAGAGTCACAATCGCACGGTGCAGCAACTTCACCTTGTCCTTTACCACCACCTTTTCCACGGTAACACCCAGCTCCTTCAGAATATGCACCGTCTGATAAGGCAGCGTGGCATCCGTGCCTTCCGGGTCGTTAACAGCCGCGTACAGCAAGTCCGCCTCGTCGGGGTTGATAATCCCCAGCATCATCCGGTGCGGTTCGTTCACCTCCTCCAGCAGCAGCTTGAAGTTCTGCCCGTCCAGCATCATAATATCCATCTTCTCCTCATCGTCCATCACCTGATCAAATGTCAGGTGCCCGATCAGTTTATCCACATTCATGGCCTCGTCAATGGTACGGACCCGCATTTCTACAAATTCGTCTTTCTTTTCCATTTTCACATTCTAATTAATCGTTATCTACTTTATGTTTGTATTTAAATACCAGTGCAAAAGTCACCGCCACTACCAGCGCGTAGGCCGCAAACACGAACCACGCCCGGCTCCAGCCTTCCACCTGCGGTGCCTGCGAATTGAAGTCCACGAAGCAGTTCACCACCGCCTGCGCACTCAGCGTACCCACCGTGGCTCCGATACCGTTCGTCATGATGATGAACAGTCCCTGCGCACTCGAGCGGATAGACAGGTCCGTCTCCTTGTCGACAAACAGCGAGCCCGACACGTTGAAGAAGTCGAAAGCCACACCATACACAATCATCGACAGCACGAACATCCACACCCCACTGCCCGGGTCACCCAGGCCGAAGAGTCCGAAGCGCAGCACCCACGCCACCATGGCAATCAGCATCACCTTCTTGATGCCGAAGCGTCCCAAGAAGAACGGAATCAGCAGGATACAGCACGTCTCACTGATCTGCGAGAGCGAAATCAGCAGGTTGGCATGCTGCACGCCAAAGGTATTGGCATATTCCGGAATGGCGCTGAAGCTCGTGATAAACGGATTGGCAAAGCCGTTGGTAATCTGCAAGGACACACCCAGCAGCATCGAGAAGATGAAGAACACCGCCATCTTGCGGTTCTTGAAGAGCAGAAACGCCCTCAGTCCCAATGCCTCTACCAGCGACTTCTGTCCGCCCTGTGCGCGGCTCACCGGACATTCCGGCAGCGTCTGGGCATATACGGCCAGCACCACGCCCCATGCCGCACAGGTAAAGAACTGCATGTAGTTCGACTGGAATCCCAGTAAATCTACCAGCCACATGGAACAAATGAAACCGATGGTCCCGAACGTACGTATCGGCGGAAACGCCTTGATGGTATCCAGCCCTGCCTTGTCCAGCGCCGTATAAGCCACCGAGTTCGACAAAGCCAGCGTAGGCATGTAAAACGCCACACTCACGGAGTAGAACGAGAACAGTGGTGCAAACTCCACCTGCGGTCCCGTAGTCATGGCATAATAGCCCGCTCCACCCATAAACAGGGCAGCCAACAGATGGCTCAGCCCCAGCAACCGTTGCGCCGGAATCCAGCGGTCAGCCACAATACCCAACACAGCCGGCATGAACAGGGACACAATCCCCTGCATGGCGTAAAAAATTCCGATATGTCCGCCTAATCCCACACCCGCCAGGTACGTACCCATTGAGGTAAGATACGCTCCCCACACGGCAAACTGCAGGAAGTTCATGACAATCAGTCTCATTTTCATGTTCATATACTCATAGATTTAAAGGTTATTTCATCATCGTAGCCAGTGAAGCCAGCATCGTAGCCAGTGAAGCAAACGAAGTCGCATTCGATACTATGTTCGCAAAGTTGAACTTCTTCGTCTTGTTCGGTACCACGATTTCGCAGCCCGGCTCAATCTGTTTCTTGCCGCTGCCCTTCACTTCGGCCACCTGTCCGTTCATATAAATAATGAACTTCTGGCTCTTCTTGGCGTTGGCAGAGTAACCGCCCGCCTGGCTCAGGTAATACTTCACGCTCTTGCCTGCCGCATACGATACCGTGTTCGGCATCATCACCGCTCCGTTCACCTTCACCGTATTATTATATTCCGGCACGGTCAGCACATCGCCCTCGCGCAACACCAGGTCAGCGTCTCCGCCCGGGTTCGCCAGTGCAGCTTCCAGGTCGATACCTACCGTAAACGTACTGTCCACCTTCAGTCCCAGCGTGTTGGCCATGGCATCACCGATTTCACGGCGCATCATCTTCACCACATCCTCCATGCGGCGCAGCTCCTCCTCGTTGGCCACGCGGCGCAACTTCGCTCCACGCACATACGCATAGCGGCTCACCCCGCCGGCACGCTGAATCAGGCTGCTCAGACGTTCACTCTTCGTGTTCAGCGTATAGTCACCGCGGAACAGCACCTCACCGTCCACCGTCACGTTCACCTGCTCGTTGTAGCTCGGGCTGCGGCGCACAAACACCTGGTCGTACGGCTGCAGTTCAAATCCCGCTTCACCGTCCACCACGAAACCATCCTTCAGTCCGAACGAGAAATTCTGTCCGATTACGTCCGGCTCCGTCGTCCCTCTCGGGTCACGGATGCGTCGTGACACGTCCACACGCACCAGCGAAGCCGATTCCTTCAAACCGCCCGCTGTAATCACCAGGTCCTCCAGGCTCATGTGGTCGGCGTACGTATAGCTGCCCGGCTTGTTCACCTCACCGCTGATGGTCACCTTCCCCATGTCCTGCAAGTCGTGGATGCTCGGGATATACAAAATGTCATTCTTCTGCAAGGCAATGTCGGGCGACGTACCGTTCAGAATACCCTGAATGTCAACCGGCAACACCTCCTTCGTCAGGTTCTCCCGTTCGCGATACAACACCGCACGTCCTGTAAAGGCATCCCCCAGCAAACCGTCGGCCTTCTCCACCAGCTGGCGTACCGTGTTCAGCGAACCGCTCAACTCGAATACTCCCGGGTGATACACAGCCCCTTTCACCTCCAGACGGTTGTTGAAGCGGTTCAGAATCGAATCCACCGAAATCACGTCACCGTCTATTAATTTAAACGCAGAATAGTCTATATCGTTCACCGTTTTCACGGAAAATTCTTTACCATCCTTACGCAACACCCTGATACTCTTCTTGTAAGCATCCGAAGCAAAACCGCCGGCATACTTCAGCAAAGTGGCAGCCGATTCCCCGTTCTTCATTTCGTAGAACATCGGGCGCTTCACCTTACCCGTAATCTTCACCAGCTCGTCGTAAGTAGGCACAATCACCACGTCGCCGTCCTGCAGGCGGATGTCGTCCTGAATCTGCCCCTTCATGATGTACTCATACACGTCCAGACGGGCAAACGTCTTGCCGCCGCGAGCCACCTGCACGTTACGCAAGCTACCGATGTCGCTCACACCGCCTGCCACGTACAGCGCATGAAATACCGTCGAGAGCGATGACAGCGAATACGTACCCGGCGCCATCACTTCCCCCATCACGTTCACCTGGATGGTACGGATATTTCCCAATGTCACCTGGATGTTATTGCCCGAATCCGCATAAATCTTTCCCAGTTCCTGCTTCAGCAGCTGGCGTGCATCCTGAATCGTCATGTTGTTCAGGTACACCGGACCCAGGTTGATGATGTTCACATAGCCGTCGGGCGAAATCTCCAGCCGCATGGTATTCTGGCTAGCGCCCCACACGTCGATAATCACCTCGTCACCCGGTCCCAGACGGTAGTTTTCCGGAGTCGCCATACTCAGGTTAGGCTGGAAAGTCAGCTGTTCAATGTTGAAGATATTCCGTCCGAATACATCATCCTCGCTGGTAACCACCGTCGTCAGTTTGCGACGCTTCTTCATGGTCTTCTGCATGTCTTCCGACCACATACTCTTGTCCACGTTTGTCGAACTTGTCTCCAGGAATTCCGAAGCATCCTCTTCCGTACCGGCCGCAGTAGTTTTCCGGGCCCGTGAACCAGAGCCCAGCAGCGAGCTGTCTTCCCCCGTCAGAGAACCGCTGCCCGATGTCGACGCGCCCGTCGAACCCGAATACATAGACTTCAATCGCAGCAACTGCTCCTGAGTAGCCCCTTTGGCCAGCAGCTCCATCGCAATGGTTTGCTGGTCCTTGCCCTGTTGAAGCGCCTGTTGCACATATTCTATCACCTGGTTGTCGGTCATTCCGCTCTGGGCATACGCAACGGATCCCCCCAGCAGGAACAGACACAATGCCAATCTTACAAACTGTCTTCTCATTCTGTCTTTCATTTTAGTTTTAAGGACAAAGATACATTATTGAAAACGAATCACCAAGCGCTTAGCCCCGGAATCTCCATTCCAAGCAGAAAAAACCGGTGTAAAAATTCCGCGCTCCTGCTTTAAAATATAAAAATAGTTAATTCAATGCAGATTTTCTCCCCAATTATATGTTTCATAACATAAAATCCTTACCTTTGCATCGTGTTTTTCATGGTATTAGATTTAAGGTTAATGAAGATTGGGAGTCTGGGAAGATTCCCTTTTTTTATGTCTATTTTTTATGTCTTTTTTTAGACAAAAGAACAGAAGAACATATTGAGTTAAAAGGTAATAGTTAAAAAGTAAAAGCGGCAAGTAATCACAAAAAAACGGAAGAGTCCCCCCGTTCTTCATTATTCATTCTTAATTCTTCATTATTTTTCATTCTTCATTCTCAATTCTTCATTCTTCATTATTCACTATCAAAACGTACTGATGTATTCCGGCGCCTGATAAACAGTAATATCGTCAACTGGAAATTTCGCTTTGTTTTTCGCCTTTGCTTCCGCCATGAACCGATTACATTCATCACTTGTAAAAATCCCCTTATTCATTGCAATAGTCAGCACATCCAGCGTTCCAATATATTCAATGCCATTCTCATCACAATAAGGAGCCACATCCCGAAAGTTACTACTTGCGATAACCTCCTGTCCAAAACGCGCCATCGACATACAAGCCCGTTCTCCGTCCCCCAGCATCGGATTCTCTTTTTTAAGCCGGAAAAACTCTCGCCGGATATTTTCATTGGCATAAGGGAAAGCAATCTTGCATACCTTGCAGTGCTCCATCCACTTGTCCACCTTCCGTTTCCTGTCCGGCTCCGTAGGATGATAGCTGGCCTCCTTGTACACATTCTCTACAATCATCACGGCATGAGGCTGCAGAATTTCCGTCAGCCTGTCTATATAACCGGTAGCCATGAAATGAGAGATGACATCGGCATCCACCAATATTACTTTATTCCTCCCCATATACCTCTTGAGAAACATTAATTTCCATATCCATCAGCAACGAGTAATACTTCGCCTGAGAAATACGCCCCTTATCATATAATTCACGAGCTTTCAAGTTATAATCTCCCACCAGCTCCGTCTGATAAGTAGGATAATACAACTGCGTATTATAGCCGTATTCGATTGCCGAAGCAACCACATTTTTCTGGTAAAGGTCAAACGTTTTCTTGGTAATCCATTTCAAGTCCTTCAGCCGGGTAAGAAGTGCCGCCCTTGAGCAAAGAAAATTCTGCTCCACCTTCAGAAGAGTAGCCAAGGTTATTTTGTCAACCTGCTGTTCATCGGCAGGAACCAGTTCCTTCAACCCCATTTCCGGTAGCAGAAGGTAGGCTGCAAACACATCGGCATTATACTCTTCCTCCTCTTTTTTATTAAACAGCCCCGCATTGTTCTGCGACACCTTAAAATCTTTCTGATACAACAAGTGATACAACTCATGACAGGCAGTAAAACGCTGCTTGGCATAAGACAAAGCCGTATTTATCAACATAAAATACTTGTCAGAAGAAGATTCGTTTCCCTTTATCCGGATTGCCATGCCCGAAAAATTATCATCCAGCTTCTTAAACCACGTAAGCACGTGCTTTTCTTTCAATATCTGATGAATGCGCACAGGGTCCTTTGTAGTCACGTGCATCTCCTCCCGCAACCTGGTTGCAAGACATTCCAGTTCAACTTTACTTCTCAAGCTCATTGCACATCTGAATATAATTTCTGACTATTTTCTGAAATTGAGAAATCTGACCAAGATTTCCAATATTTCCCGTCTTACGATACGCACAGGCCACAGATGTCTGAAAAAGCTGTTCATTTTCCTCCATCAGATCGTATTCATCCACGTTATACAGAGTGGCCAGTTTCTCCATTGCCTCCAAAGGAACTACAGTCTCCCCTTTTTCATATTTCACGTATGCCGGCTGACTGATACCTAAATAATCACTGATTTCCTGCTGGGTATAGTTCAAATGCTCACGAAAAGCCTTGATATTTTTCCCGATTACCTGATCAAGTCCCATATTTTATCAATTAAATGATTCGTTTGCAAAGATACTCATTTTTAAGTTATAAAAACAGAAAATACAAATAAAATCAACCAGATTTATAACTTTTATTTATAGAACCAAAAGCAAAGGGTGAAGAATGAGAATATTCCTTTTTGTTTTTAGACAAAAGAACAGAAGAACATATTGAGTTAAAAGTGAAAAGTTAAAAAGTAAAAGCGGTGAGCGTATCACGTTTTCACTTTTCATTCTTCATCATTATTAAAATTATGTCTTTTTGTTCTTATGTCATAATAAAAAAAACGGAAGAGTCACCCCTCCCGTTCTTCATTATTCATTATTCATTCTTCATTATTCACTCTTCATTATTCACTCTTCATTCTATGACAAGAATAAGCTGTCATGCTTACCTGCTTCCACGTCTGACAAAATTTGCTTTACACAAACAACCAGTTCAGGAAGATACTTTTTGATTATACCAAATATCTGAATGGGGTCTACATTCCCATATTCATGCGAAATAATATTTCGACATCCGAATACGCCTCGCCAATAGACTTGCGGATAATGCGCAAACAACAGAGACGATGTACGATCATCTATCTTCTTAGCCGTTTCACCTACTACCTGTATCAGCATACATGCTGCATCAAATTTTTCCATTCTGTCCGGCGATGTAAGAAAATCCTGTGCACACGTAATCGACTGATTTCTGTTTATCACGAGAGTAGCTTTTTCCAGAATCAGCTCCAATAAATCAATCAATATTTCTTTAGATATAGATCGCATCTTTAAGGATATTCTTTTTTAACGTTGGACGAAGTGACTCTCTAAAGTTCACTAAATCAATAGAAGAATGGAGCAAAACTTCAAGTTCTTCTTTAATCTGCTCCATCACGAAAAAGTCCGGTTCCTGCAGACAGATAAAAACATCCACATCACTTTTTTCATCTTGCTGCTGGCGCGCATAGGAGCCAAACAACCCCATGAACTTTATTTTATATTTCGAAGCCGATTGTGCTTTGAATATTTTCAGTCTGTCGATGATGTCTGTTGTACTAACCATAGCTTGCAGAGATGAAGTTTACACAAAGAAACATAAAAACTTTCATCTTTCCAACTTAATCGCATAAGTTTTTCAAACGATACGCCTCACAGAAACATGTTGTTTCTTTAGACAAAAGAACAGAAGAAGGTATTGAGTTAAAAGTGAAAAGTTAAAAAGTAAAAGCGGCGAGCGTATTGCATTTTCACTTTTCATTCTTCACCATTATTGAAATTATGTCTTTTTGTTCTTATGTCATAACAAAAAAAAGAACGGAAGAGTCACCCCTCCCGTCCTTCACTATATTAATTCTTCATTCTTAATTCTTCACTCTTCATTCTTCATTATTCAACGCACTCACATCAACATCAGGAATGATAACGTCTGCAAGTTTGTCGTTTACAAGAAATCCCATGTATAGTGGAATAGTAAGAATATCCCCATCACGGCCTACGTTATATTGCCCTAACTTGATTGCATTCTTAACATGATACACGTCCTTATTTTTAAGAACCGTTGTCATGCTTTTTGCTTTACCAGACTTTGCCTTAATTTCAAGGAGAACACATTCGCCTTTGAACCTTACCAGGAAGTCCAGTTCAAGCCCGCTGTCCTTATGGAAATAGTACAGTTTCTGACCGGACTTACACAGAAAATCCGCCATGAGGTTCTCGAAAATAGCTCCCTTGTATCCAAGAAGATTTCCCTTTAAAATATCCGCCTGAGTACCATAGTCGAGCATTGCCACAAGAATACCTATATCAGTTGTGTACACTTTGAAACAGTCTTTAATAGCATTCCCCTCTAACGGCAATTCCGTAGTCTGTGTGTTATAGCATCTACGGATAATCCCTGCATCTTCCAGCCACTGAATACTGCCGATGTATTGAGCAGACCTTCCTCCCTTTTTCACAACTGAATACTGGAATTTCTTGTTCTCTTTAGCCAGTTGCTTCGGAATAGAGTCAAAACATTCCCGGATATTGGGCTTGTCCGCATCCTCTGCATATTTAACCATATCTTCTTCGTATCCGGCAATAAGATTTCGCTGCAACTTATAGATAAGTTCGATATTCCTGGTTTTAAGGAAGCAATTCACCACTTCCGGCAGCCCTCCGACAATCACATATCTGTACAGCATCTCCATCATGACCTTATGAATCCCGTCAGGAACAGCCTTTTCGTTCTCAAAGCATGATTTTACAGAATCAATAACTGTCTGACCGATTCCGTTTGCCCATAGAAACTCTTCAAAATCCAATGGATACATGTCAATCACGGTTTCGTATCCGACCGGAACAGAATCTTGCCCTACATCCTCCTTCTTTTTCTTACTTTGACCATAACCTTTTACCCCCAAAAGCGAACCTGTGGCAATGACATCGAAACGCCCGTCTATATGAAATGACTTCAAGGCAGTCCTTGCTTCCCTACACTCTTGAATCTCGTCAAGAATAATACAAGTCTTCCCTTCAATGAAACGACTGCCCTGAATCAAAGCAGAGAGGTTGAGAATGATGGTATCCACATCTATATTGCCGGTAAAGGCAGACTTGTTGTCAGGCTCAAGAATGAAATTCATATAGACCACACTTTCATAATTCTCCCTTGCGAATTTCTGAACAATGTATGTCTTTCCACACTGGCGGATACCTTTTATTACAAGAGGCTTTCTGTCCTCAGACCGTTTCCAGTCGGCTAAATATGTTTCTATCTTCCTTTTAAGCATGGTGTAATCTTATTTCCCAACGACGAAATTACACTTTTTCCAGCGAATAAACCAACATTCGACACATTTTTTCAAACGAATAACATTCATTACAGCACATTTTCTCAAACGAGTTATACAGATATCGAGCTTCTTTAGACAGAAAAAGGTATAAGGTATATAGTTAAAAGGTAAAAGTTAAAAAGTAAAAGAGGTGAGCGTATTGCGTTTTCACTTTTCACTTTTCATTCTTCATCATTATTGAAATTATGTCTTTTTGTTCTTATGTCATAATAAAAAAAACGGAAGAGTCACCCCTCCCGTTCTTCATTATTCATTCTTAATTCTTCATTATTCTCCATTCTTCGCCTTCCGGTTAATCACATGGTCAAACCAGAGGTTCAGCAGCGTCCATACCACCACGTCAATCACGAACACCAGCGTGTTGTTCATATAAAGAATCGCCACGATGGTAAACGCACAGAAGCAGGCCGACATCAGCTGAATCGTTACCAGCGCCCTCCGCGGTGAGAAACCCATGGCCAGGAACTTGTGGTGGATGTGCGTCTTGTCGGGCATGAACAGCGACCGCTTGTTACGCGCACGCCGCAGCACCACGCGAATCACATCCAGACACGGCACCATCAGCACGCTGAACGACACCAGCACCGGACTCGTCTTCATCGTGAGCAGCATATCCGGCTCATACATACAGTACTTGATGACAAAGAAGCTCAGAATATACCCCAGCGTCAAGCTGCCGGTATCCCCCATGAAAATCTTCCTTCCCAAATCCGCACTGCCGAACACATTGTACGAAAAGAACGGGATAATCACCCCCACCGTCACGAAAGCCAGCATGGCATAGCTCCACATGCGGAAATGCACGAACAGCACCCCGAACACCAGCAGCGCCACCATACTCAGCCCCGACGCCAGTCCGTCGATACCGTCAATCAGGTTGATGGCATTGGTGATGAACACCACCAGCAGCATGGTCAGCGGAATACCTACCTCTGCAGGAATCAGGTAAATGCCAAAGAGACCATAGAAATTGTTGATATACAAACCCGACAGCGGAAACATCGCCGCCGAGATAATCTGCACCAGGAACTTCTTCCGGTAGCGCACCCCAATCAAGTCGTCGGCAATGCCCACGATATACAGCAGGGTCAGCCCTCCCGTCAGGAAAAGAAACTCGCACACCAGGTCCGTTGTCAATGTCTCCGCAGGTCCGTGGCCCGTCATCAGCCGCACGGCCGTAAACACACACAAGGAAAAAAGAATCACCGGGAAAAAGGTCACTCCCCCGAGGCGAGGTATCGGACGTTTGTGTACTTTCCGTTCATCAGGCACGTCAAACAAGCGTTTGCGCAATGAAATAATCAGAATATTCGGGATAATGATTCTCCCCAGTATCACTGCCGATACAAATGCAGAAATAATAATATACAGATTCGCCATTGTCCGTTTGGATTTTGAATAGTGCAAAGGTAGGATTTTATTTCGAATCCTGAAAACTTTTCAGGCGCCGGACACCTTCTTTTTACGATTTAGAAAACTTTTGTCCCGCTACAGCTCCTTTTTCACGTCAAAACAGGGGCAGGCCTTGGTCCATTCCTCCGGTTCCACCGTCCCGTCGCCGTCCAGATCCGGGCTCAGGTCGCGATGCCCCACCACCTGCGTGATGGCCGGGAAATCCGACTTCAGCACCCTCACCAGAATCCGGAGCGAACGCTTCTGCAGTTCCGTACGCGTATCCGCCGGCTGTCCCTGCGCATCCAATCCCCCTTCGTACGCAATGCCGATGCTGTGCTCGTTATACCCCTTGGCATGCGCTCCGGCCCGTTCCACCGGTCGCATTGTACAAATTTCACCATCCGTGCGGACAAAATAGTGATATCCGCAACACTTGAACCCCCGTTTCCGGTGCATCTTCGTCAGTTCGGCAGGCGAGAGCGGGCGGTCCGCTCTCGTTGCCGTACAGTGAATCACAATCATGTCAATTTTTCTCATCACAATCCGGTTTTCTTCCGGTCAGGAGACAGAGAATACACTTCAGCACCCTGACCACAATCCATTTTACTTTCGTCATCTTCTCACGCCTTAGTTCCGATTACACCCCTGCACCGTCGTCCTCTTCTTCTTTCTTATACTTCACCGGCACCCGTTCGAAAGCCAGGTTGTTGATAGCCTCCTGCATCACCGTACCCGGGCGGAACAGCACGCGCACCTTTTCAATCATGCTGTCGGTATACGTATCTTCCGTAGCGGCTCCTTCCCCGCTCAGGCTCAGCTGCAGCGAACCCAGTTCACCCAGGCGTACGATTTCGCCACCCTGCAAGCCTTCCGACACAATATCTTCCAGCCCCGTCAATACCGCCATCACGTCGGCACGGGTCACGGTACACATCTGGTGAATACGTTCCGCTATTTCACGGATACCCATCTCGCCGCGAGCCTGCGACTGTGCATAATACTTCACTTCACCGCTTTCACGATCGGCCGGGTTCACACGCCCTACAACCGAATAAGTCACTGTTTTCTTCATAGGTCAATCAATTAAAATTAATAATAAAATGAAGAATTAAGAATGATGAATTAAGAATCCAGGAAACGCGCGCACATTCTTCATTATTCACTCTTCATACTTCATTGTTTCTTACAAAGGCAAAGTTAGCACTCTCGTTTCCGCCCATGTAGACATTTGAGGACATACGAAGACTTACGAAGACATTCGAGGAAATTTGAAGACTTTTGAAGACATTAGAAAAAGGAAACGCCGCCGCTTACGGCTCTCCAAGGAACCTCACAATCAGTTCCACCTCCGATTTCAGGAAAAACTTGCGGTTTTTCTGGTAGCCCGACCGCTCGAGCTCCCTTTCCAGTTCCGCACACTGTTTGATCCATCGCCCCAACCCCTGCAGGGCACCTTTCTTACCAGCCTGCGGAAAATACAAGCCCGCCAACTCACTTTTCCGGTAAGCCTTCAGGCAGAAACCCTCCCGTTCCTCCCCGGAAACAGCTCCCGGTCCCGTTTTCAATTGCATGTAGCTCATTGTTCCGTTTTATTTTAGTTACCTATAAATTTACACAATTCCGGTCGGATACACAAGTTTTTCCACCCGTTTTTTCCGGTATTTCCCTTCTTCGGAACATAAAAAGCCACATGAAAATCAAAGCGTTATCACCAGCCGGCGACCGGGCGATGAAGACTACTCTTCAGCCGGCGCCTCGGTGAATCGTCCCATGGCACGACGGTTGCGGTTCACCTCCTCGATGGTGTACATCACCACCCGATACCCCCTCTTTCCCGCCACGCGAACCTGCTCGAATCCCGCCTTCCGCAAGGCAAGCCCCACCTTGACGGCACTGAGGGGATTCTTCATGCCCCCGTTGATGTGCTGCAGAATCTCGCCCACCGTCAGGAACATACATTCCTCGCCGGGCATCGGCACGCGAAAAAGAGCCAGCAGCAAGTCCGTTTCCAGGCTGGCCGTCTCAAACCGCTCGTTGCGTGCGTTCACCTGCGCGATTTCCTCCTCGTCGAACCAGTAGCGGAATCCCTTCTTCCACAGCATCAGGGCCTGCCCGTACACCCCCGCATAGTCCACGGGATGCGTGTAGGGGTCGTCAATGTGCACCACCGTGAAAGGCAGCCAGCGCCGGCTTCCCGTGGGGGCGTTCAGAAACTCCGGCTGGTTGGTCGTGCCGCAGAAACTCGCGATGTGCGGACGGTTCTCCTTGTAGTGCCCGTACGCCCTCCGTTCGTTCACCGCCGGCATAGTCACCATCGCCTTGAGCTGGTTGATGTCGCCCAGGCGCAGCTCGTCAATCTCCTCCAGGCAAATCAGTGCAAATTCCGACAGCGCCAGGTTATCATCCTTCGTCAGCCGTCCGCTGTTGGAGCGCACGCAGAAATACCGCTGCAGTTCAGGCGGCAGCAGCCGTGCCAGCCAGGTCGTCTTGTAGCAACCCTGCCGCCCCACCAGCACCAGAATCTGGTGGTTCGTCACCTCCTTCACCATCAGCGACACCACCACAGCCACCAGCCACTTGCGGAAACAATCATCAAACAGTTTCGCGTCACCCTCCACGTGCACCGTGGCCGCCAGCCGCCCGATGTGGTCGGTCACCCCGTCCCACGGAGGCAACGAGCGGAAATACTCCGTAAAAGGGTTGAACTCCGGCACAAACTCCGACTCCAGCACCGAACGCACATCGCACAGGCGTACCGTGTGCCCCTCCTTGGTCATGCGGCTCCACAGCGAGTTCACCAGACGGTCGGTCAGCTCCACAACCTCCTCGGCCTCGGGATGCCGCATCTCCTCCTTCCCGGTAATCACATTCTTCCGGAATTCCGCCTGCGTGGCGAGAAACTGCTCAATCTCCTGGGGCGTGGCCAGCTGGGAACGTCCCTCCCCCTTCTTCTCCCTCTTCGCACGAAACAGTTCCGCCTCCCGCCGTCCGTGCGCCTCCGTATCGGCATAACACGAGCGGAAAATGGCCGCCACGTCGCCGTCGTATTCCGGAAAGCGTCCGTCCGCCCAGCCGATGGCCTGCTCCAGCGGCAGCCCGAACTCATTCATCAGATACCCCATGCGCATGATGTACTCGTTGTGATGATGCGGGGCATACACCACGCCCTGCTCGTCCAGCTCCCTGCGGATACGGGCCACCACACGCTCCACCCGTCCCCTGCGCGGCTCATCCGCCTTCTTCATGCGCGAAAGGTCGAAGCGGAAAGGTTCCGCCCCGTCGTGGTAATGCACCTGCGCGTCATGCGCCAGCCCGCTCAGTCGCGTGGCATTCTTGCAAGCAGGGTCGAAACTGCACCCCGTCAGTTGCCCATAATACTCGTTCACCCTGCGGAATACCCGGCTGTAACATGCCACCCGGTCGGTATCAGGCGTCTCTCCATCCAGACAGTAGCGGCACACCACCCTCACCCCCTGCCCGCTGATGGTGGTATAAGCCAGCACGGTGTGCGGGTCGGCACACACCTTTTCGAACACTTCCCCCGCCCGTCCTTCAGGCAGATGGTCAAAGTCCACCATCGAGAGGCCCGTCCAGCCGCTGATGTCGGCCTTCCGTTTCCCGTTCTCAAAACGCACCGCCACGGCAAAGCAGGGGCAGGCCGACTTTTCCCGGCCGGCAGCCGTCTTCTGCCCCTGCGAGCGATAGTAACGGTATTTTTCGGTGTGGTCGGCCAACACCTTGTCCTCCCGAATCAGACGGACTACTTCATCAAGACTCGCCGCCACGGGCATCGTGTCGGCATAACCCTTAAAAATACTTAGCATCATTTTGTTCATTTTCTCGTGCTTTATTTAATGATTTATTAAATTTGCAATCCTTTTAGTTTTAATTTTTTTGTTTTCTTTTCAAAACAGCGAAACGAATGTAACACAAGTTTACAGAAAGTACAAACCCACATTGCACGCATGCGTGCAATATTTTAACCAATAATTTACTATAATTTTATCTTTTAAACAAAAATGCGTATGAAACAAGCGAAATTGATTGAACTAGGACAGATGCTGGAAGCGTGGCGCCACCAGGTGCTGTCGCACGGCCGTACCCTCACCGTACAAGAGTTGTGCCGACTGGCACCGATGAGCGCACACACGTTTCAAAAAGTTAAAAAGGGCTCCTGACGGATCTGACATTCCTCGGCCGCATCCTCGCCGTATACCACCGCCTGCTTGCCGCCGACCCGCAGAAGCAGGACGAGCTGCTCCGCGACTTTTTCCGCTCACTCACCACTGATTTAGAGCGAATTAAATCAAGCCAAAGCATCCAAACTCCTCACACAAAAGACACAGAACGACAGTGAAGAACCGGCCTTCCCCTGGCCACAGCTTGACGGGTTGTCGGGGTTGGCACCGGTTTTGCAAACTCTCTATATACAGGTGTGGAAAAATATAAGCGTTGTATTTTTCCACACCCCGCGTATATACATTTTATAAAAATGCCTGCCAACCCCGACAACCCGTCATGATTTCCTTTCCGGAACTCCCCGAAAACGCCCTTGCGTTTCGAATCAAACGCCCTTGCGTTTGAAGTAAAACGTACTTGCGTTTTATCACAAATGCACTTGCGTTTCAGGTAAAACGCCCTTGCGTTTTTCTCACGCTCCGCCCCTATACCCCATACATTGTTCCAGAATTGTTACAAAATCCGCCGATATGCCCACTTTTTCATTGATTTCCACCCTTTTCACCGACAAAAACCCCTCTATAAGTTGAATAAACCAAAAATAAGGCTTAATTTTGCAGCCGATTATTGGCCGCTGTGTTTACCGCCCCCAATCCATAGCTGGGAGTGGTAACGGCGAAGCACACCCTATGCGCAGGGAAATTCCTTTAGAAAAATCATAACAAAACTATAAGAAAAGATGAAGATACGCAAAGTAGTCTGTATGCTGACGTTGTCCACCCTGCTGGTGAGCGGGTGTACGTCTTACCAGAAATCGCTCTACCTTCAGAACGAACAAGTGCTCAATGAATCCCTTGAAGGACAGCTCTATGACTTCCGCATCATGCCCAAGGACGAACTTACCATCGTAGTAAGTACTACCGACCCTGAAGCTTCGGCTCCTTTTTATCGTAAGATTGGACAAAGTAAGGAAAGCACCAGCAGTTCTAATGTAGGAATGGATGGGGCTAAATTGTTGGCTTATCTGGTAGACAATCAGGGCTGCATTGATTTCCCTGTATTGGGTACAATCAAAGTAATGGGTCTGACCAACCGAGAATGTGAAGCCCTGATTCGCGAAAAGCTCCAACCCTACTTAAAGGAAACACCCAATGTCACCGTACGTACCTCCAACTACAAGTTCAGCGTATTGGGCGAAGTAGGACGCCCGGGTACCTATACTACCGATGCCGAAAAGGTGACTATTTTTGAAGCCCTGGCACAGGCAGGCGATATGACCCTTTTCTCGGTGCGTGATGACGTACAATTGCTTCGAGAAGACTCCACAGGCGTACGCCGGGTATATCATCTTAACCTGAATGAAGCCGACGTAGCCCAGTCACCCTACTTCTACCTGCAACAGAACGACGTGGTCTATGTCAAGCCCACCAAGGCCAAGGTACGTACCAATACCTTTAATAGCAACTCCTCCATGTGGATTACCCTGCTCAGCATCGTGACTTCCATCACTTCCCTTGTACTCGCAATTTCCAAATAATAACGACATTTACCTATGGCAGAAGAAACCAAGAACTACCTGTTGGAAGACGAAGAAACTTCCGGCTTCGATTATAAAGCGTTTTTCATCAAGCTTCTGATGTACTGGCCCTGGATTCTGGGCTGTGTGGCTGTATTCCTGATTGGCGCTTTTTTTTACCTCAAAACCCTGACCCCTCTCTACACCGTCAGCTCTTCCGTACTGATTAAGAACGAAAGCAAGGGAGGAGCCAACGGAGCCAACCTGGAAGATTTGGGGTTTGTATCCACTTCCACCCAAAGCTTTGACAACGAGCTGGAAATCCTGCGTTCACGTACCCTGATTAAGAAAGTAGTGACCGCACTTGACCTCTATGTCAGCTACTCCGTGCCCGGTCAGTTCCGCGATACCGAGCTTTACAAGCAGTCACCCGTCAAGGTATGGGTCACCCCCGAAGAAGCTGAACATATGGGCTATGCGCAGGTTAAGATGTCTTTCCGCAACCAGCAACTCCATGAAGTGCTGGTAGAGCACGAAGGCCAAGAATGGAAAAAGACCGTGGAAAGCCTGCCTGCCGTATTCTCCACCCCCGTGGGCGTATTTACTTTCTCGGCAGCCGACTCTACCCTGCAAACTATCCTGCCTATGCCCGAAGAAATTCAGGCCACAGTCATATCACCCAATGCCGCGGCAGCCTCCTATCGCAGCCGCTTGACAGTGAGTCCAAGTAGTAAGTCTACCACCATTGCCCAGCTTACCGTCACCGGTAGCCAGGTAGCTCGCGGAGTAGACTTTCTGAACAAGCTGGTTGAACTCTATAATGAAGAAGGCAATAATGACAAAAATGAAGTTGCTGCCAAGACTGCCGAGTTTATTGACGAACGCATCCGCATCATCAACAAGGAACTAGGTACTACTGAAAGCCAGCTAGCCAGTTTCAAGCAGCGGGCAGGTGTAGTGGACATCGCTGCCGACGCTACCCAGGCTGCCGGCGAACAGGCAAATTACGAACGCGCCTACGCCGAGAATGAGGTACAGATTAGTTTGGTCAATCACCTGAAAAATCATATTCTGAGTGAAAAGAGCCAGTATGAAGTCATTCCTGCCAACATCGGACTGAACAACAGCGACTTGAATACGGTAGTACAGAACTATAACCAGATGCTGATTGAGCGCAAGCGCCTGCTGCGCACTTCACACGAGGATAACCCTGCTGTGCAAAGCCTGAATGCCAGCATCGAAGTAATGCGCAACAGCGTAATGGGCGCCATCCAAACGGCTGAAAAAGGCTTGCTTATCAACCGACAGGCCCTGCAGGCACAGACCCGCAAGTATGCCGGTAAGGTAAGCGATGCCCCCGTACAGGAAAAAGAATACCTCAGCATGTCGCGCCAGCAGGAAATCCAGGCCAACCTCTACCTGATGCTGCTACAGAAACGTGAGGAAAACAACATTACCCTGGCTTCCACTGCCAACAACGCCCGCGTGATTGACGAACCTTTGGCTGGCGGCCAGTTCTTCCCCACCCCTTCGCAGACATATATGATTGCCCTTATATTAGGCTTAGGACTTCCTATAGGAATAATATTCCTTTTAGGTTTACTTCAATTCAAAATACAAACCCGTAGCGACGTGGAACGCCTTACCAACCTTCCCATCGTAGGCGATATTCCGCTTACTCCGGAAACCGCCGAAGGGGCCATCGTAGTACGCGAGAACCGCAACGAACTGATGGAAGAAGTATTCCGTTCCGTGCGAACCAATATCCAATACATGCTCCAGGAAGGACAAAAGGTGATACTCTTCACCTCTACCACTTCCGGCGAAGGAAAGAGCTTTACGGCCGGTAACTTGGCCTGCAGTTTGGCCTTTATGGGCAAAAAAGTCATTATTGTGGGGTTGGACATCCGTAAGCCCGGACTGAACAAAGTGTTCCATATCTCCCGCCATGGAGACGGTATCTCGCAGTTCCTGGCAGATCCCGAACATACCGACTTGCGCAGCCTTTGCCAGGTATCAGAAATATCGCCCAACCTCTACATCCTGCCGGGCGGACACATTCCACCTAACCCTACCGAACTGGTAGCCCGTCAGGCTCTGGAAGAAGCCATTGAGCGAATGAAGCAACACTTTGACTACATCATTTTAGATACTGCCCCTATCGGTATGGTGACCGACACCCTACTTATTGCTCGCGTGGCAGACCTGAGCGTGTACGTCTGCCGCTCCGGCTATACCTCCAAAAGCGAGTTCAAGCTCATCAACGAGCTAAAGCAAAACGGCAAGCTGCCCCACCCTTGTGTGCTGATCAATGGCATTGACATGAACAAACGCGAAATCGGTTCTTACTATGGCTACGGCAAGTATGGCAAGTACGGACATTACGGCTACGGTAAGAAATACGGTTATGGCTACGGATATGGCTATGGAAAGGAAAAATAAATGCGTGAACAACTGAACATACAATACAGTGACTTCCGTTCACAAATCATGACCATAGAGGAATTGTTATACCACATACAAAAAAAAGGTATACACAATGCCCTTTCCCAGTATAGTCGTACCTCAAGGGCACAGCAGTCCCGACTGATAGAAGCCATCTTGCTGAACATACCACAAATGCCCTTCTTCATCGACGATACCCGGCAAGGCTGGATTGTGATAGAAGGCACCGAACGCATCAAAGCTATATACTCCTTCTGCAATAACAAGCTGCCACTTACTTCTACCTATTTCAGGACAGGCATGTACGAAGGAAAAACATTCAGTTCATTGTCTCTGTTCGAGAAAAGCAAGATATTAAACACCAAGGTAGAAATATATGCCATCAATCCCGGCCTTTCAGGGCAGGAACGCTTCGGCATCTACATGTGTTTCAAGTCACGGAATGATGCCACAGCCGCCAGCTGGTGCCGCAGCAGAATCTACCCTGAAAAATACGCTGGGATAGTACGTCTGGCCAGAAAGATAAACAGCCAGCTGCGAGGTTACACAGGAAGTTCGGATGCCATGGAAAACAGGATATGCCATCTTCTTCTAGGCATCCACTACAAATCCTACCTGGACAACGGCGATATCCACCATATTGACCATGCGATAAACTCCTTTTTTGAGGCATCCGACTTTATGGAAATGCTCGAAAACCATTCAGAGGAGATAGCAAGGACTTTATGGACTTATGACAACCGTTTTTCTTCAGGAACCAGACTTCAGCTTATAACTGATTCTGTGACCTTCCATTTACGCCGTATGTGCCATGATATTCCAAGCCAGACGCAACTGACTGACAGATGCAGACAAATACTCTCTGCCGACAAAGAGAACATTACCAATGCGGAATCTTTCTGCCGCACAATTGATACGATATTAAAATCATACTTCTATGCTTACTCAGATAACCCTTGAACGGTTCAAATGCTTTAACCGCCTGTACATGCCACTCAAGCCGCTGACCTTGATTGCAGGTACGAACGGAGCCGGAAAATCCAGTATCATACAGGCATTGCTGCTGTTACGCCAGAGCTGCAAGGACAAGGATTATGACTGGAAGCAGTCGGTCGTAATCAACGGGGGCCTGACCGATCTGGACGATGCCGGTACGCTGTTGTACATCAATGCCGAGGGCGACCACAACGACATCGTGCTAAGCCTTGAAAACGATGATACGGACGAAATTACCTTCCGCATCACCCCCAGACAGGAAAAGACTACAGCCCGTTGCACTACGGAAGGCGACCTGGACAAGGCAAAAAACGAATGGCCTTTATTTTCAGACGATTTCGTTTATCTCTATGCCGACAGGGAACAGCCCCGCAGCAAATATATCATGACCAGCGAGACAAGACTCGACAGCCGTTTGGGAAACCGTTCGGCCAGCAATGCCGCTTTCCTCATGGCTTCAGAAGTGAACAACAACAAATACATCCGTATCCCACAGCTCAAACACCATAACGCCCAAAACGATACAGTACTCCGTAACGTGTCCGCATGGCTCAGCCACATCATGGGCGGACAAGTCAGCCTTACTGCCCGTGAAACAGAAAAAGACAAAGAAGCCCGTTTTGAGTATTCTATTTTCAACAATAGCGGATTAGGCCAGCAACTGTCACCACTGAACATGCCTTTCGGCCACAGTTATGTACTACCTGTCATACTAGCCGTACTTACCGCTCCAGCCGGTTCCCTTATATTAGTAGAGAATCCAGAGTCACACCTCCATCCCGGTGCCCAGCTCCGGATGGGAGAATTCCTCTCGCTTGCCGCCGCATCCGGTATACAGATTATCATAGAAACCCACAGCGATCATCTGATGAACGGTATCCGCATAGCCTGCCGGAAAGAAATTATTGGCTGCAACCAGGTGGAAATGGACTTGATAGGACTTGATGCCGACGGATATACCCACACACGCCGTCCCGTACAATTGAATCCAGACGGGACTGTCAAGAATCTGGTTCCCGGATTTTTCGATGAATGGGAAAAGGCACTCACCAGTTTGATTTCCTGAAACACAATTGCATGAATATCTACTTGAACGATTTGTCCCTCCAGAGCAAGAAAAGTATTATGGAGAATATTCCCTTCATAAAGAACTTCATCAAGCTGATAGAAAATCTTTCTTCAGTGGGAAATATAAGTCTGAATGCAAGTCATAATCTGTGGGGAACTCCTGTTTCAGGCTTCAATGTAACGACCGGAACGTGCATCAATGGCAGCAGCGTACCCCACGAATACGTTACCCTGCTCAGGACCTTATACAGCAAGTTTTCGCTTCAAGTGGCTGATTCCCTTCCCTACTTTTCCGAAGCGGAAGATATGAAAGTAAAATCATCCTCCGTGGGTACAGCCTGTATGCAATCTTCACCAGTAATCAGCTTTACTTTCGACGGACACTACACCACAGACACCTTGTCCGGATGGCTGCAACAAGATGAAAAAGCCATATCTCCGGCAGAAGTACGCAATATATACGAAGAAAAGCCCTCCAATTATATGTATTTGGCCGATATAAGCGCATGCAGGAAATACAATCCATTGGAAAGCCCTATGTGGAACAAGGAAGTGTCAAAAAAACTTCTCGAGGGAGTAGATTTTATCAATCAAGACCCCAAAGCCCGACAAGGCTTGCTCTACCATCACGGCAAGATAATAGCCGAAGTCAATGGCTGGACATACAATGACGAATTATCAAAGCTGAACAGCAATTCAGGCCAGCTGCGATACATATTCGACTCCTCCTTATCCTTTGTAGAGCATCCTACCGCCTATCTTAGTCTGGATATGGAAGGCCCCGACCTAGCATTCGAACTATGCGACAAAAGAGGAAGACACAAAGGAGAATGCAGTTGGGACGGAAAAATGAAAGAACCGAAGGAAAATCATGATATAAAGGTAAAAAGATAAGACCTACTTAAAATCTTAAAAGGCACTTTTTAATGCAAAATTTAAAACTATTCAACTTAACTAAAGATGTTAACGCAAACAGAAAACAATAAACGCTTAGCTAAAAACACGCTACTACTCTATGGGCGTATGCTCCTCACCGTAGGAATAAGTTTCTATTCCACACGGCTTATTCTTGCTAATTTAGGAATCGACAATTACGGTATTTATAATGTAATTGGAGGCTTTGTTTCCATGTTTTATATGGTAACTTCCACGATGACACAAGCTGTATCACGTTTTCTTACCTTTGAATTAGGAACCGGAAACAAAAAGAAACTACAACAGACATTTTCGACATCTATAAATATTTTATTACTTCTGTCCCTTGTTGTCGTATTATTGGCAGAGACAGTCGGACTATGGTTCGTAAACTATAAATTGAACATATCCCCCAACCGCATGAATGCAGCGAACTGGATATATCAGTTTTCCGTTTTATCGTTTGTCTGTGAGATGATTAGTGTCCCATATAGTGCCTCAGTTATCTCTCATGAAAAAATGGGTGCTTTTGCTCTCGTCACAATCCTAAAAGTATTACTAACACTTGGTATAGCCCTTATGTTATCTGTAAGCCCTATTGATAAACTTGTATTTTATGGGATATTGGTACTATTGATATCTATATCAATACAATTAATGTATTGGATATACTGTAGAAAGCATTTCCATGAGTGTAAATATTCATTACATATTGACAAAAACATATTTAAAAGTATGTTCGGGTTTGCAGGATGGAACTTTTTAACCACTTGTGCATCCATGTTAAGCAGTCAAGGAGTAAGTATCTTACTTAACATGAATTTTGGCACTGCTATTAATGCGGCAAGAGGTGTTGCTTCACAAGTCAATGGAACCGTAGGAGCTTTTTCAAAGAACTTCACTACAGCCTTAAATCCTCAGATTACAAAATCATACGCAGCTAAGGAAATAGAATATACAAAATTATTAGTATGTAAAGGTGCAAAATTTTCTTATCTACTACTCTTTTTTATTGCACTACCATGTATATTGGAAATTCATTTTTTATTGTCACAATGGCTGAAGGAAATACCACCATACGCAGGAGTATTTGTACAATTATCGCTAATCTATTCTTTGGTAGAAGTCCTGTTAGGTTCCAGCGAAACTTTAAATCGTGCAAGCGGCAAAATTAGGAATTTCCAAATATTAGTAAGTATCACACAATTACTTATACTCGTATTCTCTTATTTTACTATTTCCGTTACAAAAAATCCAATTTGGACGGTAGCTATAACTAACATATTCTATCTACTCATATTTATTCCAAGAGTGATCATCAACAAACCATTCATAAATATCACTTTCACGTATTATTTTAAGAAAGTACTAAGTGGAATTCTTATTATGAGCGTATTGTCAATAATCATTAGTCTGATACCTGTTTACTACCTTCAAGAAGGATGGAGTCGCCTAATTATTGTTAGCGTTATTTCTACAATATCAATAATAGTCTTCTCATATTTATTTGTATTGACAAAGGGGGAAAAACTAAAGATATTAAACTTTGTTCAATATAAATTAAGCAGAAAGTAAATAATCTAAATCAGAAACGTTTATACTCTATATGAAATGAAACTTAAGTACATAAAATATATTATCAACACGTTTCTTTGTAGATATTCCCAATATTTTAATATTAAAAACTCTTTTATAAGGTATATTCTATACAAGGTACAAGGGTCTAATAATATAATCAAAATACAAGATTCCAGTGTTACGAAATCCTCATTTTCGCTTCATGGGAAAAATAATAGCATCGGATTTTATGACTCAACCAATATGTATTATACCAATATCAATATAGTGGGCAATAATAATCAAGTTTCCCTAAATGGTTGTTCAGGAATATTAAGTTTGACGCTCCGTGGAGATTACTGTAAAGTGATAATAGGAAAAGATTCCACGATGGAAGATTGCTATATGGTATGCATGGGACAAAAAAATTCCATAACAATTGGTAATGATTGTATGTTCAGTGGAAAAGTTGAAATTTGGAACTCTGATACACATCTTATCACCGATATGGAAGGAAATAGCATCAATCCATCTAAACCGATTAGCATAGGAAATCACGTTTGGTTAGGGAAAGGAGTTAAAATTCTGAAAGGAGTTACCATCGGGCATAATTCTGTAATAGGAATGGGAAGCATCGTTACAAAACATATTATGGATAACTCTATAGCTGCTGGCAATCCAGCTAAAACAATTAAGAATAATGTTAAATGGGAAAAAGGATTTATTAAAATATGAATAGATTTCTTTTTTGCTTAAGAAGATATATTGGAATATTTTACCATAACATTCACCTGATTAATCCATTCGGTATAACAGGGGTTCTATATCTTATAAAACTAAAATATTTAAAAGTAATATCCAATGATAATGGCATTTACGATTCAAAAATAAATGAATATATAGGTACTTATTTACATAACAAATATTCCCAGCTAATTGATAAGAAAAATATATATCCAATATGTGAGAATACAATAAATAAAATAATATGGGTATTTTGGTGGCAAGGCAAAGATAATATGCCCATTATAGTACAAAAGTGTTATGAGTCTATTCTTAGATATGCGAATGGTGCTAAAGTGATACTGATTACTAAAGAAAATTATGCACAATATCTAGAACTACCTACAATCATGACATATAAGCTGAATAAAGGTATAATATGTCATGCACATTTCTCAGACATATATAGAGTATGTTTACTTGAAAAATATGGAGGTTTATGGTTGGATGCAACCATTTTTGTGACCTCCCCTATCGACCAAAACATTTTTAACCAAACTCTTTTCTCCATGAAGAAAGATCCTTCCGATGGTATGTTTTTTAACTCAAGATACTCGTCATTTTGTTTTGCTTGTAAGCCACATAACATCTTATTCAGGAATCTAAAGGCTTTACTATTATCCTATATTGAGAGAGATAAATATTTTGTAGACTATTTTACGCTTGATTTCTTTATAAGAATGGTTTGTGATGAAATTCCGGAATGTAAAGATATGATGGATAAGTTAGCATACAATAATCCTAACCAGTTAAGTATCCAATTGAACTTTGATAAAAAATTTGATGAGAAAGAATACAACAAATGGCTGCAAAATACATCATTTCACAAACTCACTTATAAAGGTAAATATCACCAAGAAATAGATGGAATGAAAACATTTTATGGCTTTATTTTAAACTCTTGATATATGAACTTAGAAGAATATAAACTCAAATTTCTACATCCTATTAAGATGTTTTATTATGATACAGAAATCAAACTTTTGGGAGCTTGGCGTTTTTTTTTAAAGCAACAAAAGCAACAAGAAAAAGAATTAAGAAATAAATATTATCGCAATAATGATAGTATCATAAATACCAATAGCCTAATCATATTCTCATGCAATGGCTTAATATGGCATGGAGGATTAGCAGATAGATTAAAAGGAATTGTATCCATTTATGATTGGTGTAAGAATAATAATAAAAACTTTAAAATAAACTTTATTCACCCGTTCTGTCTTCAAAACTATTTAATGCCCAATAAATATAATTGGCAAATCAATTCTGCCAACATTTCCTATTCATATCATAATGCGGAACCTAAAGTTTGTTTAATGGAACCACGTACATGCAATAGAAAGGAGATCTTAAATAATCAATATCAACTTTTAACTCAATGGTGCAATAATAATCTATACAAGAATTCTAAACAGATACATGTTTACACTAATATGTATAGAAAATCACATAACTTTTCTCTATGTTTTAATGAATTATTCAAACCATCCGATAGATTGCAATCAGAAATAGACAAAAATCTAAAAATTCTCGGGAATAAGTACATTTCTATTTCTTTCAGATTTACAACTATTATGGGTGACTTTACAGATTGTACAAGTAAAGAATATTCAGAAGAAAATAAGATACAATTACTGAAAAGTTGTATCCAAGCAATAAAATATATAAGAAAGAATGCCCCTGTTCATGACAAGGTATTAATTACTGCAGACAGTGAAAGGTTTCTGAATTATGCAAAAGACAATTTGAAAGATATTTACATCATACCAGGTAAAGTAGGTCATATCGATTACAATAACAGCGATGATGTAAATATGAAAACATTCTTAGATTTTATGCTTATCAGTAAAGCGGAAAAAGTATACCTAGTAAAGAACAAAGATATGTATAACAGCGCATTTGCAAAAACAGCTGCGATGGTAAATAATAAAGATTTTGAAATAGTCTGCATATGAAAGAGCCTAAAATCTCAATTATAATACCTGTGCACAATACGGAACAATACCTCCAACGATGTATTGACTCTATTGTATCGCAGAATTTCGACTATTATGAAATACTACTCATAGATGATGGTAGTACAGATTGTTCTGGAAATATTTGCGATGAATACACGACTAATTATGAGCAAATAAACGTAATACATCAGCAAAATGCTGGAGCATTGGCCGCTAGATATACAGGTTTTAAACATGCGAAAGCTCAATTCCTTATATTTGTTGATGCAGATGATTGGCTACTACCTAATGCGCTGTCAACATTATATAAAGAAATCACAAATGGATATGACATTATAAAAACTCCTCCACAAAGGATTTCTAATAACGGATTGCAGAAATGGATTGAACATTATCCAATTGAAGATAGAGAAATTACATGTAAAGAAGAATATTTAGAATGCCTATTTAATGACAAATTATCTCCTTATTTACATAGTGGTATTTATAAAAAAGAACTATTTGCAGATACAGATTTTCTACAAATCATAAATAGCAAATTAGCTATTGGAGAAGATTGGGTTCTTAATGTTCTGATTTCTAAAAAAGTAAAAAGAATTAAATGTATACCAACTCCTACTTATGTATATTATTGGAATAATGAATCCGTTATGACAACCACTGTACGCTCTCCTCGATACCCTGAGATTGTAGAACAAGCACTTGGAACTTTTCTTGACGAAGCTCCTCTAAATATCCAAGAATGCTTTCAATACAAAAAAATTATCAGCTACATTATGGGATGTTTCAAGCCAGAAATACCTTTTTCCAATGAACGATATTTAAAAGCTAAAAATTTCCTCAATAAAGGCCGTCACTTCAAAGAGATAAAAAAAAGAATACAAAAAAAATATCTAGTAGGAATCAATCATCCGACATTTTTCCGCATCTACACATGGATATATCGTATTCTCTATTTCAACTGTATACTCAAAAGACATCCAAGAAAATTATACCCACAATTATGAAAAATATAAAAATAGGAATATTTTTTGGTACTATATTACATGAGAATATGGGCTGCAATGCGCTCAATTATAGCTTTATACAATTATGTGAAGAGATTGCAAAAATCAAGAATTGGCATTTTCAATATGTCATGTTTTGGGATATACCAAGTAGCTTCAACCATGATGATTTACCAACAGAATTAAAATCATTCGACATTTCTTTCCAAAAAGTACCAGATTCTTATCTTCGTCTTTTCATAAAAGGATTGTTGAAGGACCATATGCATGACTATAATGAGTTCTATAATACAGTGAAAAGTTGTGATTTCTTTGTAGATTCATGTGGGGGGGATAGTTTTAGCGATATATATGGTAATTATACCTTACGCTACATACACAAAAACCATAAACTAACATATAAATATAAAAAACCAATCATCCTACTGCCACAAACAATAGGCCCTTTTAACACAAAAGAAGGAGAAAAACGAGCAAGCCAAATGATGCAAAAAGCAACTATGGTATATGTAAGGGACGAACTTAGTAAAACAGTTGCACAAAAATACATACCTCAAAACAGCATTTTCTATACCATAGATATGGCTTTTCAAATGAAATATCCTACCTACAAAGATGTTTATAATAAAAATAAAACACGCATAGGAGTCAGCCCCTCTGCCCTACTATGGAATGGTGGATATACAGGAAAGAATCAATTTGGCTTAAAAAGTGAATATAAAGATTTGATACGAAATATCATTAGAGTTCTTATTGATAAAGGCTATGAAGTAAATCTCTTAGCTCACGTTCTTTATGGTACAGCATCTAAACCACGAGAGGATGATTATTGGTTATGCAAACAACTACATGAAGAATTTCCAGAAACTATATTAGCGCCTTATTTTTATTCTCCAACTGAAGCTAAGAGTTTTATTGCAACACTCAATGGACTTATGAGCAGCCGTATGCATTGTTGCATTGGGGCTTATTCATCTGGTGTACCGGTATTTACCCTTGGGTATAGCCGGAAATTTAATGGATTATTTAATGAAACATTAAACTATTATCATGGTTCGGATTTGAGGGTTGACAATATTCCACAAACATTAAAAAACTTAGACAACTTTCTTACAAATCTCTCAAACATAAAAAAAGAGATGCCTTCACGATTAAAACAAATAGCACAATACCGTGAATTATTAATCAGCTCCTTTACCAATACAATAACGAAATGCATAACAAAGTAAAATACATAGTTAATCATCAGGCGTGTTTAGGTTGTGGTCTTTGCCTAAAATCAGGGACAAAATCATCAATGAAACTATATAATGACGGTTATTATCATCCATCTGAAAATGCTTTTATCGATGAAAATATGCAAAAATATTGTCCTGGATATGGTATCTATCAAAAACAAAAGAAATCAAAAGAAATAGAATATCTTTATGGACCAATTGTAGCCCCAGTACTTGCCGGACATATAATAAATGAAGATATTAACTTCAAAGCTTCGTCAGGAGGTATCATAACAGGATTATTGCTTACATTGTTACAAAATAAATGGGTAGATGCAATTCTTCAAGTAAGGCAATCTAAGGAAGATCCTACTAAATCGGAGCCTTGTCTATCTACAACAGAAGAAGAAATTATTGATTGTATGGGTTCACGATATGCTCCATGCAGCTTATTTGAACATCTTGACGATTACCTTGCAACGCAAAAACGTCTAGCTGTAGTCGGTAAACCATGTGATATTGCAGCTTTAAAAGCTTACATGAAAATATATCCTGAAAAAACTAAAAATATCATTTACACTTTTTCGATGATGTGCATGGGACTGCCTAGCCACAACGCAACAATGGAAATGCTACGTTATCTTGGAGCTGAAGGCAAGCAAATAGCAAGTTTACGTTATCGCGGATATGGATGGCCTGGTATGGCAACAGTAAAAACATCTGATGGCTATACAAACGAATGCACATATATTCAATCATGGGGGGCGATACTTGGACGAGATACCTTATTCCGATGCAAACTTTGTCCTAATGGTTTTGGTGAATTTGCAGATATCAGTTGCGGAGATGCTTGGTATTGTAAAAACGGAGAACCCATTTTTAATAACAAAGAGAAAGGCCGAAGTTTTATTTTCATAAGAACTGAAAATGGGAAAAAATTAGTGAATCAAGCCATTGACAAAAATATCATTACTGCTAAACCATACAATTTAAATGAAATGCCCATTATTCAGAAATCACAATATCAACGTAAAACAAATCTATTAAGCCGCTATATCATTTATAAGCTATTTATTAATCCACATTTTAAATTAGAAGGATTTCATCTTATAAAGTTAGCCCAAATTGCAGGAATAACTTCTATAACTAAAGATGCGAGAGGTTTTTTAGGACGTTGGTGGAGAGGATATAAAGGTCATTCAAAATGAATACAAATAAAACAACTAATATAACTTTTTCGATTATGAAAGGCATAGCCATTATTAGTGTAGTCGTAGGGCATGTCTTTGTACGAACAGATATAGAAGAGTTTGTAAACCAATATCACTTAGCAGTGTTTTTCTTTGTTGCTGGATATTTTTTTAAAGACAAATATATCCAATCTCCATGGCAGTTCATAAAAAAAAGGATTAAATCATTATATTTCCCTTTTGTAATACTTTGTTCAATTTTCCTTTTCACCCATAATCTATTCACTCAATTCTATATTTATACTACAACACTATCAACAAATAACATACTTACTGATTTCATTGATATAATAATAAGACTTAATTCTAATGAACCACTAATGGGAGCAATGTGGTTCTGTCCTATGTTGCTAATTGTCTCAATACTAGCATTAATACAACTAAAATATAAGCGATACATAAAAAGTTACATTTCAGTTCTACAAATGTTTTCTTTTTTTCTTCTAGGTTCAGTAATGCTCTATATTTTACATCTAAAAAGTCCATATTGTATATGGCAAAACATGATAGTTACAGGAATCTTCCTTATGGGATATTTTTTTCATCGATATGAATATCTACTAAATTCCTATACAAAACAAATATTCTTCTTTATTATTCCATGTATCATAATATATATTTCTGTCGAACTAAAATTTTATGCACGATTGCAACCAGCCAATATTGCAAAAGAGAATCCATTTATAATCCTATTTATCAGCACTCTTGGCTCTCTGATGGTATACTCTCTATCAAAAATAATTAGGACTTATAAAATATCAAGATTAATCGCAATAATTGGAGACCATAGTTTTAGCATTATGGGCTTACATTTCTTGGCCTTTAAACTTATAAGTTTTTTCATCATCATAAGCAACCACTACGAACTTTCCCAAATATCTAAATTCCCCACAATACAAACAAACAGTATTTTGTGGAATTTAGCCTATGTATTAAGTGGGGTAACTCTACCAGTAATCATTGCCATATTCTATTCCAAGATTAAACGATTTATTGTAAAACCATGAAAGAAAAGCCATTTTTTTCATTTCTCCTTATTACATATAAACAAGAGCGATTCGTAGAAGAAGCATTTAACTCTTGTATTAATCAAACTTACCGTAATTTTGAAATCGTGATTTGTGATGACAATTCTCCAGATAATACTTTCACTATTCTCACAAGTCTAGTTGAGGAATATAAAAAAAATGCTGGAGATATCCACATAACCCTTCATCGGAATGAACAAAATAAAGGTATAGGAGGAAACTTCCAACAAGCAGCCATTCTCAGTCAGGGACAATGGCTGGTTATGGCTGCTGGAGATGATATCTCACTGCCCTCTCGTTTAGAGACTCTTAAAAAGATTATAGATAACTATAGCAAAATATATGGAATCAACACTGCCAGATATTTCGTGGATGAACAAGCAAAAAATCCTCAATACAACTTCAAAGAATATTATCTTTTAGGGGCAGACAGTGCTTGGGAAAGAAGCTTATTCTTCGACTTTCAACCACTTGACAAACGAGTAATGAGTGAAGATCACATACTTAATCTTCGCGCTATGTTAAAAGGAGGAATGTTACAAGTAAACACTCCCACTATTTATTACCGCATTTCATCCCAAAACTATAGTATGCAAAAATCTGTAGATATTATAGGAAAGAAAAAAGCAGAAAAGAAGAAAATGGATTATCATCGAAATTTACTTCTTTTCCGTTTAGAAGACATTAAACAATGGCAAATTAAGGGTAATAATATACCTGAAGCTGTAAATAATAAAATTCATTCTGAACTAAATGAGATAAACAAACAAACTGCATCTTATCAACTTTATATTGATGTTGCAGAAGGTAGTCTTTATAATAAAATAATATACCTCATTACTCCATGTAAAATTTGGTTACATAACAAACTATTATACCGTATATATAACCTACTCAAGATATATCATATATTGAACGAAAAGCCTAAACGTAAAGTCGTTTGGGACGGTATAGAAACAAAAAAAGACAATCGCGTTATTAAACTCACTATAAAAGAATTTATTGAACAAAAAGAACTTTTTTAATGGGTATTTCTTATTATCCATATCTTGCCCCATCATTCAAATTAACAACATATGCTAGGTATAGTTACTATTGATTATAAGAATCCAGAAATGACTATTGATTTTATAAAAAGGGAATTACCCAACATAGACGTTCCCTATAAATGTGTAATAGTTATCAATGGAAGTACAGATAATGAGGTTTCACTTATAAAAAATAAAACAAATGGAGTCGTAATAAATAATGAAACACCATCTAACAACGACTCCTTATTTATTATTCCGTCTAAAGAAAACTTGGGTTTTGCAAAAGGAAATAATCTAGGGGTTCAATTCCTGCAAAAGAATTTTAATTGTGATTATCTTCTTTTTACAAATACTGACATCGAAATCAAATCTAAAGATATAATAAGCAAAATGATAGCTTGCCTTGAAAAAGATAAAGAAAGAGGTGCTATTGGTCCTATGGTATTAAGCAGGGATGGGTCTATTCAATTACCACATTACAAACCAATTTCTCCATATAGACAAATTGGATGGAACCTGCTTTCTTTTCTTAGAAAAAAGAAAAATACACCAACAAGTATATCTCCCATAATTCCTCAGGAAGGCTTCTGCTATTGGGTGCAAGGCTCCTTTTTTGTTATGAGAACTTCAGATTTTATGAAAATCAACATGTTCGATTCCAATACATTTCTTTATGGAGAAGAACCTATATTGGCAGAAAAACTAAAAAAAATTCATAAGAGAATGTATTTTTACCCTAAAGTATCCATCCTTCATTATGAAGGAGGCACTATTCTTAAAGAGAACACAAATTACCGGAGTTTATATATGGCTATGCAAAGCAATTGCTATTATTACAGCAAATACTTAGGCTACAATCCTATAATAATTTTGCTGTACCGTTGGTCTTTTATCTTACATCAAAAATTTTTCAAGAAATGAAACGATTATACGTAATAATTACAAGTTTTCGCTTTTTATTGCATTGGCTCTTCTATCAGAATGCGAAAAACAAAGTCATTATAGAGGAAGATTTTAAAAGAAATATTCAACTATTTCTTCATAAAGAGGACGTCTCATTTCTAAATTTTTGTGAAGTCTTAACTTTCTATACCATGGTTAGAAATATCTTTTATGCTCGCATAGCCTTCAACCATCATTATTATGCAAAACTCATCAGCATATTTGCCCGTCCCTTACCTTTACTTGATATATCATCTACAGCTGAAATCGGTGGAGGACTTATAGTACAACATGGTTATGCAACAATTATAGCTCCTAAAAAAATAGGGAAAAATTGTTGGGTAAATCAAGGCGTTACCATAGGATATACAAACGACAAAGACTGTCCTACAATTGGAGATAACGTTACAATCTATTGCGGAGCAAAGGTGTTAGGCAATGTCAACATCGGTAATAATGTTATTATCGGAGCCAATGCTGTAGTCGTAAAAGATATAGAAGACAATTGTGTAGTAGGTGGTGTTCCGGCAAGAGTTATAAAAAAATTAAAATAGAGAAAAAAGATGATAGGAATATTAACATTTTTATCTGATTGTTATCATGCTACAAAATCAGCATGTAAAAGTCGATACAAAATCTTATTTTTATTTTATTGTTTATGGCTCTATAGGGTAGAATTTATGCCCGCAGACGGCATGGGGCTGGCTAAAGCTATACAAATTATAGCAACATTAGGTATATTATATTATATCACTCAGTATAAAAAAAACATCATTAGAAAAGCATATACAATAGAGGCACTCCCCTATTCCTCCATTTTATGGCTATATACATATGCGACAATTACATCGCTATTTTCCATAATGCCACAATTCGCATTCTTTTTGTCTTTTCAGAATGTAGTCATTCTCATAGCTGTTCTGTGGTTCTTTTCTTTATTTAAAGATTTCCGCACTATGGAACGAGCTTTATTACTATTTGGGACCACTCAAATGATAGCAGAAGCCATAATTGTACGTATAGTAGATTATCATAGTTTCATCATACATTTTCTCGGTGGAGGATCTATGTCAGCCTTACTGATTTCATACACAGCAAGCGAATTGATGGCTAAAAGAGTTAAAGATTCAGAACGAGATAAGATGCTTAAAGCTATATTATGGATAAATATCATTAATATAATCCTGTGTACAAGTAGTGGAGCGAATGCCTCTGCCATCTTTGGAATAGGAATTGGTATGATATTGTCTGGGAATTTTCTTTTTGCTTTTATACTAATTATATTAGGAGCCGTTTTATACTTTAATCAAAATCTCATTGAACAAATCATCATGTTCATCATGCCCGGTAAAACAAAAGCTGATATTGAAACCTCAACTGGACGGGAACGAATTTGGGAGGTCATTCTAGAGTTAGCCCAACAAAAGCCATGGCTCGGGTGGGGATTTGGATGCGTAGAAAGAGTAGCATCGAATACGGGCAAGATTGGATTTAGCGTTCCCGATGCGCATAATAATTACATTGGCTTCTACGGGAGTCTAGGATATATCGGTTGTTTTATAGCATTTATCCATTTTATAACGTCTTGGTTTTACTCATTCTGTAGAAGAATGAGAGTAGGATATACTGGACTTATTGCTGCTGTAAGTTGTGCCATCATGAACGGATACTCGTATGCTTTCCTTGCCAGTAAAGCGTGTTCTATTACTATTCTTTATTTTATGATGATAGGAGCCATGATATACTATTCACGAACAAAATATTATGATTTCAGAAAAGCTTAGTATAAAGTTTAAGATTTGCTCATTGATAGCCACGATTTTTGTCGTTTATAGACACGCTTTTGTAATTAAAGCATTTTATAAAAACACAAATGAGTCTAGCAATATACTGATTTACACGACAAAAATAATAAGTTCATTAACAGAAATTGCGGTACCAATTTTCTTTATTATCTCAGGTTTCTTCTTCTTTAAATATAATTACTATTTAAAACAGAATTATATCAATATGATAAAAAAGAAATTCCAATCACTATTTATACCATTTATAATATGGAATATAGTAGGATTGGGAATTCTATTTTTGTACGACAAGAATTCCATACCTGACTCATTCTGTGACTTTATCCATAAATTTTTATACAGCGAATATTATGGTCCATTATGGTATGTTAGAGATATAATGCTATTAATGTTATTAGCACCCTTATTCCAATGGATATATATGCCAAAATGGAATTGGATACTATTTGTCATAATGCCATTACTTTTTGTTTATTGGATACCTGTAGATTGCTTCTGTATCTCAAGTGAGGGGCTTTTGTTTTTCGTAGCTGGAGGTATGATTAGTCATCAAAATATTATTTTAGAGAAAAGACTTCCTTGTATATTATCTATTAGCCTATTTTTATTGTGGTTGGGAATTTCAATATTTTGTAATCTTTGGTCACATGAATTTCTCCATAAAATGAACACGATTGTTGGCATCCTAGCTTTCTGGAATATAATAGACTTTATACCGCAGAAATGGAATGAATCTTTTAAATATTACTCTGCTTTTTCTTTCTTTATTTATTGTACTCATTTCTATTCTATCAAAATTGTCAAAATTATTTTAGCACATTCCTTTCCCGGGAACTCAATTGTAGCACTATTGACCTTCTTAGTAGTTCCATTATTAATTATTTTGATACTTATTAGAATTGGTATATATTTGAAGAACAAGCATCATAAATTCTATATAGTATTAACTGGTAACAGATAATTATGAAAATTGCATATTTAATAGAAGCTCATACAGACATAAATCGACTTATAGACTTATGTGAAGCTCTTACTTTATCTGGGGATGTATTCATTCATATAGATAAAAAAAATAAAGACCATGTTTTTTGGGAAAAACTACTCGACTACAAAAAAAATAAAAAGCAGATTACTATTCTAAGAAAAAAAGAACGACATTATGTAGCATGGGCTGGATTTTCCCAAGTAGAATGTTTCAAAAGTTTACTAAGAAAAGCCCTTGATAATTCCAAACAGTATGACCGCTTTATTCTTCTCTCAGGACTCGATTATCCTGTCTGGAGTCCTACGCAAATTCAAAATTATTTTAAGAATAATACAGAAAAAGAATTTATTTGTGGCTATGATATTTCTACTTGTAAATATAACTACCAATTAAGAAAAATAACTTATTATCATTTTTTTCGAGATATTCCACTTCCTCACAAATCCATAATAAGACGTATTATTATAGGAGGCACAATGACAATTCTAAAATATGCAGGTATAAAACGAAAACCATTTTTAGAAATAAATAACCAAGACTGGCATATATATTTTGGTTCACAATGGATTAGTTGCACCCGCGCATGTGGAGAATATATTTTTCAGCAATTGAACAATAAAAAAATAACCAGATATTTTAAAACAGTTTATGCACCAGATGAATTATGTATCCCCACTATAGTAATGAATTCTCCATTTAAAAGAAATGCCATTGAAGTAAAAGAACTTACATTTCAAAATGTAACCCCTTTACATTATTTAAATTATGAAGACTGCATTTGGAGCTATGATGAAAATGACTACAACACCATCATACAAGCAAACAAAATGTTTGTTAGAAAAGTAATAAGTGGAAAGTCCGAAAAATTAATTAAAATGATTCAATGCAACTGGGATTTATAAACGAAGCTTAACAACCACTCATAACAAATATAATTTATGATCGTATTATATTGTAATCCATCTTTTTGGGAATACAGATTACCTTTTTACGTAGAATTAAACAGACTATTTGAAGGTAAGTTTCATGTCCTATATTCTACTAGACGCTATCAAAATGGACATGAAAGATTGTTAGATAACATTATAAATGAATTAGGGAAAAATGCCCATCCATACGATAATGAATTAATGTTTGATGTTAAATCAAAATCATTTAATAAATTTACAGAAGGAGGCAAACAAATTCCATTACCAATACATCTGTGGAAGAAAATAAATGAAATACATCCCGATGTAATTATCACAGAAGGATTCTTCCAATGGACTCCATGGATTCAACTGTGGGCTTTCTTTCATCATATACCGGTCTTTATGGGATATGAACGTACATTACATACAGAACGCAATAACTCAAAGTTAAAGACATGGCTCCGCAAAATACAAAATAAGTTTATCAAAGGATATCTTGTAAACGGTTCAGAAACGAGAAAATATTTAGAATATATAGGTATTTCATCAACCAAGATATTTATAGGCGGTATGAGTGCTGATAGTAAAGGGCTTAAAGAATCAATAGCAACTTTCCCACAATCTGAACGAGATGCATTTAAATTAAAATATAAAAGAGGAAACGATGGAATCATATATTTATTTAGTGGACGAATAGAAAAATTAAAAGGAACTCCTCATCTTTTGTCAGCTTGGGAACAACATATAAAGAAACATCCTAATGACTCCATTGTTCTAATTGGATACGGAGAATCCTATGACGAACTAAAGGAAAAATACAAAATGGATAAAAGTATATTTCTTGAAGGAAGGATCAATTATGATGAGGTTTATAAATATTATGCGATAGCAGATGTCTTTGTCTTGCCCACATTACAAGACAATTGGAGTCTTGTAATTCCAGAAGCTATGTCATGTGGACTACCAGTAGCAACAAGCATATACAATGGGTGTCATTCAGAACTTATACATAAAGATAAAAATGGAATCACATTCGATACTTTTAAACAGGATTCACTTATTCAAGCTTTAGATTACTTTCATCATCACGATTTAAAAGAAATGGGACATCAGTCTATCCTTTTAGAAAAGCCTTTTAATACAAAAAATTGTGCAAAAAGAGAATATGAAGCGATAATTAACAACATATAACTTCCTATGATACAGACTGATTTATCTATTATTATTCCAGTATACAATGCATCTAAACTTATTAATAGATGCCTTGATTCTATTTTTAATCAATCAACACAATACCAATTTGAAGTAATACTTATAGATGACGGAAGCACAGACGACAGCATTGAACTTATAAAAGCACGTAAAGAACCTAATATAATCTTATATCAACAACAAAATGCCGGTCCTTCTACTGCTCGGAATAAAGGCGTTGAATTATCTACTGGAAAATATTGTGCTTATCTTGATGCTGACGACTACTGGCTAGATGGATTTATAGAACAAACTATAAAGTTTCTTGAAACTCATAAAAACTGTATAGCTGTCAATGTGGCACAACGCCACCTAACGATCTCCGGAGAACATATATCTCCAGTTTGTTACACAAAATATAAGGAACCTTTAATTTTAAATGATTTTTTTTCTTTTTGGGCTGAATATATGCATGTATGTACCGGGAGTGTGACGATTAGAACGGAAATCGTCAAAAACAGCCAAGGAATGAGGCAAGATCTTCGTATTACTGAAGACCTAGAATTTTGGGCATTAATCTCAACTTACGGAGAATGGGGATTCATACCTAAAATACTTTTCGTCAGCGACGGAAGTGATGTCACTCAATCGCAGGGTTGGCTAAACAAGATGAAACGACGTTGGCAAAATGCTCCTAGTATTGAAGAATGGGAAAAAAGAATTATTACACACCTGCCCAAGCAATCAGAATCATATAAAAAAGCAAGAGGGCGTATATCACGCAATCTTACTTATTGCCAAATACTTTCAGATAGATTATCATTAAGCCGGCACGAAGCTATTAAATATGGACACTACTTCACTAAAGATCCGATAGGCCGTTTAATGAATCTAGCTAAGTATACTCCACTAACTTGGTGGATGCTTGCTAAATTTCTAAAATATAGAGAATATCATCGAAAATTAAATTAACGCATAAAAGTTAATCATGAAACCGAATATTTTATTTATTCTCCATATGCCTCCACCAGTGCATGGCGCATCAATGGTTGGTAAATATATCCATGATAGTCATGTCATAAATGAAACTTTTAATTGTCATTATTTTAATCTTACACTTGCTCGAGATTTAAATGATATTGGTAAAGGGGGAATCAAAAAGTTGTTTGACTTCATTAAACAACTTATTTGTATTTGGAAAGCTGTAAGGAAAGTTAACCCCCAATTATGTTATGTCACTCCTAACGCTAAAGGTGGTGCCTTCTACAAGGATTTTATAGTTATTATGCTACTCAAGATTATGAAGCAGAAAATAATAATCCACTATCACAATAAAGGCGTAGCAACTCGACAAAATAAAATTTTAGATAATTTCTTATACAGACAATTCTTCAAGAACCTAAAAGTTATTTTATTAGCAGAAGTTTTATATGAGGACATTAAAAAATATGTTCTCCGAAAAGATGTTTTTTTCTGTCCAAACGGAATTCCTGACGTCAAAGATACGATAATATATAAAAAACATAATCATACAAAAGCCCAAATTCTATTTCTATCAAATATGATAGCTAGTAAAGGAGTATGGGAATTAGTAAAAGCATGTTCTTTACTGAAAGAATCAGGAGTGGACTTCAAATGTCATTTTGTAGGAAAATGGAATGATATAACAGAAAAGGAATTCAATATAAAAATTCATCAACAAAAATTAGAAGACTATATTATTGCACATGGCGCAAAATATGGAAAAGATAAAATACAATTTTTTCAAAATACCGATATATTTGTATTTCCTACTTATTACCCCAATGAATGCTTTCCTATAGTTTTACTTGAAGCAATGCAACAAGGATTGCCCTGCATTAGCACAAATGAAGGTGGAATTCCTAATATTATTGACCAAGGAAAAACAGGATTTGTTATTGAAAAGAATGATCCACAACAAATAGCAGATAAAATTAATTATCTTATCAATCACCAAGAAGTCTGCAAACAAATGGGAGAAAATGGTTATAAGAAATATCAAAAAGAATTTACACTCAACACATTTGAGAACAGATTAAAAGATATTTTGATAAACTGTTGTGATAAAACACTCAAACCCTAAAATAAAAGGAAGAATTTTTCTCAATTATTCTTTTTGTTTTTCTTTCAATTATTCTCTTTCTTTGTGAAAGAAATATTAAAAAGCAATAAGAAGATGACACAATTAAATATTGCTGTAGCCGGCACAGGCTACGTAGGCTTATCCATAGCCACTTTGCTGGCCCAGCATCATCAGGTGACGGCTGTTGACGTGATTCCTGAAAAGGTAGAGAAAATCAATCACCGTATCAGTCCGATTCAGGATGAGTACATCGAAAAGTATTTAGCAGAGAAGGAACTGAACCTGACCGCTACACTGGACGGGGCTTCAGCTTACCGGAATGCGGATTTCGTGGTGATTGCCGCTCCTACCAACTACGACCCGGTGAAGAATTATTTTGATACGTCGCATGTAGAAGAAGTGATTGATTTGGTGCTGGAAGTAAACCCGGATGCGGTAATGGTGATCAAGAGTACCATTCCGGTGGGCTACTGCCGCAGCCTGTACGTGAAGTATGCGGAGAAGTTCCGCACCTCTCCTGCTCTTGCGGGAAAGAAATTCAACCTGCTCTTCTCGCCGGAGTTTTTGCGCGAGAGCAAGGCGCTGTATGACAACCTCTACCCTAGCCGTATCATCGTGGGCTTCCCGAAACTGATTAACGGACGTGACGAGGAGAACGCAGCTATCCGCGCCATTGCCGGAGAGCACTTAGAAGAAAAAGCGCACGAGTTTGCAGCATTATTGCAGGAGGGTGCCTTGAAACCGGACATCGATACATTGTTCATGGGACTGAAAGAGGCAGAAGCGGTAAAGCTGTTTGCCAATACTTACCTGGCTCTGCGTGTAAGCTACTTCAATGAGCTGGATACGTATGCAGAGGTGAAAGGACTGAACACACAGGCCATCATTCAGGGTATCTGCCTGGACCCGCGCATCGGTTCGCATTACAACAATCCTTCTTTTGGTTATGGGGGCTACTGTTTGCCGAAGGATACCAAGCAGCTGTTGGCCAACTACCAGGATGTGCCGGAGAACCTGATTCAGGCCATTGTGGAGAGTAACCGCACGCGTAAGGATTTCATTGCGGACCAGGTGCTGAAGAAAGCGGGATACTACGATTATTACAACCGCGGGGATTTCAGTCCGGAAGTAGAGAAGGAATGTATCATCGGGGTATATCGCCTGACCATGAAGTCGAACAGCGATAATTTCCGCCAGAGCAGCATCCAGGGGGTAATGAAGCGTATCAAGGCGAAGGGCGCCACGGTCATCATCTATGAACCGACTTTGGAAGACGGCACTACGTTCTTCGGCTCAAAGGTGGTGAACAACCTGGAGGATTTCAAGAAGCAGAGCAACGCCATCATTGCCAACCGCTACGATGCATGCCTGGATGACGTAAAGGAAAAAGTTTATACACGCGATATTTTCAGAAGAGACTAAATCAATTAATAATTAAGAATGAAAGGTATTGTGTTAGCCGGTGGTAGCGGCACACGTCTCTACCCCATTACCAAGGGAGTGAGCAAGCAAATGCTCCCAGTGTTTGACAAACCGATGATTTATTATCCCATCTCCGTGCTGATGCTGGCAGGTATACGGGAGATTCTGATTATCTCTACGCCCTACGACTTGCCGGGATTCCAGCGTCTGCTGGGCGACGGAAGTAACTTCGGGGTACGTTTTGAATATGCGGAACAGCCCTCGCCCGACGGACTGGCGCAGGCTTTTCTTATCGGGGAGAAGTTCATCGGGGATGACGCGGCCTGTCTGGTATTAGGGGACAATATTTTCCATGGGAACGGACTGAGTGCGATGCTGCGGGAAGCGGTACGGACGGCAGAAGAGGATAAGAAGGCTACGGTGTTCGGTTACTGGGTGAGCGACCCGGAACGTTACGGGGTGGCGGAATTTGACAAGGAAGGGAACTGTCTTTCCATTGAGGAGAAACCGCAGCATCCGAAATCAAACTATGCGGTGGTGGGCTTGTACTTCTATCCGAACAAGGTGGTAGAGGTGGCCAAAAGTATCAAGCCGTCGGCTCGCGGGGAACTGGAAATTACTACGGTGAACCAGCGATTCCTGGAAGACGAAGAACTGAAGGTGCAGACATTGGGACGGGGATTTGCCTGGCTGGATACGGGTACGCACGACTCGCTGGCAGAGGCTTCTACCTACATTGAGGTGATTGAAAAGCGTCAGGGATTGAAAGTGGCGTGTCTGGAAGGGATTGCCTATCGCAAGGGCTGGATTTCGGCCGACAAATTGCGAGAGGAAGCCCAGCCGATGCTGAAGAACCAGTACGGACAATATCTGCTGAAGGTGATTGACGAGGTGGAGCGTACGGGGAAGGCAAACCTGGAATAACGTTTATAGTTAATAATTAAAAATTAAAAGCGTTTCTTCAGTTAATAGTTAAATGACTTATCTGTTTATATAAAATGGAAGTAATTAAAACAGCGATAGAGGGTGTGGTGATTATCGAGCCACGCATTTTTAAGGATGCCAGAGGGTATTTCTTTGAATCGTTCTCTCAACGGGAATTTGAAGAAAAGGTGGGAAAGATTAATTTTGTGCAGGACAATGAGAGCATGTCATCGTACGGGGTGATGCGCGGGCTGCATTTCCAGCGTCCGCCGTACACGCAGAGTAAACTGGTGCGCTGTGTGAAGGGTACGGTACTGGACGTAGCGGTGGACATCCGCAAAGGGAGTCCTACTTACGGGCAGCATGTGGCCGTGGAACTGACAGAGGAGAATCATCGCCAGTTTTTTGTACCGCGGGGCTTTGCACACGGTTTTGCCGTACTGAGCGAAACGGCCATCTTCCAGTACAAGTGTGACAACTTCTATCATCCGGAAGCGGACGGTGGTATCAGCATCCTGGATGATTCGCTGGGCATCGACTGGCGTATTCCGACGGAACAGGCTATCCTGAGCGAGAAAGACACCAAGCATCCGCTGTTGAAGGATTTTGATTCTCCATTTGAATTTTAGCAAAAAATTAAACTTAAAGTATCATTTTCCCTATAAAATCATATCGAATTTATTTATAAAACGATTATCTTTACATGGAATAATGAAATTATAATCAATAGTCTTCTTAATTATATGAATAAATTATCAACACTTATTGGAGATAAAGAAATCAAACTTGTCATAGCTGGAAATCCTGCAGAAATGAAACAGATAGATAAATATCTGCATAGCAGTGAAAATATTCTCACATCAGAAGAGATACAATCAGTCTATAAAGAAAAGAAACTGGGAGATTATGATATTTTTAGCGTTCTGGGTACTTCACTGGTAATAGAGGAGATTCATCATGGAGACTTAGTTTTTGGTAAAAAGCTTAATCCAGAAGAAAAAACACAAATCAAGAGTGAAGATGTGGTGATTTTCCACATAAACCATGAGAGTGAACGATATAAAGATTTACCCAATATTCCTGATTTCAAATTAAGAAAGTTCCGGACTTTCATATCATTAGAAAATGATAATGAAGTAATCATCGCTCAGATAATTCCTATCATGAGCGAATTACAACAGCCACACATTAAAGAAATATTTATCAGAAAGTTAGATGAAGCAAAAAAAGAGCTCAAGAATGAAAGTTTACTGTTGCTTTCTGTAAATTATCTAAATAAAGATATTGATTTTTCTTTCCATTGTTTATCTGAGCTATATGCAAAAATAGAATATGTAGCTAAAATAAAAGAAGATAACGAGAATTTTATTATACAAAATATTACTTCTATAGACGAAAATAAAGAAGAAAATCTAAAAAAAGCATTACAGTATCTTGCCAATCGGAAAATCAACCAATATTTCTGTAGTACAAAAGAAAGTTTCAGAAAAGAAGCTTTACTAAATATTTTCACCCATGCACAGAAAAAAATAAGAGGAGCGTTCAACCAACTTTCGGACATTACCAACGACAAGGAACTGATGCATCAACTATATACATTCTTAAAAAAAGGTGGTGAAGTAAACTTCATTGTCTATAATAATACAGAATGGACATTGGACAGATTCATTGCATCTTATACACTGACAGAAGAAGAAAAAGCACGCATCAGTATAAAGCAAACGCCCCAGGGAGGACAATTCGCAAGAAATGATAATGGTATAAGAAACGGTATCACATTCTGCATAGGAGATGAAAATATGTACGTACTAAGACCTAATATAAATGCTTCATTTGTAGAATGTAATTTTAACAACCGTGAGTTTTATAACATGATTGGTTCTATCTTCGACCAACAAATGCAGGTTTTACCTAATATCAGACTCTAACAAATGCATAAATGGAAAATCCAGCGAACTATTCCTCACTTATCCAATTAGCTGTAACATTCAACTTCGTTTTTGTTGTATTCAGACATGAATCGGAGGATAAAGCCAAAATGCTAATCGATACGTTTATTGAGAAATGGAGAAAAATATTTCAAGAAGAGACAAATGCTCTATTCACCGCTATCCAAGAAATGGTCTATAACAAGTTCTCAATTCTCAAAGAGAAACCTGTTATCAGCAAGTATCATGAAGAATTAAAAAAGAACTACAGATCTTTTCAGGAGCTAATATCATGGTATCCGAAATACTTGCCAAGATATTGTATGATGAGTGGATTGTATAGTCTTATATTATTGATACTATTGGCTGAATTAAACTTTAACAACAATTTAGGAGTAAAAACAATAGAGCTCTTTCTAAGTTTTTTGGTTATCTACCAGCTTGCTTATAACGGGTATTATATTATAATTGAGATAATAGCATTTTTTCAAAAAAAGGAGCAGCATGAACAAAAATATATGCAGCAATTGATAATTTTTTTTGTAGCTATAGTGATTGGAACAATCACTTCTTTCTGTGAAATAGAAATAATGGACGCAAAAAAACTTTTTTATATTTCAATCGCATTGGCTTTCTCTCCTTTTATAGTCACTTTTTTATATATTATTATATTTGGAACAATCTGTATTTGCAAACTGTATATCTTCATATCGAAGATAGAAGCCTTTCGGGCTGATTTCAACAAAGTAGTAACAGGATTAACACCTAAAGAAACATTCGAATATGTTTCTCACAGAAATGTGGAATCATTTGAATTCTACAAATTTGAAGGCCCCAAAGACTCCAATAACTGATAAAAAGATATTCTACAAGGATAACAAATATACTTATTCAAATATTAACTGGAAAAATTATTCAAAAAACTGAAAATTATGACTACTTTCAAACGTAACATACTGATTACCGGCGGTGCCGGATTTATTGGCAGCCACGTGGTGCGCCTGTTCGTAAACAAGTATCCGGAATACCGTATCATCAACCTGGACAAACTGACGTATGCGGGGAACCTGGCGAACCTGAAGGACATTGAGAACCTGCCGAACTATGTGTTCATAAAGGCGGACATCTGCGACTACGAGAAGATGCAGGAGCTGATGGAGCTGTATCACGTGGACGGCATCATTCACCTGGCTGCAGAGAGTCACGTGGACCGCAGCATCAAGGATCCGTTTACCTTTGCACGCACCAACGTGATGGGTACGCTGTCGCTGCTGCAGGCGGCCAAGGTGTACTGGGAAAGTCTGCCGGAGAAGTATGAGGGCAAGCGTTTCTATCACATCTCTACCGACGAGGTGTACGGGGCGCTGGAGATGACACATCCGGAAGGTATCGAGCCGCCGTTCACTACCACGGCTTCGTCGGCGGAACATCACCTGGCGTACGGGAAGGATTTCTTCTACGAGGATACGAAGTATAATCCGCACAGCCCCTACTCTGCCAGCAAGGCAAGCAGTGACCACTTTGTGCGGGCATTCCACGATACGTACGGCATGCCGACCATCGTGACGAACTGTTCGAACAACTACGGGCCGTATCAGTTCCCGGAGAAGCTGATTCCGCTGTTCATCAACAACATTCGTCACCGCAAGCCGCTGCCGGTATACGGCAAGGGGGAAAATGTGCGCGACTGGCTGTATGTGGTGGACCATGCGCGGGCTATCGACGTGATTTTCCACAACGGTAAGACGGCAGAAACCTATAACATCGGCGGTTTCAATGAGTGGAAGAACATTGACATCATCAAGGTGGTAATCAACACGGTAGACCGTCTGCTGGGCCGCAAGGAGGGTGAAGACATGGACCTGATTACCTACGTGACCGACCGTCTGGGCCACGACATGCGTTATGCCATCGACTCTACGAAGCTGCAGAAGGAACTGGGCTGGGAACCGAGCCTGCAGTTTGAAGAGGGTATCGAGAAGACGGTGCGCTGGTATCTGGACAACCAGGAATGGATGGACAACGTAACGAGCGGTGACTACCAGAAGTATTATGACTCGATGTATAAGGGACGATAACCAAGAACTAAAAATAAAGGAGGAAAGTATCTGCATTTCAAATCCACTGAAATACAGATACTTTTTTCATTATAAGGTCACTTGACAAATATACAAAAGCTGCATACAAAAAAATTATACATCTTATCTGAAATAACGGGAAAGAACAATCAATCTAATCATTTATTTTGTATCTTTGTGTATAAAATAATCAGTTTATATGGAAATAGGGATATTAAATATACTGGATAAAAAAGATATAAGTGCAGAACGCATTGTATTGCAAGTAAGAGAAGATTGTAACAGCTGGGCATTTATTCTTTTCTGTAATACCTCAAAAGATGAAGGTTGCAGAAAATCTTTTATATTTCCCAACATGGAAATCCATAAAGGTGACATGATTACTATATACTCCAAAAGAGGCACAGAGAAAAAACAAAAAATATCCAATGGAAATATAAATCATATTTTATATTGGAAAGAAGATAATTCGATATGGGAGAAAAACACAACTGCACTATTAGTCAAAGTAGCAGATTTCACATATAAAAGCATATAAAATGAATTTTCTCTTCTGGAATATAAATAAAAAAAATACAAGTTTCTTATTTGATAAAATAAGTATTCTAATACAGAATGAGCATATTGATGTTTGTATGCTTGCAGAACTGGATCAAGCAGATACGGCAAAACTATTACATATCATTAACTCAAGAAACGGTAATTCCTATAAGATAGTCCAATGTCTAGTATGGAAAAAAATCGTGATTATAAGTAAAAAAAACATCGATATAAGTACATACGACGAAAGCGGTAAAAGGATTGGTGCTTTTAAAATAAAAAGTGATATATTTGAAAAAGAAATTCTATTATTTCCAATCCACTTTTATGACAAAAAAAACTATGACTCTACAGAACAAAATGAACGAATAGAAAAAATTAAAAAGTTCATAGATGATACCGAAAGCAGACATGGAGAAAGTAATTTATCTATAGTATGCGGAGACTTCAATTTAAACCCTTTTGAGATTCCAATGATAAAAACAAAAGGAATGCATGCCGTCATGGAAAAAGACATAGCCAAAAAAGGTGAAAGAATTGTAGACGGAGATGCGTACAAGTTTTTTTATAATCCCATGTGGGGATTTTATGGCGACAATGGGAAAGGAAATGTATCGGGAACTTATTTCCTACAACGATCATTGAATGTAGAATTATTCTGGCATTTACTTGATCAGGTTCTCATCAGAAAAGGACTCATAGATTATTTTGAAGATTCACAATTAGATATAATCACAACCATAGATGGGAATAGCTTATTAAACAGAAACGGTTCTATTAACAACAAAGATTATTCAGATCATTTGCCACTAAAATTTCGAATAAACATCTAAAAATATATACCATGTGTAAAAGTTTATGGCCTGATATTACTGCTAAAAGGGAAGAAACTCCTAAGGATATTCTGCAGCAGCAAGCAAATTTCTTATCGGAAAATACAAATGGGAAAATCGTCGGAAATATAGAGATTTCTGAGGGTAGTAACTTTGAGATTGAAAAAGATTTAAGAACTTTGATAAGACGAACGGAGCAAGACCTTTGTTATAAACTCTATATTACTGCGACTCACATGGGGGGTGTTCGTTTTTTATTACTTAGCATGTTACAAAATCCCATCGAAATCTATCCATGCCATCTGAAAGATGAAGTAAATGAAGTAGAATATAAAGACCTAGAGAATATGGATAGTTTCATAGCTAGATTAAAAGAAATTCTTCAAAGTCCTAAAATAAGCACATTGCTGTCAAACTTAATATGAAATTATGAAAAGATATTGCCAGACACTGGAGCTTTATGACGATAAGGAGCTGATTGAGGCCTACGTGGCAGAACATGCACACGTGTGGGAAGAGGTGAAAGCGGGTATCCGCGAGGTGGGTATCACGGACATGCAGATTTACATTGACGGAAACCGCCTGTTCATGATTATGGATACCACGGATGAGTTTGACATGGAACGGGATTATGCACGGCTGGCTACACTGCCCCGTCAGGCGGAATGGGAAGCGCACATGGCGAAGTTCCAGAAAGCTGCTCCGGGAGCTACCTCGCAGGAGAAATGGAAGCTGATGACGCGGATATTTAAGCTGTAATGAGTGAATAATGAATAATTAAAAATTAAAAACGAGTGGATGTTTTCTCTTTTGACAAAAGAACAGAAAGACAAAAGATTTAATAATAAAGTGAAAACGGGATGCTTTTACCGCTTTTACTTTTTAACTATTAACTTTTAACTCTATATGTTCTTCTGTTCTTATGTCTAAAAATATATGCTCATGAAAAAGTTATTGTCATTGCCACCGAATCTGGTGGAATGTTTTCACGATATTATGCACGCGGACCACAAGGAGTGGTTCTGCACATCGGACCCGGTGGGAAAGAAACTGGGTTCGGGAGGTGGTACGGCCTGGCTACTGAATGCTTGCCGGGAGGAAGAGGATAAGGATGCCGCACTGGGCGACTGGCTGGCACGGGAGAAGCGTATCCTGCTGCATGCAGGGGGACAGAGCCGCCGTCTGCCGGGCTATGCGCCGTCGGGCAAGGTACTGACGCCGATACCGGTGTTCCGCTGGGCACGCGGACAGCGCATCACACAGGACTTGCTGTCGCTGCAGCTGCCGCTGTATGAGGAAATCATGGAGCGGGCACCGGAAGGGCTGCGTACACTGATTGCGAGCGGCGACGTGTACATCCGTGCCACGGAACCGCTGCAGGAGATTCCGGATGTGGACGTGGTGTGCTACGGCTTGTGGGTGGACCCGGAACTGGCGAAGAACCACGGGGTGTTCGTGTCGTCGCGGAAGGAACCGGAGAAGCTGGACTTCATGCTGCAGAAACCGAGCGTGGAGGAAATGGGCCAGCTGATGCAGGATTACCTGTTCCTGATGGACATCGGTATCTGGCTGCTGAGCGACCGTGCCATCGAGCTGATGGTGAAACGTTCTACCGACAAGGACGGGGACGTGAAGTTCTACGACATGTATTCGGAGTTCGGACTGGCACTGGGAGCGCATCCGCGCATCGTGGATGAGGAGCTGAACAGCCTGAAGGTGGCTATCCTGCCGCTGCCGGGCGGTGAGTTCCACCACTATGGTACGAGCCGGGAGATGATTTCGTCGACACTGGCGGTGCAGAACTGCGTGACGGACCAGCGGGCGATTATGCACCACAAGGTGAAACCGCATCCGGCGGTGTTCGTGCAGAATGCGGAGATGGAGTTCCCGCTGACGGCAGACAACGCGGAGGTGTGGGTGGAAAACAGCCACGTGGGCAAGAGCTGGACACTGCACAGCCGGAACATCATCACGGGGGTGCCGCGCAACAACTGGGCGCTGAACGTGCCGGAAGGGGTGTGCATCGACGTGGTGCCGATGGGCGAACGGGAGTTTGCCGCACGTCCGTACGGTTTTAACGATAAATTCAAGGGGAGCCTGAAGGAGGCTTCTACGGCATATCTGGGCCGTCCGGTGACGGAATGGCTGGCGGAAAGAGGTCTGACAGCGGACGAAATCCGGGGCTGTGAGGACTTGCAGTCGGCTGCGATTTTCCCGGTGACAGACTCGATAGAGGATTTGGGCACGGTGCTGCAATGGATGACGGATGGCGGACAGGGTGAAGCCGGACGGGCTATCTGGCAGAAGGCACGGAAGGTATCGGCCGACGAGATTTCGGCGTATGCAAACCTGCGACGGCTGTTCGCCCAGCGGGAGGTGTTCCGCAAGGAGAACTGGAGCCTGCTGGCCAAGAACCAGGAACGGAGCGTATTCTATCAGGTGGACTTGCAGGAGGCAGCGGAAGCGTTTGCCAAAGGGGGCATCGCCCTGCCGGAGGAACTGCCGGAAGGGACTTCCCTGCTGAAGCGTATCAGCGACGCGATGTTTCGTGCGAAAGTGCGCGAACTGGAGGGGAATCCGGAAGCGAAGGAACTGGAGGCACGGGCGTTCGGACTCATGCGCCAGGGACTGACCAGCACGATGGATTACCGCCAGCAGCCGAAGTTGTCGGTGTATGCGGACCAGATTGTGTGGGGACGCAGCCCGGTGCGTATCGACATTGCAGGGGGATGGACGGATACCCCACCCTATAGCCTGATGGAGGGCGGAAATGTGGTGAACCTGGCCATTGAGCTGAACGGACAGCCGCCGCTGCAGGTGTACGTGAAACCGTCGAAGGAGTACCGCATCACACTGCGCTCGATTGACCTGGGGGCCATGGAGGTGGTGTCTACCTACGAGGAGCTGCAGGATTTCAACAAGGTGGGTTCGCCTTTCTCTATTCCCAAGGCAGCACTGGTACTGGCAGGGTTCCATCCTGATTTCTCCATGGAACGGTTTGCTTCGCTGGAGACACAGCTGAAGGCGTTCGGCACGGGTATTGAAGTGACGCTGCTGTCGGCCATTCCGGCGGGTTCGGGACTGGGTACCAGCTCTATCCTGGCGGCTACGGTGTTAGGGGCGCTGAATGATTTCTGCGGCCTGAACTGGGACAAGCAGGGCATCGGAAGCCGTACACTGGTATTAGAACAGTTGCTCACCACGGGAGGCGGCTGGCAGGATCAGTACGGAGGTGTGCTGCACGGGGTGAAGCTGCTGCAGACGCAACCGGGATGGCATCAGGAACCGAAGGTGCGCTGGTTGCCGGATTACCTGTTCACGAGCGACGAGTACCGCAAGTGCCATCTGCTGTATTACACGGGCATTACGCGTACGGCCAAGGGCATCCTGGCGGAGATTGTGAAGGGTATGTTCCTGAACTCGAACCGTCACCTGCACCTGCTGGAACAGATGAAGGGTCACGCCATGGATATGTACGACGCCATCCTGCGGAATGATTTCGAGGAAACGGGACGACTGATACGGAAGACGTGGAAGCAGAACCAGCTGCTGGATGAGGGTACGAACCCGGCGACAGTGCAGGCCTTGACGGAACGGATTGACGACCTCTGCCTGGGATATAAGTTGCCGGGGGCCGGGGGCGGCGGTTACCTGTACATGGTGGCCAAGGATCCGGATGCGGCGGTGCGTATCCGCCGGATTCTGACAGAGGAACGTCCGAACGAACGGGCGCGCTTCGTGGAGATGAGTTTATCGAACAAGGGACTGGAAATCAGTAGAAGCTGAGATGGAAAAGATTGGATTAGTAAGAACCAGGGACGGAAAGAGTTTCCTGGTTCCTTTTATTTTGATTACTTCCCTCTTTTTTCTGTGGGGAGTGGCACACAGTATTCTGGATGTGCTGAACAAACATTTTCAAGATACACTGGAGATTACCCGCACGCGCTCGGCCTTGATTCAGGCGGTGGTATACGGAGGGTATTTTATCATGGCGCTGCCGGCGGGACGGATTATCCGCCGCTTCGGCTACCGCACAGGGGTGCTGACGGGCCTGGTGCTGTATGGCATCGGGGCGTTGCTGTTCATTCCGGGAGGACGAATTCAGTCGTTTGAGTTTTTCCTGCTGGCACTGTTCGTCATCGGTTGTGGACTGACCTGCCTGGAAACGGCTTCGAACCCGTATGTCACGGTGCTGGGTGAACCGGAAGGCAGTGAGCGGCGCATCAACCTGGCGCAATCGTTCAACGGGCTGGGCTGGATTTGCGGTCCGCTGGCGGGAGGTTTTTTCCTCTTTGCCGGAGGAGGTGACGTGACTACTCCTTACGCGGTGTTGGGTACGGTGGTGCTGTGCATCGCCATCCTCTTTTCGCGGGTGAAACTGCCGGAAATAGGCCGGGAAGCAGAAAGCGAACAGGCTGAAGCGAGCGGGAAATCGCTGTGGAGAACGACCTCGTTCACGGTGGGACTGCTGTCGCTTTTCCTTTACGTGGCTGCACAGACGGGCATCAACAGTTTTTTCATCAACTACGCCACCGAAAATGCGGGTGTTTCGGCACAGGAGGCTTCGGTATGGCTGTCGTTCGGCGGCATGGGACTGTTCATGGCCGGACGCATGGGCGGAAGCTGGCTGATGCGCTTCGTGAAGGGGGAAAAAGTGCTGGCCGTTTGTGCGGCTGGTGCTTGTGTATGCATGGCGGCAGTCATTCTGATGCCGGGTGGAGCAGGATGGTATTTCCTGTTACTGTGCTTTTTATGTGAATCGATTATGTTTCCTACTATTTTTTCCTTATCTTTGCGCCACGCTGGCACACAAACCAAACAGGCTTCTTCTTATCTGATTATGTCGATTGTAGGAGGAGCAGTGGCTCCCTTGTTAATGGGGCTCATAGCCGACCATATTTCCATGGCAGTGGGATTTATCGTACCGCTGGTCTGCTTTATGGAAATCTGGGGATTCGCAGCCAGATACAGAAAACTATCGTAATGGTTTTGTCACATTATCGCACACAGGCAACGGATTATCCATATAAACCACACACAAACGTATGTTGAAACTAAAAGATATAAAAATCGTTGAATCGAAGAAAGAGCTGGAGGCTCTTCCTGAAGGGAAACTGTTAATCAATACCATCAATGCGCACTCCTATAATACGGCTCTGAAGGATACGTTCTTTGCCGAAGCGCTGATGAAAGGGGATGCACTGATTCCCGACGGAGCAAGCATCGTGATGGCTTGCCGGAAACTGAAAGCGAAAAGCCAGCCGACAGAACGTATTGCCGGATGGGACTTGTTTACCATGGAGATGGAACGGCTGAACCAAAAGGGAGGTACCTGCTTCTTCATGGGAAGCAGCGAAAAGGTGCTGAATCTGATTCGGGAAAAAGCAAAAACAGTCTACCCCAACATCCGGATTGAAACGTACTCCCCACCCTACAAAACGGAATTCTCGGAGGAAGAGAACCGGGCAATCATCGAAGCCATCAACCGGGCTAATCCGGACTTGTTGTGGATTGGCATGACGGCTCCCAAACAGGAGAAGTGGGCATACCGCCATTGGAATGAACTGGACATTCACTGCCATTGCGGCACCATCGGTGCGGTGTTCGACTTTTTTGCCGGCACCATGGAACGGGCTCCTCTGTGGTGGCAGGAACATAGTCTGGAATGGTTGTACAGACTGCTGAAAGAACCGAAACGAATGTGGCGCCGATACATTATCGGAAACACGTTGTTTATCTGGAATATCTTTAGAGAAATGTGACTAGCAAATCAGGGGTTGAAACACTAATAAAAAACATAGCGCATGAGAACAAAATATGACGCATACGATCGTTGGGTAAGCTTTTTTATTGTTACTTGTGAGACACTGATTACAGGAGGATTGTTCTATCTGTTGTTCCTCACTACAGAAGATACGCCATGGCACAAGATTCTGCAGGCGCCGCACCTGCAGGTCATACTGACGGTGATGCTTTGCTACTTCGTATCGGCCATGCAGGCTGGCGTGGTGCTTTACCGGCGTAAGGTATATGCCTACCAGATTCTGGGTAAGGTATTGAGAAGTACAATCTGCTTCGGAATATTATCAGGGGTAGTGTTGGAGCTGGGACGATTCATGGATGCCTGGTCGTATTTCTACCTGACTTTTTTAGGGCTGCTGTTTATTTCGCTGTCTGTATTCCGTATCCTCATGCGATGGGGGTTGAAAAGATACCGTTCGAAAGGTGGTAACCTGCGCTATGTAGTGCTGGTGGGTAGTTCAGAAAACAACCGCGAGCTATATTATGAACTGACGACTCAGGACTGGACCGGATTCAGGGTAAAGGGGTATTTCGACTTTGAGCCGAACCCGAAGTTTCCACAGGAATGTCCGTACCTGGGAAAACCCCAGGACGTGAAAGAATACCTGGAAAAGAACGGGAATACGCATTACCTGTTCTGCTGTCTGCCTTCGAAGGAACATGTCATTATCCGCTCGCTGATTAATTACTGCGAAAACAATCTGGTGCATTTCTACAGTGTGCCGAACATTTACAACTACCTGCAGAACCGGGTATATTTCAATATGATAGGAAACGTACCTTTCCTGAGCCTACGACCAGACCCGCTGAGCCGGACGGGCAACAAGATGCTGAAACGGGCGTTCGACATTGTGTTCTCGCTGCTGTTTCTGTGTACGCTCTTCCCGATTATCCTGCTTATTGTGACCATTATCACCAAACTGACCATGCCGGGACCAGTGTTCTTCAAGCAGAAACGAAACGGGCTGAACGACAAGGAGTTCTACTGCTATAAGTTCCGGAGCATGAGGGTGAACACACAGGCCGACTCGCTGCAGGCTACCAAAGATGACCCGCGCAAGACACGCTGGGGAAACATCATGCGAAAAACGAGCATCGACGAACTGCCGCAGTTTATCAATGTGCTGCTGGGCGACATGAGCGTGGTAGGTCCCCGACCGCACATGCTGAAACACACGGAGGAATATTCGAAACTGATTAACAAGTATATGGTGAGACACTTCGTGAAGCCGGGCATCACGGGCTGGAGCCAGGTGACGGGCTATCGCGGAGAAACCAAGGAGCTGAAGGATATGGAAGGACGTATCCGTGGAGATATATGGTATATCGAACACTGGAGCTTCGGCCTGGACTTGTTTATCATCTATAAAACGGTGATGAATGCTATACATGGGGAAAAGAACGCATACTAAGACTTAATGAAAATTTATTTATAACCAAAGTTTTATGAATCATTTTTTAAGGCGGGGTATCTGCCTGGGAGCATGGGTGGCCGGTTGCGGCATGGCTCATGCACAGCTGGCCGCGGTGAAAACGAACGCACTGCTGTGGGGGAACCTGACGCCGAACATTTCAATGGAGCTGGTGACAGCTTCCAAATTCAGTCTGGAAGGGACTGTGTTTTACGGACTAAACAAGACGCCGCTGGATGCCCAGTTAAAAGGGGCACAGGCGGAGTTCAGGTATTGGATTTCTGGAAGGCCGATGACGCGCTCGTTCATCGGCTTATCTGTAAGCGGACTAAGGTATACGGTGGTGCACAAGGGAAAGGCGCACCAGGGAGAAGCTGCAGGACCGGGACTGACATACGGCTATGCCTGGCCGCTGAGTAAACGGTTCAACCTGGAATTCTCGGCCGGAGTGGGTGCCCTGTGGTACAGGGAGAAGAAATATCCGGAGGGTACATACCTGAAAAAAGAAGAGTATAATGCAAACGGAGTGAAGTGTGTGCCGACAGAAATAGCGGTGTCATGCTGCTATTTATTCTAAGAAGCTGAAGCGTATGAATAGGAAAAGAATAAGCCGCATCGGGAAATATGTACTGGTTACGATGCTGCTGACTGCTGTCCCCGCAAGCGGATGGGCGCAGCGAATGATCAAGGTGAGCGGCACGGTTTACAACATTGCGGACAAGAAAAAGAAGGTTCCGTTCTCGGGAAGCGTGGTCTATGTATATAGCTGCAAGACAGTGGCGGCCGCAAAGGACCTGAAGAACAGTCTGGACAAGGATAATACCAATTTCGCACTGTTCATGAACGAAGATGAAAGGGCGGAAACGGATGCCAACGGGTATTACGAGATTCTGGTGCCGGACAACGGGGCACTGGTGTTCAAAGCCGGCCTGAACAAGGCCATTCTGGAAAAGGTGAGCAACCGCATGAAAATAGACGTAGAAGTGGATGACGGTATCTATCTGAAGGAGGTAGTGGTAACGGGAGAACTGAAGCAGATTCAGCCGGAACCGAAGGCCAGCCGACTGATAGGTAACCGTTTTTATCCTTATAATACGTTTCTGGTCCCACATGGAGAAGGCAACAAGTATTCGCGCCTGATTGTGCAGCCGTATGTACTGAACTGTACGACCAACGACACGGTGGCTTTCCTGAAACCACTGGTATACGACGGCAAGGAATATCACCTGACCCAGACCCGACGAATGGGGTACGACCTGAAAAGGGATGCTCTGGAGCCTTATATCCAATCACGGCCACTGGTGAATGAGCGGATGGTGATTGAATGGCAAGACACGGTGACGGTGCCCGACCCGAACGTGAATTACAGTTGCTATGCGGACTTCTGTATAGAGGACTACAACAATGTTCCGTTCAGAAAAACGTATCAGATTAATACATGCGAGAACAAGCGCCCCCTGAAATTCCTGCAATATGACCTGATAGCCCTGGATATGGATTTCCAGAAATATCCGGAGAAGGCACAGGTGGAGAAGTTTGACACGGAGGACCAGGTGGAGCTCAGCTTTGAAATCAACTCGGACCGGCTGACGGACGACCCGAAGAACCAGGAGAGCCTTGCCGGAATACGGAAGAAACTGAACCTGATTCTGAACGAGCCCGGCGCCCTGCTGAAAGAGTTTCACGTCATCGGCAAGGCATCGCCGGAAGGATATTACCAGCAAAACCTGCAGCTGGCCCAGAAACGTATGCAGCGGATTCAGCAGGAGGTTATCGGGGTACTCCCCCATGCGGTAGCCGAACGCGTGTATCAGAACCCGCAGGCGGAAGTGGCTTCATGGAACGAGGTGGCCGAACTGCTGGAGAAGGACAGCCTGATGGAAACGGCCGGTTTCATCAGAAAGGTTGTAAGAGAACTGCCCGACCAGATGAACCGGCAGGGACAGCGAATCAAGGCCTCCAAGGACTACCGTACGGTGATTGTGCCTTACCTGGAGCAGCTGAGACAAGTGAAGTACCTGTGCCGCTATGACATCTACCGGGAACCGACCGACAAGGAGGTGATGGCGGCTTACCGGAGAAAAGGACTGAACGGGATGTACACCCGGTATGAATACTGGAAGCTGCTGCAATTGCTGAAGGACAGTCAGGAAAAGGAGGCGGTGGCACGCAAGGCATACGAAGAATCGCTAAGCATGAAGCGTCCATGGGTGCTGGCCGGAAACACGCTGGCCAAGCTGTACCTGGAAAAGGATGTGACCGACACGCAGATACTGGAACCGCTGATAGACCGTACCATCTTTACCGTGAACTATGAAAGGAAAAACATGGATACGGGAAGAACGGAGATTATCAACCCGATTGAGGTGGTGGTGAACCAGCTGTGCATGTACATCAAAGCGGGCGACTTTGAGAATGCCAGTGTCATGGCCAAGCTGATTCCGGCGGATTACAAGGAATTTGACCTGGTGAAGGCGTACGCATGGGCCATGGGCGGCTATTTCCAGGGAGGAAATACGCCTGAAGAGACGCAGCGAGCTACAGAGACCTTCCGCACCATCTGCCAGTCGTCCGTACAGAACGAGGCGGTGATGAACCTGGCACTGGAAACGCCACAGGGAAACGCGCAGGCGGACAAGGCGCTGGAACAGATGGCGGACGAGAGTCCGGTGAAATGGTACCTGAAGGCGGTGACGGAAGCTAGAAAGGGAGACGTAGGACTGACGGAAGCGGCTCTGTATCTGGTGAGATGTTTCAACCTGGACCAGAAGATGATTGTCACTGCCCAGAACGACGGTGAATTCACGAAAGAGATTGTGGAAACGGCGTTGGAGATGTATAAGAATCAGTAATCATGAAAATAAACAGAAAGACTTTATATATAGCTGCCCTCGGCTATTTGTGGATGGGCGGAACGGAAACCATCCTCGCACAGGATGCCACAGCCGATTCGGTAAAAACCGGCTTTTTCAACGCGATGGATTATGTGAGACAGAAAAGGTATATCCCTGCCGGAAGGGTGATTGACCCCAAGGCCAGGGGATGGAATTCTTCCTTGTCGATTTTTGCTGGTGCCGGGAAACTGGGAGGCGGAGCGGCAGGCCCCTACTCCAAAGAATTCGGTATCGCCTTCACAAAGGATGTAACCTCGTTCAACAGTTACCGTCTGGCCGTAGAAGGGGCGGTGAACGAACAGATTGGAAGAGGCGGCGTGGAAATAGCGCACATGTTCCGGATACTGGATTACCTGAGGGGCTACAAGGACGACCTGCGATGGGACCTGGAAACGGTACTGGGTATCGGCATCTACGGGACGAAAAACAAGGTTTCAAAGGAACGTTTCGTAGCTGGAGGCATACACGGCGGACTGCACGTGAACTACCATCTGCACAACCACCTGGACCTGTTTCTGGAACCGAGGGTGAATCTTTTTACCGACGGCATCAACGGACTGGAGTCGCAGAAGAGATATGACATCGGTGCCCAGGCGATGGCCGGACTGACTTACCGGTTTACCGGACTGAACAAGACTTCCGGTCCTTCGGCCAACTCCGGCGCACTGGACAACCTGTTCTACGAAATTTATGCGGGTATTCAGGGAGATTATTCTGCCAGAATACGAAAGGCACCGATAATGAACGGGGTACTGGAACCCGTAGGTCCGGTAATGGGTATCAGCATGGGAAAATGGTTCCTGCCTTTCGGGATAAGGGGAACTTTATTTGCCGGAGTGCATAATACCCTCTCCGAGAAGGGCACTGAAAAGATAAAAGAAGGCTACGGAGGCGTGCGACTGGAGGCTATGGTCAACCTGAACCGTCTGTTCGACGACCGGGTGACTGACCCCCGACTGGAAGTGAACCTGATGGGAGGTGCGGAAGCCGGATTCGTGGCACACCGGGGAGCGACTTACGCCCGCAAAGTCAGACCTTTCACCGGACCGACACTCGGAGGACAGCTGGTGTATGCCGTAAACGACCACATCGGCGTATTCGGGCAGGCACGCTGGAGCAAGAACAGCTATACGCAAAATTTCTTGCACGGAACGAGCAGCAAACGCCGCATGCAGAACCTGAGCATAGAAATGGGGGTGCAGTACAGAAGACGCGAAGAATGTATTACCCGTCACCAATACCTGTTTGAACCCTATAACTTTGTATCGGTCGGCATGGGAGCAAATTACCCGATGCGTACCGGAGACCAGCAGCTGAAGGCCATGATGAAGCACCTGGGACAGCAATTCTATGTGGGGTATGGAAGAAGATGGAGCAAATACTCATCGGTTAGAGGATACATCGAAATGGCGCATTATCCTTACAGTGTGAGCAAGCATGTATATCCCTTTACCCTCGGAGCGGACTACCTGGTAGACCTGAGTAGCCTGGCCGCAACGTATAACCCGGAAAGAATCTTTACGGTGGAAGGCCTGGCGGGTATTTTATACACGCACCACGGAACGGCACAAAAGGACTATTTCGGCGTACAGGCCGGGCTGAAAGAAACCGTGCGGATAAATGACCAATGGGGTGTCTTTGCGGAAGAAGTGCTGAGGGGCTACAAGGGAGCCATCACCCCGGGGGCCAGAACCTTGACGGAGAAGGGAATCTCCCTGCTTCCGTATGCGAATTTAGGGGTGAACCTGTACTTTTAGGCAGTTTTTTTATTAAACCTCACACATTTTGATAGATATCTTATCATTCCTTATCACGGTTTGGAAATATTGTATTATCTTTGACGCAGAATTAATAATTACATGAATATGAATAGTAGAATTTACATTCTGGCTATTGCACTGATGACAGGTGTAGGTGCAATGGCGCAAAACACGCAGCAAAACAGCAACGTAGAAAAGATTGAAAAATACACTGTACAGACCAACTTGTTTGGCGACAACTTGTTTGTAGGAGCCAACATCGGTGCACAGATGTATGTAGGCGACTACATTTCTAAAGGAAAAGCCGGCAAACTGATTACTCCGACATTCGAAATCAATGTAGGAAAATGGTTTACTCCGGGCATCGGATTGAGACTGGGATTCGGTGGTTACCAGGCTAAAGGTTACTCAGTTAAAGATGGAGGTTTTGCCTACAAGCGCGTAGATACCAACTTGTATCGCACCAAATGGGGAATCCTGCACTTGCACGGTGATGTAATGCTGAACTTCACCAACCTGTTCTGCGGCTACCGTGAAGACAGATTGTACAACGCAATTCCTTACGTAAGCATCGGTTACCTGCGCGGTATCGACAATAACGAAAACGAATTGTCAGGAGGTATCGGATTCATCAACCGTTTCCGTTTGAACAAGGCTTGGGACTTGAACTTGGAATTGAAAGGAAACATCAACAACGACGTGATGGACGGTATCCGTGGCGGAAAGAATATGGAAGGTTCTGCAGCCATCATGGTAGGTGCAACTTACCGCTTCAACCGCAGAGACTGGACTAGGGGTACCGGTATCTCGGCTGCTGAAATGCAGGCTGTACAGAATCAGCTTAAGAGCATGAACGAAGAAAATGCCAGCTTGAGAAACCGCGTAAATGCACTGGAAGAAGAAAAACGTAACCAGCCGGTTGTAACTGAAACCAAGGCTAGCAACAAGCTGCCGGATGCAACTGAATATGTAGCGTTCTTCGACATCAACAAGGCTTACCTGAGCGAAAAAGAAGCAGTGAACCTGGAAGCTTATGCAAACCTGATCAAGAAGTATCCTGAAAACAAATTCATCATCACAGGATATGCTGACAAGCAGACTGGTTCGGCTGAATTCAACGAACGCCTGAGCAAGCTGAGAGCGGAAGCTGTATACAATACACTGGTAGATAAATATGGTGTAAACAAGGATCAGCTGACAATGGAATACAAAGGTGGTGTTGACACTATGTTCCGCGAAAATCCGCGTCTGAGCCGCGCCGCTATCATCCGCATGGCAAAATAAAAAAAACACTAAAATCATAGGAAATCGCTGCACTTCCTTGAAAAAGGAGATGCGGCGATTTCTTTTTTTCATTCTTTCTCTTACATTTGCAAACTAACCTTTTTTACGTAACTTTTTAAACGAATTTAGATATGATCATAGCTGTTGACTTTGACGGTACTATTGTGGAACACCGCTATCCGGAAATCGGACGGGAAAAGCCTTTTGCCTTTGACACACTGAAAATGCTGCAAAAAGAGGGGCATCGGCTGATTTTGTGGACTGTAAGAGAGGACAAGCTGCTGGAAGAGGCCGTGGATTTCTGCCGACAGCATGGAGTGGAATTTTATGCGGTCAATACGAACTATCCGGAGGAACAGGAGGCGCATCAGCATTTCTCGCGGAAGCTGAAGGCGGATGTGTTCATTGACGACCGCAATCTGGGGGGAATGCTCGACTGGGGAAGCATTTACCGCATCATACATTACCGCCTGAAAATTGCGGATCTGGTGGCCGAAACGCTGGATGAAAGGCTGGAAGAGGGCATCGAACGCCGGAAACAGGAGAAGAAGAAAAGACAGGGCTTGTTTGGCAAGCTGTTCGGATGAGACACATCCGGAGAAGATACGAAAGAAGCTGTTTCACACACGGAGCATTCCGACAGTGAAACAGCTTCTTTTATTGTATCCCTTTTGGGGAGAATTATTCTACGTAGAGCACCAGTCCCTTAAGGTATTCACCTTCCGGATGGTAGATGTTGACCGGATGGTCACCCGGCTGGGTGAGCTGGTGAAGAATGCGCACGCTGCGTCCGCTCTGTGCAGCTGCGGTAAACACGGCGTTACGGAAGTCCTGCTTGTTCACCACCTGCGAACAGGAGAAGGTAAAGAGGATGCCGCCCGGACGTATCTTTTCGAAGGCCTTGGCATTGAGCTTGGTGTAACCGCGAAGGGCATTGCGCAGGGCATCGCGATGCTTGGCAAAGGCCGGCGGGTCGAGGATAATCAGGTCGTACTGGTCGCCCATGCGGTCGAGGAACTTGAAGGCATCTTCCGCAAAGGCCTGGTGACGGGTATCGCCGGGGAAGTTGAGGGATACGTTCTCGTTGGTCAGGTCGATGGCCTTGGCAGAGCTGTCTACCGAGTGAACGAGGTTGGCTCCTCCCCTCATGGCATAGAACGAGAAGCCACCGGTGTAGCAAAACATGTTGAGCACGTTACGGCCCTTGGCATAGCGTTCCAGCAAGGCACGGTTCTCACGCTGGTCGACGAAGAAACCGGTCTTCTGTCCCTTGAGCCAGTCTACGTGGAACTTCAGTCCGTTCTCCATGGCCACGTTCTCCGGACTTCCGCCTTTGAGGAAGCCGTTCTCAGTAGCCAGTAGGTCGGCCTTGAAGGGCAGTGTGGTTTCTGATTTATAATAGATGTGCTGGATGACGTCGCCCATCACTTCTTCGAGGGCTTCGGCCACTGCCATACGGTCGAGGTGCATGCCGGCAGAGTGTGCCTGCATGACGGCGGTATGGTCGTACACGTCGATAATCAGTCCGGGCAGGTTATCGCCCTCGCCGTGTACCAGACGGTAGGTGTTGTTCTGAGGATTGCCCAACACGCCCAAGGCACAGCGGAGGTCTTTGGCCACCTGCAGGCGGCGTACCCAGAACGCGTGGTCGATGGGTTCCTGACGGAAGGAAAGCACACGCACGGCGATGCTTCCAATCTGGAAATGTCCGCAGGCAATGAATTCTTTCTTGGAGGTGTAGACATCTACTACTTCACCTTCTTCCGGCTCTCCTTCCACGCGGGCGATGGCTCCGGAAAAAACCCAGGGATGGAAACGCTTGAGCGATTCTTCCTTTCCGGGTTTGAGAAATACTTTCTTATAGCTCATTTGTATGGTTTAAGTGATTAATCTTCGAGGGGTTGCGGGAGAACTTCCGTGCGTATCACGCGGTACTTGCCCGAAAGGCGAAGCTCTTCCAGGTACTGGTAGATGCGTACGCAGGCCCAGGCATCGGTGGCGGCATAGAGCTGCTGTGCCTCGGTCAGGGTGTCGGCCTCCCAGTTGGACAGGCGCTGGCTCTTGGAAATCTTTTCCTGAAAAAGGAGGGCATAGATTTTCTGCAGGCTCTTTTCTTCGATGCCGAAAGAGGCCACGTAGTCCTGCAGCTCCACCCAGTTGCCCATGCGCGGGTCTTTCTGATTGCGGCGGCGCAGCATGGCGAAATCATCTTTCAGCGACAGGCCGATTTTGAGCACATCGTTCTGAAGGAACTCTTCCAGGAAATCCGGCAGTCCGAGGTGGTTCAGGCGGAACAGGAAGCAGGTGTCGTAAGTAGAGACCTGCAAGAGGGCCACCTTGTTGACGGCTCCCTTCCGGAACGAAGGGCGTGTTTCGGTGTCCACCCCCACCAGTACATGGGTATTGAGGTAATCGATGGCCTTGCGGGCCTCGGCCTCGGTGTAAATCACGAAGATGCGACCGGGGAAAGAGACCTTGGGTAACTCCGCAACGATTTTCTTATCTATTTTACTCTGTAGTTCTACCATTCAGTTTACGGGTTTAGGGTTATTCGTCGTCGCCCATGTCAAGGCCTTCGTAGAGTTCTTCTTCGGTGCAGTTGTCTTCGTAGAGTGCGGAATCTTCCTCTTCCTGACTGCTGTGCGAAAGCTGGCGGTACTTCACGTCGTGAAGGGCACGCATCACATTGACCAGGCGCTGTCCCCAGAACTCGGCAAAGAGTTCACGGCAGATGGCTAAGGAATCGTTCATGGTGTGCTCCAGGCCCAACTGGAACACGCAGATGAAATCCTTGATGGGCTGGTAAATGTCGGCCAGGCTTTCGGAGATGTTCTGATGAATGGGGGTATCACTATAGGCCATGTCATCAAGGAACACTTCGAGGTAGTCATCGTATTCGCCCAAGAGAGAGGCGATGGAGCCGCGAAGCACTTCGTAATCGGTCTCGGTCACGAAGGTTTCCGGGTCGGCATCTTCCATCCGCTCGCAAGCAGGAAGCAACGAAGCCTTCAGGTATAAAAGGGGAAGGAGTTTCAGGGACTTGTCGACGAAATCCCGACAGCGCATATCGGAAACACGTTCCATAAATCCACAGAACTCGGCAGCCACTGTCACGAACTCGACTGCGTTTTTATCGAATATTACTTGAGAGTTTTTTTCTTCCATATTCATGCTTATTGACGTGCAAAGGTACAAAAAAAATTTCTCAGTTTTAGTTTTATTCGTACATTTGCATGTATGTTTAGTTAATTCGAATCATCATGCAAACCAAAAAAACAGATACAAGCAAAAGTGAAAAAGCGGCTGCCATGGCCGGAAAAACATGGACTATCCTGAAAAGTGAGACTACCGCGTTCGTCATCGGACTGCTCTGCGTCATCTTCGGCGTGTACTTGCTGCTGGCTTTCAGCTCGTTCTTCTTTACGGGAGGAAACGACCAGAGCATTCTGTCGCATCCCAACCCGTCGGAGCTGCTGGAAACGGGCAACCGCATACAGAACTATGCCGGAGCACGGGGAGCACAGCTGGCGCAATTCCTGATTAACGACTGCTTCGGGTTTTCGGCTTACTGTATCATTATCTTCTTAGTGGTGGCCGGCATGAAGCTGATGAAGGCGTACGAGTTCCGCATCCGTTACTGGTTCTTAGGCTGTGCCACGGTGATGGTGTGGCTCTCTGTAACCTTAGGATTTGCATTCGGAGGACTGTTGGAAGATTCTTATATTTATCCGGGAGGACTGCATGGCTACAACGTGAGCCTGTGGATTCGCTCGCAAATCGGTGCGCCGGGATTGATTCTGGTACTGCTAGCTACGGCCATATTGTTCGGCGTGGCACTGACCCGACAGACCATGGGCGTGGTGAGAAAGGCGCTGCATCCGCAAAAGGGCAATAACGCGGCCATGACAGAGGAGGTAACTCCCCAGCCGGAACCGACCTACCGAAAGCCGGTAGTGGACGAACCGGAAGTGACCGCCGCGGAGGATGAATCGGAGAAGAAGGAAAAGAAAGAAAGTTTCTGGAAGAGCTGGACGCACCGGAAACCGAAACAGAAAAAAGAGGAGGAAGAGACTCCGCAGGAAGAACCGGAGAAAGCGGCTGAACCTGTCAAGGAGGAACCGGAGAAGGTGATTGTGAAAGAGGAACCGGCACCGGAGCGCGTCATCGACCTGCCCATTGATACCGAGGAAGAGGATGAGAAGAAGCACCCTTTTGAGGTGAAGCCGGCCCTGGAGGAAGACTTCGACAAGGAAGAAGAGGAGCCGGCATTTGAGGTCAGCAACGATACCAAGGAAGAGGATCAGGCTTACCGGGGAGACGTGTCGCAGCCGTACAACCCGCGCCTGGACCTGGAGTTTTACCGCTTCCCTACCCTCGACTTGCTGAATACGTATCAGAACGACGATCCGGACATCGACATGGAAGAACAGAATGCCAACAAGAACCGCATCATCAAGGTGCTGCGCAGCTTCGGCATTGAAATCAGTTCCATCAAGGCCAGTGTGGGTCCGACCATTACCTTATATGAGATTACGCCGGCGGAAGGGGTACGTATCTCGAAAATCCGTAACCTGGAGGACGACATCGCCCTGAGTCTTTCGGCACTGGGTATCCGTATCATCGCACCGATTCCGGGCAAGGGTACCATCGGTATCGAGGTGCCGAACGCGAACCCACACATCGTGCCCATGAGTTCCATCCTGACCAGCAAGAAGTTCCAGGAAACGACCTTCGACTTGCCGGTGGCACTCGGAAAGACCATTACCAACGAGGTGTTCATGGTGGATCTGGCCAAGGCGCCCCACATGCTGGTGGCCGGTGCGACAGGTCAAGGTAAGTCTGTGGGACTGAATGCCATCGTGACTTCCCTGCTCTACAAGAAGCACCCCAGTGAACTGAAGTTCGTCATCATCGACCCGAAGAAGGTGGAATTTGCCATCTATGCGCCGATTGAGCGCCACTTCCTGGCCAAGTTGCCCGACGGAGAGGATGCCATCATCACCGACGTGACGAAGGTGGTGCAGACCCTGAACTCGCTGTGTGTGGAAATGGACAACCGTTACAAGCTCTTGCAGAACGCGGGATGCCGTAACATCAAGGAATATAACGCGAAGTTTATCAACCGCCAGCTGAATCCGGAGAACGGTCACCGCTTCCTGCCTTACATCGTCATCATCATTGATGAGTTCGGCGACCTGATTATGACAGCCGGCAAGGAGGTAGAACTGCCTATCTGCCGTATCGCCCAGCTGGCCCGTGCGGTGGGTATCCATGCCATCATCGCTACCCAGCGTCCGACCACGAACATCATTACGGGTACCATCAAGGCCAACTTCCCGGCGCGTGTGGCTTTCCGTGTGGCTTCCATGATGGACTCACGTACCATTTTGGACCGTCCGGGTGCACAGCAGCTCATCGGTAAGGGTGACATGCTGTACCTGCAAGGAAACGACCCCGTGCGCGTGCAGTGTGCGTTTGTCGATACGCCGGAAGTGGAACGCATCGCAGAATTCATCGGCAAGCAACAGGGCTATCCTACAGCCTTCATGCTGCCGGAATACGTGGATGAGAATGCAGAGCCCAGCAGTGCTGCCGACGTGGACATGAACCGTCTGGACCCGCTCTTTGAAGAAGCGGCCCGTCTGGTCATCTACCACCAGCAGGGTTCTACTTCGCTGATTCAGCGTAAATTCTCCATCGGCTACAACCGTGCGGGACGCATCATGGACCAGCTGGAAAAGGCGGGCATCGTAGGTCCGGCCAACGGTAGCAAGGCGCGCGATGTGCTTTGTCTGGATGAAAACGATTTACAAATGAGAATGAGCAGCCTGAAGGATTAAACGGGCTGCCCTCTAACCCCTAAAAATGATTGTGACAGGTATGAAAAAAATTTTTCTTCTCGTCCTGCTGATGGGAGTCGCCTTGTGTCAGGCTGTGGCTCAACAGGACGCAAAAGCTGAAAGCATATTAAGCAAGATGGCGGACAGCTACCGGAAAGCCGACGGCATCAGTCTGACTTTTGGAGGTACACAACAAGGAAAGCTGTTCCTGAAAGGCAACAAGTTCTGTCTGGAGAGCGGAGGCATCAAGACCTGGTTCGACGGAAAGACACAGTGGAGCTACGTGGAACAGAATGAAGAGGTGAACGTGTCATCCCCCACCCCGGAGGAGATACAGAGCGTCAACCCGTATGCGCTGCTGACAGCCTACAAGAAGGGCTTCAACTACCGCTACGTGGGCGAAAAGACCCGTCAGGGAAAGCGGGGACATGAAATCATCCTGACCCCGAAGGCCTCGCAGGACATTAAAAGCATCACACTGAACGTGAAGGAAAACAGTTCGCCCGTGTACATTGCCATCCAGCTGCAGAACGGAGAGAAACAAGAGTTTCAGATTTCGTCGTACCGCACGGGAGTGAACCTGCCCGACGCGGTGTTCCGTTTCGACAAGAGCAAGTATCCGGGAGCGGAAATCATTGATTTACGATGACATCATCCGATGTATCGAGAATAGAACTTTGAGCCAAGTAAGAGGGGGTTTCGGCATAGATATACATGACGCTGCCCCCTTTTATTGCATCTATAATGGGGCGCGACACGGAAGTGGGCAGTGCCGGACATCCGAAGCTCCGTCCCAACCGTCCGCCACGACTGGCCACGGATGGGTCTGCATAGGAGGCCCCGTGCACCACAATGGCACGTTCGCGGGCCCGGTCGTTAATCCCTTTCTCCAGTCCGTCAAGAATGAGCGAATACCCGTTTCGTCCCTGATAGGTGGAAGCCGTCAGGTAAAAGCCCAATGAACTCTTGTAAGAGCCGTATTCATTGGAAAAAGAGGTAGCATAGTTTCCACCGCTGTTCTTGCCGTGCGATACTACTGAGGAATACAGCATCCGGCGGTGCTTCATGTCGAACACGTACAGGCGCTTTTCCGTGGAAGGCTTGGAAAAGTCAATCAGGGTCAGCACGTCGCGCTTGCGGTTCTTGATGCGGTTATACCCCGTCACCGCCTGCTTGAAGGCCCGCCAGTTGACCACTCCCTCCAGTTGCATGGAGTGGTAGAGTGACACGACCTCATCGGCCGCCTTGACCGCTGCTACAGGGGATTCAGTAGGAACAGACTCTCCTTCCGCCGTGAAATACGCACAGGGGAAAGACAGGAACATGGCAGAAAGAAAAAATTTGATGATATGATTTTGCATGACTTTTTACGACCTGAAAAATATTCGGCCGCAAAGTTACGGATTTTCTGCCCTTCTTCTTCCGTAAAGAGAGTTAATTTTATAGAAATCACTCGATTACAATCACCAGTGACCGTTCCGTCGGTGCCCAGTCGTACACAAACTTGGCATGCGAGGTGGCATTGCGCACACACATGTGCGAACGGGGCGTGGTGCCCAACGACCAGCTGTATTCAATCATCGCCGTGCGAGGCACGTTGACCGGCACCCCGTGAATGTAGGCCCCGTTAGTGAAGCGGCTAGCATACGGTGCATAGCCTCCGGTGGCCGCAGAACCGTCTTTCAGGAACACCATACGCGACTTTTTCTGCTGCACCACAAACATGCCGAGCGGCGTTTCCTGCGCATACGGCGGACGGTGCATGCCCGTAGTGGCCGGATTCATGCTGCGGATGGCCCAGGTACCTTCTTCCAGACGTTCCAGGGTGGCAATGTTCTGGTCGCCCCGGTCCACCACGACCACGTGGTTAAACTGCGTGCTGTCGGACAAGAGTTTGACGTAGCGGCGCGGCACCCACCATTCTCCCTCGATGGAGACCGGTGACACGCGATAGAAGCTGCCCGTCTCGCCCAGGAAAGACACCAGCGCCCCGTCGCGTCCGTAGCGTTCAGGCACCAGCGTATCCGAAGGAAGATACAGCGGCACCGACTGATAGCGTTCCACTCCCAGCGTATCGGCAATGCGCCGGTACACATTCTGCGTGTATTTCCGCACCAGCGGAGCTTCACGGTTCACATTCTTGTAATTCTGGAATATCGCCCAGCGGTTGGCATCGTACTGAAGATTCTCGATAAAGGCCAGGCATTTGCGTATGGCATCCCATTTGAATGAACGGACGGTGTCCTGATACGGATACTCATCCTTCAAGGTGTATTTGTCAAAAAGAAGTTCCTTCGCCAAGGTGATGTCGGCAGCGGTCAGCGGTTTACGCTCAAACGGCAGAATCTCTTCCACCTCCATGCTGTCGGGAGATGCCGTCTCCGACACGATGGGTTGCGACATCGGTTGTTCCACCCCACGGCCTGCTTCCTCCCGGCAACCGCAAAGGAGACACAAGAAGCATATTAAGCCTGTCAGTCGTTTCATAATGAAGGGTTATAAGGTTGGAACAAAGATAATAATTTTTGCTAAAAAACCGCAGGAAAATGCAAAAAAATCAGCGACTTTCTGTAAAGAAAGCACGACTTCCGGCACTTTCTCCAATTACTCGTCCAGGATACGGGCCGTCTCCACTTTTTCCAGTCGCGCACGCAGCTTTCCCATCATCGACTTGCGGATGCGCAGACGCATCAGGCAGTCCATGTCGTACGACTGTTCCAGTATCTCGGGCGACTCTTCCTTGACGATGCGCATGATGTCGTTCATGAAGGGATATTCGAACGCCACGGCCACGTCTTCGTCCACCGTCTTCTCGATGACCGGGGCTTCATCCAGTGCCAGCGAAGCCGCCATGCGGTAGGCCACAATCAGACCGCTCGTCCCCAGCTTGATACCGCCGAAATAACGCACCACGATGACCAGCACATCGGTCAGCTCGCGCGAGTTAATCTGCCCGAGGATGGGCTTTCCGGCCGTGCCCGAAGGCTCTCCGTTGTCGTTGGCCCGGAAATCCTTCCGTTCCGCACCCAACATATAGGCATAACACACGTGGCGGGCATCGTAATATTTCTTCTGGTACTCTTCCAGAAGGGACTTCACTTCGGAGAGCGTACGCACCGGCAGCGCAATGGCAATGAACTTGCTGCGCTTCTCGGTATAGATGGCTTCCGCGCTTTCCTGAATGGTCTTATAGGTATCTTCTTGCATCGTTTTTCTTCTTTCAGGTGGCAAATTTAATGATTTTTCTCGCATTTTTAAAACCGGAAAGCGTATCTTTGCTCCTGCATTAATCCCTTAAGAAACTAATGGCATGAAAAAATTACAAAAACTAACCTACTGTATGGGACTGGTTGCCGTGGCTGCACCTCATGCACAAGCTGCAACGCCCGATTCTGAAAAACCCAACATCTTGTTCATTCTCTGCGACGACATGGGATACGGCGACCTGGGATGCTACGGTCAGCCTTTCATCCAGACGCCCTGCATCGACCAGATGGCACAGGAGGGCATGCGATTTACGCAGGCATACGCCGGAAGCCCCGTCAGTGCCCCGTCGCGCGCCACCATCATGACCGGACAACACAGCGGACACGGACACGTGAGAGGCAACAAGGAATACTGGCTCGGCGAGGTGTGGTACGGACAGAACAAGGAATATGCCGTGACCGGACAGGAGCCGTATGACCCGCAGCACATCATCCTGCCGGAAATCATGAAGAAGAACGGCTATACCACCGGCATGTTCGGCAAATGGGCCGGCGGCTACGAGGGCTCGACCTCTACTCCCGACAAGCGGGGTGTGGACGAATACTTCGGCTACATGTGCCAGTTTCAGGCGCACCTCTACTACCCGAACTTCCTGAACTCCTACAGTCGTGCCGCAGGCGATACGGCCGTCAGCCGTGTGGTTCTGGAAGACAACATCCGCTACCCGATGAGCGGCGACGACTATTTCAAGCGTACGCAGTATTCGGCCGACCTGATTCACCAGAAGGCACTGGAATGGCTCGACAAGCAGGACGGCAAACAGCCTTTCTACGGTTTCCTGACGTACACCCTGCCGCATGCCGAACTGGTACAGCCCAACGACTCTATCCTGAAGAAATACAAGAAACAGTTCTTTCATGACAAGACCTGGGGCGGAGATGCAGGTTCCCGCTACAACGAGAGCGTGCACACACATGCCCAGTTTGCCGGCATGATCAGCCGACTGGATGCCTACGTGGGCGAAATCCTGGCCAAGCTGAAAGAAAAAGGACTCGACGAGAATACCATCGTCATCTTCAGCAGTGACAACGGTCCTCACGAAGAAGGCGGTGCCGACCCGACTTTCTTCGGACGCGACGGTAAGTTGCGCGGCCTGAAGCGCCAGTGCTACGAAGGAGGTATCCGCATCCCGTTCATCGTGCGCTGGCCGGGAAAGGTGAAAGCCGGTGAGGTGAACGACCATCAGCTGGCTTTCTACGATATCATGCCTACCTTCTGCGAACTGGTGGGCGACAAGCGCTTCCCCAAGAAGTACCTGAACAAGAAACTGGAAGGTGACTGTTTCGACGGTATCTCTTTCGCTCCTACCCTGTTAGGCAACGACGAGGCACAGAAGGCACACGACTTCCTCTACTGGGAGTTCCACGAAACCGACCAGATTGGTCTCCGCATGGGCGACTGGAAGATGGTGGTAAAGAAGGGGGTTCCTCACCTCTACAATCTGGCAGAAGACATCCACGAAGACCACGACGTGGCTGCCCAGCATCCGGACCTCGTGAACCAGATGAAGCAGGTAATTCTGCGCGAACACCGCCCGAATGACCTCTTCCCCGTGACCTTGCCGAAATAAGATTTCACCGGAAAAACGCACTTACGTTTCGAACCAAACGCCAAAGAGTTTTAGACAAAACGCACTTACGTTTTACATTAAACGCAAGTGCGTTTTCTTTTCAGATAGTTTTCCCTCTCATATCCGTTCCGCAAGTATATCCACACAAAAAAGGCCCTCCCAAATGTAACTTTGAGAAGGCCCTGTATCGTTCAGAAGAAAAATCTTATTCCAGTTTGTGAATCACCAGCCCCGAACGCAGTTTCGGTTCAAACCACGTGGTTTTCGGCGGCATGATGTTGCCCGTATCGGCAATGTCCATCAGCTGCTTCATGGAAACCGGATAGAGCGCCAGCGCCATCTTCATTTCGCCGCTGTCCACCCGTTTTTTCAGTTCACCCAGTCCGCGGATACCGCCCACGAAGTCGATACGTTTGTCTGAACGCAAGTCCTTGATGCCGAGAATCTCATCCAGAATCAGGTTAGAAGAAATCGTGACATCCAGCACCCCAATCGGGTCGTTATCGTCGTAAGTGCCCGGTTTGGCCGTCAGACTGTACCATTTTCCCTCCAGGTAAAGCGAGAAGTTGTGCAAGGCTGCCGGCTTGTAGATGTCCGCACCCTTTTCTTCCACTACGAAGTTCTTCTTCAGCGCTTCCAGGAACGCCTGCGGAGTCAGTCCGTTCAAATCCTTCACCACCCGGTTGTAGTCGATGATAG
>ENA-UERS01000036-UERS01000036.1-human-gut-metagenome-genome-assembly--contig:-NODE-36-length-75947-cov-52.750310_pt1 | contig 75947 bp, 68 predicted proteins | sample MGYA00242991_ERZ507992 | MGnify/ENA primary metagenome ERZ507992 (study PRJEB26167, sample SAMN06115535) | human gut metagenome | host: Homo sapiens | place: China:Chongqing | collected 2015-10-24...
ATTGACTTTGCCAATCTGGATTTGACCCGGTGCAAGGAATACGAGGTGAACAAAGGAAAGCTATACGGATTGAGGGTTTATGCTAAAGCTTTCAAAAGGTATGTTTCCTTAGCCATCTGGTATCCGATGGACGGAAGAACAGACAAGTGGCAACTTTATTTCTCTACAGACGATTCCATGGATGGACGTGAGGTGCTGGATTATTACAGAACCAGGTTCCAGTTGGAATTTTGCTTTAGAGATGGCAAGCAGCATGCAGGAATCACCAGCTGCCAGTCTACCGACTTCAGGAAATTGGATTTTCACTTCAATGCATCGCTTGCTGCTGTCAACTTGGCCAAAGCGGCATGTAAGAGGCTCGGAATAACCTATTCCATATCCTCCTGCAAGTCTTTCATACACAATGCTTATATGCTTGAACGATTTATTTGCGTGTTTGGGATTAGCCCAGACCCGCAAGTTATTGACAAACTTTTCAAAGAACTCATTTTATTTACTGCCAGAGCCGCTTAGGCTTGGCGAATTTTTAACGAACTATTGATCTATAAGATTTTTACTTTTTCAATTCTATTTTGAGGCTGTCTCTTCTTAGTTTCTGCCTACACCGACATAAATGTTCTTTGTATGAAGTGTCGAACTTTCTCATGATATGTGGCTAGTTATTTTTCAACTACTCCTTTGAAACACATCACTTCTATCCTATTTGATGAATTTAGTTTATGGACTGAAAAAATTAGACTATAAGAAGATTGTACATTTGCCATCATTTACTATTCCCTTTAAGAATGTACATCTTGTTATATACACCAACCAAGCCTAACCGAAAAAACGACACAAGAATATATAGAACAAAGATGAAATGACAACACCTTTATTCTCCTTAAGTTTCCCTAAAATCAGAGGCTTAGCCCCTATCATCATTTTAAATCCACAGAATATCTTTTTGCTCCATTTAAGTCTAGCAATATCTCACTCAATTTTAAGGACAAAGCACTTAATGTTTCCATCCTTCTCTTTTTTATTAATTGACATTCCCAAACAACAAGAACTTTCCACCCTTTAGACCTGAGAGCTAGGCTATTACTCACATCTCTCTCACGATTCCTCTTAATTTTCTGTGTCCAAAACTCGATATTTGATTTCGAAGGCCGATAACATTCTCCCTCAATATGCCCATGCCAGAAACACCCATTCACAAAAATGACAGTTTTTAATTTACGAAGTACTATATCCGGAGTACCTGGCAAAGATTTTACATGAAGTCTATACCTGAATCCTTCTCTCCACAGCCATCGACGCACCACCATCTCCGGTTTAGTATCAAGACTTTTTATACTACTCATACAACGATGCCGTTGCTGAGATGTCATCTTATCCGCCATCACATTAAACCGCTAACTTATCTCCATTTAATACCCATTCCCTGAATAAAATTGTATCACCAAATCTTTTTACGAGCAAATGATGTACCTGTTCTACCCAATTAAGATAAAGGTTATCTCCCGCTAAAAGTTCTGGATTGAATATATCCAGCTCTGAAATCATCTCACCAATCTCACTCTTAATAATTGGAGCTATATCCAAAAAACGTTTCACTATAGCCGGCACAGGAATACTTAACTCTTGTCCGTTCAAATAACGAGCTCTACCTCCTGCACTAAAATAATCACGCATATTGTGACAAACAATCTTATGATATGCCACAAGCCACATGGCGGGTTCTATATAGTTACTCTCTATCATACAGGAAGGAAATAACAAATACATTTGTGCTATTACTCTCTGCTTCTCTTCCGGAGAAATAGATGTTATATGCCTTACAATCAGACTATTCGACCTATCCTCTATTTCATCTAACCACCAAGGCATGGCTTGTCTATCCTCTGCCTTTATTAAATCCCTGTAATATCTCCGTACTTGTGCAATAGAATCTTTTGAAGTTCTCAATTTATTATAAGAGGTATTCATTTTAGCAAAGATAGTATTGTTCTTGTCTGTATTCATATCTATCAAATACCTCGGAGAATGTGTCACCGTAATATCATACAAACAATCTTCGTAAGGCCGGCAACGAAACTCAGGTTTTCCTCCTAACTTACCGAATAACATATAGATACTCTCGACTTTTTTATTTCTTGTCGTCTCTATAATACTACTTCCTGTAGACTTCCAATGATCCGATTGTGTAGATTTGACTTCAACACCATAATAAGTATCTGCCACAATATCGGGGAAAGCTATACCTGAAACAAGCTTTATTTCTTCAGGCCTAAAAGGAGTAGAAGGTGCTACTTCTTTCATGCAACTCACAGAAATATTTTCCAACTGAGTCGGACTCAGAGAGCGAAAGTAAATAGGGTCAACATTTGCCCGATTATTAAGTTCTGCTTCTATCTTACTCATAAAATCAGCAAATGCCTCGTTGGCTAACGATATGTCATGTTTACGTATAGAAATGATATTTTCCTGGACCATATTCATTTAAAATATAAATTCCACAATGACTGGATTCTCATCGCTATGTTATAAGCTAACACAGGAGGTACAGCGTTTCCTATTACTTTATAAGCTCTAGATGAACTTACACTAAATCTGGATTTTGAGTAAGGTTTATACCTCACAAATAAATAATCAGGCGGAAATGTCTGAATTAATGCACATTCTCTTGGAGTAAGTCTTCTTTCCGGCAACCCGGCCGACAATTCATGCTCTATTGTTCCTCCATGTTCCAATGAAAGCCTACGAAATTCAATATTCCCATGGTGCTCAGAACGTATAGTCGGTCCTATTTTATTCAACGAAATTTCTTTTTGTCCTTGACAATGGCTTCCCATATATTTTGCTTTGGAATAATATTTTTGTGAAAGGTCAGAAGATAAGTCCGGTTCCAATAGTCCCTGAAATACATCCCCGCACACTACAGGCTCTACCAAACCCTTCTTCTCAATACTATACGCATGCGTAGGAGAAGGATATGGATTATATTCAGAAGGTAAAATCTCATTTTCAAGTGCTTTTAGCGCTTCTGGCCTCAATACATCTCTTCTGATACCTATGAAAATAACACGTTCTCTGGACTCCGGAACACCGAAATCTGCCGCCTGAAGGACTTGAGGAGACAATACGATATAACCGTGATCATCAGCCGAAGCGAAATCTTGCTGAATGATAGTTTTTACATCACCAAGATTAACAAGTCCTTTTACATTTTCTGCTATAAAAATTTTAGGCTTTGTTATATCAATGACTTGTTTCATCCAAAAATATAGTTTCCCCCTTGTTTCCTCAGACGGAATATCCTCCATACGCTGCTTTCCATTATGATCTTTATTGGAGTCAAATCCCTTACGCTTCCCGGAAACACTAAAATCCTGACATGGAAATCCTCCCGTTACAACGTCAATATTGTCAGGAAACTCACCAGCCCCATGCTGATGACGCTTTACGATATCTACAATACTCTCCAAACGATAAGAATCTGAAGAGTGTCCTCGTCTACACATATAAGACGACCATGTAGCTTTTGCCTCTTCTAAAATATCATTTGCAAAAACAGTGGTAAAATTTGTTTCTTTCACTCTCACCCAGTGAGTGTTAAGCGACTCCTCAATCCAGTCATTTTGGGGATTTATTGACTTACGATGACAAATAAAACCTCCTTCAAAACCTATATCCATACCACCACAGCCTGAAAAAAGAGACAAAACCCTAAGCTTACCATTTGAATCAACCTCCTTTAATGGAAACAAAGAAAGTTGACAATCAGAAAGAACATCGCTTACAGTCTCATTAGCTACTTTTTCATCTACCCTATATTTAGTTGCCACCATAATTGTAATCTAATAATCCTAGCGCGAATTTACGCAAAATCATTAAAAATACAACATTTCTTTTTCTGCGTTCATAGAATTCGTCTATTGGAAAGTTTCCTTTGACTTTACTACGATAAGACTTATCATTCTCGTTCCAATCTTTTCCCCGGTTTACAGATACGTCTATCATTTCCCTCGAATAGACATTTCATGTTTGCCGTATGAAAATTCCATTCTCTAACTAACTCCTTAGAATTTTCCATAAGACAGGATACGGTTCGGGATAGACAAACTTGAAAAACTTTGTTTTTCGTTTGTCTCTCCTCTCACCTTTCACTATCTTTGCGTTCCTTTAGCAAAAAAAGAGAGAAAATGACAGTAAGATTTATGAGTCTGGCCAGCGGCAGCAGCGGAAACTGTTACTACCTGGCTACTGACAACACCGCTATATTGGTTGATGCCGGTATCGGTATCCGCACCATCAAGAAAGTATTTAAGGAACGTATGCTCAACCTTGAAGGGATACAGGCTGTACTGATCACTCATGACCATGCCGACCACATCAAGGCAGTAGGACATCTGGGAGAGAAGCACGGGATTCCGGTATATACCACCCCGGAAATACACGAAGGCATGAAGCACAGCTACTGCATGACCGAACGGTTAAGTCCCGAACGTACCCGCTTTATCCGGAAAGAAGAAACATTCAGCGTGGGCGATTTCACCATCACCTGCTTTGAAGTGCCTCACGACGGAACTGACAACGTGGGCTACCGCATCACGGCAGGCGATAAGACATTCTCTTTTCTGACTGACATCGGGCATATCACCCCGACTGCCTCACGCTTCATACAGCAGGCTGACTACCTGATACTGGAAGCCAACTACGACGACAGCATGCTCCAGATGGGACCTTATCCACAGCATCTGAAGGAGCGCATTGCCGGCCCGAACGGACACATGAGCAACCACGAAATGGCCGACTACCTGAGTCATCATTTCCCCCAGCGTCTGAAGCATTTATGGCTCTGCCACCTGAGCAAGGACAACAACCATCCGGAGCTGGCTTTCAAGACAGTGGAACTGGCATTCCGGCAGGAAAACATCATCGTAGGAAAAGACGTGGAAGTAACTCCACTGAAGCGAACCACTCCTTCTGAAATGTATATCCTGGAATAACAAAGAAAACAATAAAAGCCATCGGGGCATTTCCTCTAAAGTGAAGAAACGCCCCGATGGCTTTTTTATTGCAAACTGCGAATCAGCGCAATCTCTCGTAAGCCTTTACCAGCATCTCATCCTTGCCGATAGCACGGATAGCCAGCCAGTTCAGGATAATGCTTACCAATGGAAGACAAACAGTCCATGAAGGCATGAAACTATAGTCATCGAATGCCTTATCCGGATTTACGACAAAATAGGCCAGTACCAGATAGTAACCAACCAGCACAATCGTATTGAAGATGGTCAGACGAATCTGCAACATGCGTTTCCGGTAAAGGAAAATAGTCACCAAAGCCATCACAGCCACTACTACCAGTATCGCAAACAAAGCCCACGGCGTGTAGTTCACCGCTCCGTCCGGAAGCAGGTATGAAAGGTTTGTCATCTCACAAATATTTTTATCGGTATAGAAGCTGCCCACGGGAACAGACATCATTACTACCATCAAGATAGCTACTACGAGCAAATAAACAGTCTGTATTCTCTGTATCATAATCAATCGTATTAAGGTTTCCAAAACAAATGTCATTCTGAGGGCGACGGTTCTTGCCGTCTACACTCAGAATGACAAGCCCAAATGCGCATGCGCATTCACTAAAATCTTTACCTATAGGAGGATTACTGCAATTTTTCCTTTTCCTTTGCCGGGTTTCTGTAATAAACCTTTCCTTCTATGTACTCCTGAGTCGCAATCAACGTCGGTTTCGGGAGTTTTTCATAATAACGAGAGATTTCTATCTGTTCTCTGTTTTCAAACACCTCTTCAAGGTTATCGTTATAAGAAGCAAACTCCTGCAGTTTCTTGGAAAGGTCATTCTTCATTTCGGCAGCAATCTGGTTGGCACGCTTGCCGATGATAGATACTGTTTCATAAATATTGCCTGTGTCCTCACAGAGTTCCATCAAATTACGTGTAACCGTATTTGTAGGAGCGTTTGTTTTTTTGTAATCCATAACTTAATTTATAATTATAAACGTTTATATTATTCTTCATCTGTAGAAATGTACTTGCTGACTTCCTTGAAGATGTCTTCCACTTCTTTCATGTATTTGCTTTCCGGAAACTCATTCTTGAAAGCATAATATTCATCCACGGTTTCGCGCATACGGTCTTCTCTCTTTTCCAGCACACTCTCCTTTGCCATGTGATACTTGGCGCGGAGAATCAGAATGGAAAGTTCCTCACGCATCTTGGTGTAGGGATATTCTTTCAACACATTCTGTGCAGTAACGATAGCTGCCAGATAGTTATTACCCGTACTGCTGTAAGAGGCATTTCCGGAATAAGAGCCCAAGTCATAATAAAGTTTGGAAGAAAGGTATTCCTTTTCTACCAGTTTGTCCTGCAACTCGAAAATCATGCTCTGAGCTATATCCTTTCGCTGACTTGTAGGGAAATACTCCATAAACATCTGCAGTTCCTGAATGGCCTTATACGTGCTGCTCTGGTCCAGACGTGGTTCCGGAGTATCAAGGTACAAAGCCTTTCCGCTATGAAAACGCGCCAGTTCCGTATAAGTACCGCGCGGATAAGTCGTATAATAGGTATTGAAATAATGCGAAGCAGTCACAAAATCACCCTGGTTGTAATAAGTCATTGCCAGCATATATAAAGACTCTTCTCCGTTGGCCGTACCTTTCAGGATAGGGATCAGTTCTTCCAGAATGGTTGCCGCACGTGAATTCTGTCCTTTGGCAAAATAACTTTTCGCCGCTTCGTATTTGTATTCATAGTCAGTGCTTTTCAGCACTTTATTGTACTCTCCGCATGAAGACAAAACTCCAGCAGAAAGGAAGACCATTGCGATGTATTTTTTCATATATAATTGATATAGTTGCGCAAAATTACTCTTTTCCAGCGAATAATGCAACTCCAGGCCATTTTTTAATGTAATTTTTCAGGATGTGCAAAGTATGGTATAAAATATATATGTAATTTTACAACCGTTTTCATTCACCAATATTCAGATGCAATGAATTTTGAACTGATATCCGACTATCAGCCTACCGGCGACCAGCCGGAGGCCATCGCCCAACTGACTGAAGGTATCCGGCAGCATGTGCCTGCACAGACGCTGCTGGGAGTAACCGGCTCTGGAAAGACTTTTACCATTGCCAATGTCATCAAGAACATCAACAAGCCGACACTGATTCTGAGTCACAACAAGACACTAGCCGCCCAGCTTTACGGAGAATTCAAGAATTTCTTCCCCCACAATGCGGTGGAGTATTATGTGTCTTACTACGACTATTATCAGCCGGAAGCATACATTCCGTCGACCGATACCTATATTGAAAAAGACCTGGCCATCAACGAGGAAATCGACAAACTTCGTCTGGCTGCGACTTCTTCCCTCCTTTCCGGCCGGAAGGACGTCATCGTGGTATCGTCCGTATCGTGTATCTACGGTATGGGAAACCCGGCAGATTTCTACAACAACGTGATTGAAATCAAAAAAGGGAAGCTGCTGGACCGCAACGTATTCCTCCGCCGGCTGGTGGACAGTCTGTACGTTCGGAATGACATCGAGCTGAACCGAGGCAACTTCCGTGTAAAAGGTGATACGGTGGACATCTTCCTGGCTTATACCGACAGTGTGCTGCGGGTAATGTTTTGGGACGACGAGATTGACGGTATTGAAGAGATAGACCCGGTTTCAGGACACCGTATCGGTACGTTCGAAGAATATAAGATTTATCCGGCCAACCTGTTCATGACGACCAAGGAAAATACGCTCCGCGCCATTCATCAGATTGAAGATGATCTGACCAAGCAGGTGGCCTATTTTGAAGAGATTGGAAAGCCCTACGAAGCCAAACGTCTGTACGAGCGTGTGACCTACGACATGGAAATGCTGCGCGAGCTGGGACATTGTTCGGGGATTGAAAACTATTCACGTTACTTCGACGGACGCGAACCGGGTACCCGTCCCTACTGTCTGCTTGATTTCTTCCCTGAAGATTTTCTGATTGTCATCGATGAAAGCCACGTCAGCGTACCGCAAATCAGGGCCATGTACGGCGGCGACCGTGCCCGCAAGACAAATCTGGTGGAATACGGATTCCGTCTGCCGGCCGCCATGGACAACCGTCCGCTTACGTTCGAAGAGTTTCAGCAGATGGCCAAGCAGGTGATTTACGTGAGTGCCACTCCGGCAGAATACGAACTGCAACAGAGTGAGGGTATCGTAGTGGAACAGGTGATTCGTCCTACGGGACTGTTAGACCCGGTAATTGACGTACGTCCCAGCCTGAACCAGATAGACGACCTGATGGAAGAGATTCAGCAACGCATCGAAAGGGAGGAGCGCGTGCTTGTCACTACCCTGACCAAGCGCATGGCAGAAGAACTGACGGAATACCTGCTCAACAACGGTATCCGCTGCGCTTATATCCACAGCGACGTGGAAACACTGGAGCGTATCAAAATCATGGACGAACTGCGGGAAGGTATCTACGATGTGCTGGTGGGTGTCAACCTGCTGCGTGAGGGACTCGACTTGCCGGAGGTGTCGCTCGTAGCTATCCTGGATGCCGACAAGGAAGGTTTTCTGCGTTCGCACCGCTCGCTCACCCAGACAGCCGGACGTGCTGCCCGCAACGTAAACGGGAAGGTCATCATGTATGCCGACCGCATTACGGACAGTATGCGACAGACCATCGACGAAACCAACCGCCGACGGGAGAAGCAGCTGGCTTACAACGAAGCACACGGCATCACACCGAAGCAGATTACCCGTTCACGCGCCAATGCCCTGCTCGACATCGAAAAACAGTCGTCTCAGGAAAACAGCAGCAAACCCAAAGAACCACGGGCCTATACCGAGACCGAAGCCCAGCTTCATGCAGCCGCCGACCCTGTGGTACAGTATATGACAAAGGACCAGTTACAAAAGAGCATCGAACAGACTCGCAAGCTGATGCAGGAAGCCGCCAAGAAGCTGGACTTTATCGAAGCGGCACAATACCGCGACGAGTTGCTTAAACTTGAGGAGCTTCTGAAAGAAAAGTCCTGATATTGGCCAGGGCTTTCTGCGACAAACGCTCTACGCTTTGAATGGATTTTCCGGATATATAAGGCGTGTACAACACATTCGGAATATCCTTCAGAGCATCACGGGCTACACCCATGCCGGTCGCATCACAGAGGTAATAGCTGTGCTTGCATGTTCCCAGCCATTTCTTCAGGGCATCTACCTCAAAAGTAGGTCCTACAGACGTATTTACCAGTATCTTACGGTCTCCCATCAAGGCAAATTCCGACTCACCCAGCAAGTAATTGTTGCGTGGCAGGCAGGTGCATACGATTTCCGCTTCCTTCAGCAAATCGGCCAACGGGCGATAGGCAATGCCTTTTGCTTCGGCTTCCGGTTTACGGGTACGGCTGTAGTACAGCACCTCGGCACCGAAAAACCGCATGGCTTCAGCAATCATTCCTCCGGTCTTCCCCAGACCGATGATTCCCACCTTACGTCCTGTCAGTTCCGTACTTTCTTCCAGCCAGCGTACATTACCAAAGCCATGAAGCAGACGCACCAGTTCACTGACTACGTATTCCACCACACCTTCATCACCATAATCTTTCACTCCTAACACCGTAATTCCTCTTTTGCGAGCCTCAATTACATCAACATTCGAGCTTTCCGGGTTATAGAGCGTACAGCACATACCTATATAACGGATGTTCGGGCAAGCATCCAGCACAGACCGACGGATAGGCGTACGGAAAGATACCAGCAGGCAGTCGGCATTGCCAATACGGCGGATTACCTCCTCTTCTTCAGTGGGAAAATCATGATATACAACCACTTCTTCCCCTATTATTTTCAATTGTTTGAGCGCCGCTTCATTCAGCAACGTCTCGTCTACGGCTACTATTTTCTTGAAATTCATATCTTCTTTATGTAAATTATTCATTCGAAAGTACATAAAACCCGATAATGCCGCAAGGAAAATCCGCAGAGTTTTGTGGAAAAGGAAATACGCACAACAAAACAACTGAATCCCCATACATAAAAACACTTTCAAAATGAGAGATAATTTGATATAAAAATTATATTATGACATCATTTTTTCAAATAATATATCCTTTTTAATTTATTATTTATACTTTTGCGACAAAATCAAAACAAACAGAAAATGGAACAGCTTACAAAAATTGTGCAAGAAATCAGTTCGTTTATGTGGGGATGGCCCATGATTATCATGCTCCTGGGCACCCATCTTTATCTTACCATCCGGTTGCGTTTTCCGCAGTTACATATCCTCAAGGCCTTACGACTCTCTGTAAGCAAGGATAAAGATGCAGGAGGCGATGTCAGCCAGTTCGGAGCACTGGCCACTTCACTGGCAGCTACCATCGGGACCGGAAACATTATCGGAGTAGCGACCGCCGTCGCATTAGGCGGACCGGGTGCCGTGTTCTGGTGCTGGCTGACAGGTGTACTGGGCATGTCGACCAAATACGCTGAAGGGCTTCTGGCCGTAAAATACCGCATAAAGAATTCGTCGGGCGAGATGATTGGCGGACCGATGTATGCACTGGAACGCGGCTTAGGATTGAAATGGCTCGGAGTTCTGTTCTGCATCTTTACCGCACTGGCTGCTTTCGGCATCGGTAACACGGTACAGGCCAACTCAATTTCCCTGCTGCTGAATGAATCGTACGGAGTATCTCCTCACCTGACAGGTATCCTGATGAGTATTCTCACGGCTTTGGTAGTCATCGGCGGAGTAAAGAGCATCGCCAGAGTCTGTATGGGCCTCGTACCCATTATGGCCTTACTCTATGTAGGGGGATGTATTTATATTCTGATCGTCAACCATGCCTATTTAGGAGAATCTTTCCGGCTGATTTTTGAATCTGCCTTTTCGGCACGGGCGGCAGGCAGCGGATTCATAGGAACCACGGTCATGATGGCTGCCCGCTACGGTATTGCCCGCGGACTATTCTCCAACGAATCAGGACTGGGTTCCGCACCGATTGTAGCCGCCGCAGCACAGACACGCAACCCCGTACGTCAGGCACTGGTCTCCTCTACCGGAACTTTCTGGGATACGGTCGTGATATGTGCGCTGACAGGTCTCGTACTGGTAAGCAGTATCCTGGCCTATCCGGACATTGATTATACCAGCGACGCGGCACTCACCAAGATGGCTTTTGCCAAAATCCCCTATATCGGTACTCCCATCCTTTCGTTTGGTATCGTCACTTTTGCCTTCAGCACCATTTTAGGATGGACCTATTACTCACAGAAAGCAGTAGAATACCTGGGTGGAAAGAAAATCATGTTTGCCTATCGTCTGATGTGGATTCTGATGATTTACGAGGGTTCCGTCATCAACCTCGCTCTTGTGTGGAACTTTGCCGACTTGGTTAATGCCCTCATGGCTATTCCTAATCTCATTTCATTGGTTCTGCTGTCGGGAGTGGTTGTCAGCGAAACGCGTAAATATCTATGGAACAATCGCTTGAACGACTATCACGAAGAATAAATTTCTGTATAAAAAGAGCCCCGGAAAACCTTATGCAAGTCTCCGGGGCTCTCTATGTATTAATCTCTCTTTATTTTGCTTCGTTCAAGTCGATGCCTTTGTTGCGCAGTGTCATGGCCATCAGACGAACATAGTTAGAATACTGTTTGTCGTCCAGCGTCTGCTTCATCAATTTCAAGTTACCGTAAACAGCTTTACGAACTTTTTCTTTGTTATCTGTCTTTGATGCGTTTGCACGAGTCATTTCCTGTTCAAAGTAGTCGCAGATGTCAGCAACTTTTTCATGCTGGTTAGATGAAAGATTCAAATATTTAGTCAGCTTTGACTTGTTGATTGAACCATTCCATTTCTGTGCATTGTTGTCCTGTACACCTTCTGCAAACATAGAAACTGAAAATACCAATGCGGCTGCTAATGTTAATCCTAATCTTTTCATACCTTTAAAATCTTTTACCTAAAAACTTTGTTACCTAAATAATTTAAAATCTAGCTTAGCTCGAGCTTTTTTTCCTTTTACCGCCACAAAGATAAGGATATGTTGGACAACATAAAAATAAACTACAAAGAAAGTTGCTCTACCCCTATCATTTATTGACGTATATCAAGAAAGGTATAGCAAAATGAACAATTTCTTCACATTTTTGTAATATAAAGCTTCATTTCACTTTCTATTGATTACCCTTTGAACCGTATCCGCATAAAAAAAAGGCTTTCAGGATATTTCCTGAAAGCCTTTTGCTTCATTATGTCATAAATTCTGCGGATTATCCACCGAAGTTATCATACATGATAGAAGATTCTTCTACGCCGAGGCTATCCAGCATAGCGACAACTGCCTTCGACATCGGACCAGGACCACACATGTAGTATTCGATGTCTTCCGGAGCTTCGTGGTCTTTCAAGTAAGTGTTCAACATTACCTGATGAACGAATCCTGCTGTATACTTCACGCCAGCTGCATCGGCTGCAGGGTCCGGACGGTCCAGAGCCAGATGGAAGTGGAAGTTCGGGAAGTCTTTTTCCAGTTTCAAGAAGTCGTCCAGATAGAACACTTCGTTCAACGCACGCGCACCATAGAAGTAATGCAATTCACGGTCAGTAGTATGCAATGTACGAGTCATGTGCATAATCTGTGCACGAAGCGGAGCCATACCGGCACCACCACCTACCCAGATCATTTCCTTCTTAGAATCGAAAATCGGATGGAAGTCTCCGTAAGGACCACTCATCAATACCTTGTCACCCGGTTTCAGGGTAAAGATATAAGAAGAAGCGATACCCGGATTTACATCCATGAATCCGCTGCGGTCTGGCTTGAACGGAGGAGTTGCGATACGAACTGTCAACATGAACACGTCACCTTCTGCAGGGTAGTTAGCCATAGAGTAAGCACGGATAGTTTCTTCTTCGTTCTTACATTTCAGACCGAACAAACCGAATTTTTCCCATGCAGGCAAGTATTCAGCACCGATAAGATCTTTGTCGATATCCTTGTTGTAATCCATTTCGAATTTAGGAATCTTAATCTGTGCGTATGAACCCGGGATAAAGTCCATGTGCGCACCCTTAGGCAACTGCACTTTGAACTCTTTGATAAAGGTAGCCACGTTCTTGTTGGAGATAACTGTACATTCGTATTCCTTTACACCCATTACAGATTCAGGAACCTTGATAGCCATATCTCCCTTCACTTTCACCTGACAGCCCAGACGCCAGTGGTCTTTCTGCTGTTTACGGCTGAAGTGGCTCACCTCAGAAGGCAGGATTTCGCCTCCACCTTCTACTACCTGACATTTACACTGTCCGCAAGACCCCTTACCACCACAAGCTGAAGGCAAGAACACTCCGTTTACGGCCAATGTGTTCAGCAATGTAGAGCCAGACTCTACTTCCATATCCTTATCGCCGTTGATAGTCAGTTTCACATTACCGGAAGCAACGAGGAAATTCTTTGCAACCAGCAGGATGACTACCAGCACCAGAATAGTCACGAGGAATACTCCAATGCTTGCTAAAATAAAATTCATATCCATTGTCTTATTCCTTTCCTATTAGATGTTCAAACCAGAGAAACACATAAATGCCATTGCCATCAGACCTACAGTGATGAATGTGATGCCCAAGCCTTTCAGCGGAGCAGGTACGTCAGAGTAAGCCATTTTTTCACGGATAGCAGCCAGACCTACGATAGCCAGCAACCAGCCGATACCTGAACCCAGTGCGTAAGAGATAGAATCCCAGATATCGCCGATGTATTTAGCATCAGACGGGCTCAGAGTGATACGCTGCTGCATGAACAGAGAAGCACCCATGATGGCACAGTTTACAGCAATCAACGGCAGGAAGATACCCAGTGACGCATACAGTGAAGGACTGAAGCGTTCTACAATCATTTCTACCAGCTGAACGATAGCCGCAATTACGGCAATGAAAAGAATGAAGCTAAGGAAGCTCAAGTCAATTCCCAGAATGCCGTCGGCAGCCAGTACCTTCGTCTGCAGAAGGTAGTTCACCGGCAAGGTAACCACCAGCACGAAAGTTACGGCGATACCCAGACCGAGGGCAGTCTTCACGTTCTTCGATACCGCCAGGTATGAACACATACCCAGGAAGAACGCAAATATCATATTGTCCACAAAGATTGAGCGGACCAATAAACTAAAAAAATGTTCCATAATTCTGGATTTTTAATTTCCGTTGTTGGTTAATAATTATTCTTTTTCTTGCAACTCTTTGTGTTTTGCACGCTGATACCAGATCAGGCAAGCTACGATGATCAAAGCCATCGGCGGCATCAACATCAAACCGTTGTTTACATAACCGGCATTCTTTACAGCCTCATAGTTCAGGATGTTGAAGCCCAACAGTGTTCCTGAACCCAGCAATTCACGGAAGAATGCAACGATTACCAGAATCTTGGCATAACCCAGACCGTTACCAATACCATCAAGGCATGATTCCCACGGACCGTTTGACATAGCAAATGCTTCCAGACGTCCCATCAGGATACAGTTGGTAATGATCAAACCTACGTATACAGACAACTGTACGCTCACGTCGTAGGCAAAAGCTTTCAGCAACTCACTTACGATAGTTACCAAAGCAGCTACAACTACCAGCTGTACGATGATACGAATACGGTTAGGCACTGTCTTACGCAACAAAGAAATCACTACGTTAGAAAAAGCAGTAATAATGGTTACAGAAAGACCCATCACGATGGCCGGCTCCAGTTTGGAGGTTACAGCCAGTGCAGAACAGATACCCAACACCTGTACGGTTACCGGGTTGTTCATGCCTATAGGAGTAGAAAATACTTCTCTGTTTTTAGCTGAAAATAAACTTCCCATTTTCGTTCTCCTCCTTATTCTTTAGATGTTAAAAATTTAGCGTAATGTGTCATACATCCTTTCAACATGGCATCTACACCAACTGAAGTGATTGTACCACCAGAGATACCGTCTACCTGGAATTCCGGATTTTCAACTTTTCCGTTCTTTACAACTCCCAGTGCAACGGCTTCACCGTCCATTACATGCTTGTCCTTAAATTCACTCTGGAAATGATCTCCTGCAATTTCTGCTCCCAGACCCGGAGTTTCAGACGCATGAGAGAAGTAAGTTCCGTATACTGTATTCTTGTCTTCGTTCAAGGCAACATATCCCCAGATAGCACCCCAAAGACCGGCACCGTATACCGGAATTACATATTTAGTCTGTCCTTCGATTTCACATACGAAGATGTGAGCACGACCGTTTTCCTTGAAATCTTTTTCGTAAGAAGTCACGAAAGCGCCTTCATACGGAGTCAGTGTACCGTCTTCAGCTACCACCATATCCGATTTCACCACTTTAGCAAATTCAGCTTCTGCATCCTGCACACCTTTGATGCCCAGTGAAGAAAGAATCTGCTTCTTTGTATCCAGCTCTACGTTCTTTCCCTGCAAGTCGCGCAAAGAAGAGTTCACGAAAGCCAGCAAGAATGCTACGATAACAACCATTACCGAAGCATAAATGATAGTATAAGAGTTACTATTAGTATTCATTGTATTTTCGGTTTTTATTTGTTAGACATAGCACGTTTTGCACGGCGAGAAATGTTATTCTGAACTACTACGTAGTCAATCAGCGGAGCGAAGATGTTCATCAGCAGGATAGCCAACATCATACCTTCAGGATAACCCGGATTCAATACACGGATAATGATTGCCATGGCACCAATCAGGAAACCATATACAAACTTACCGTTTTCTGTACGTGAAGAAGTTACAGGGTCTGTAGCCATAAATACGGCACCGAAGCAGAAACCACCCAAGCACAAGTGTTCAAACCAAGGCATCTTAGCCATTGCAGTGTCCGGACCGATGGTATTGAAAATCCATCCCATTACCGCACCACCTACAAATACTGACAACATTGTCTTCCAGCTTGCCACACCTGACCACAACAGAATAACCGCACCAATAGCAATGGCAATTACGCTGGTTTCACCGATAGAACCCGGAATCAGACCAGTTACCATATCCCAAGAGAAAGCAGGATATGCCATCGCATCAGTTGCAGTAGAAGCCTGTCCCAGTGCTGTAGCAGCAGTCAGACCGTCTACATTGCTTCCCAAGCCAAAGATGCTGTCGCTGGATACCCATACAGTATCACCAGACATTTTGGTCGGATAAGCAAAGAACAAGAATGCACGAGTAATCAATGCAGGGTTAAAGATGTTCATACCTGTACCACCGAATACTTCCTTTGCAAAAATTACAGAGAAAGCAGTAGCTACAGCCAGCATCCACAACGGACAGTCAACCGGCACAATCATCGGAATCAGCATACCTGAAACCAGGAAACCTTCCTGAATTTCTTCCTTCTTCCACTGAGCTACCACAAATTCGATACCCAGACCCACAACGTATGATACAATGATTTTCGGCAGTACAGCCAGGAAACCATAACCGAACATTTCAATGAAGCTGCCTTCTACATTTGCAGCATGGAAATGCTGGTAACCCACATTATACATACCGAACAGCAAGGCCGGTATCAGCGCGATCACCACGAACGACATGATACGTTTGCTGTCTATCGCATCGTGGATGTGCGTACCTGTCTTCGAAGTAGTGTTCGGAACAAACAGGAATGTTTCAAACCCGTCGAACACAGAACGAAAAGCATGAAATTTGCCTCCCTCTTCAAAGTTAGGCTTTATCTTATCGAGATAATTTCTTAACGCGTTCATTTATTAATAATCGTTTTAGTTAGCATTAACACATTTCACGGCGGAGCATGTCGAGTCCGTCACGAACAATACGCTGCAATTCCATCTTTGAAGAGCAGACAAATTCACACAAGGCAAAGTCTTCTGGAGCTACCTCATAAATACCCAGTGCTTCCATACGGTCAATATCGCCCGCGATGATTGCCTTAATCAGGTATTCCGGCAGAATGTCCATCGGAAGAACATGGTCGTATTCATTCGACATGATCATGTGGCGTTCACCACCCTTCACACGTGCATCCAACACATATTCTTTCTTCTTACCCATCATCCAGCTGAAATAAGAACGGCTGGTACTGAAATCATTGAAACGTGGCATAATCCAACCCAGCATTTCGTGAACGTCATTTCCTTCCGGAATCACAGTCACCTGGCTGTGAAAAGCTCCCAGATAACCGTTCGCAGAAATCTGCTTACCAGTGAGCACGTTACCGCTGATGTAACGCAAAGCCTTGTCTTTTGTCACGTTGTTTTCAAACACACCTGTCAGCAGTGCACCTACTTTCAATTTCACGTATGCAGGTTTGAGTACTTCAGAACCTGTCACTGCTACCGTGCGGGTAAAGTCTACATGACCCGTATTGAACAGACGGCCGATGAAGATAACAGCCTGCGGATCGATAGTCCATACTGTTTCACCCTTGTTTACAGGAGCGATGTGGTTAATCTGTACACCAACGTTACCAGCAGGATGCGGTCCGTCAAATACAGTTACTTCCACGTTCTTCGCCTGCGTCAAAGCCGGTGATTTCTGATTTACACTGATACTCAGGTATGTCTTGGCCATCTTAGCCAATGCATCCAATCCAGTCTGGAAATTTGCTTCTTCGCCTGAAAGCGCCAGTTCGAATTCTGGAGCCAGCGGGTTTGTGTCGAATGCAGAAACGAAGATAGCACGAGGTGCTACAGTCGGATCAGCCACTACGTCATACGGACGCTGACGGATAAACGCGAACAAACCGGCATTCAGCAGCATTTCCTTTACAGCAGCACCGTCAAGTGCAGCCACGCTCTTCTTGCCGAATTCTTCAAAGTCCTGTTCCGTAGCAGCCTGCACGGTGATGCTCATCACCTTGCGTCTTGCCCCACGTTCCACGCTTGTCACTACGCCGCTTACCGGCGAAACAAATTTCACTTCTGGATGATTCTTGTCTACAAACAAGGGTCCTCCGGCCATCACATATTCCTGTTCCTTCACGACCACTTTCGGAGTCACGCCTGTAAAATCATCGGGACACAGAGTATAGAATCCCGGCTCTTTCACAGCCACCACTTCCGCAGCCGCCTTACCTTTCAGGTTTATGTCCAAGCCTTTACGCAACTTAATTAAATTTGCCATGTTAGGTTATAAAAAATGGTTTTGTATTTTGCGTGCAAAATTAAATAAAAAAGAGGTGAAAAAAGAATATTTGCCCATCGAATTAGAGAAATATTTCTTTATATCGAAAGGCAAATATTAAATAACTATGACAAAATGGCTATTCTGCCATATAGAGAGAGCAAAAATACACTTAATATCCCTTGTGCTGGTGCAGCTGAGGGTTCATGTCAATCACTTTTTCCGGAATCGGGAAGACGGTAGTATAGCCGTTTTCCTCCCCCGGAAGCTGCGGACGACAGCTGTACGAACGGGTAAAAACGCCGAAACGAATCATATCCTGCCGCCTCCAGCCCTCCCAGGCCAGCTCCATCATTCGCTCATCCAGCAAATTTTCCAATGTAGCAGTTCTCGGAGCCATACCTACCCGACTTCTCACTAAATTCAACTCGGCATCGCCATCTTCCCCATTCCGCACCTTAGCCTCACTTTGCATGAGCAACACGTCGGCGTAGCGGAACAACACGATGTCATTGTCCAGCAGTTTTCCGTCCTTAAGCCCCGTCTTATCGACTTCGTATTTTTTCATTCGGGCTCCGGCTGTTTTCTCATACGGCTTTCCCGACACATCCAGTGCCACGTTCCAAGGCTCATACACCAATGGAGTAACCCCGTCATCCAGCAGAATCTGATTTCCCTCCAAATCCTTTACCGGCCCGGCAAAATAGCAGTAATCAAAACGGGCATCCACCTGCGGCGTATCATAGCCGAAGGTCTCAAGCACCTCTTTCGTAGCCGACGAGCCATTTTCTCCACTCAGCCCATACGCCTTGGCATGGTTGTAATGCCGCGAGCGGAACAAGTAGATAAACTGATTGGTGTATAAAGTCTTGCTCATGGGGATGACAAAAATATTTTCCTCCGAGGACTCATTGAACACGGCAAAGTTGGCTGTATAATCCTTTTCCAGGGTATATCCTGCTGCCGTAATCTTCTCACAATAATAGTTCACCGTTTGCCAGGCATTCAAACGCTGCCCCTCCACTTCGAAAAAGATGGATTTCCCGTCCGGACGGCTTCCGTCTGTCCAGTCATCATCGGTATAAACTTCCGCATTCAAGGCTAATTTGGCCAGCAAAAACCACACCACTGGCTGTGTCATTCGCCCGTAATACACTCCCGGCTGATTGCTCCGCTCTTTACTCAAAATAGAAGAAGATTCCGTAAGTTCTTTCACAATGAAATTAAATACTTTAGTACGCTTTTCCTGAACAATATCTTCAACTGCCGGATCACTCTTTTCAATCAGTGGAACGCTCCCGAACAAATCCATGATATAATAATAAAACATGGCTCTCAATGCCCGTACTTCAGCCACACAATCTGCCACATTTTCCCCGGGATGTTTTTCAGCAAAATCCTGTATTCTTTCCAAAGAGCCATTACACAAAATCACCGTACGATACAGGTATTCCCAAGTAGCATAAATCGCCTCATTGTTCACTCCCCAGCGATGCAAGTACAATCCCTGCCAGAATCCACCATCATACCAGTCTCCTCCACGTGTGGGCATGATAGCCTCATCAGTAGTAAACGTATTCAAATCATAGATACCTCGGCCTGTTCCCTGAAGGCCCTGACTGTCGACATAACCGCCCACATAATTATACAACGAAAGCACCCCATTTTTCTGCACGTCCGACAAGGTAGAATAAGCCGTTTCTTCATCCAGACGGTCCTTCGGATTTTCTTCCAGGTAACTGCTGCAAGAAGTCCATGACAGAAGAGAAAACGACGCAAAAAGTATTGAGTATATTCTTTTCATAATAAGCAGATTAAAAGTTAAGACCTAAACTAATCATATAAGTTCTTGAAAGAGGATAAGTACGCTTGTCGTCCACCCCGAAAGTATTGTCCACCAAGGTAGAATTAATCAGTGGAGTCAGCCCCGAATAACCGGATATTGTGCCCAGGTTATTAATGGTCAGTGCCAAGCGTGCCCCGTGCAAGAAACGCTGTTTTTTGATAGGTACGTTCCAACCCACAGTCAGGTAATCAAAGTTCACATAATTGCCGCTTTCCAGCCAGTAATCCGTTGCCGTCAGGTCATGTATATTCCGTGCCGGAGCCTCAGCCAACACATTGTAATCCGGCAAGCTGTTCATGTTCATGTAACTCAGTGCCGTGCCATTATAAATTTTATGCCCGAATGCTCCGTTTATCTGCAACGACACATCAAAACGCTTGTAACGGAAGCTGATGTTGGAACCTAACAAGGTCTTGGGAGTAGCCTGTCCGGCTACATAACGGTCTTCTCCTTCCTCCAAGTTCACGCCTCCTCCATTCAAGTCAGCAATCTTATAGGTATATCCTCCGTTCCCGTCCGAAACCAGTCCTTCACAATGCGGCAGATAGAAAACGCCCAACGGCTGTCCTACAATCTGATACACGATATTATTGTATCCGCCGTGCAGTCCCGCACCATTCAGTCCGGCCAAAGCCGTATATTGCGCCGCACTGATATATTCTCCTTCATACATACCGCTCAGCGACAGCAATTTGTTCCGCTGGAAAGTTACGTTTGCGTTGATATTCAGCTCCATGTCCTTGGTTCGCAAGGGTGTGATACCGATGGAGAGTTCCGTTCCACTATTCCGCATGGATCCCAGATTAGCCAAAAGTTTGTTATAAGCAAACGGAGGTACACTGACATCATACATATACAGCATATCCCTTGTTTTGGAGAGATAATAGTTCACCGACAGCAACAAGCGGTTCCCGTAAAATCCCATGTCCACCCCCGCATTGAAAGTCGACTTGACTTCCCATTTCAAATCCGGATTGACGTTTTTCAGGCTCTCATACGTCACCAAAGGCGAATTTCCCACGGGAGTTACCCCGTTAGGACGCACCAGTGCCATAGTGGTATACGAATCAATCCCTCCCTGATTTCCTGCCAATCCGTATCCCAATCGCAGCTTCAGGTTATCAATCAGGTGAAAACGTCTCATAAACTTCTCACGGGTTATATTCCACGCAGCAGAAACAGAAGGGAATACGCCCCATTTATGATTCCGTCCAAATTTGGAAGATGCATCCGTACGCAAGTTCACCGTCAGCACGTAACGGTCGTCGTACGTATAATTCACACGTCCCAGGAACGACACCAGATGCGGCTCTTCATAATAGGAACCAGTACCTTCCCAAGGACGCAATGCCCCGCCCTGCAAGCTGTGATACCCCAACTCATTGGAAGAAAAATTAGTCGTGGTCGTGTAAAAGCCGTGAAAACGATTCTTTTCCACCTCCCCTAAAGCCAGCACATCCAGAAAGTGAGCCCCCAATTGCTTCTGATACGTCAGCATCAGGTTTCCTAATAAGGCTTCCGACTTCCGGTTTCCCCGGTAAGCCTGTCCGTTGGCCCATACCGTTGTTGGCAGGAACTGGGCATTTTCTGTTGTGCTATAGGTATAAGAACCAAAAAGCACCATCTTCAAATCCTTCAGCAAATTAAAAGTCAGGCGGGCGTGCGAACTGAAATAAGAAGTCTCCTCGCGGTTGTCTACATCCATCCAGGCCAATGGATTTGTAATCTGACTGGCCGTCGTAATCTGGTCCCAGCTCCCGGTTTCCGGATCCGGGAAATCAGGAAAAGTAGGATTAAAAGCGGCTGCCGAATAAAAAGTTTTCTGTAAATCAAACAGCGTACGGTCTCGCTTCATCGAACCAAATAACCCCAATTCACAGTCAATCAGTCCGTCAAGCATCTTCTGCGACATATTCATATTGGCCGTAAACAGTTTCATGCCCTCATTCTGAATCACTCCCTCACGGTTCTGAAAGCCTAACGACACCCTGTAATTGGAAGCCTCACCACCCCCATAAAACGCAATGTTATGATTCTGCTGCAAACCCGTCTGTTCAATGGCTTTCTGGAAATCCGTGTCATATCCCTTATCCAGGATACTCCATCCTCGTTCAGCCGCCAGCTTGCGATACTCTGCTCCCGAAAGCATATCCAACCGGCGATAAGCATGCGACACACCAAAACTACCGTTGTAGTTCACGCGTGTCTTCCCTGCCCGGCCTTTCTTGGTGACAATATTAATGACTCCCGACGCTCCACGTGAACCATACTGCGCCGTTTCCGACGCATCCTTCAAAATCGTAAAAGACTCTATATCGGTGGGATATACCGAGGTCAGCATCGTCAAATCACCCAATACCCCGTCCACGATAATCAGCGGGTCATTTCCACTGGTCAGCGAAGTCGTACCACGCAGGCGGACCGACTCCAGCGCCGCCATTCCATTGTTACTCTTCAAGATGGTAAGTCCCGGCACACGTCCCTGAATGGCTTCCAGCGGATTGGTTATCAACTCACGGTTCATCTGCTTTTCCGTAATCTGTTCCACCGAACCGGAAATATTCTTCAGACTACCACGGGCATACCCGATGTTATAAATTGAATCGGGAGGCAATTCGTCTACATTCTGTCCTTGTACATAAAGCGGGAATCCGGCTCCCATACACCCTAAGAACAACAAGCTGTACAAAGCCTGAGATATTGGCTGCATTTTATCCATAGCATACTTATTTAAGGTCAAAAGGGCGTGAAGATACCCAAACCTCCACGCCCCGTATAATCAGTTCCTTCTTTTCACAAAGAAAAGATATTTCTACCGATAAAGCAAGCCCTGAGCCATGTTATTTCTGCCCGGTCATCATTTTTCTTCCGCAAACATCGGATCCCATGCCGGAAGTTGTATCGGCTTCTGCTTGAAGATGTCCAGCACCTTCTTCGGTACATATTTCGTTTCCAGCACCAGACGGAACATATACTCATTGAACCATTCATCCGTCATAATCAGGTGTCCCTGATAGCCCGATGCAGCTCCCCAACTGTTTTCCACCATCCATTTCTTCGGTTTTCCGTTCGCGTCCAGGTCTACTGCCATCAGTGTCATGGCATGTGCCGACATGCTGGCAAACGTCTGGATACGTTCTTTCTTATCCATTCCGAAAGTCGTACCCATCAACGAACCGAAATCATAATTGTTTACATCCAGCAACCCACGCTTACTGTCCAGCTGTGTCACGTCGCTTGAGAAATACATCCGTGTGCTGTCCTTCAATGACGCAATGGCCATTTCCTTGATTTCCTCTACTGGCAGATTCACATACGTCCAGTTCTTTCCATCGTAACGGTGACGGTCGTATGCAATTTCGTAACACTTGTAATATTCACGTGAAGGATCGTTCATCACCATCACATAATTAGTCAGCAGGTTCGTATCACCGTATTTTTCCAGGAACGACATCGGTGTGTGATGCTCTGTAGCCACCACATTCCCCTTGCTGTCCTTACGTACATAGTCGAACTCAGTCGGTGGCACTCCCAAAGTCAGCACCAGCATACGATACACCGTGCTCAGCATCTCTTCCTTACGGCCTTCAATCGTTGCAGCCTTCTCTCCTTTAGCAGCCATTTCTCTCAGTTCCAGTCCGAATTCCTTCAGCTTCAAGCCAATCAAAGAAGACATGTACGAGGTATGTTCACTGCTGTATGTTTCCGGCATAGCTTCTTTAGGCACGAGACCGTATTTCGACACGATGTCGGCTACTCCCGTAAAGGTACCTCCGTCGCTCAGTGGATGCTTGAACAACCATTCCACTGCCTGGTCGTTCATCGGTTTACCAGCCGTTTCAATAACTCCCTGCAAGAACAGATTGGATTTTTCCAGCTGGTCCCAGAAGAAAGAATATACCTGCGAGAACTCCAGTCCTGGCAAGTCATAGCGTGCAATGGCCTTGGCACGCATCACGTTCAGTCCCGTAAACAGCCAGCAACGGCCAGACGACTGCTGGTCGGTGATGCCTTTTGATTCCACCTTAATGGAGAAATTCGTATTCAGCGCCTTCTGATTTTCCTGGTTCAATGCCAGTTCCTTGATGCTGGTAACTCCCATGGCATTCCTCAATGCCTTGTCGGCAGCCGTATTCTGATAACTACTCTGAATTTTTTTCAACATATCCGGAGAGATGCCTCCATCCTGAGCCTGTACCGTCAGTCCGAAAGCCAACAGACAAGCAGCCAATGTTACGTGTTTCTGGTTCATTCTATTATGGTTTTAATGAAAATTGTGTCTTAATTCTTTTTTACCGAGCGTACAATCTTAAAGCCGATGCACGCCACGAAGATGCTCATCAACGGACTCAGCAAGTTAAAGAAACTATACGGTAAATACACCAGTGTAGGCACATTCAGTATCGTGGCCTGCGTCATTCCGCATGTGTTCCATGGAATCAGCGGACTGGTCACCGTGACGGCATCTTCCGTTGTTCGGCTTAACAAGCGCGATTCGTATCCGTTCTTCTTATAAATATCCTTGAACATGTTTCCGGTCAGAATAATCGAAATATACTGGTCGGCAGTAGCCAGATTCAGGAACAAACCGGAAGCTACAGTTGCTGCTACCGTACTTGCCAGCTTATGCGTAAAGCGTACGAACATACGCGTAATGCTCCCCAACATGCCACAGGCCGTCATGGCTCCACCCAGACACATGGCACAGAGAATCAGCCATACCGTATCCATCATACCTCCCATTCCACGGGTGGCAATCAGTTCGGTCAATGCAGGAGTAGAAGCCTGCAACGACGTACTTCCTGATAAAGCTAACAAAACTCCTTTATATAAAGCTTCCCCTCCGCTCACTCCGTCACCGGCCACTTCACGGAGTACATCTGTCTGGAAAACCAGCATGCACACCACAGCCAAAGCGGTCGATATGAATAAGGTAATAATAGAAGACACCTTACGGGCAATTAATATTCCTGTCACCACCGGCACCAGCAACACCCAGAAAGTAATATGAAAACGTTCCGCCAGTCCGGTAGTAAACACGGCAATCTGCGAACTGTCTGATGCCTCATGCGAAAATCCGGCTATTGTAAAAATAACCAGTGAAATGACCACCGAAGGCACCGTGGTGTACATCATGTAACGGATATGCGTAAACAGCGGCGTATCTGTCACTGAGGAAGCCAAGATGGTCGTATCCGAAAGCGGAGAAACTTTGTCACCGAAATATGCACCCGAGATAATAGCTCCAGCAATCCATCCCTCATCAAAACCCTGTGCCTTGCCGATACCCATCAAGGCAATACCGATGGTCGCAATGGTAGTCCACGAGCTACCTGTCATGACCGATACCACTGCACAAATCACACAGCACGACACGAGGAAAAATTTCGGATGAATAATCTGTACCCCATAGTAAATCAGCGTAGGTACCACTCCCCCTAACATCCAGGCTGCCGAAAGTGCTCCGATAATCAACAGGATAATCAAAGCAGAACTCACCCCCGCAATGTTGTTGATAATGGCATGTTCAATATCCTTCCAGTTCACCCCATACCGACTCATACCCAAAGCCGCACACAAAGCCGTAGTCAGTAGCAAACAAATCTGGCTACCTCCGCCCAGCGCGTCAGCCCCCAACAGACGAATTGTAAAGAAAAGTAATACCACCAATACCGCCACAGGCAGCAAAGACACCAGCGGAGAAGGAATCTTCATTTTTTGCGTCATTTTTATCTGTTTAAGTCTAATTTCATTACTAAATTAATAACGGCTGCAAATTTCCGAATATTTTTCCAATTTTCCATACAAAATCCATATATATTTACATTTTATGCTACAGAAATGAATAAAAATAGATTTCTGATTCATTTATACCAACCGTAAAAGGCCATCGTCCAAAACTTAAAAACTACTAATAACACCCTCAAAGGCCCTTTTCTTCAAGGGTTATTTGTACATTTGTCTATAATTTGCATAAATAAAGAATGAGTAAAGCCACGCGCATAAAACAAGCCATACGTATCACGGTCATTTCGACACTGGTATTCTATTTCGGTCTGATTGCTCTGCTGAACCTTCCGGCTGTCCAACACCGCATCAGTACGTATGCTGCCCGTGAACTTACCCGTCTCACCCAGGCCGAAGTCAGCATTGGCAATGTAGACTTAGGGCTTCTGAACCGCGTCGTCATCCAGAACGTGCAGATAAAAGACCGGCAGAAGAAAGACATGCTCGGCATTTCGCGCTTTTCCGTCAAGATTGACATTCCCTCTCTCTTCCGTGGAAAAATCCGTATCAGCAGTGTACAGCTATTCGGACTGGATGCCCGCCTGAACCGTGCCCACCCCAAGGCTCCCCTGAATTGCCAGTTCCTGATTGACACTTTTGCTTCAAAAGATACGACAAAGAGCGAAAAATCCATCGACCTGCGTATCAATTCCGTACTTATCCGTCGCGGACAAATCCACTACGATGTGCTGTCGGAATCCAATACACCCCGCCGGTTCAATCCTCATCACATCGGCATCAGCGAACTTTCGGCAACCATCTCCTTGAAGGCCTTGCAGACCGATTCGCTCAACGCACAAATCCGCCGTATGAGTTTCAATGAGCAAAGCGGATTTCAACTGAAGAAATTTGCGCTGAAGGCCACAGCTACCCCCAAAGGTATCCATTTGCATGACCTGAACCTGAGCCTTCCGGCCACGACAGTAAACATCGACACATTTACTGTAGCAGGAGAACTTACCGCACCCGACTTTATTTCAGATACGCAAACCACCTACATGGGTCGCCTGAATGCCTCGGTCACTCCGGCCGACATCGCCTGCTTTGTCCCTGCACTCCAGCATTTTCAGGACTCCGTACATATCGACCTGGCCTTTCATGGAAGAGGGAAACAGGCTCGATGTACCAATTTCTATCTCTCCAGCCCGCACAAAGCACTGGAAATACATGCAGAAGGAATGCTCGACCACAGTAATCCTTCACAACCGCCTTATTTTTTTGGTCAAATCACACAGGCTGATGCCGACGAAACCGCCATTTCCTGGCTCATACATAATTTGAAAGGTACCGCTGCACCTGTACCCGACATCCTGCAGCGTCTGGGCTTTCTTAAATTTCAGGGTGATGTATCGGGATACCCTTCCCGTATCACTGCACACGGTACCCTGCAAAGCCAACCGGGACAGATTAATGCCAATCTGACCATGCACACCGACACCCTGACCCAGCAAAAAAGTTATTCCGGAAAAGTTTCCACCCATAATTTTGAGCTTGGCAAACTGCTGGCGAAAAAAGAACTGGGTAAAACCTCTTTTGACCTGGAACTGAACGGGCTGCAATACCGAAACCATCAGCCAGAATCGCATATCAAAGGAGAAATCTCTTCTTTAGAGTACAATGACTACCAATACCAGCACATCGCACTGAACGGAAATTTCAAGCCGGGCGGTTTCAACGGCCATCTGTCACTCGACGATGAAAATGGTAAAATCAGCGTAGACGGGAATTTCGTGACCCAACAGGCCGTACCCGACTTCAACCTGCGGGTAAAAGTACGTGATTTTCGTCCCCATAAACTTCAGCTGACGAAAAAATACGAAGATACCGACGTATCATTGAACCTGACGGCAGACTTTTCAGGACATTCCATTGACGATGTCCAGGGAAAAATCAGCCTCGACAGTCTTTCAGTTCGCACGCCCGACGAAGAAGGGAACTACTTCCTTCCCCGCCTGCAGATTGATGCGACACAGCTTGCCTCAGAGGCCAAGCAGAAGGAAATACGCATTGACTCCCCGTTCCTGACCGGAACCATACAAGGACAATATGCCTACCACACCCTGCTGAAGAGCATGGAGAAAGTGATCCGGAAGCATCTTCCATCCCTGTTCCCTGAGGAGAAGCCGAAAAAAGGAAGAAAGAAACCCGCAGAGCTGAACAACCAGTTCCGGTTCCAGTTTCGCATGGAAAACAGTGAATTTCTTTCAAAGGTTTTGAACATTCCGTTCGAGTTGCAGATGCCGGCCACGTTCTCAGGACAACTTAACGACAGCCTCTCACAGATGCGCATCAACGGTTCGATTCCTCAATTCACGTATAAAGGGAAATACTACGAATCGGGCACCCTGTTGTGTGAAAGCCGTTCCGACGAACTGCAGTGCCAGTTACGTGCCGGCACCTTGATGAAAAAAGGAGCCATGTTCAATTTCTCCCTCATCACGAGGGCCAAAGACGACAAGCTGCACAGTACCATTTACTGGGGCAACAACACACAGCTCACCTATAGCGGAAAGATTGACGCCATCGCTTCTTTCCGTCAGGACAGTCTGAAAAGGGTACTCCACACCCGTGTGGACATCCAGCCCAGCCAGGTCATTCTGAATGACACCACCTGGAACATCCATCCGGCTACTGTAGACATTGCAAAAGACAGCATCGAAATACACGACTTCCTGTTTGAGCACCACGACCAGCACTTGAAAATCAACGGACGACTGGGAAAAACAGAAGCTGACTCCTGTCTGGTAGACTTGAAGAACATCAACCTGCTCTACATCATGGACATGATTCAGTTTCATGCCGTACGCTTCGACGGAGGCATCAGCGGAAAAGTCCACCTACGCCACGTGCTTGAGGACCCGGTGATGGAAGCCCGTCTCGATGTGAAAGATTTCTCCCTCAATCATGCCCTGCTAGGACGCGCCGACATCCTCGGCTCATGGGACAAAGAGTTGGGAGGCATTCGCCTCAATGCTGACATCCGCCGCGACAGTGCCTGCACCACACGGGTCATCGGCTATGTATCGCCCAAGATAAAGGGACTCGACCTCCATATCCAGGCCGGAGGTACCCCTCTCTCCTTCCTGCAACCCTTTGTAGAAAATATATTCAGCAATGTCAACGGAAGCGTACATGGCGACGTGCGTCTGTTCGGCCCCTTCTCCCAGCTTGATTTGGAAGGGAAAGTCAAGGCACAGATGCAGATGAAGGTCAACATTCTGAATGCTACTTTCCTGGCTTCGGCCGATTCCGTACACATCGCTTCCGGCTTGTTCCGTTTCCAGAACGTGCGCTTGCAGGACACTGAAGGGCATACCGGACTGGCCAACGGAGAGCTACGGCATACCAAATTAAAGAACCTGAGCTACCAGTTCCGCTTCAATACCGACCGCATGCTGGTATTCCACTCTGAAAAGGAAACTCCGGAATTCCCCTTCTACGGTCATATCTATGCCACCGGAAACGTATTTCTCCGGGGAGGCGACGGACAGCTGAACGTTGACGGAGAAGTTCGCGCCGACAATCAGACCGAGTTTGTCTACGTATTAGGAACAGCAGCCGAGGCTACCAACTCCGGCTTCATCACCTTCGTAGACCGTACTCCACGCCGCAAACAGGCTGCGGTCAAGGCCGAAGTGTACCACCCGCTCAACCAGCCCGACAAGCAGGATGACGATGATACACCTACCGCTATCCACATCAATCTGCAGATAGAACCTGCCGAACGTGCCAACATGAAAATCATCATGGACCCTTCGGCCGGAGACTATATTTCTGCCTACGGAACCGGCAACCTGCGCATCAACTTCTTCAATCAGGGCAACTTCCAGATGTTCGGTAACTACAACATTACTGAAGGAATCTACAAGATGAGTATGCAGAACGTCATCCGAAAAGACTTTACCCTGCAGCCCGGAGGTGTGGTATCCTTCAACGGGGACCCCAAAGCCGCCAACCTGAACATGCAGGCCGTCTATACGGTGAACTCCGCTTCACTGAACGACCTGATAGCCGACGCTTCTTCTTCACGTGGAAACGTGCGGGTGAACTGTCTGTTGAACCTGAGCGGTAACCTCACGTCTCCCAGCCTGACATTCGGCCTTGAACTGCCCACCGTGAGCGAGGAAGACCGCGAACTGGTACGCAGCCTCACCAGCACTGAAGAGCAGATGAATACGCAGATTATCTATCTGCTGGGAGTCGGCAAGTTCTATACCTATGACTATGCCAACAACACCGGGCAGACCGATGCCACCAGTTCATTGGCCTTCAGCACCCTGTCGGGCCAGTTGAACAACATGCTTTCGCAAGTCATCGACAACCAGAACTGGAACGTAGGTACGAACCTCACCACCGGAGAAAAAGGCTGGAGCGATGTAGAAGCTGAAGCCATCCTGTCCGGACGCTTACTGAACAACCGACTGATAATCAACGGAAACTTCGGTTACCGTGAAAATACCATGCGTAATACGAACTTTGTGGGCGACTTTGAAGCCATCTGGCTGCTCACCAAGAACGGAGAATTCCGTCTGCGCGGATACAACCAGACCAACGACCGCTACTTCACGAAGTCCACCCTTACCACTCAGGGCATTGGTATCATGTACAAGAAAGACTTCATGAACTGGAAAGAACTCGTCGACTGGTTCCTCCGCCGCCGGAAAAACCGCAGCAGCAAACAGAAAGAAAAAGAAGACCAGAAATACCTTCCGCAGGAAGCCCTTCCTGCCGCAAGAGAAAAAAGAGAATCAAACGAAAAATAATTATACAAGAATATGGAAAAGACCTATTATCTGCCCGCCGAATGGTACAAACAAAGCTACATACAGCTTACCTGGCCTCATGCCGATACCGACTGGGCCTATATGCTCGATGAAGTAGAAACCTGCTTTGTCCGCCTTGCTACCGAAATAGCCAGCCGCCAGCCCCTGTTGCTCGTGGCTCCCGAATTTCCGGCAGCCTTGGCCGACTTCCCCTATCGTGACCAGATTACTTTTGTGAAATGTCCTACAAACGACACCTGGGCCCGCGACCATGCTTTCATCACCCTGCTGGAAAAACACTCCGACCCGCAGTTGCTCGACTTCTGCTTCAACGGCTGGGGCATGAAGTTTGCCGCCCATAAGGACAACCTCATCAACAGTCATCTGTTCAAGACCGGCGCACTCAACGGCGACTACATCAACTGCCGCAACTTCGTGCTCGAAGGAGGTTCCATTGAAAGCGACGGAGAAGGTACTTTACTCACCACCTCCCCCTGCCTATTGGCTCCTAATCGCAATGACACCCTCTCGCGCAAAGACATCGAAGCCTACCTGATGGAACGCTTCAACCTGCGTCAGGTGCTCTGGCTGGACTACGGCTACCTGGCCGGTGACGACACAGATAGCCACGTAGACACCCTGGCCCGTCTCTGTCCCGACCACACCATTACCTACGTGCAGTGCGTGGACAAGGATGACGAGCACTACGGTGCCCTCCGCTCCATGGAAGACCAGCTCAAGACCTTCCGTACCCTCGACGGAGACCCCTACCGCCTGCTTCCGCTGCCCATGCCCGAAGCCATCTATGACGAAGACGGTGAACGCCTTCCGGCCACCTACGCCAACTTCCTGATTATGAATGAGGCTGTGCTCTATCCTACCTACGCCCAACCGGAAAACGATGCCCGTGCCGCACAGGTACTGGCTGAGGCCTTCCCCGGACGTGAAATCGTAGGCGTGGATTGCCGTGCGCTTATCAAACAGCATGGTTCTCTCCACTGCGTCACCATGCAATATCCTGAATCTGTAAAAAACCAAATAGCACAATGAAACGAACTATCCGTGTCGGTATCGTACAACAGGCTTGTACGAACGACCTCAAACTGAATCTTGAAAAGCTGCACCGCAACATCGCCTCCGTGGCACAGGCCGGTGCGCAGTTAGTAGTTCTTCAGGAACTCCACAACACCCCTTATTTCTGCCAGACAGAGGATACCAATCTGTTCGACCTGGCTGAGCCCATTCCCGGTCCTTCTACCGGCTTCTACAGTGAGATAGCCGCAGCCTACCACATCGTGTTGGTCACTTCGCTGTTCGAACGCCGTGCGGCCGGATTGTATCACAACACTGCCGTGGTATTCGACACTGACGGAAGCATCGCCGGAAAGTACCGTAAGATGCACATTCCAGATGACCCTGCTTACTACGAGAAGTTCTATTTCACTCCCGGCGACTTAGGATTCGAACCCATTCAGACCTCCATCGGTAAGCTCGGCGTGCAGGTTTGCTGGGACCAGTGGTATCCGGAAGGAGCCCGCATCATGGCCCTGAAAGGTGCTGAACTGTTGATTTACCCCACCGCCATCGGCTGGGAAAGCACCGACACTCAGGAAGAAAAAATGCGCCAGCTAGGGGCATGGGTAACCGTACAGCGCGGTCACGCCGTAGCCAACGGCCTGCCCGTTATCGCCGTAAACCGTGTAGGTCTTGAACCCGACCCTTCCGGCCAGACCAACGGCATCCAGTTCTGGGGCAACAGCTTCGTAGCCGGTCCGCAAGGCGAAATCATCGCCCAGGCCAGCAACCTGAAAGAAGAAAACATGGTGGTAGAAATCGACATGAACCGCAGTGAAAATGTCCGCCGCTGGTGGCCCTTCCTGCGCGACCGCCGCATCGATGAATTTGAGCAGCTCACCCGCCGGTTTATTGACTAACAGGCTGAGTTAATAAAGAAAAGGATCATTACCTGTGGGTAGTGGTCCTTTTTTCTGTATTATAAAAAATGTTTTATCCTTGCATTGAATATGCAATAACGTTATCTTTGCAAAAAAAGATAAATAATATGGGAAAGTCTACAGATACAAAAGCAAAGAAACAAATTACAAAGCCTGACTCTGTAAAAGTAAACTTCAAAAAAGTTACTAAAAAAGAACACGCCAAATACAGAATACAGGTCTATTCTTACCTCGTTCCCTAATGAAAATCCTACCTCCTTATTATGGCTCCGTATTTATTATGCGGAAAGCTCCAACTTGTAAAGGAATAAAACATTTGAACACCACACCGACGAACGCAATAGCGCATACCTAATGCTTAGAAAAACAGAATTAGACAAAAATACCTTCTCTATAAAAGATATAGAAAGCTTTTTTAGAGACATATACATGTTATCATAATCTATCTCTTTCTCATCGTCTATCCCAAAAACTCGGAGTCAGCAGCAGTAGTACACCGAAGAGTTCCAGACGCCCTATCAGCATCATAAACGACAACAGCCACTTCGCCAGGTCAGGAAGCGCACTCCATGAAAATGCTGGTCCGAAGACACCCAGTCCCGGACCCACGTTACCGATACTTGATACAGATAGTCCGAAAGATTCTTCCAGTCCGATGCCCATGCACATCAGCGCCAGCCAGCATAAAAAGATACAGACAAAATAAAAGAACACAAACGTCATCACCGTGGCAAGCGTACGCTGTGACACCGCCATCCGGTTCATCTTTACCGGCAATACCGCTCTGGGATGCATCAGCCGGTGGAACTCATTTTTCACGTTACGCAACAAAAGCAGCAGACGCACATTCTTGACACCACCTGCCGTAGAACCGGCACAGCCCCCTGCCACCATCGTATAAATAAGCAGCAGCCACGTGAAAGGAGGCCACATATTATAATCGTCTGTAGCAAAGCCGCACGACGTATGAATGGACGCCACCTGGAAAAGCGATTTCCGGAAAGCTTCCTCCAATCCATAATTATTATACCAGTACAAGGCCCCGGTAATTATCAGTGTCACCGCTCCGATGGAAATGAGATACAGCCGGAGCTCCCCATCCTTAAACAACTGTCCGCAACGCCCCTTCATACACATGAAATACAGCGAGAAGTTGATACCCGACAGAATCATAAAGATGGCAATCACATATTCTATAAAAGGAGAATTCCAGTAAGCCACACTGGCTTGCTTGGTAGAATACCCTCCGGTAGCCGTCGTAGAAAAAGCATGACATGCGGCATCAAACAAATCCATGCCGCCAATCAGCAGCAGTACAATTTCCGCCACAGTCAGCACGAGATATACCGTCCACAGGCATTGCGCCATGACGCTGATTTTCGGATGGATCTTGTCGTGCGTCACCCCCGTAGCCTCTGCCGAGAAAAGCACCTGATTGCCCACTCCGAAAATAGGCAGTACGGCAATCGTAAAGAACACGATTCCCAATCCTCCAATCCACTGCGAGAAGCTTCGCCAGAACAGCATGCCGTGCGAAAGTGCTTCAATATCATCCAGTATGGTTGCCCCCGTAGTAGTAAATCCCGACATGGTCTCAAAAAACGCGTCGGTCACTGACGGGATACTCCCGCTTATATAAAAAGGCAGCATACCGAAACCTGTGAAAAGCAGCCACGTGAACGCCACGATGCAATACCCGTCGCGTCGTGTCACCCGGTTTTCGGCTCCTCTTCCCAACAGAATCAGTCCGCTTCCCACGGCCATATTAATCAATGTCGTGTAAATAAAATAAATATAGTCTTCCTCCCCATAGCACAAGGAAACGCCTGCACATGCCAGAAACATCATTGCCTCCATAAAGAGCAGGATACCCAAGATGCGAAGAATCATCTTTCTGTTAATCAAACTGTTGCCTCGGTTGGCAGTTACATTGACCGCCGTCGATAAAAAATCTTCCATGTAGCTTTATGTGTTTTACTAGCCAAGTTTCCCCTTTTTTAATTCCTCATCCAAAAAAGAAAAAACATACCTCGGACTTTGAGTATAAAAAGAAGTCCGCTCATTCATTACCTTGCCATAAATTTCAGAATTAAAAACAGTTGCAAGAGCCTGTTCCAATGTCAGTTTATCATTTTGTTCTATCAGAAGACACGCAAGTTTCTTTATCATGTCTGCCATCATTTCTGTTTTCTCATTCATACCCTCTGTAATAATCTTATCGCACGCTCCGTACCAAAAAAGTATTGTATAGTAATACCTTTCATATATTTCAAATTCCTGACCAAAGTCGGCAAATCAATAAAATCAATTCTATCAAACTCCTTATTCGTACCATGATATAATTTCATACCAACTCTCCTCCTTGTCGACGGCAATATTCCGCAATATCATCCACCATCGATGTAAACGACTGCGTATGCACATAATCATAATGCCTATCAATAAAATCAATACCTTTAAATCTACTCAAATAATTAAAGGCCTGTTTCATCGTCAGCCCATATTTATGTCCAAACTCAAATAGAAAAATAACCGTCCATTCCAATTTTTCCTTCACATCATATTTCATAGACATAGTTTTATTGCAAATTTACAAAAATTCTCATGAATCACATCGGGAAACACAAGAAATGACACCATAGAAATGATGCCAGACAGAAAAACGCAAATCTACATGGCTGTATCCTCCCCCACAGGAACGGGTTCCGAAACCGTGACACTTCCGGGCCGCCGCTTGACGGGTTGTCGGGGTTGGCACCGGTTTTTCAAACTTTCTATATACAGGTGTGGAATAACTCTTAAGACTTGTTCCACACCCCGCGTATATATACTTTATAAAAATGCCTGCCAACCCCGACAACCCGTCAAGATTTCTTCCCTCACCCCTCTCCGGAAGCCTCCGAAAACGCCCTTGCGTTTCAACTAAAACGTACTTGCGTTTGATTCAAAACGTACTTGTGTTTTAAGTAAAACGCACTTGCGTTTGAATCCGAACGCAAAGGCGTTTTTCAAGAGGTGTAAAAAATTGATGAGAAAACAAGAAAATGCGATGCAGTATTTGTCAATTCTGTTCATTTGTTTACTAAAACTGGCTAGAAACTCATTTTGTCGGGATTTCTTTTTGACTTTTCGGTGAAATGGGGTATTTTTGTAAGATAAATAAACGTTGACGCTTACCTTGCATACCTATTTTTGTCTGTTTGGGCTGAGTGGGTGTGGGACAGGTAACGGCGAAGCGTGCCTAATAATATTCATTAATAATCATCTACTAAAAAATTCTTTATGCAAGCAGTAATATTGGCAGCAGGAATGGGAAAAAGGCTTGGAGAACTGACTAAAAATAACACCAAATGCATGGTAAAAATAAACGGGATCTCACTTATCAACCGTTTGTTAGAACAACTTTCCAAACTTTCCTTAAACAAAATTATTATTGTTATAGGTTATGAGGGAGAAAAATTAAAAAACTATTTAGGATACTCGTACAAAACAATAGAAATTGAATACATCGAGAACCCTATTTATAATAAAACTAATAATATTTACTCACTCTATTTAGCTAAGGAAAAACTTCTAGAAGATGATACGATTCTTATTGAATCTGATTTAATTTTTGAAGATTCAATTTTTACTCTTCTTGAGCAATCATCTTACCCTAATGTGGCAGTTGTTGCAAAATATGAAAGCTGGATGGACGGAACAATGGTTAGAATAGATAATGAAAATAATATCATTAATTTTATTCCAAAAAAAGCATTCCGGTATGAAGATATAGCCCTCTATTACAAAACGGTTAATATTTACAAATTCAGTAAAGAATTTGCACGCAACCAATACATTCCTTTCCTAGAAGCCTATATTCATGCTTTAGGAAATAATGAATATTATGAACAAGTATTAAGAGTCATAACTATTCTTGATAATTGTAATCTTAAAGCTTTAATTCTCAATAATGAAAAATGGTATGAAATAGACGACATACAAGATTTAGATATCGCAGAGACCATATTTAGTAACGATAACGAACGTCTTTCCAAATATCAACAAAGATATGGCGGTTATTGGCGTTTTCCTGGCTTATTAGATTTTTGTTACCTCGTAAATCCATTTTTTCCACCTCAAAAAATGAAAGACGAACTCCGCTCAAACTTTGATAAGTTATTAATGGAGTACCCATCTGGAATGAAAATTAACTCTTTACTCATAGCTAAATATTTTAACATAAAACAGAATTATGTATGTGTTGGTAATGGCGCAGCAGAACTCATCAAAAGTTTAATGAGCCAATTAAATGGAAAAATTGGCATAATATCACCAACGTTTGAAGAATATCCCAATAGAAAATCAACAAATGATATTATAACGTTTTACCCACAAAATAAAAATTTCTCATATGAAATCAAAGAACTTCAGACTTTTTATGAAAATAAAAATATATCTTCTTTATTAATTGTAAACCCAGACAACCCTTCTGGAAATTTTATTCCCCCCAAAGAGCTACTAACTCTAGCACAATGGACAAAAAACAAAAACATACAATTAATAATAGATGAGTCATTTGTTGATTTTTCCGATGCATCTACAAATAACACTTTACTACAAGACAATATTTTAGAAGAATTCACTAATCTGATTGTCATTAAAAGCATATCAAAATCATACGGTGTTCCAGGAATTAGATTAGGTGTAATAGCAAGTGCAGATACAAACCTTATAAATTTTATAAAAAAAGATGTTTCAATATGGAATATCAACTCATTTGGAGAGTACTACATGCAAATTTTTGGAAAATACGAAAGCGACTATAAGCTAGCATGTCAAAAGTTTATCCAAGAAAGAGAACGATTTTATCAACAACTAACTAAGATATCATATCTTCGTATCATCCCATCCCAGGCCAATTATTTCCTTTGCGAAGTATATTCACCATATACATCTAGATCAATAACCGAGCTTCTGTTGAACAAATACAATATTTTAATAAAAGATTGCAGCAACAAAAAAGGATTTAATCATAAAAATTATATACGCATTGCAGTAAGAAGTAAATTTGATAATGATCAACTTGTTTCAGCTTTAAATCATTTATCCCCAAAATTATGAGCAAAAAACCACAGATTATCAAATTGCCTAAATTTTTAGATAAAAGAGGCAATCTTTCATTTATAGAAGAAGAGAAACATATCCCTTTCAAAATCCAACGAACATATTGGATATATGATGTGCCCGGAGGAGAGGCCAGAGGTGGACACGCTTACAAGACAAATGAGGAATTTATTGTTGCCTTATCTGGGAGCTTTGATGTCATTCTAGATGACGGAGAAGAGAAAAAAATATTTTCTTTAAATCGTTCATATTATGGGCTATACGTTCCCCAAGGCCTTTGGAGACAAATGGAAAACTTCTCTACAAATTCACTTGCACTGATACTAGCTTCCACCCCCTATATACCTGATGATTATATTTATGATTACAACATCTTTAAAAATATGAAATTATGAAAAAGATCAGTAGTGTATACGATTGTACAATCATAGAATTAGATAAGCATCACCATGAAAAAGGTAATATAAGTGTTGTGGAAAATAAAAAAACGATACCATTTGAAATAAAACGTACCTATTATTTATATGACGTACCAGGTGGAGAAAGTAGAGGAGGGCATGCTCACAAAGAGCTTAGTCAACTAATTATTGCAGCAAGTGGAAGTTTTACTGTAACACTTGATGATGGTGAAGTAAAACGAACATTTTTGCTAAATCGCCCATATCAAGGGTTATATATTGTTCCTGGGATTTGGCGTACTTTAGATGATTTCTCTTCAGGGTCTGTATGTCTAGTTTTAGCATCACACAAATATGATGAGACTGATTATATAAGAGAATATATAGATTTTATAAAATACAAAAATGAATAACGAAAATTCCTATATACACCCATTATCTGATGTAAAATCAAATAATATTGGTGAACAAACCAACATTTGGCAATTCTGCGTAATATTCCCCAATGCGTCTATTGGTAAAAACTGCAACATTTGTGCCAATGTATTAATAGAAAATGATGTTATTATAGGTAATAATGTTACCATAAAATCTGGAGTCCAGCTATGGGACGGAGTAAAAATTGAAGACAATGTTTTTATAGGTCCTAATGTTACATTTACAAATGATTTAATTCCTCGTTCTAAATGTTACCCAAAGCAATTTGAAAAAACAATTATCCAAACTGGATCCTCTATAGGAGCCAATAGTACTATTATTGCTGGTCACACCATTGGTAAATACGCTTTTATAGGGGCTGGTAGTGTTATAACCAAAAATATTCCTCCATACACTGTATGGTATGGAAATCCAGCCCAACATAAAGGATATATAACCCAAGAAGGAATCTTATTAGATTTAAATTTTAAAGATAAAGAAGGTAATACTCACAAATTATAAATAGCTATGATTAAATTTCTTGATTTACAAAAAGTAACACAAAAATATAGTAAGGAAATTCATGAAGCTGTAAGCCGTGTTATTGACTCCGGGTGGTATTTACAAGGAAAAGAAAATGAAACGTTTGAAAAAGAATATTCTCAATATATAGGGACTCAATACACAATTGGAGTAGCTAACGGTTTAGATGCACTTATTTGGATTTACCGCGCATATATAGAAATCGGTGTAATGAAACCGGGCGATGAAGTCATAGTCCCTGCTAATACATATATAGCCACAATCTTAGCCCTTACAGAAAATGGTCTGGTACCAGTATTAGTTGAACCCAATTATCAAACATTAGAAATTGATGATAATTTAATTGAGAAAGCCATAACTAAAAGAACCAAATCTATATTTATTGTTCATTTATATGGACGTTGTGCTTATACTGAAAAAATAGGCGAATTATGCCGAAAATATAATCTAAAACTCGTAGAAGACAATGCTCAATCACACGGATGTGTATATCGAGGAAGAAGAACAGGTTCATTAGGAGATGCAGCAGGCCATAGCTTCTACCCAGGGAAAAATTTAGGAGCACTTGGCGATGGAGGAGCTGTTACGACAAATGATAAGATATTGGCTGAAACTATCAGGTATTTAGCAAATTATGGATCAACGAGAAAATATGTATTCAAATATATAGGACGCAACAGTCGATTAGACGAAATTCAAGCTGCTGTTCTATCTACAAAATTAAGGCATCTTGACGAAGATAATAACAGAAGAAAAGAAATTGCAAAACAATACATATTTCAAATCCATAATGAGTTAATTAAATTTCCCATCACATTACCTGAAGAACAAAATGTCTTCCATATATTCCCCATTCTATGCGAACAAAGAGATGAATTACAAGTATATTTAAAAGAAAATAATATACAAACCTTAATACATTATCCAATCCCTCCCCACCAGCAAGAATGTTATAAAGAATGGAACAACTGGCATCTTCCCGTCACGGAAAAAATTCATAAATGTGAACTAAGTTTACCGATGAGCCCAGTTATGACAGAAGAAGAGGTTCAATATGTTATTGAAACATTGAATAAATGGAAAAAATAAAGAGTTTATTGCTAAAAATGCTACCAGATAGCATAAAAAAAGAGATATTACGTCCATTATGTAGGCAATATAAATACTATAAATACCTAAAGGTATATAAACAGAACCAAGAGTTATCAAAGAAGCTCAAGAACAAGGAGAAAATAAGAGTCGCTTTTTTAGCTATTCATTCAAGTGTATGGAAATACGATACTCTTTATCGATTAATGGAAAAACATCCAAGATTTGATCCTATAATAATCGTATGCCCAGCGGTAAACTTTGGATACGAGAACATGATTAACGTCATGAATGAATGTTATAAACGATTCTGTAAAGGGTATAACTGCATTAAGGCCTATGACAATAAGAATAATAGCTATATTGATATTCGAAAGGATATAGAACCTGATATTATTTTTTACACCAATCCCTATAAAGGTTTAATTGACGATCGTTATTATATAAATCAATATAAAGACATTCTAACTTGTTATGTTCCTTACTATTGGGGTGAATCTGCTTTATATGATTTTAGCTTTAATTTAGAGATGCAAAATCTCGTATGGAAATTATATTCAGAAACAAAAAGCCATAAAAAATACTCTCAACAATACGCTTACAATAAAGGTATTAATGCAATAGTTAGTGGATATCCCGGTATAGATAACCTCATAAACCCACAATATCAATATAAAGACGTTTGGAAAATAAAAGACAGAAGTATAAAAAGAATTATATGGGCTCCCCACCATACTATTTCCTCTAGTGAAATCATACATTATTCCTGCTTCTTAAATTTCTATCAAGACATGATAGATTTTGCAAAAAAATATAGAAACAAGATTCAGATAGCTTTTAAACCTCATCCGTTATTAAAAGTAAAATTATATAATTATTGGGGAAAAGAAAAAACTGATAGTTATTATAAGGAATGGGAAACAATGCCTAATTCTATGTTATCAGAAGGAGATTATATTGATTTATTTTTATCCAGTGATGGAATTATTCATGATAGTGGCTCATTTATAGCAGAATATTTATACACAAGAAAACCAGCATTACATACTATGACCAATCCTAAAACATATGAAGAGTTTAATGAAATTGGGAAACAATGCTTAGACGTTTATTATCATGCAAAAAACAAAAATGAGATTGAAGCATTTATCATTAATTTAATAAATGGGAAGGATGAATTATTTGAGGCTAGGAATAAGTTTATAACGACAAACTTAATGCCACCGAATCACAAATTAGCGTCAGAAAATATATTTAATGATATTCTAGTTTCAATCTCATAATAAAAATGGGAAACAATATAAAAGAAAAACTTATAAAAGGCACTTTATGGAATACAATAGAAAAAGTAGCAATTAAAAGTGCTTCATTTGTCATTGGTATTATATTAGCTCGACTTCTTTCTCCGGAAGATTATGGGCTAATAGGTATGTTAATGATATTTATTTCTTTATCTAGTATATTCATAGAAAGTGGCTTTGCAAAAGCTTTAATACAAAAACAAGATAGGACTGATATAGACTTCTCTACTACTTTTTATTTTAATTTGGGAGTTTCATTATTACTTTACTTAGCACTATATATAACCGCACCTTATATTGCTTCTTTTTACAATTTCCCAATACTTTCCCCTCTTCTACGAGTTCTATCCATTAACATCATAATAGCCTCCATAAATATTGTACAGAGGGCTAAATTAATGATTGAAATGGATTTTAAATCCCTTGCTAAAATAAATTTCTTAGGAACTTTGGTCGGAGGTATAGGAGGAATCCTGATGGCGTATAAAGATTTTGGTGTATGGGCACTAGCAGGACAATATTTAATTTCAACGCTCACAATGACAATTCTATTCTTTAAATATTCTCATTGGACACCCACACTACATTTTTCTTTTATATCTTTTAAAAAACTCTTTCGATTTGGATTCAATCTATTAATTGCTGGTAGTATAACAACTATATTCAATAACATCGCCACAATTGCTATCGGAAAACTATATAAATCAAGTCAATTAGGATACTACACACGCGCCAATCAATTTACTGACATGATTGCGTGGACAATAAATGATGTACTAGGAAATGTAACCTTTCCTATATTAAGTGAGCTCCAGAATGATCGTGAAAGACTTATTTCAATCTATAAAAAATCTTTATTTTACACATCCCTAATTACATTTCCAATCATGACTTTACTGGCAATCCTAGCCAAACCAATTATACTACTACTACTTACAGAAAAGTGGTTGCCGTGTGTCGCCCTATTGCAAATCTTATGTTTTGCGAGAATGCTAACCCCGTTATCAGCAATCAACATGAATGCCTTAAATGCAATAGGAAGATCTGATTTATTTTTAAAAATTGACTTGTCAAAGTTACCAATTGATATATTCTTTCTAATCGTAACCATCCCATTGGGAATAAAAGCCATTGTAATAGGTAATTTAATATCAACAGTTATATGTTTTTTTATAAATGCATACTATCCAGGAAAAATATTAAATTATGGTCCAATAAAACAATTAAAAGATTTTATTAGGGTATTTATATCCATCGGAGTTATGTCCATCTTTGTTATTCTAATAAGAACACATATAGATAATGTTTCCTTACAACTATTATTAGGCTCTATATTAGGAATAACAATATATATAATATGCTGCAAAATATTTAATATAATATCTTTCAGTCACTTTAATATATTTAGTCAATATATCCACAAAAATAATCACAATGAAATCTAATGATATTACAGTCATAGTTCCTTGTTATAACCATGAAAAATATGTACTACAATGTTTAAAAAGCATTAAAGAGCAAACTTATAAAAATTTTCAATGGATTGTAGTTGACGATGGTTCTAAAGATAATAGTGTTCAGATCCTGAAAGAACATCAAAACGAATTTGGTTATACACTAATATGTCAAGCCAATAAAGGACTAGCTCAAACATTAACTGACATCATAAAAAATTATGCAACGGGAAAGTATATTAGCATTTGCGCATCTGATGATTATTGGGTTCCAAACAAACTTGAAATTCAGTACAATTTTCTAGAAAAGAATCCCCAATATGCAATGTGCTATGGAAAGACCTATGACATAGATACGAAGTCTAATATATTAGGAGTTAGTGATAGTTCAAAATATAAAAGTGGCTATATCTTTAATGAAATTATAACACAGGAATTTCACCCTCCTGTCAATTATATGTATAGAAAAGAGACATTAAAAGAATTTAACTTTTTCCCTGCTAACATAATAGCAGAAGATTTTTATATGAATTGCCTAATTGCACAAAAATACCCCATTGGGTTCATTAATGAAATTCTAAGCTACTATAGGATAGCTGAATTAAGTAGCAAGAGGGATCCGATGAAACTTCTTAAATGTCACGAAAATACTATAAATATTTTTCAAAATACAGAAATATATAACTATGCAATACAATTACAATACCTTAGAAATTTTAGGATTCTATCATTATATAAAAAATATAAAATAGCCTCATTAAAATACGGAATTAAATGTATCTCACTTTTTTTTAAAAAGGATTTTACAATTTCTATTTATCATTTAATTTTTAGATGGATAAAGTGTTAGTACATCAAAAAGGCTATTACGGAATAACCCTCTTCTGGATTGTATGTATATACTTATTTATTTATAATCCACCATTTTCTTTTATTCCTATATCACCAATAAAAATAATAGACCTTTTACTTATTTTCATAGCATTTAAGAATCGGATATGGACTCCCCTAATATCCTTTATGAAAATAGAAATTTGCATATGCCTTTTTATTATATGCCACTGCATATTTCTTTTTCTGTTTACAAGCACATTACTATTTGCGTTTGAATATGTTTCATTCATATTCGAATGCCTAATAGCTCCATACATTATATTAACCATTCTCCATAAACAATTCAAAGACAGAAATAAAGTTATTTATTTTATTCTCTGTATACCCATCATCGCATCATTCATTAGCTGCTTTCTCATTATTAATCCTGAAACCAATAATTTTGTTAGAGAGTCCTTATTAGTAACTAGTAACCTAACGGAAAAATTAACATTTCGATCTTTTGGTATATCAGACTCATTAATATTCTCGTATGCTATAGCACAAGGCCTAGGATTTTGTATATGCCTCTATTATAGCAATACAAAAAAATTATTATATTTCTTCCTTCCATTTCTATTTATTAGCATAATGTTTAATGCTAGAATTGGATTTGTACCAATTATTATCTATTTTTTGTATATTCTTTTCACAAAAAAAGGGTTCAAACAAATTGCAAAGGTAACAATCATAACCACTATTATTTTTGTTCTTGCATATAATAATGGATTACTTGATGAATACAAACAAACATTAGAATGGGCCTTTGATTTTATCATTGAAATAACTAGTTTTATGACAAATGAATCTCTAAATAAAACCGGTAATACTGATATTCTCAAGACCATGATAGTTCTACCAGAAAACACATGGGATTGGATATTGGGAAGTGGAAAAAATTTATTTACTGCACAAAACAATAGTGACATTGGATATATTATTCAATTAAATTACGGTGGAATTTATTTCATAACACTAATATTTTGCTTAGTAATATCTTTATATCTAAAATTATATGTATTTCAATGTAAACGGTGGTTCATTCTACTTTTTATTGGAACAATTTTAATCTGTAACATTAAAGGGTATTTCATATTAACAAATCCCGGGTTCAGATTTCTTATGCTATTATACTCATTTTATATTAATATGACAATTTCAACTCCTCAAAATCTTAATCAATCTTCATATGTCAACCATAATTTGTAGTATTATTCCAGATACTTATATAAAACAATACAATGTTTCTCAAGCTTCATGTTCATTCTGTAGAAAACTTATAGACAGCAATGTTTTTAACTTTTGTTATTCTTTTCTCCCAGTAACAGTTAATAAGAAACTAAAGCTTAATAATGAATATAATATCAGATATATTCAAATAAGAATATTCCCCCATATCAAATCACTTAGATACATTAACTCAATTATTGAAACAGTTATTGCATTTGTTCACATCATAAAGAATAAAGAAAATAATATATGGTTTTATAATCTAGACAAACAAAACTTACTGCTATACTATATATTAAAATATCTAACAAACAAAAAGACATACATTCTATTAGCAGATTTTACACCTCCAACAAAAAAGTATTCTATTACTAATTTCATCAAATACCTAATTCAAACATCAAATGCCACAATTACCTTATCAGAAAGGAACAATCTGAATCTAAAGAATAATATCACAATACCTGGAATAATAACCCGGAAACCTATCAAATCTGTCTTACAAAAAGAAATCAATAAAACATCCTTCCTTTTCTCAGGTTTTCTTGGTAAAGTAACAGGTATTGATCTTGCACTAAACTTTTTTTCATTACATCCTGAATTAAACCTAACGATAACAGGGAGGGGGGAGGATGAAGAAACTATTATCAAATACACTCAAAAGTATACTAATATAAGGTATTTAGGCTTTTTAGACAATAATACTTATATGAAAGTCTTAAACCAACACGATATTTGCCTTAACTTTAGAAACCCAAACTTAGCTGAGAATAAAAATAATTTTCCATCTAAACTTATAGAATACATATACTCAAATAAGATTGTTATTTCAACAATGAAATATCCTGAGTTAAAAGATATAGATTATTATTCTATAGACTACAATATCCAAAGTATATTAGAAGCTATACAAGACATACAAACTACAGATGAATTAGATTTATTGAAAAAAAGAAGCCAATCAAATAAATTATATGACATTTGTTCACCTGAAAAATGGAGAAGCAGTATAAAACAACTTGAAAAATAAAATACATATGAAGCAATATTATGATCTTATTTTTATAACAAACCTCCCTTCCTTTTATAAAATTAAATTATATAACGAAATAGCTCTGCAAAAAAAAATCCTAGTAATCTATACTGGTGATACAGCAAAAGAAAGAAACAAGAATTTTTTTAATGGTACTCCTAATTTTAGATATTATTATCTACAGGGGAATATTATAAAAAAGATTTATTTTACAATCCAAATTCTACTGAAATTAAACTATAATCACCTAGTTTTAGGAGGGTGGGATTCGTTAATAATGTGGATAGCAAATTTCTTCTCTTCTAAAAGAAAGAATGGAGTCATTATAGAGTCAACCTGTTATGAATCTTCTACTAAAGGACTTAAATATATAATAAAACAAATATTCCTATCCCATACATCCATTGCTTTTACTTGCGGAAGCCCCCACAGTAGATTGATTAAGAAATTAAAATTTAAAGGCAAGATTATTGAAACAGGTGGAGTTGGACTCATTAACTGTCAAAAAAGGCCACATTATATACATAAAAATACAATTAAAAATTTTCTATATGTAGGTCGACTTGTAGATGTCAAAAATATCGAATTCTTGATTCAAGAATTTAATCAATTTCCTGAATTAAATTTAACTATAGTTGGAGAAGGAAAACTAGAAAGTTATTTAAAATCTATATCCAACAATAATATTACCTTCCTAGGACATATAAACAATGAAGAACTTCCCAATATTTATAAAACCCATGATGTCTTTATTTTGCCTTCTCTATCTGAAACATGGGGGCTGGTCGTCGAAGAAGCATTGAATAACGGTCTACCTGTAATCGTAAGCAATAGAGTTGGATGCCATGAAAATTTGATAAAGGAAAACTACAATGGTTTTGTATATGCAGTCAATGATCATGATATGTTTAAAAAATATATCAAACAAATAACAAAACCAGAAATTTACAATAGATTAGTTTACAATATATCAAACATAGATTTTCAACAACAAGCATATAAACAAATATCCTCCTTCGTCAATCTTTCTTAAATATAGATATGAAACAAAGAATAGAAGAATTAGATATAACAAAAGCTATAGGGATTATAATGGTAGTAGTGGGTCACACTCAACTACCTACATTTATGAGTAACTTCATATGGTCATTTCATATGCCTTTATTCTATATCATATCTGGAATTATCCTATCTCAAAAAAAATACACATCATTTAAGCTTTTCTTGACAAGAAAAATACGGACTCTTATTATCCCATATATCATTTTCTCTATAATAATTTTTGAAGGTTACAAGCTACTTAGCCTTCCTATAAATAACCACCCTATACAAGAAGTTATTTCAGGATGGTACGGAATTGCATTATGGTTTCTTCCAAATTTGTTCCTAACAGAATTAATATTCTTTTATATCATGAAACTAAATAAAAAACTAGTTATTTCCATTCTATGCATTCTTGCTATTTTAGGATATATTATCGGACCAGGAGTCGTACCATACAAATTAACAACTTTATGTCCATCTATATGCTTTTTAGGAATTGGATATATATCTTCAACTTTATATCTTCAAATAATCAAAAATAATTCCTTGATAAAAATATTCATTTTCACTATAATAACATTTTTTATATCTGTAATCAACATACCAAGATTAGACTTAGCTTGGAATCAAATAGGAAATCCAATACTAGGCTATATTGGAGGAATTTGTGGGACCCTTCTCGTTTTAACATTTTCAAAAAACATTATTACTCTCAATAAAACTATAAAAAAAATATTACTCTACATAGGGAGTAATACTCTCATTATCCTAGCGTTCCATCAATTAATACTTGCAAGTTTAAAAGAGTTATCAGTTCATTATATCATATTACAACATAGTCTAGTCAGATTTATCTGTTGCATAATTATTTTATATTTTATTATATACATATGTAATAATTATTTCTATTTTATCTTAGGAAAAAATGAAAGTTCTTCAAATAAATGTAGTTGCTAATTCTGGATCTACAGGGAAGATTTCAGAAAAGATAGGCTCTTTAGCCATTGATAAAGGATGGGTAAGCTATATTGCATACGGCCGTTGGTACAATCCAAGCCGATCGACACTTATTAAAATAGGAAATAAATTCGATATATTATGCCATGGATTTAAATCTATATTATGCGACAAACACGGATATGGCTCGCATAAAGCTACAAAGAAATTGATATCTACAATTATTAAAATACAACCAGACATAATACATTTACATAACATTCATGGTTATTATTTAAACTTTGAATTACTATTTAAATTCTTATCCACATATGGCAAACCTATTATATGGACATTACACGATTGTTGGAGCTACACGGGACATTGTGTACACTATACTGCTATAAACTGTCAAAAATGGAAAGTGCAATGTGATCATTGTCCCCATTTATTAAGCTATCCTATAGCAATAACGGATAATTCTAATAATAATTACCAAAAAAAGAAAACATGTTTTACAAACCTCAAAAACCTATATATAATAACAGTCTCTGAATGGCTAAAAAAAGAGGTTGAACAATCCTTTCTCAAGAATTATCCTATTTTAAAAATCAACAATGGAGTAGATACAAAACTATTTAAACCAACATCTAGTAACATCCGAGAAAAATTAGGCATCACAGATAAATTTATTATTTTAAGCGTAGCAACAAATTGGATAAAAGGAAAAGGGCTAAAAGATTTCATAAATTTAGCTCAACGACTAAATGATACATACCGTATTATTCTTGTTGGAATAAACAAAATACAAAAAGTAAGTTTGCCGCCTAATATTATTGGTATTTCTAAAACCGAAAATGTACATGAATTAATACAATTATATTCTGCTGCAGATTTATATATCAGTTTTTCTATCGAAGAAACATTTGGACTTACGATTATTGAAAGTATGGCATGCGGAACTCCAGCTTTAGTATACGATTCTACTGCATGCAGAGAACTAATCAATGAAAAAGTTGGGAAAGTAATAAAAGTAAAAGATTTAAATAGTGCCATTGATTTCATTAGTAAAGTAAAATCTCTAGGCAAAGATTTTTTTTCTGAAGCATGTAGAAATCATATTTTACAACACTATACCGAGGAAAAGACCATAAGCAATTATATATCATTATACAATCAATTACTTAAATGAAAATATCAATTATAACTGTTTCTTACAATAGCGAGAAGACAATTTCAAAAACAATTGAGTCTGTATATAAGCAAAATTATCAAGATTTTGAATATATCATTATAGACGGTCAATCCAATGACAAAACACTTGATATTATAAAGCAATATAAAACTATATTTAAAGAAAAAATGATTTGGGTCTCAGAAAAAGACAAAGGTATTTATGATGCAATGAATAAAGGTCTAAAAATGGCAAGTGGAGAAGTTGTCGGGCTTCTAAATTCAGATGACTTTTATACATCGCGAGACATATTAAGTACAATCTATGAGAATTTCAGCAAAGAAAAAAATATTGATGCTATATATGGTGATGTACATTATATAGATACAAACAAATCAAAAAGAATCATACGATATTATTCTTCTAAATTCTTTAAAAGAAGCCTTATGCGCCTTGGATTTATGCCTGCCCATCCTTCTTTTTATATCAGAAAGGAATGTCTAAATAAAATAGGATTCTACGATATATCATACAAAATTGCTGCAGATTTTGAATTCCTATTAAGAGCTATCTATATACATAAAATCAAAACAAAATATATCAAAAAAGACTTTGTAACCATGACAATTGGAGGAGTAAGTACCTCCGGTTTAATAAGCCATAAGCAAATTATGCAAGAACATATCAAAGCCTTGAGAAGCAATCATATATACTCCAATTATTTTCTTTTATCTTTAAGATACCTCTATAAGATATATGAAATGATTCTTTTCACTTTAACAAAAATATTAACAAAGAATATTAACGCAAAATAATATGGAAAATTCAAAAGCACATATTCAAGGAGAAATCTCTGAAAATCTAGATTTGCTTCTTCTTTTTAAGAATATCATAAAAAACCGAAAGAAGATTTATAAAGCAATGATTATTGGAGCTATTATTGGTATAATTATTGGGTTTAGCTTACCCAAAGAATATACAGTAAAAGTTAGTTTATCACCGGAGTCCGGTAATTCAAATGGAGGAGGATTAGCAGGAATAGCTTCAATGTTCGGATTAGGGAACGTAACATCAAATTTGAATGAAGATGCACTTACATTTGGAATGTTCCCCGAAATCACTCAAACAAATCCTTTTATGATAGAAATGCTAATGGTAAAAGTTAAAACCCAAGATAACCAAGAAATTCTTTTGTATGATTATCTACACACTCAAAAGAATCCATGGTGGTCTTATGTCATAAATGCACCAATAAAATGTATTTCAGCATTAATTAACCTATTTAAAGAATCTACTAACAAAGAAATAAAAGGACTAAAATTAGATCCCTTTCAACTAACCCAAGAAGAACAACAAAGAATTTCTTCTTTAAAAAAAAGAATAATAGCAGAAACTGACAAAAAAACTACAATGACTCATATAACAGTCTCATTTCAAGACCCCTTAGTTACTGCTATTGTGGCAGATAGCGCTATTAATAAGCTACAAACATATATAATAAACTATAGAACTAAAAAAGCAAAACAAGATTATGAATTCCAAAATCAAATGTGCGAAAAATATAAAAAACTTTACGAGGAGGCTCAAAGAAAATATGATGAATATGCTGATGCAAATAGAAACTTAGTGACACAAACAGCCAAATCGCAGATGAACGAATATCAACAAAATGCAGATTTAGCCTACAAAGTTTATAACCAAGTTCTAACACAACGCCAAATCGCAGAGGCGAAACTACAAGAAGCAAAACCTGTATTTGCTGTGGTAGAACCCTCAACTATTCCCTTAAATGCAAGTTCGCCCAATAAACCATTATTATTGATAGGCTTTACATTTCTAGCTTTTGTGCTTGAGTCTGCATGGATTCTTTTCGGGAAAGATATTTATCATGATTTCAAGAATGAACTGAAAAAGAAAGATTAATTCCACAATTCTCTATGAAACTAAAAGCAATTTTACTCTTTGCTATACTGTCCGGTAGTTTGGCACAAGCACAGACTGAAAACTCTTCCCTCACCTATCACGTAGAATTAGAAGCCACTGCCGGAAACGGTACGTATGCTCCATTGTGGTTTACAGGTAACCGTTACGGATTAGGAAGCACAAATCCGAACTCGGGATATTTGTTAGCAGGAATCTCTTACGAGAAACAATTCAAACGCGGATGGCGTATTGAAGCCGGACTAGACATGGCAGGAGGAATTCATCAGGCACAAGATGTGTTCATTCATCAGATATACAGTGATTTTTCCTGGAAGATGCTGACACTGAGCATCGGAAGTAAGGAACGCCCGGGTTTTCCGCTGACCAAGAACACAGCACTAAGTAGCGGAATGATGGTGGAAGGTCCTAACACGCAACCAATTCCACAAATCAGAGGAGAAATCAAGGAGTTTCTAAACGTGCCGGGCACAAAAGGATGGCTGGCTTTTAAAGGACACATTGCATACGGTTCATTTACAGACAATGGCTGGCAAAAGGATTTTGTACGTCCGGGACAGTATTTCACAAAGGATGTGCTTTACCATAGCAAATCGCTCATGCTGCGGTTAGGGAACAAGGAAAAACTGCCATTGGAGTTTGAATTTGGCCTTCTGATGGCGACACAGTTTGGTGGTGACCGCTATCTGAAACTGGAAGATGGAAGTACAGAGAATGTGCTGGATATGCCGGACAATTTGAAGGCTTACTGGAAAGCTTTTTTCCCTCAAACGGGAGGAAGTGATACTCCCGAAGGAGAACAAGTAAACGTGGAAGGAAACATGTTAGGAAGCTGGAACTTCGCACTGAATTATTATGTGGGACAATGGAAGTTCCGGGCTTATCTGGAGCATTATTTTGAAGATACATCGCAGATGTTTTGGGAATATGGACGCTGGAAAGACGGACAAATCGGACTGGAAATTACTTTCCCGAAAAACCGGTGGATAACGTCGGCCGTATGGGAAGGACTTTGCACAAAAGACCAAACAGGCCCCTTGTTATTTGATAGCTTTTGGGGGCAGTTCCCTGAATACCAAATCAGTGCCAACGATAATTATTACAATCATTATATCTATGGAGGTTGGCAGCACCAAGGTATGGGCATGGGCAACTCATTGCTTCCAGGACCAGCCTATAATGCAGACCATAGTATTTCATTCCGGAGTAACCGCGTAAGAGCACATCACCTGGGCATCAGCGGACAACTTTCTTCAGAGTGGGGATACCGCATGCTGATTTCATTTGCCCGGCACTGGGGTACATACGGAAACCCTCTTGACCAACAGCGGAAACAATTCAATTCGCTCTATGAAGCAACTTATACACCTAAATGGGCAAAGGGATGGAGTGCTTCGGCTGCACTAGGACTTGACCGAGGCAATTACTTGGGTAATTCTACAGGAGGCATGCTGACCATCAGAAAAACTGGAGTGATTTTTTAATTAAAGAAAAGAAGTATGAAACGAATTTTCTATATAGGGCTTTGCATGATGGTACTGGCCATGATATGCAACGACTGCAAGAAGGAACCGATAAACACTGAGATTGAAGGACACTGGCAATTATTGGAATTTACTACAAAAGCGGACAATAAGGTGCATTCGTGCGAACGTATTTACTACAGCATCCAACTTTGGGTAGTGGAAGTAGTAGAAAAGCAAGGACCACAGGGATTAACTCCTTTCCGTGGAAGATACCAGTATGATGAAGCAAGTAATAGCATCACCATGAACGACATGAGCACGTATGACCTTCCAGAAAACTCCCGCCCGGCTGAGGTATGGGAACTGGAACCTTATGGACTAAACAATGTGAATACAACGTTCAAGGTAGTGGAAACAAACGGGAAATACATGACCTTAGAGTCTGATTATGCCATATTAAAGTTTAAGAAATTCTAAAGCAAAAGGCATATAATCAGAAGAAAAGCCCCGGCTGTCATTGGCAGTACGGGGCTTTTTCTATATCTTTGCGAGGTAAAATTTGATTATTTATGGAAAGAAAAGTAGCACTAATCACAGGTATTACAGGACAGGACGGATCGTTCCTGGCTGAATTTTTATTGGAAAAAGGTTATGACGTACACGGTACTATTCGCCGCTCGTCAGTGGACTTCCGCGAACGTATCGCACATCTGGAAGGACAACCGAACTTTCACTTGCACTATGCGGATTTGAGTGACTCGATGAGTATTCTGCAAGTGGTAAGCAAGGTACGCCCCACGGAAATTTACAACCTGGCTGCACAAAGCCACGTACAGGTAAGTTTTGATTCTCCGGAATTTACAGCCAACGTGGATGCAACAGGTGTACTCCGCGTGTTAGAGGCTGTCCGTCTGTGCGGACTGAAAGATACTTGCCGCATCTATCAGGCATCTACTTCGGAACTTTACGGAAAGGTGGAAGAAGTGCCGCAGAATGAAAACACGCCGTTCCATCCTTACAGCCCGTATGCAGTGGCTAAGCTGTATGGCTTCTGGATTGTGAAGGAATACCGCGAGGCTTACAATATGTATTGCTGCTCAGGTATCTTGTTCAACCATGAATCGGAACGTCGTGGAGAAACCTTCGTAACACGTAAGATTACATTGGCTGCAGCCCGCATTGCACAGGGAAAACAGGAGAAGCTGTATCTGGGTAACTTAGACTCACTGCGCGACTGGGGTTATGCCAAGGATTACGTGGAATGTATGTGGCTGATTCTGCAGCATGAAACTCCGGAAGATTTCGTCATCGCTACGGGTGTGCAGCACAGTGTACGTGAATTCTGCTACCTGGCATTCAAGTATGCGGGCATCGAACTGGAATTCAAGGGTGAAGGTATCAACGAAAAGGGTTATGACAAGGCTACCGGCAAGTGCCTGGTAGAGGTAAGCGAGGATTTCTACCGCCCGACAGACGTAGTGAATCTCTGGGGTGACCCGACAAAGGCAAAGGCTAAGTTAGGCTGGAATCCGTCGAAGACAACCTTTGAGGAACTGGTAAAAATCATGGTGGATGCGGATATGGCAAAAGTGGCCGTAGAAAAGGCGGGAGAACAGATTCGCACGAACCTGGCAGAGTACCTGGAGAAGGGAATCGTGAAATAATGAAGAATGAGGAATGAAGAACGAAGAATTAATAATGAAGATTATATGTTCTTTTGTTCTTCTGTCTCTGAAACAATAAACAATTAATTTGTCGAATATGGACAAATCAGCGAAGATATATGTAGCGGGACACCACGGACTGGTGGGTTCCGCTATCTGGAATAACCTGAAGGAAAGAGGTTATAATAACCTGGTAGGACGTTCGCACAAGGAACTGGATTTGCTGGACCCGATAGCGGTAAAGAAGTTCTTTGACGAGGAACAGCTGGATGCGGTGATTCTGGCTGCGGCACATGTGGGAGGCATCATGGCCAACCTGCAATATCGTGCGGACTTTATCTACCAGAACTTACAGATTCAGCAGAACGTGATTGGCGAGAGTTTCCGTCACGGGGTGAAGAAGTTGCTGTTCCTGGGCAGTACCTGCATTTATCCGCGTGAGGCTCCGCAACCGATGAAGGAAGAGGTGCTTCTCACCTCCCCGCTGGAATATACGAACGAACCGTATGCCATCGCAAAGATTGCGGGACTGAAGATGTGTGAAAGCTTCAACCTGCAGTATGGCACGAATTACATCGCCGTAATGCCAACCAACCTGTACGGTCCGAATGATAACTTCCACTTGGAAAACAGTCACGTACTGCCGGCCATGATCCGCAAGATTCACCTGGCGAAATGCCTGAACGAGGGCGACTGGGATGCGGTACGCAAGGACATCAACCTGCGCCCGGTGGAAGGTGTAAACGGAAGTAATACGGACGAGGAGATTCTGGAAAAGCTGGCGAAGTTCGGCATCACACCGGAAGCGGTTACGCTTTGGGGTACGGGAAAGCCGATGCGTGAGTTCCTGTGGAGCGAGGAAATGGCGGATGCCAGCGTACATGTGTTGCTGAATGTGGACTTCAAACAGACGTATGATGCGTCAAAAAAGAATGCAGACGGTATTACTGAAATCCGTAACTGCCACATCAACGTGGGTACGGGCAAGGAAGTGTCTATCCGCGAAGTGGCAGAGAAAATCATGAAGGAAATCGGCTTCAAGGGTGAACTGCGCTGGGATGCATCGAAACCGGACGGCACACTGCGCAAACTGACGGACGTAAGCAAGCTGCACAGCCTGGGATGGCACCATAAAGTAGAAATAGACGAAGGTATTCACCGCTTGTATGAATGGTACCTGAAGGGTATCTGCATCAATCATCAGACAGTATAATCCGAATGGAAGAAAAAATAGAGAGACACTGGTATGCTTTCTACGTAAGAATGCATCACGAGAAAAAAACGGCAGAAAAATTAGAAATGCTTCACGTGGAGCATTTCTTACCCATACAAGAAGTGGTGCGTCAATGGAGTGACCGGAAAAAGAAAATCAAGCAGGTCGTAATCCCGATGTTGATTTTTATCTGCACGGATGAAAAAGGACGAATTGAGCTGCTTCAGAATTTTCCGTCGCTAACGGGCTGCTTGATAGACCCGGCAACCCGACGACCGGCCATTATCCGGGACAAAGAGATGGAGCAGTTTAAGTTCATGCTGGATTACTCCGAGGAGACTGTACGGTTCCAGAATGAGCCGCTGGCCCCAGGGGAACAGGTAGAAGTAATCAAAGGCTCTCTGAAAGGTCTTCAAGGTGAGCTGGTAGAAATAGGAGGACACTCGCAGGTAATGATACGCATTGACCATCTGGGCTATGCCATCGTGGAAATGCCAGTAGGATACGTAAAGAAAGTATAAGACTGATTTCTCAAAAGAGAAAGCGGGAATATAAAGAAAACGGCGGGAAGTTGCATGTTGGAAAAGCAACTTCCCGCCGTTCTTTGTTATTGGAAGAATACGTCATCAAGACGTGTAGTATTTTCTTCTTCTATCTCTGTCAGACGGTCTTTACAAGGATCGAAATCACCTGGAATATCGAAAGTCTCGTCTTGAGAGTAGCCTAATGTCTTGTCGGCATAGACTTTCTGCATATAGATGCCCCAGATAGGCAATGCCATAGAAGCCCCCTGGCCGTCGCGCATCGTATCGAAATGGATGTCGCGTTCTTCACCACCTACCCAGCAACCGGATACCAACGAAGGAGTGAAGCCCATAAACCATCCGTCGGAGTTACGGTTGGTAGTTCCTGTCTTACCTCCCATATCAGCCTTGATGCCATACAAGCGACGAACACGTCCACCCGTACCTTCATTAATTACGGCACGCAGCATAACGAGCATCTTATAAGAAGTAGATTCACTAATGACTTCATTCACTTGCGGCGTGAAGTTGGCTATGACGTTGCCATCATTATCTTCAATACGGGTAACAAATAGCGGAGCGGTGCGGATACCTTTATTGACAAAAGCAGTATAAGCACTAACCATCTCTCCTACCGAAATTTCACATGGTCCAAGACAGAGGGAAACGGTAGGCTGTACATCCTTATTTAATACACCGAATGAGTGTATCAGGCGAACCAGGTCGTACGGGCTGAGTTTGCTCATCAGGTAGGCTGAAATCCAGTTATTGGAGTTAGCCAATCCCCATTTCAAGGTCACAATTTCTCCATAATGTGACTTGGAGCTGTTACGGGGTGACCAGGCTTTTCCGTTCTCATCGAAGAGGGTCTGCTCTACATTACGGACTTCATCACATGGCGAGAAGCCGTTCTCCATGGCAAGCGCATACAAATAAGGTTTGATGGTTGAACCTACCTGACGACGACCCACCATAGCCATATCATACTGGAAGTAGTTGTAATTAGGTCCTCCCACGTATGCTTTCACATGGCCCGTAATCGGGTCCATGGACATGAAACCTGCACGCAAGAAATGTTTGTAATACTTGATGGAGTCAAGCGGAGTCATGATTGTATCTTTTTCTCCATCCCATGAGAATACGGACATTTCATATTTAGTGTTGAATGCTTTCATGATTTCAGCTTCCGAACATCCGTCAGCCTTCATGGTACGGTAACGGTCGCTCTGACGAATGGAGCGGTTCAGAATCTGTTCCACTTCCTCCGGTGTCAGCTGATTGGTATAAGGAGCTGTCTTACGCCCTCTCTTTTCCTTGAAGAAGCGAGGCTGCAGGTATTTGGCTACATGTTCATAGACAGCTTCTTCGGCATACTGCTGCATACGGGAATTGATAGTGGTATAAATCTTCAATCCATCTACATACAGATTGTAGTTGGTACCGTCTTTCTTTTTATTCTTCGCACACCAGCCATACAACGGGTTCGTTTCCCAAGCCAAAGAATCTTCATAATATTTCTGCATCTGCCAGCCACGGTAATCGCTCCGGTCCGGTTTACGGGCGGTCATTACGCCACGCAGGTATTCACGGAAATAGGTAGCCAATCCGTCTTTATGGTCGACAGGCTGGAATTTCAGCACCAAAGGAAGTGCCTGCAAAGAATCACATTCTTCCTGAGTAAGGAAGCCTGCCTTACGCATCTGGTCGAGCACGGTGTTACGACGTCCGCGGGAACGTTCGTTAAAACGACGGGGGTTATAGAGAGAAGGGTTCTTACACATACCTATCAAGGTAGCGGCTTCTTCTATTTTCAAATTCTTCGGGTCTTTGGCAAAATACGTCTTAGCCGCTGTCTTGATACCTACGGCATTGTTCAGGAAGTCGAACTTATTAAGATACATGGTAAGAATTTCTTCCTTTGTATAATAGCGTTCCAGTTTTACCGCAATCACCCACTCGATAGGTTTCTGCAACAGACGCTCCATTACATTGTCGGCTGTCGGTGAATAGAACTGCTTGGCCAACTGCTGGGTAATGGTACTACCTCCACCGGCATGTTTCTGCATGAAGATTCCACGCTTGATAACCGCACGCATGAAAGCACGGGCGTCGATACCGGAATGGTCTTCAAAACGCACATCTTCAGTGGCCACCAAGGCATGTACCAGATGGGGAGAAAGGTCTTCATAGCCCACATACACGCGGTTTTCCTTACTAAGCGACCAGGTTCCCAACAGTTTGCCGTCTTCAGAAATGACCTGAGTGGCAAACTTCAGATTCGGGTTTTCCAGTTCTTCTACCGGGGGAACATACCCTATTTTACCTTTTGCAATGGCCGTAAAAACGATGGCTACTGCGGCAATGCAGAGAAATACAAAACCCCACATTGCATATATAAATATCTTTCTCATACTTTTATTATATTCACTAATTAGACTTTTAAGCCGCAAATTTACGGAAAATCTTTGTAACAAAGACTTATTTTCCGTAATATCCTCTTAAATGCGAAAACGTAGTCCGAAATATCCTAAAAACGGTGGAATTTCTATTTTTTTTACCTACCTTTGAACTCCGGTATTATAAAAGTAATCAAAAACAGCTAACATGGAAAATAGAAGTTTAGTTACTATCGCCGAACATTCCAAAGAGAAAATCATGTATCTTCTGGAAATGGCAAGAGAGTTCGAAAAGAAACCTAACCGCCGCCTGCTGGCAGAAAAGGTAGTTGCCACTTTGTTCTTTGAACCATCTACCCGTACCCGTCTGAGCTTTGAAACGGCTGCCAACCGTTTGGGAGCAAGAGTCATCGGATTTACCGACCCGAAGGTGACCAGTTCCTCTAAAGGGGAAACGCTGAAGGATACCATTATGATGGTGAGCAACTATGCAGACATCATCGTGATGAGACATTATCTGGAAGGTGCTGCACGTTACGCCAGTGAAGTGGCTCCGGTGCCCATCGTAAATGCCGGAGACGGTGCAAACCAACATCCGTCACAAACAATGCTGGATTTATACTCCATCTATAAGACTCAAGGCACGCTGGAAAACCTGAACATTTATCTGGTAGGTGACTTGAAATACGGAAGAACGGTTCACTCGCTGCTGATGGCTATGCGACACTTCAATCCTACTTTCCATTTCATTGCTCCGGACGAACTGAAAATGCCGGACGAATATAAGCTGTATTGCCAGAAACATCACATCAAATACGTGGAACACACTGATTTCACCGAAGAAACCATTGCAGATGCGGATATTCTGTATATGACTCGTGTACAGCGGGAACGTTTCACTGACCTGATGGAATATGAAAGAGTGAAAGATGTGTATATCCTGAATAACAAGATGCTGGAACATACACGTCCGAATCTGAAAATCCTCCACCCGCTGCCTCGTGTGAACGAGATTACTTATGACGTGGACGACAATCCGAAAGCTTACTATTTCCAACAGGCCAAGAACGGTCTTTATGCCCGCCAGGCCATCCTTTGCGACGTGTTAGGAATTACACTCGACGAGGTAAAAGCTGATACTGAAAAATAATCCGGAAAACTATTCAATTCAAGCAACTATGAGTGAAAAGAAAGAATTACAGGTGGCTGCACTGAAAAACGGTACAGTTATTGACCATATACCTTCCAATAAGTTATTTACAGTCGTATCCTTGCTGGGACTGCAGGATGAAGATGCCAATATCACGATAGGCAACAACTTTGAAAGCAAGAAATTAGGCAAGAAGGGAATCATCAAGATTGCCGACCGCTTCTTTACGGAAGAAGAAATCAGCCGCTTGTCGGTGGTTGCTTCCAAAATCAAGCTGAACATCATCCGCGACTATGAGGTAGTGGAAAAGAAAGAGGTGGAAATGCCCGACGAGCTGAAAGGTATCGTGAAATGCAACAACCCGAAATGTATCAGCAACAACGAGCCGATGCAGACTTGGTTCCACGTCATCGACAAGGAAAAAGGTCTCCTGAAATGCCATTACTGCGAGAAAGAGCAGCAGAAGGATAACATCAAACTTCTGTAAACCATGAAGCAGGACTGGAAATCAGGTACAATGATTTATCCTCTTCCGGCTGCCCTGGTTACATGCGGCAGCTGCGAAGAAGAATATAATATTATCACCGTAGCGTGGGTAGGTACAATCTGTACCAACCCACCTATGTGTTACATTTCTGTCAGACCAGAACGGCACTCCTATCCTATTCTGAAAAAGAATATGGAGTTTGTCATTAATCTGACCACCAAAGATATGGCTTTTGCCACAGACTGGTGCGGAGTTCGTTCAGGCAAAGACTACAACAAGTTCCAGGAGATGAAATTAACTCCGGGAAAGGCGTCCATGGTGCAGGCTCCTCTCATTGAAGAGTCTCCCCTCTGCATTGAATGCCGGGTAAAAGAAATCGTCGCTTTAGGTTCACACCACATGTTTATTGCTGACGTAGTCAACGTGAAAGCAGACGACAAATACCTGAACTCGGAAACCGGCAAATTTGAACTGGCTCAATCTAACCTACTGGTTTATGCCCACGGGGGATATTACGAATTAGGAGAGAAAATCGGCAAGTTCGGATGGTCGGTAGAGAAAAAGAAATAACTGATTTATGATAAAAGAAGCCCTATTCACCCTCATTGGAAGCGGTGTGCTGGCAGTATGTGAGCTGCAAGCACAGGCCGTAACTACGCCCATGGTTACGCTGAAACAGCCGCGCTTCAACCTGGGAGTGAAAGCCGGCTTCAACTCTTCCATGTTCTTTACGGATGAGATTTCTATCAACGGAAAGGAACTGGAACTCGCACAGAACAACTACAAGGTGGGATATTTCGCAGCGGTGTTCTGCCGCTTCAACATGAAGAAACACCACTTCATACAACCGGAATTTTCCTGCAATATCACTCAAGGAAGTGTTTCTATTCCCAGCACATTAGCCAACTCGGAAATTCTGAAGGAGAATGCCCTTATCAAGAAAAAAATGACGACACTTGACCTGCCCATTCTTTACGGCTATAAGTTCATTGACGTACATCCGTATGGAATGGCATTTTTCGTAGGTCCCAAGGTGACATGGGTATGGGAGAAACATTGTTCAACCGAATTTACAGGCTTCCACCAACAGGAAATAAAGGAAGAGCAATATCCGTTCCAGTACAGCGGAGTCGTGGGACTGGCCGTCAACGTATCCAACATCTTCTTTGATTTCCGTTACGAGGTGGGACTTCATAACACCATCCGTTCTATCACTTATAACACCGACCTGACCGAGGCTCCGCATAATGAAGGAAAAATTAAGCTGGAACAACGGAAAAACATTCTGAGTTTTTCGGTCGGAGTTATCTTCTAACAGGATTTTTCACTTTAAAACAACTATATCATGAAACGAGACGATTCTATTTTTAGCATCATTGAGAAAGAACATCAGAGACAACTAAAAGGTATTGAACTGATTGCCTCAGAAAACTTTGTAAGTGAACAAGTCATGCAGGCTATGGGTTCTTGCCTGACCAACAAATATGCAGAAGGGTATCCTGGAAAAAGATATTACGGAGGATGCGAAGTGGTAGACCAGAGCGAACAGCTGGCCATCGACCGTATCAAGCAGATTTTCGGAGCTGAATGGGCAAACGTACAGCCTCACTCAGGTGCACAGGCCAATGCTGCCGTATTCCTGGCAGTATTGAATCCGGGCGACAAGTTCATGGGTTTGAACCTGGCACACGGCGGACATCTGTCTCATGGCTCTGCAGTAAATACTTCAGGTATTCTGTACACTCCATGCGAATATAACCTGAACAAAGAGACGGGTCGCGTAGATTATGACCAGATGGAAGAAATCGCCTTGAGAGAGCATCCGAAGTTAATTGTAGGCGGAGGTTCTGCTTATTCACGTGAATGGGACTACAAACGTATGCGTGAGATTGCTGACAAGGTTGGTGCTATCCTGATGATTGATATGGCACATCCGGCCGGACTGATTGCTGCCGGTTTGCTTGACAATCCGGTGAAATACGCACATATCGTAACTTCAACTACCCACAAAACGCTTCGTGGTCCGCGTGGTGGTATCATCCTGATGGGTAAAGACTTCCCTAATCCATGGGGAAAGAAAACTCCGAAAGGCGAAATCAAGATGATGTCACAGTTACTGGATTCAGCTGTATTCCCCGGCATTCAGGGTGGCCCGCTGGAACACGTCATTGCAGCTAAAGCCGTAGCATTCTACGAATGTATGCAACCGGAATACAAAGAATACCAAATTCAGGTACAGAAGAACGCCCGTGTATTGGCTCAGGCTTTGATGGATCGTGGTTTCACCATCGTATCGGGAGGAACAGATAATCACTCTATGCTGGTAGACCTGCGCAGCAAATATCCAGATTTGACAGGAAAGGTAGCTGAAAAAGCGTTGGTAGCAGCCGACATCACTGTCAACAAGAATATGGTACCGTTTGACACTCGCTCTGCATTCCAGACATCAGGTATCCGTCTGGGAACTCCGGCCATTACGACCCGTGGCGCCAAAGAAGACTTGATGTACGAAATTGCAGAAATGATTGAAACCGTACTGTCAAATGTAGACAACGAAGAGGTTATCGCTTCCGTACGTCACCGCGTAAATGAAACGATGAAAAACTATCCTATATTTGCATATTAACTAAACGACTAAAAACGAAACAAAATGAAGAAAATGAATTCTATGGCTATCTTACTGAGTGCATGCTTGGTATTTAGCGGGTGTGGTATGACAAATACAGCCAAAGGTGGAATGATTGGTGCAGGAAGTGGAGCTGCCCTGGGAGCATTGATCGGAGGTATCGCCGGTCACGGAAAAGGAGCTGCCATTGGAGCGGCTGTAGGTGCTGCCGTAGGTACAGGTGCCGGTGTACTGATTGGTAAGAAGATGGACAAGGCTGCCGCACAGGCAGAACAGATTGAAGGTGCACAGGTAGAGCAGGTAACTGACAACAACGGATTACAAGCCGTAAAAGTGACTTTCGACTCCGGTATCTTGTTTAATACCAGCAGTGCTACATTAAGTACTTCTGCCAAATCTGCATTGAGCAAATTTGCCAACAACGTGCTTAACCAAAACAAGGACATGGACGTTGCCATCTACGGATATACTGATAATACCGGTTGGAAAAACAGTACCGCAGAGCAGAGCCGCCAGAAGAATCTGGACCTTTCACAAGAACGTGCCCAGAGTGTATCAAGCTATCTGTTAGCCTGTGGCGCTTCTTCCAGCCAGATTAAGTCTGTTACAGGTATGGGTGAAGAAAATCCCGTAGCCGACAACTCAACTGCTGCAGGCCGTCAGGAAAACCGCCGTGTAGAAGTGTATATGTATGCCAGCCAGCAGATGATTCAACAGGCTGAAGCTGGAACTTTGCAATAAATCGAATTTTCATAGTAACAAACATCCTTATGCCGGGTCTTTCAGACTCGGCATAATTTTCATCCCCACATCAAACACTAATGAACAGAAAACGAATTCTAAGATACATACGTAATCTGATTATCTTTTTCTTTGCATCTACCATTCTTTCCGTCGTTGCCTTAAGATTTATTCCGGTCTACATCACTCCCCTGATGGTGATACGAAGTGTAGAACAACTGGTAAAAGGTGAGAAAGTGGCCATGAAGCACAAATGGGTACCTAAAGAAAAAATATCACGTCACCTTCCGATGGCGGTCATTGCCTCTGAAGACAACCGTTTTGCCAGCCACAACGGGTTCGACTTCAAGGAAATCAGCAAGGCTATTGAAGAAAACAAAAAGCGTAAGAAAGCCAGAGGAGCAAGTACCATCAGCCAGCAGACAGCTAAGAATGTATTCCTATGGCCCTCCTCTTCCTGGGTAAGAAAAGGATTCGAAGTCTATTTCACGGTACTGATTGAACTGATATGGGATAAAGAAAGAATCATGGAAGTTTACCTGAACTCCATCGAAATGGGAGATGGTATATATGGAGCAGAAGCCGTGGCGAAAGCTCACTTTCACACCACGGCCTCTCAACTCACTCGCAAACAATGTGCACTTATTGCAGCCAGTCTGCCGAATCCAAGAAAATACAATTCCGGAAAACCCAGCCCTTACATGTACAAGCGTCAGCGGAAAATCATGTATCTAATGAAATGTGTTCCTACATTCCCGGAAAAAGCCGAAAAGTAAGGAGACTTCTCGGGGCTAAGGCTCCGGATATCCTTTCAAAATCGGAAGTGTAATCTTATATTTCACTGCTAAAATACGGGCTACAAACACGGTTACTCCACCAATAATCTGTGCAAGTACGGATTCCATGTCCAGCATTAGACAAATCCAGTAAACCAGTCCGCCAATCACACAAGCCATGGCGTAAATCTCTTTACGGAATATCAGCGGAATCTCGTTGATAAATATATCACGCAGCACTCCTCCAGCCGCACCGGTAATACTACCCATAATAATGGCAATCCAGAACGGATAACCCAGCGCATACGCCTTACTGAATCCTACAACCGTAAACAAGGCCAGACCAATGGTATCAAAAATAAAGAAAGTATTATTCAGGCGAATGACATACTTTCCGAACAAGATGACAAAGAACATAGCGAAAGCCGTACAAATGAGATACATCGGGTCGGTCATCCAGGCTGGAGTCACATCCAGCAAAACATCACGAATGGTTCCACCACCAATAGCCGTAGCCAGTCCCACCACATAAGCGCCAAACCAGTCAAACCGCTTTGCCGAAGCAAGGCGTATACCACTTATGGCAAATGCAAAAGTCCCCACAAAATCCAGTATCGTTACAAACGAAGGCATCTGAAAAAAAACATCCATAGCAAATATTTTACCAAGTATAACTCAAACCAAAACTAAGCAATTCCTGCAACTGAAAATAACTTCTACCTTCTTCACGAGTCACCCCGTCGTCAAATCGGCCGTGAACGAACAGCTTCGTAGAAAGATACTGATTAATGGTAAAGGTAAAGGTATTTTCCCATTCACCCAGCACTTTCTCATAATTGGTCGTATAAGACAAGCGGGACTCCCACATCAGGATGGAGAACATTTTCCATTTCAATGTAGATTCCAGACGAGAACCCCATACACTTTCCCGTTTATGACCGGCTTCGATGTTAAACTTTGTAGGGTCTACCCTGTCGCTGGCTACGCTGTACAAAGTGTAGTTTATCGGATTTACCAGCACAGACAAATTGCACACGCCATCCTTGATAAACTTGTAGTCCATACCGAGACCGACGTTCAATTCGGCCGGTGAGAAGAAAGCAGAAACCAGGTTATCAGAGTTGGTCTCATAGTTTGAGAAGAACTGCGTCTTGAACTCAGCCGACAAAGTATAGTACCATGTACTGAAGGCCTTGTAACCCAATTTAGAACTCAAGCGAAGCAGGTCATTGTTAGCCTTATAGCTGTGTACGGTATCCGAAGGTGCCGTGATAAAGCCCAATTTCCACTCAATCTTGTTTTCAAACTGGATACGCTGTCTGTCATCATAATTCGCCTGCCAGGTGAAGCCGGAAAGCAATGATTTGGTACTTTCACCACCCTTATACCAGTTCTTCGAAATGTAGTTCTGTGAGAATTGCAAATAACCATTTCCACCAAAGGTCCAGAAATTCGGCTTGATAACCAGCAGGTCTTTTTCTGTCACCCGGTTCGGAAGCTCATCATTCTGCATCATGTCCAGCAGATTCTCTTTCCGCGGCTGGTTTACAAGCACCTCACCGTATATCGGTTTCAAGCCTTTCAAATTCTCCTCATTTTGCTTCACCAAACTGGGGTAAGACAGATAAAAAGAAAGCAACTGCCGATTTACCGCCTTATCCACCTGCACAGAATGACGCAAATCGGCCACCTGAGGCAATTGCGCATCCAGCACATTTTCTTTTATAAAAGGTATCTGCGGTTTCCAGTCAGAGATACTGAAGGCCTGCTCTATCGGTGCCTCATAATAAGTAGCCGGCATCGACAATTTATAGTAATCCGGATTCGGACGGATACCCGTTATCAGCAGATAAATATCATCCCAACGCTCCAGCTGCGCGTTGTATTCCCGACGGAAATTCTGCATCAACCGCCAGAAATTCCGCACCTCCAGTGGGGGAAGTTCCACCTTTTTCTTTACAGCCGGAACTACTTTCTTCTGTGCTGCATTCTGCAAGCTGTCTACAGGAGCTGTTACATTCAAAGAATCTACCGCATTTTTTAGTGTATCCGATTTTATCGCATCCGAAGACACTTCCATTTCCTGTGCGGCCAACCCACCGCACACCATAAGCAATACCAAGAAAAGACTCGTCTTTTTCATTTTTGTCATTCTTAAAATCTTGTGCAAAAGTACGATTTATTTCTAAAAGAAGTTAGCTTTCACACCTACTAATTGTACTTAAAAACAATTTTCTACCCACCTTTGTTTAAAATTTCATTTGTACATCCATCGGAAAACGTAAGGATATTTAAAGTTAAACGTGGTTTTGCTCTACTTACTTTTGCGGGTTCAGCTTTTTTTTATAATTTTGCAAACTTGAAGAAGTAGTTCTTCCATGTCGGTAGAAATATTGCTCACCGGCATTTTGACTGTCACTTTCTTAAGAGAAAAGAAAGCAGGCAGCATTAAACTGTTGAATTTAATTTTTAAATATTCATATTGTGGCAGAAACAAAGTATATTTTCGTAACAGGTGGTGTAGCCTCTTCATTAGGAAAAGGTATCATCTCATCATCTATCGGTAAGTTGCTGCAGGCCAGAGGCTACAGCGTAACCATCCAGAAGTTCGACCCGTATATCAACATCGACCCGGGAACTCTGAATCCCTATGAACACGGAGAGTGCTACGTAACCGTAGACGGACATGAAGCCGACCTCGACTTGGGACACTACGAACGCTTCTTAGGCATCCAAACTACCAAAGCCAACAACATCACTACCGGACGCATCTACAAGAGTGTAATCGACAAGGAACGCCGTGGCGACTATCTTGGCAAGACCATCCAAATTATCCCTCACATCACTGACGAAATTAAACGCAATGTCAAATTGCTGGGCAACAAATATAAATTCGATTTCGTCATTACAGAAATCGGAGGAACTGTGGGCGACATCGAATCACTTCCTTACCTGGAAAGTATCCGCCAGCTGAAATGGGAATTAGGAAAGAACGCTTTGTGCGTACACTTGACTTATGTACCTTATCTGGCTGCCGCCGGTGAATTGAAGACCAAACCGACCCAGCACTCTGTAAAAGAACTGCAGTCTGTAGGTATCCAGCCAGATATCTTGGTACTTCGTACAGAACACGAACTCAGCATGGGACTGAGAAAGAAAGTTGCCTTGTTCTGTAACGTAGACGACAACGCCGTTATCCAGTCAATGGACATGCCGACCATCTACGAAGTACCTTTGCGTATGCAGGAACAGAAACTGGATGTAACTATCCTTGAAAAGATGGGACTTCCGGTAGGCGAAACTCCTACCCTCGGCCCGTGGAGAGACTTCCTGAACCGTCGTCACAATGCCACTGAAAAGGTAAGAATCGGTCTGGTAGGAAAATACGATTTGCAGGATGCATACAAATCTATCTTGGAAGCGCTTTCACAAGCTGCGACTTACAATGACCGCAAGGCCGACATTCACTTTATCAATAGTGAGAACCTGACCGACGACAACATTGAAGAGCACCTGAAAGACATGGACGGTGTCATCATCTGCCCGGGATTCGGACAGCGTGGTATCGAAGGTAAGTTCGTAGCTATCAAGTACTGCCGTACACACAACGTACCGACATTCGGTATCTGTCTGGGTATGCAGTGCATTGCCATCGAATTCGCACGAAACGTACTGGGATATGCCGATGCTAACAGCCGTGAAATGGACGAAAAGACTCCGCACAATGTAATCGACATCATGGAGGAACAGAAATCCATCACGAACATGGGTGGTACCATGCGTCTGGGAGCTTACGAATGCGTTATTGACCCGAACTCCAAGACTTATGAAGCTTACCAGAGTGAACACATCCAGGAACGTCACCGTCACCGTTACGAATTCAACAACAGCTACAAGGAAGAATTCGAAAAGGCGGGTATGAAGTGCGTAGGTATCAATCCGGAATCCGACCTGGTGGAAATCGTGGAAATCCCGACCTTGAAATGGTTTATCGGTACACAGTTCCATCCGGAATACAGCAGTACGGTATTGAAACCACATCCGTTGTTCCTGTCCTTCATCAAGGCAGCTATCAGCAAATAAACCAAACATAACATTGTAAAGAAATAGAAATGGACAAAAACACGTTAGTGGGCTTTATCCTGATTGGAGCGGTTATCGTGGGATTCGGTATCTACAACCGCCCCAGCCAGGAAGAAAGAGCACGCGCACAGCACTATCAGGACTCTATCCAACAGGTTATCAAGCAACAACAGGAAGCCCAGGAAAAGCAGGCTGCTGCAGCCATTGAAGCTGCACGCCCTGACAGTACTTCCCTCTTCTTCCAGGCCGCACAGGGTACGGAACAATTTACCGTACTGGAGAACGAGCTGGTTCAGCTGACTTTCTCCAACAAAGGCGGACGAGTGAGCAAGGCCCTGCTGAAAGAGTATAAAGACCAGAAGAAGCAGCCTCTCGTTCTGTTCGACGGCGAAGATGCTTCCATGAATTTCGGTTTTGAAGGAAAGAACGAGAACATTCTCAGCCAGCAGATGTATTTCGAGGCGACTAATGTGACCGATTCTACCGTGACCATGCGACTGAACGCAGCCAACGGCGGACACCTGGACTTCAACTACCGACTGCTGCCCAACTCGTATATGGTAGACCTTACCGTTCAAGCCAGCGGCATGCAGAATTTCTTCTCTCCTTCTACCAAGAGCATGAACATCGAATGGAAACAGCGTGCCCGCCAGATGGAGAAAGGTTACAACTTCGAACAGCGTTACACTTCATTGACCTACAAGCCGGTGGACGACAGTTTCGATTACTTGAGCGAAACAAAGGATGAAAAAGAAACCATTCCTGAATCACTCGACTGGGTAGCTTTCAAGAATCAGTATTTCTCCTGCGTGTTCATGGCAGAGCAGAACTTTGACAACGCCACACTCGAATCGAAAATGGAACAGCAAGGAAGCGGTTACATGAAGAACTATGCAGCCGACATGAAGACAGCTTTCGACCCGACAGGTGCCAAAGCTTCACACATGCAGTTCTACTTTGGTCCGAACCACTTCAAGACACTGCTGGCCAGCAACGACTTGAGCTTTAAAGATAAAGATCAGGAACTGGAAGACCTGGTTTATCTGGGATGGCCGATTATCCGCCTGATTAACCGCTGGTTTACCATCAACTTGTTCGACTGGCTGTCAGGCTGGGGACTGAGCATGGGTATGGTTATCCTGCTTATGACCATCATCGTCAAGGTACTGGTACTTCCTACCACCTGGAAGTCTTTCATCTCATCTGCCAAAATGCGTGCCCTGAAGCCGTATGTAGATAAGATTAACGCCAAATATCCGAAGCAGGAAGATGCCCTGAAGAAACAGCAGGAAACCATGGCCCTCTATCGCCAGTACAATGTCAGTCCGATGGGCGGCTGTCTGCCGATGTTGTTGCAAACTCCGGTGTTCATGGCCCTCTTCTTCTTCGTGCCGAACGCTATCGAGTTGCGCCAGCAGGGATTCTTATGGGCTGATGACCTTTCAGCTTACGACGACCTGATCAGCTGGAGCTACCACATTCCGTTATTAGGCAACCACCTGAGCTTGTTCTGTCTGCTGTTCAGCATCACTACGGTGCTCAACCAGATTATCATGATGAAACAGCAGGATATGGGCAACAATCCGCAGTTGGCTGCCATGAAATGGATGATGTACATCATGCCTGTGATGTTCTTCTTCATCTTCAACGACTATGCATCCGGATTGAGCTACTACTATTTCATCTCCGGTTTGATTGGTATCATTACCATGTGGATTATGCGCCGCATGACCGATGAAAAGAAACTGCTCGCCCAGCTGGAAGCCAACAAGAAAGAACCTTCACAGCAAAAGGCAAGCGGACTGATGGCTAAACTGGAAGCCCTGCAGAAAGAGCAGGAACGTCTACAGAAAGAGCGTCAGGAACGCATGGGAGGTAAGAAAAAATAAAAAGATTATCTTCATACCGCAGAGCGCCCCTCAATGGCATACAGACAAGCCATCGAGGGGCGCTCTTTTTTCTGCTACATTCCTCTTTTTCCATTTATTGTCTTACCTTTGCAGAAACAAAGGTAAAACCATGAACTACTTTTCAAAACTCTATACCCGATGGCAGCATTTCCTGCACAATGAAACATTAAAGCAGAAAGTATATTCCATCGTTTTCGAATCAGACACACCGAAAGGAAGGCTGTTCAACATCATATTAATCAGCAGCATCATTGTCAGCGTACTGATGGTCATACTGGAAAGCATGCACTTGTTTTCTCCTACAGCCTACTGGATATTGCGACTATTGGAATACCTGCTGACTCTCTTCTTTACCATAGAATACCTGGCCCGTATTTACTGCCTGAAAAATCCCCGGAAATACATATTCAGCTTTTTCGGGCTGGTGGACCTGCTGGCCACCCTGCCGGTTTACCTGAGCTTCTTCCTGAAGGGTGCACACTACCTGCTGGTCATCCGGGCCTTCCGGCTCATCCGGATATTCCGCATCTTCAAACTATTCTCTTTCATCAGTGAAGGCAATCTGCTGCTGCGCTCCCTGCGCATCAGCGCACCGAAAATATCCGTATTTTTCTTTTTTGTCCTCATCTTGGTTACCTCCATGGGAACAGTCATGTACATGATTGAAGGCGACGTACCCGGGTCTGAATTCAACAACATTCCCAATAGTATCTACTGGGCCATTGTCACTATGACCACCGTAGGCTATGGCGACATCACCCCTGTTACCCCGGTAGGACGATTTCTGTCGGCCATCATCATGCTCACCGGTTACACCATTATTGCCGTACCTACGGGAATCGTATCAGCAGCCATGGTAAGCCAGCAGAAAAAGCAGGCAGAACGCCAGTGTCCGCACTGCCACCAGACAGGGCACGACGCAGAAACCGTCTATTGCAAATACCGCGGAAAGGAACTCGAGAGTGACTCAAAAAGAAAAATCCACAACGAAGAATTTTAATCATTAAACCATCAAATAAACACATGAAAAAAACAGATTTTATGACTATGACAGCAGCCATGATGCTCGCCACATCGGCCTGTGTAGGTCCTGAAAAAGCCGCACAGACAGATGGCCCCATCATCGGCAAACAGGAGGTTACGGTAAAAGACGGCCGTATGACCCCTGAAACACTCTGGGCCATGGGACGCATCGGAAGTTCCTGTGTATCGCCCGATGGCAAACGCATTGCCTACACGGTGTCTTACTACAGTGTGAAAGAAAACAAGAGCCACCTGGTAATCTACGTAATGAATGCCGACGGTTCAGACAACCAGTTGCTCACCACTACAGCTGCCAGCGAAGGAGAACCTGCATGGATTAAGAACGGCAGCAAGCTTGCTTTCCTGGCACCCGATGCCGACGGTAACAGCCAGATTTGGGAAATGAATCCCGACGGCAGCGAACGCGTACAGCTTTCTTCATTTGCCGGGGGAATCGACGGATTCAAGTTCTCACCCGACGAGAGCAAGGTGCTCTTCATCTCACAGGTGAAATACGGCGAACGCACCGTCGACAAGTATCCTGACCTGGACAAGGCCAGTGGAATGGTGATAGACGACCTGATGTACAAGCACTGGGATGAATGGGTACAGACCGTACCGCATCCGTTCGTGGCTCCATTTGCCGGAAATAAAGTGGGCGAAACAACCGACATCCTGGCCGGCGAACCCTACGAATCGCCGATGAAGCCTTTCGGTGGCATCGAACAGCTTACCTGGAGTCCTGACTCCAAATCCATCGCATATACCTGCCGCAAGAAAACCGGACTGGAATATGCTATTTCTACCGATTCGGACATTTACCTGTATAATCTGGAAACCAAGCAGACCCGCAATCTCTGCAAGGAAGACTCTACCGACAAGAACATGGGTTACGACACGAACCCGCAGTTCTCCCCCGACGGCGGATTCATTGCCTGGCAAAGTATGGAACGCGACGGATACGAAAGCGACCGCAACCGCCTTTGCGTAATGGATTTGAAAAACGGCAAAAAGACTTACGTTACAGAAGCCTTCCAGTCGGGCGTAGACAGCTACTGCTGGGCTCCGGACAACCAGACACTCTATTTCACCGGTGTATGGCATGCCACCAGCATGATTCACCGTACAAACCTGAAGGGTGAAGTGGAACAGCTTACAGAAGGCATGTACGACTATGCTTCTGTAGAAATGCTGGGCGACGGGCAGCTTCTCACCAAGCGCCACTCTATCAGCGAAGCTGACGAGCTGTTCACCGTCAACCTGAACAAGGATAACGAGGTAACCCGCATCACGCAGGAAAACGACCACATCTTCAAGCAGCTGAAGTTAGGTAAAGTAGAAGCCCGCTGGACAAAGACCGTCGACGGTAAAGACATGCTCTCGTGGGTAATCTACCCGGTAGACTTCGACCCGAACAAGAAATACCCCACCCTGCTGTTCTGCGAAGGTGGTCCGCAAAGCCCCGTGAGCCAGTTCTGGAGCTACCGCTGGAACTTCCAGATTATGGCTGCCAACGATTACATCATCATCGCTCCCAACCGCCGCGGTCTGCCGGGATTCGGCATGGAATGGCTGGAAGAAATCAGCACCAACTACGGCGGACACTGCATGGACGACTACCTGACTGCCATCGACGACATTGCCAAAGAACCGTACGTAGACAAAGACCGCCTGGGCTGCGTAGGTGCCAGCTTCGGAGGATATTCAGTGTACTGGCTGGCCGGACACCACAACAAGCGTTTCAAGGCCTTCATCGCACACGACGGATTCTTCAACATGGAGCAGCAGTATCTCGAAACCGAAGAACTCTGGTTCACCAACTGGGATTTGGGTGGCCCGTACTGGGACAAGAACAATCCAGCTGTAAAGCGTAGCTATGCCAACTCTCCTCACCTGTTTGTCGACAAATGGGATACTCCTATCCTCTGCATCCACGGCGAGAAAGACTACCGCATCTTGGCCTCACAAGGTATGGCCGCATTCAACGCTGCCAAACTGAGAGGCATTCCTGCCGAACTGCTGATTTTCCCGGACGAAAACCACTGGGTATTGAAACCTCAGAACGGTATTTTGTGGCAACGCACTTTCTTCAACTGGCTTGACCGCTGGCTGAAGCCACAGAAATAAGTCACGCACATCCGGACGCCTTAAAAAAAGATTTTTCTATTCCATTGAATTTCAAACGATTTTAAAAATCTTCGAAAAATTCTTACAAAAAAAGAGCGTCCGGATTTGCATATTAAAATAAAAAGCCATACCTTTGCATCGCTTTTGAGAAAGACACTTCGGGGTGTAGCGCAGTCCGGTTAGCGCACCTGCTTTGGGAGCAGGGGGTCGTGGGTTCGAATCCCGCTACCCCGACAGAAGTCAAAAAAGTAAAAGTTATTACATTGTCCGGGGTGTAGCGCAGTCCGGTTAGCGCACCTGCTTTGGGAGCAGGGGGTCGTGGGTTCGAATCCCGCTACCCCGACAAGAAGAAAGGCAACTTATCCAACACGATGAGTTGCCTTTCTTCTTTTATTGTATTTTACAAGCCGCAAAACGATTTGTGAGACTTTCTCAAAACGATTACAAGCCGCAAAACGATTTGTGAGACTTTCTCAAAACGATTTGTGTGATTTTCACGTCTATTAATATAAAACGAAATGTGATTTTTACGCAAAACAAATAAGGCTAAAAGATTTCCCCATCCTCTAGCCTTTTTATTGATTTATTAAATGCTACTTAAATACTAAATAAATTCTTTTTTATAAAGCATTACATCAGTATAAGTAGAATTGTAATTCATTCTAGCATTGAATTCTTCCTTTTTCGCATTATTAAACGGATTACCAATATTGGGATGATTACCCATCCAGCAGCACAACTCTAATATAGATGATTTGTTGCTTGTAAAATAAATGAATGACTTATCCACTAGTATGGATAATACATCTAAGTAATCTGAAAGCCTCCAATTCATGCGATAAGTTCCGACTTCAGTAGAAAGATAAGGAGGATCAACTAAAAATACGACATTGGGCAAATTCTTGTATTTCTTGACCAATTCTTTATAATCACAAGAAACTATTTCAAGCCCATTCAAATAATCAGTACATAACGGATAATCTTGCTTCCTTATGTTATTATAAAAGCTTTCCCTTTGCAAATCCTTTAGATTCATACAATATTTCATAGAAAATAGTAATGAAGAAGATATGGTAATATAATCAACAAAACCAGTCGTTTCTTCTTGACGAAGTCGTTCTAATATCAACCCTCGTATCGGTTCTGGAATCAATTTTTGTCGTGGACAATCAATCGTAAGCTTACGCAAATCAGAAAGTAATGCATTCGTCCGATTGATATTATTTAATCGCATTCTGTAATTATCATAGTCGTTATATATTACTGTTGCATTCGGTTTTTCTCTTTTAGTAATATGTGACAGAAGCCCAGAACCTCCAAATAAGTCAACGAAAACAGAGTTATCTGGATATTCTTTCAATACTTCTTTAAATTTCTGTGCAAACATTCTTTTTTGTCCTACAAATGGTAATGGTGCTGATAAATATTCCGTATTCATTTTCTTTGTGTTTGATTATGATACAAAATTCTTGAATGATCACGTCAAACACAAAAAATAAGCTATAATCAAACTGAACAAGGCGCACAGTTTTTTTTCATTCTATTGATTATCTTATATATTTCTCTTTCTGATATTCTATATTTTGAGGATAAAACAGATACAATGTATACTACTTTATACCCCGTGTTGTACATATTTTCATAGTCAATGTATAAATCTACATATTTATAATCACTAACCTTTAGACCTAATTCAAAAAGCCGTTTTAATAAGTCTTTGTTAAAGTATAATATCTCAAATGCAGTCATAATAGATTATTTAATTATCTTTGTAACGCCAATCACATATTTAATGCATAAAATGCGCAGCCTCACAGTGGAGGATATTTCCCCCGGCTGTGTGAGGTTGCGCATTTGCGTAGAGTATGTGATTGGCGTCTATACTTTAACTAAACAAGCCGGGGGCTTTCTTTTCCCGGATTTATATCACAAAAATATAGTAATCTATGCGATTGACAAAGCTTAATAAGTAGAATATGGGTAGAGTCTAAGAAATCTACCAGAACTCTACCGAGCGGCGAAATTGGGCTGAAAATCGAGTCGTTTTTTTCTACTCTTTACGGCCTTCAAATCGCGTAAAATTGTTGATGAAAGAACCTCCGAGTAGATTTCCGTCGTCTTCACAGAAGTATGCCCTAAAAGCTTTTGCACGGTCGTTATTGGAACCCCTTGATGAATGAGTAATGTAGCACATGTATGACGGGCCGTGTGGTAGGTTATGTGCTTCTTTATGCGTGCCATTTCTGCTATCTGTGCGAGATATTTGTTCACATCTGAATTGCATCCAAGGATGGCAAATTCTTCTATGTTGTAACAGTCTAAAATTGTGAGTGCTTTCCCCTCGAAAAGCAGATGTAACGGAAGCCGGAGTTCGATTCCAGTCTTAATTGATTTGAAGTGCAGCCAACGGTTTCCATTTATCTTGATAAAGTTTGCAGGTGTAAGCTGGCAGAAATCCGAGAACCGCAACCCTACATAGCAACAGAACAGGAATGCATCCAGTACATGACGCATCTTCTTGTCGCTTACCTCCAGGTTCTCCAGCTTCTTTAATTCGTCTGGAGTCAAGAACTCGTGCCTACCTTTCTCCTGCTTAATCTTAAATTTGCGGAATGGATAAGCGTCTGCATGGATATAACCTTGATTTATCGCTTCATTGACTAGCGTCCGAAGCTGGCGAAGGTGTTTTGCCACGGTATTCACTCCGTTTCCCTTTTCCCGAAGATA
>ENA-UERS01000040-UERS01000040.1-human-gut-metagenome-genome-assembly--contig:-NODE-40-length-73838-cov-438.787625_pt1 | contig 73838 bp, 109 predicted proteins | sample MGYA00242991_ERZ507992 | MGnify/ENA primary metagenome ERZ507992 (study PRJEB26167, sample SAMN06115535) | human gut metagenome | host: Homo sapiens | place: China:Chongqing | collected 2015-10-24...
CGTTCCTTTTCAAATAAATAGTGACTCTCGTAATGAAAACGATCTTCACCAATCTTATTCCCTTGCGCATCATATCGGGTTGCTGTGCTATCTTTTACATAGCTGCTATCTTTGGTAGCCTTTTCTGTTTCTCGCTTTTGGATATGTTGCCATTGCTCGAAGGCATAAGACAATCGGGTAGTGAAGAGGGAATCGAACTTCTTTTCACTCTGCTTGTCTGTGATGAAGGTTTGTGTAGTTACTGCTCTAGGAGTACTGCACCCTAAGACAGAAACAAGCGCAAGACCTACCACTAGGGTAATGGTTGCCCATTTCCAAAATCTTATATCATACCATTTCATCATTTATTCAATTTTAGATTACCATACGTAATGTAGCTAAGTCTGCGAAGCCACCCTTTAAGAAAACCTTTCTGGTCACCGACTGCGATTCTCTTTAGATAAGCTTTTCTATCCTTCTTGAAGGCTTCGAATAGTCTTTCTCCATTGGATTTATTAATGGCATACAGCGTCTTATTACCGATAATACCATCTGCTGTGATACCTAATACAAGTTGCAGATGTTTTACCGCTTTGCTGACTCCGCTATTATAAGCGAAGTCTACTAGCATATTGGCTACGCTCTGATCCTGTATTTGGTCTGCCTTGCAAGCATTCCAATAGTTCTGCTTGAAAACTCGATGAAAGTCTTCCTCAGTAAGGCGTTTTACATCTTCCTCGTTAAGAACACCATCACCATTCTTGTCATACCCGACTCTCCTCCAGGTCGCAAGGGTGATGCCGTATTTAGTAGCGCCACCCCTGTCATGCTTGTTATTTGTATATTTGTCCGTTTCCCAACTGAGGATAAACGGAACGAGTTTACTAGAATCAGCCATGTTTACTTCTCCTCCTCGCTATAATCCTTTCTTTGAATAATGTAGCCAAATACAAGAATGCTTCCTATAATAGCTGCCACCATAATAATCGCTAACATCATATCTTTTCCTCCTTTTCCGTGTAATTTAGATAGTCTGACAAATATGGAATCTTCTCGATAAATTTGAAGCGCATGAGATAATAGAGGAAACTCACTACATACCAAGGAGGGGTACCCTTCTTGAATATCTGTTTCAAGTTCTTCAGAATATTGCATCCGTAGAACCACAATACTAGATACGAGATAAAGGAAACACATTGAACGGAACCTTCCATTTGTCCTTTGAATCGCCCGATTGCATATACTGCTGCACAAAGGACGAAGAACACGGTAGCGTGACCGATGCACACAACTGCTTTCTTTAACTCGAAGTTCTCTCCTTTTGCAATCATGCCACTAAGATAACCGAAAATAAAGTTGAGGGTGAAGACGATCATAAGCGAAGATAACTCGCCTTCAATCGGTTTAAGATAGGCGAGGAGTGCAAGAACTACGCCTACGACAATATCTTTAATTCTATCTGCCATACTATAACTATTTGATGATTAAACAATAATGCTGCAAATATACAACAAAATATTTAATCATCAAATAGATTTCACGAAAAAGTGCAAAACTTTATGCACTCATATAAACGTATATATATATTTTTGAAGGAATATTGTATATAATTGTATATAATTTCCTCGAAATATTGTATTTTTAAAAGCATCTAAATTTGGAATTAAAACAAAAAATCCCCTATACCACGCCAATAGTATAGGGGAAATATCACATTCCTACTCGGAAAAATGATGCTCGATTAACTGCTACAAAGGTAAGCAATAATTCCGAAACCACCAAATTTTTCATCATTATTTTCTCTTGCTCTTAATGAAGTGAAGAATATCCCACTTCTTCCAATATCTCGTATGCCCTCGTTTCTTACACTCGCCATTCGGAATATCGCCTCTAGCGACCATTCTGTTCAAAGTGGCATCAGAAACGTGAAGTTTCTCCTTGACTTCCTCTGTGCTCAACATAGGATTGAGCATATCTGGAATGATGTCACACAATCTATCCAAATCATCATCGCTCATTCCGCATGCGGTGACCTTCTCGCCGTTCTTCTGCTGCTCATCAGCCTTAAAGCAAGCATCGCTCAATGACTTCAAAGCTGTACCTAGCAATTTATAACTTAATATCTTTCCCATATCTTATGCACAAATTTTACGTCCTAGTTTCGTATCATTAACAAACATTCTAGCAAAGCTATACAAATAGAATATAGTTGTCACGACCATGACCGTAAAGCAGGAATCCACCATATCTTTAGTTGTGTACCAACTCCACTCTACAATATGAGCCGCATTGATGCCTAAGTAGTACATAAATGGAATGCGATACCACTGGCACAAGAAGAAAAATCTACTTGCCAGTATCGTCACCATCGGCAGGACGTAAACCATGAAATAAATAAAGATATAGCAAGGCATATTTTCATTATATGGGATAAACATCTCACGTGGATGCTGAGAGAACTCCCAAATGCCGTATGCGTGGAAGAACATAATAATGATAGGCACATACTTGCAGAACCAGCGGAAGAACTTTAATATTCTCCTGCTATACCGATTACCATGCTTCTTAAGCATATCCATCAGCTCCGTCACATCAATGTCCTTTATCAACCGTTGGACTTCGGCTTCTTGTTCTAGTGTCATATTAATAAACCTCCTTTTGTCTATAGCTAATTGTTCATAATTCATTGATTTAAATTAAATGATGTTGCAAAGTTACACTCTTTTGCACAAAACCAGCGGAAATGAGAATATTTCTGTGTTAAACTTTATAAAAAGTAACAATCTGAAAGTAGATGGCTACAAAAATAGCGTTAGAACGGCTTTCTTGCCAAATTCTAACGCTATTTCTATATCTACTTATCAGTGTTTATCCTATCACAACATCAAGGGTCTCCATATCAGCGAACTTCAAGCCGCAATCTTTCGCTGCCTTGAACAACTCCTTCTCGTCAACTGCCTCGATGGCTACCTCTACCTCCTTGTCGGCAAGTTCCTTGAAATACTTCTCGGTCTTCTGCTTCTGATTGAAGAAGTACTCATTGACCTCAGCGAACTTGGCTGAATCGTCCTTGGTGTATTCGTAGCCCTCATCGGCGTGCTTCTGCTCCAACTGCTGGCACTCCTGAAGCTTGTGCTGCATCTCCTCGAACTTATCGTCCTTCAAGCTCTCCTGCGCTTCCTTCACATCCTTGTCGTAAGTGTCGGCTACTTGGCGCAGTGCCTTCATATTCTTCCAAACTCGCAAGGCGGCATCATCGCTCATAGATGATGTCTTCAATGCCTTCAACGTTCTGTAGGCATCAACTGCCTCAATTGTCTTAATCTTTTTCATAATTGTTTCTTTATTTTTATGTTATACAATATTCTTCGCCAGATTGCCATAGCAGAATACCTTTCCTATTAACAGTGCAAAGTTAAGAAAATAATTCCGAATAACAATGCAGGAGGAGCAAAATTTACGAATTTTAAAAATCAGCTTCCCCACGTTGGATAATCACTAGGACGTAATGTGTCTGCTTTCTCGGTGAGAACGTAAACCACAAATACATTTCTAGCATATTTGTTATATTAAGAACATCTGCTTTTTAATGCATAATATAACTACCTCCTGGAGGAACTTGTTTCCATCCACCATCTATATTAATTTCAAAAGATAATTGACACATTTGTCCATAATAACCTCCTTCATAAACATTATCAAATCTTATATATATATCAACATAATCTGTTCTATCACCTTCAGGAATAGTTACAGAACCTGTAATTTGACCAGAGCTATTAGATACATAACCTCTTCCGTATGTTGTCTTATTGTTACCATAATTACAAACACTTCTAAATATACCATCAGTAATTGTAATTGTAACATCAGGAAGTTTATATATTCTAGCTTTACAAATACAAGTACCACCAACTAATTCTCTCAACGATGAGAAATCAACAAAACCACTAGAACCGCTTTTAATACTTTCCATATTAATTTGTCTAGGATAATATTTAAAAGTAATAGCACCCGGAAGAGATATAAAAATTATTTTTGTATTATCATATAAAGTTGCATTACGGGTATATGCTAAAAAAGGAACAATATCAATAAACTTATCTCCACTGCCTATATCAAAAGTTATTTCTTTATTAGCGTATACATAATCTGTTGGTTTTTTGCAATTACCGACATAATAATTTTTATAAATCTTATCATTAACATTATATGGTGAATCATAACGAATTTGAATCCAAAAAGACCAACCTAAATATAAATCAGGTATTATATCATCCATAGTAACATTTGTATTATAATCCGCATTTGTTTTCTTATATAGAATACAATTAAATTTAGGAGTTGAAGAATAATAAATTTCAACGTTATGAAATTGAGGAATAGAAGTCAGAAATACATTACTTATTGCTTTACTACTATAGTTTCTAAAATCACTTAATCTATAAGGAGAATTAGCACCACCTTTTGGAAAATGTTTTCCTGATACACTTGTACTTGTGTTATCATGAATATAACCATTATTACCATATACATTATCTTTATGAAGGTTGCTACAAGCTTTAATTGCAAAACCTTCTCCTCCATAATTATTACGTAAGTTCTTATAAGTGTCCATAGGTATATTCATACCACAACGAACAACACAAGTGAATTTACTATATGAAGATGTTACTATTTCCTCAGAGTCTTCTCTAATAGGATATTCTTTAAATTCACCTTTACAACTAATAGGTTTATACTTACTCCATATATTTATATTTTCACTCTTACAAAGAGTAGCAAGGTCATTGCTACTCTCTCCAAGAGCTCGTTTAACATCATCAATGCTAACAGGAGCACTAATAATTCCAGTTTCACTATTGTAAGACATAATCTTTATTTTTTTAATATTCAACTTTAGTTTCTAATTCTGTTACAACTTCTTTAGTAACAACTCGCTCTACTGTTACATTGAACACTTTCGCAAGCTATAATATAAATCGTTCCATACGCTTAATCTTTAGAACTTAGAACACTAGGCAAGGCAGCTCTATAAGAGCCACCCTGCATTAATACTTACTCTGCTGCCTCGCTTGCCATATTAGCGGCGATAGCGGAATCAACCTCCTCAATCAATGCTGAAACCTCACTGAGCTTGCTCTGAGGAATGCCGCTGATGTTGTAGGTCAGTTCGCTGCCGTTTGAGCTGGCGTTCGCATTGCCGAGATAGTTACCATTAGCGTCACTATAGATACTCATATTGATGCTCTCGATGTTGCCACCAGTCTTGTCAACATTGTAGGTGATTTCTACTCGATAGCCGCCCTTGGTATAAGTGGCGGTTGTCTGTTCACTTTTCTTGTTAATCTTTAAATTCTCCATTTTCTTAACTAATTTAATAAATTAATATTCTTGTTATCTAATCTCTTCTTGTTGCAGTCTTCCTTATCTCCACTCAATCGCAGAACCTCTGATTCAAGGAAGACCACACGAGCCTTCAACCTGCTGACCTCATCGCCCACCTGCTCGATAGCACCGAATGCCGTTGCAATCAGCTTCGGAGACCAGTAGTTGATCTTGTAGTAGCCATTATCATCCGTCTCCACGATGTCCTTTAAGTGAGGGTTGCACAAGACGTGCTGGGCAATCCAACCGATAGACCTTGTGTTGTCCTTCTTCCAAGCGAAGCCATAAGTGCCACCCATCGCCTTGATGATACCCAAGTAGTCCAGCTTCCGCAAATCCTGCTTCAAGCGAATATCAGAACTAGCATAAGCTGTAACTCCACCTTTAGCAAGAATGCTATTAGGGAAGTAAGTATTCATATAAGCATCATAATCATATATATGACCAGTAGTACTAATTGTATATCTGTCACAATTATAGCTGTATTTAGTTAAAGCTAAAGCTCTAATTTTAGCAACAATACCATTACGTAAAGCAGTATGAGTATTGAGATGGCTAAATACTAATCTTACATAACGATAATTATCATTACCAACATTTACATTTAGAGGACCAACACAAATATCACATTTGTGTGCCCATCCTTTCATTATTTTAGAAACATATTCTTTATAACCACCAGTACTACTTCCAAAATATACTTGGCATTTTATATCAACTCCATTATTTACATCAACACTTATCCAACTAAGTTCTTGATATATTTCATCAGGAATCTTAACAGTAACCCTAAGTTGATTTTTCTTTATTTGAGCAAGTTTATCAGCCTCAGTATCACCAAGCAAATTATTAGACCCTAAATAATAATTAAATCGTCTAGCATTATCGTTTATAAGATTAAATCTATTTTCTGGATTACCAAAATATGTATTCCAAGTAGCACCATTATCCATTGAATATTCTACTTGTATATTATCTTGAGGAATACCATTAAACATATTAGTAACATTAGCTGCAATACTACCATCCCAATTATTTAAACTAGTACCAAAAGCATTTACATCAGCAGTAGTAGCTTTTATAGCTTTAGCTGTTAATAAGCTGTTAATAGTAGTAGAACCATTAATACGAGTATCACCATTAATAGTAATACTACCACAACTAATAGCATTATTTACATTAAGAGACTTAAAACTAGCATTACCGCTTTGTGATATTTGCCAATAAGTACTACCTGCTTGACTACATATATCTTGAACTTTCACCCAATTAGTATTATTACCATTACCTAAATATAAATCACCACCACTACCTCCAATTCTAGCTCCACCATCAGGAGTTATGGTTGTAATACCTGGAAATTTAAGTGTACCATTACTTCTTTTATTAGAATAATAATTAAATACAGTTCCATCGGCTATACCTAAATATATAGCATTAGCGACAGTATCATATTTGAGACCAGCCCAATCACTATACTCCCAGTTGGTTGCTCCAAAACGAATAGCAGCACCAGTATTAAATACTACTTGGTCTTTTATAGCTGATATACGAGCATTAGTATTTACATTATTATTTAATATTATAGCTCCGTTTTCAGAATCACTATTATTTATATATATTGTTCCATCAACATTCCCAGTTCCATCAAAACTTTGACCCCAAATAGTTCTAGGAGTTCTGAGTTTAGTTGCAGAAGCTACATTATCATGTAAATAAGCAAGATAACCAACCTGAGTTGCAGTAGTAGTATTTATACCATGCATTATTCTAATTCTTCCACTAGTACCTATATCAAATCTAGTTCTCCAAGTAGAAAAACCTTGTATATTAATTATATCACCATAGGATTCATGAAAATTATTATGTCCCTCATTAGTATGAGCCCAACCATAAACTCCAACTCCATCCTTAGTTACAGATGCATCTCCATACTCACCTCTATATCTAAGAAATGAACTTTCATGATAACCATCAACCTTGTCAGCATTTCCAGCACTTGTAGCATAAGCACAACTTCCACTAGAAGTAATATAACCAGTATCATTAGTAAGTTGACTTACTTTTGTAGGTATTTCACTCTTCTTAGCATAATCTGCTAAACTTTGATGACTAGTAAGATACGTTCCTAAATCTACAGCAGTTCCACCAGTAGCTGCAATAGTTTTAGTAACACCGTTAATCTTAACACTATGTGTATGACTAGTTGCCGACTTACCACTAAGAAGTGTATCTACACTACTTTTGGTATAATAGTTAGCAAGACTTTGATGACTAGTTAAGAACGTTGCACCTTTAGTAAATGTAATACCCTTTCCGCTTTTAGATACAGACGTGATAGCATTCCCACTTCCACTTACAGATATTGCATTAACGTAACCATCAAGTGACTGATGATTAGTTAAGAATGTACTACCTTTAACTACGCTGATAGTAGTACCATTCTTGGTGACAGACGTAACCGCATTACCGCTACCGCTGACAGAAATAGCAGTAGCACTACCACCTTCCAAGCTAGAGATACGAGAATCAAGAGCCTTGATGGAGTAGGCAGAGGCAATCTCACTCAGCGATTCTGATGTAAGCTTCAAGGCATTTGAATAACTCTTCACACTGCCGTTCAAGCCGCCACCACTGGATGATGATGTCCCAACACCATAGGCAGAAACACCACCACTAGTATAGAGGTTTGCCACCTCGTTAGTCGTAGTGTTCGTAATCTTCAACGCCTTATTGGTTGCATCATACTCCATCTTTATGTTGCCGATGGAGATGTACTTTCCGTCAGGCACGATGATACTTCCGTTAATATCGGCAGTACCGTTAAACGAGTTACCCCAAAGCTTGCGAGTATTAGTGAGCTGGAGAGCCTTTTTCGCAGAACCGCTTGTAAAGTAGCCCTGCAAGGTGGTGATACTCGTCTTGTTGGTGGATATGCCCGAAGCGTTCACCCCTTCTGCCTTTTTCGCTCTTGTTACCTCGTCAGATATAGACTTATTGATTCCATCAACGATACCGCTTAAAGTGTCTGTCTGCGCAATATTGGCGAGGAAGCTCACCACCTCGTTCCACTTATTGATAATTCCGTCCGCAGTCTCCTCGTCAGTAGTCATAAGGGCGTACCAGCCATAGGCACTATCCCAATGACTTACTTTTGTAGATGAAATACCATCCAGTACAGACTTATTGCTATGAGTATGCTTTACTGATACCGCACCATCCCAAGCCGTCTGCTTTGCCGTTGTCGGTATAGAATAACCCGAAGCAAGACTAATAGCAAACGTACCGCTTGTTGTGATAGTCTTAGTTGCGCACGTCAAACCAGTAGGAAGGGTAAGAGCTACAGATGTAACAGTACCCTTATTGGTAGTATAGCCCTTTGCATCAATCTCCGCTTTGGTATAATAGCTTGCGAGAGACTGATGAGCAGTCAGATACCCTTTATCATTGGTAAGCTGGCTTACCTTCGTGATGCGGTCAGTGATTTCTGTCCACTTATGGGTATGCGCACTAGGTGTGAATGTTGATGGCTTACCCGTGATGTTATTCCAAGAGAGATTAAGACCGCCAAGTTCTGTGGCTATGTTGTCAATTCGGCTGCTGAGAGCCTTGATAGCATAGGCATTCGGAATACTAGTCAAGTCTGCATCCGTATAGCTTCCTTCTAAGATTCTCGCATAGCTGATTACGCTTGCAATCAAGCCGCCACCACCCGTGGTAGATGCTCCTGCTCCGTATGCCGTGATACCACCTGTGGTATAGAGATTGCCATCAATTTTGATAGCCTTGTTTTTGGAATCATACGTGAGCTTAATGCCATGGAAGGAGATTGCGCCTTCGAATGTAGCATCGCCCGATACGCCAAGTTTGGAGAATGGAGCGTTTGGCTTCAAAGACACAAGGTCAGCAACGCTCGTTCCTGCACTTCCTTCCTTCCAAGTCGGCTCGAAGAAGGTGAGGTATGCGCCAAGATTCTTCTCGCTGATGATAAACGATGTAGGGTCTGCGTGAACCTTTCCGCTCACATCCCACCAGATAGCACCATTGGCAAGATAACCCGAGCCATCGAAGCGGATGAGGGAGGTTGCAGGGGTAAGATTTCCGCTATTATAGTCCTTATCCACCATCTGACCGCCCCACCATGTTGCGATACTCTTCTTTCCTCTATTCGGGTCTATTGCTCCGTTGATACCGCTCTGAACGTTTCCGTCTCCGTCTCTCAGCGCAAGGAGCGTTGTCATTACAAGACCACCGTCAACATATGTAGTCTGACCGAGCGCATCCTTGAGATACTTGTAACCTGCGAGGTCTGTGATATTCTGCTTCAAGTCACCATATATCTTGCTAGTGATATAGGCATTAGCCAAACCAAGTTTGTCATAGAATGCGCTGTATGCGGACTGAAAGTTGGTGAACTTCGTTCCCACGGCAGAGACGATAGCAGCCTTGCCGTTAGTATCAGCCTTATTGTAATTTGTAGATATATCTGAGAGATACGTAACGAGTTCCGTCTTGGCAGTAGAGAGAGTAGTGAAAGCAGTATTAAGGTCGGTGAGTTCTTTTGTACTCTTTAACACCTCTGCTCCCTTCACTTCATTGTACGACTTCTCGGCAGCTGCGAAAGCATCTTCAAGTCGCTTGGAATCCTGCGCCATTGCAGCAATCTCAGAAGGCTCTAGGTAGCCATCTTTGACGTAGCTGTCGAACGTCTTTTTGTTTTCGGTAACAGTCGTTCCGAGGGCGTTCAAGTTGCTCTGTGTCGTCTTAATCTCTTCTTGCGCCTTCTCAGCAGCTTTCTTGGCTTCCTCTGCCTTCGTGTCATCGGTATACTTGCTAGCCAATTTCCAATCGGCAATATCGAACTTTTCGCCTTCTGCCTTGGCGGTGGAACACTTCAAGATTTCGTTCTTGTAAGTGCTACCATCGTTCGGATAGGTTGCGTTCACCCACATATCGTTCACATCGTATGGTGGAACTGGCTGAGAGCCGAAGATGCGTCTCTTGGTGTTGGCGGTAGCTTGCGCTCCATTAGCCTTCTTATCCGCAGCGGCTGCATCTTTGAGTGCTTGGCTTGAATCTTTGAGTGCCTTGGTCAGCTCCGTATCTGTGATGATAATCCACTCATAGGTAGAGCCATCCTTGGCAAAGCGGTATGCCTTGCCCGTCTTGTTGTCATAGTAGAGGTCTCCCAAGTGGGTTTTCTTATCATTGTCGGTAGTCCACCCAATGGCAGGGGCGTTGGATAGGGTAGGAACGCCGTCATAGAACCAAGTCTCAATAGCTCCGTCTATCTGGTTTTGAAGGTCGATAATCGTCTGCGATTTCTGGATAATGGTCTCAACGGCATTCTTATCCAAGCTCTTCTCGGTGATGTACTTATCCAAGGTCTTTCCATCGTAGGTGGACTTTATATCCAAGTCTCCCTTGATGGTAACTTTCTTCGTCTCGCTATCAAACTTGACATAGGAATCACCCTCGTAGTTATTGGCACTAGTAGGTCGGTCTCCGAAGTACATATCTCCGTAGACGTGGAAGAATGCCTTGTTATTCTGCTTATTCACACCATATTCCACATACTCCCTATTGGCAAAGGAATAGCTGTTGATGCCGTGATAGAGGCTGATGGATGGCGAATAGGTATCTACCGCCGAGAAGATAAGGCAGTTCTGACGTTCTACATCGGTTCTATTACCGCACTGGTTGAGCACATCACCTTTAGCAGGAACATCGCTTGCCGTAGCGCAATCGGTATCAGAGAGGTCGATATAATGATATTTCTTTCCTTCAAGCTCTACAGGGTCTTCATCACGACCGATTACCAATCGCCAATAGAAGTGATTGCCAGCCTTGTGATAAGTGCCCTTGCGAACATTGAATGATTCTGAGCGCACTTGATCGTTAACCGCGAAGTCGTTATCTACCTCATCACCATCCTGCTCTGCTAAGAAATAGCAACGATAAGCCTTCTGTGACACATTATTGTATGTCACAGTAACTTCTTCTACCTTATGAGCCACCACGCCACCAGCAGGAGAGATTATCTCCTTACCACCGATGGTGGATGTTTTATTGATGACCAGCTCCTCGAAGATAGCCTTCATTCTTACCTCCAAGTAATCTGTGATGAGGTGTGAACGACCTTCTGCATCGGGAGTCCAGGAACCTCCGTTCTCATTGTTGGAGTTACCGACAACCAACCCCCGAAGGAAATTCTGCACCTTCTCCCAAGTGATTGTGCTCTTTGCGGTGTTATCCTGCAGCCTAGATACAAACTCCATCCTAGAACGTCTAGCAGAATAAACGTTACTATCGGATGCAGGAGTGGTATCGTTCATGCCAATTACATAGACACCTCCACCATTACCGCTTCCTGTGCCGCCTATCTGCATTCCATTCACCTTGATGGAATCAACCTTGTCTTCCAACTTACCCAACCGGCTTGTTGCAGCCTTTTCTCCTACAGTGTACTGAGGGTGGTCGTAAGGGATATCCAAAGGTATCTCCATTCCGATGATACGAGAGTTTCGGTAGTGCTTGCCATCCGCGTCCACCTGCGCAAACATATCATTAATCAGCTTTACCTGTTCACCGAGAGGATGGTAATCGTATGTTCCATCATTGTAGAACTTATCGCCATCCATCGTGCAGGTGAAGTTTGAGTTGCTGATCATGGTTTTCTGATAGTACTGCTTCGATCTATCGAACAGAGACAACTGAGCAGTAGGGATGAGGTCCGTATCTGTAATTTTGGTTGCGTCCCAGTTGAACAGAAAGTACTTATCACCAACCTTTGGGCACATAACGCCATCGGGAAGAGTTCTTCCGTAGGTATCGTTTGCCACAATCTCAAAGTAGTTAACCTTGTCGATAACCTTGAAGCTGACATCGAACTCCATACCCATGAGAGCACCGCTAGTGAACTTGATGCCTAAGGTGGGGTTACTCTTTATCCAACTCTCCTTGAAGTTATTAGTGAAAGAGTCTGTAGAAGTGACCTGCCAAAATGTCTGTGTAGTCTTCGTTCCGTCTTCGTTATCAACGGTGCTATCATAGGTCTTGATACTGCTGACCCTGCATTCAACCTTCGGATATTCTTCATCGAACATAACGACACCTTCGATAGCCTGCTTGTCATTCTTCACGACATTCACGTTCTCCAGATAGCCATCCTTGGCGTAGAAACCATCACTATCCACTTCCTTGTTAGGGAGCATGAGGTAATCAGTAGCAACACCATCGGTGGTGACGTCCGCATCGGCACCAGTGAAATATCCTTTCGGAATATTCCTATCTGAGCCGAATGCGTACAGTCTCGTGATATAAGTTGACTTGGATTCCGAATAGGACATAGACAGAACATTAACATCCTGCTCGAATGTTGTCTGTCCTTCCATTTCGCAATATCCAAGGTATATAATGGAGCCATCTATCCACCACTCGCAGTTGAGTGCGTCTTCGGAACAGATGGCGTTGAGAGCATCAAGAATACTGATGGAGCCGTACTCGATCAAGAATCTCTTCTGAACATCGAAAGCCTTGTTGTTGTAAGTAGTGTAGTCAACAGAGAACTCCTTGCCATTGTACGTAAGACCTAGCGCCTTGAGGTTGCCGAGTATAACGTTCATGTGCACGCCTACCGTAGTGGTGAGCTTGAATGAAGTTTCGTTTACTCCGTGCTGAGGGCGATACTTGCAAAGCTTATTCTTCCAAGACATATAGTAGGCATCCATCTGCATTTCGTAGTCATAGCCATCACTATCATTGTGCTTAGGGAAATATGATGATGTAAGCTCAAAGTAGCCGAAGTCGGGAATCTCCACGGAGTCCCCAATCTCGAAATAGATAGGAGTAGCCGTAGTGAACTTCAAGATGATGTAGTGGTGGTCCATAAGCTGATATGACAGCTTAGAGCCCTCACCGAAGTCCTCTAGTGTGAAGAATACCTTGTTATTTCTCTTTATCTGAATCATAGCTTGTGTATTTACTTGTTTCACCTCTGTCACTAGGGTCTGGCTCGTTGAGCTTTAGGCTGAACTTTGCCATTTCCCGAATGAACTGACTGAATTGAGTGCAGGAGAGATAGATGCACCGATACCACACATTAGGCTGAAATCGGGTGCGGATAACCAACTCTCCCTTGGCAAGAACCTCCTCGCAGAACCTAGCATAGTTCATCATGAACGTATCTGAGTCCTTGGCGGTCATATTGAACGGCAGCGTTATCTCCCTCTCATCCAATCTAGGATTGTGCTTGATAACTGACTTTCCGTCCTTTGAGCGATACTTGTTGCTGATGAACTCCTTGTTTGGTGCAGGGGTCATGAGCGCACTGAGGGCGGTTTCGTCTAAGAATATGCCCCACGTAAGATAGGCATCTTTGCCATTGATATAAAGTTGACCATTAAGCATAACTATTTAATCATTAAATAACCTCATAGGCTTCGCTGAGAGCCGCTTTTGCTATTGTTGAGTATAGTTGTAAGGGCTGACAAGCGAAAAGCCTATAGAGGTCAAATATCCTTTAATCTTCTGTTCATGTCATCCAGCTTGGCTCCGAAGTCATTATATGTGAGCTTTGAATACTTCACGATGTCTTCGAGGTAGCTGTTTGTCATGATCATCATGTTTCTAATCTCCAATACTGCTCCATTGGTTGAGATTCCGAGTGTAACGATGCTCTCCATCTGAGATATGGTGGTAGTCATGTTCTGAGCGATGGACTCTCCTGCAATCTGCAGGGCTGTGAAGCGACCATTCAGCTCGTCTGCGGTATCTTGCCCCATAGATGCCCATCCTCCGCTTGTAGCGGTCTGTGATGAGGATGAAGAACCAGTGTAGCCTGTCACCTTTGCCCACTCGTCACGTCTCTTCAAGCCTTCCTGGACTATATCATCGTAACGCTTATAGAAAGCATCTACATCTTCTTTGGTTAGCTTTCCGTTTTTATCCTTCATAGCCTTTGCCCAATCATCGTAGAGTTTCTTCAAGTCTCCATTGATAAGGTCTTCCATACTGAAAGAGAGAAGGGACTTCTGCATCTTTTCTGCGAAATCATCTGCCACTTCGCTAGCAAAGTCGCTACCATCCTTCTTCATGTCCATAAGGTCCGTCAAAAAGCTATCTCTCATTCCACTGAAGGAAATCTGAGTAAGGTTCTCCTTGAACTGCTCTGACAACTCTTCCAGCTTGCCCGCTTGGTCTATGTAGTCATTCAACTTCTCTGTCAGACGTCCACCATAGTTACCCTTTCCAGTGTTCTCGATATGCTCCCAGATGGCAACGTTGCCACGGAGGAGCTTCATTTCCTCTGGACTGAGGGAGAAGAGGTCGCCATTGAAGTCTGATTTGACGTTCTTCTTGATCCAATCAATCTCATCACTACCGAAGCCACCCCAATAAGCGTTCCATGAGTGGTGCGAACCATGATAGCTTGCCTGTGCCTTTGCGATGTCGAGGTAGTTCTGATTGGTCTCCTGCTGATTCTTGTAGGCTTGCTCGTAGTAGGAGGTTGCCTTGGAGCCAAAGGAGTTTTCCATTGCATCAGTCAAATCCTCGATGGATTGCTGCAAGAGGGTATTTCTGTCTGTCAGTCTTTCGATGGTGTCATTGACTTTCTTTGCATTTCCATCTCCACCGAACAGACTATTGAAACCACCGAATGAAAGCGTGTTGAGGATATGAGAAACATTGTTCCCGATGCTCTTCAATGGCTTCATAACAATGTCACCCGACAAAGCATCATCAAGGATGCCCGTTACTGCGCCAAAGACCGTCTCCATGAGGTTGCTTATGAGTGTTCCGAAGCCATCTTTCAGAATATCGAGGATGCCGAGTATTGCGGAGATTATTTCACCTGCCATACCGCTATCCCCTAAAGCTTTCGTCAGAGATTTGGCTGCGTCACTATCTTTACCGAGCAACCCTTGGATGCCCTTTGCTAGAGTGTTGGCAACATCCTTCTGCATATTACCACCGAAAAGCTTGTCAAGCCCTAGGATAGAGTTTCCTATGCCTTTGAGCGACCCCGATGTAAGACCCTGCAAACCATTTTCTAGCTGCTGGAACTGAGAAACTGCCTTCTGTGCTGATGTCTGCAAGTCTGATGATGCCTTCTGAACTGATGAACCGAACTCCAAAACGTTGTTAGATGCGGTAGCGAGTACGTTCTGCGCTCTAGAGAGGTTGCCTTCAGCCTTGCTGATACTTGTCTTGTCACCGCTCTTCTTAGCCTTGGCGAGGTCTTCCTGCGCCTTGGTAACGGCTTTCGTGGCTTCAATCTCTCGCTCTTGTGCGTCAATATAGCCCTGCATGGCTGACTGATAGGAGTTGATATCGTCAGAGACCTTCTTGAAAATGTCACTATCCCAGACGGTGGCAGAGCCTTGTAACTTGGAGATAAGTTCCTGTATGGTCTTCTGCTCATTGACATCTGTTGTGCTCTTGGAGAGTTCCTGCAGCTTCTCAATGGTAGGCTCTAGTTGGTCCTTGAACATAGCACCGAAGTCTCCGAAGACGCTTCCCCAATCGATGTTCTGTCTGATGGCATTTATCTCGATGGTTTGGAGGTCCTTCTTTCTCTGCTGCTGAAGAGAGAGCTTTTCGCCTTTCGTCTGAGCCTTGGCAATCTTCTCTTCGTACTCCTCGGCAATGGCTTGCTTCTGCTGATAGAGAGAACCATACTCCTTCAAGTAGTCACGCATAGAGGTGAGGGCTTCCCTGTTGACCTCATCAAGCTTCTTGTTATACTCTTGGGTAGCGAGGTCTCTAGCCTTGGAGAGAGCATTGGACTGAGCAGAGGTAAGGGTTACTTTCTTGCCAGCTTCCTTGTTCTTCTTCTTGAACTCTGCTTCCTGCTTGTCAATCTCGGCATTGCGCTTAGCATAGTCGTTCTTGATTTGAGCAAGCTTCTTCTCCGTGCCTTCCTGCATGAGGGAGATAGTTTCATCTGTATTTTTCTGCTGCAAAGCCTTCAAGCGGTTGTTTAAATCCTCCTGGGCTTTGATAGTCTTGTTTTCTTCCTTGATGCGAGTCTTACGTGCCGTTGCTGCTGCCTTCGCTACCTTCCCACTTACATCACCACCTAGTTTCGAGTAGGCATCCTTGGCTGCCTTCAAGTCTTGTGTGGCGGTTTCGTATTGAGAAGCGGTGTATTTGCTCTTATTTTTCTCCATAGCAGCAACCTTCTTCCTGGCTGCATTGTATTCGCGCTGCGCCTTGTTGTAAGCTTGCTGATAGGTTTCCGTAGAACCATTGTTAGCCAACGCTTGTGCCTTCTTTTTGGCTTGGTTGAGGGATTGTTTGGCTGTGTTCCATTGAGCTTTGAAAATCAAAGGAATGGTCGTAGCGCCAGTGACCGCCCAATTCCGCTTCATCGTTAAGAGGTTGTTCAGAACCTTTGTTTTCTCAGACTCCTGCATGCGGAGATTCAGATCAGCAGGATTGTTCTTGATGTCTTCTCGAAGACCTGCTATCTCTTTCTGAGCCTTATTGATGAACGCATCCAATCTACTCTCACCTGTGGCGTAGTTGATGGTTTCGTTGGCAGCTTGCCAATCGTTGGCCAGATTGATTGCTTCGTCATAGAAGTCAAAGATTTCTTGACGTACACTTTCGTTCTCCTGTGCTTCTTGCAAGCGAACTTCGATAGGCTTTGCATTCTCGGCTGCTTGGTCTCGAAGTTGGATGATGTTGGAAAGCTTTTCTTCTGCTTGGTCAAGGTCTTCTTGTGCCTGTTGTAACTGACCACCTAGCAATGATGCTTGTCTTCCTCCGTTGTATGCCGCATCATCATGTAGTTGCTTGTTGAGACTTTCAACCTCTTGGCGGAACTTCTCAACTTCCTCAACAGCCTTATCGTACTTCAACTCATCCATGCTCTCGGCAACTTCCTTCTGTGTCTTAGCAAAATCGGCAGATGCTAGTTGAGCTTGTGAATATTGCTCTGTTAACTGAGGTGCGAGGTTGGAGAGTTTTTGGTAAGCTTCTGCCTTCTCGTATTCTGTAGCTGTCTCAGACTGAATTGTTCTGATAAGGCTTTCGATATTTTGCTGACGTTCCTTGACCTTGCTGTCAAACTCATCCCATGCTTCATTGGATTTCCTTACTGCCGTTTCATGTGCTGATTCGGCGGTAGCAAGCTTATACACGGCATAGGTTACTGCTGCGATGGTGGCAGCTATCCAAAAAAGAGGACTTGAGAACATAGAAGCATTCCATGCGTCCTGTGCCCTTTTGCAGAGAAGGGTGACCTGTGCCCATATTCCTTTGGCTGCGGTGTCTCTTGCGGTAGCTGCGGTATTCAAGCCTTGGGATGCGGTGTTAGCCGCATTGGCTGCGGTATTTGCTTCTGTGGCTGCGGTTGCAGCAGTTTCTCTAGCCGTTTGGAGTTGCTTTGCGATGGTGTTCCTTTCGTTAACGGCAGTGTTGAGTTTGATTTCTGCTGTCTCTACCTTCTGCCCATCTGTATAGGATTGCAGGGCATCGTAAGCATCTTGTAGTGATTGAACCTCGTTGTCCTGCATTGCAAGTTTGTTCTCCAATGCCTTCACTTCCTCTGCGGCTGCGGTGGCTGCGTCTGCCTTTGCTTTTGCCTGCGCCTGTAGTTCGGCAACGTAAGCCGCGACCTCTTCACGCTTAGATGCTACCAGCTCTGCCTGTGCTGCTGATAATTGACCTTTGGCTACTGCTTCTTCAAGGTCTGTCTTCTTTGCTTCTTCCTTCATAGGGAGCAAAGATTCAAGAGCTGACAACTCGGCTGCATATCCTGCATTTGTTGTTGCTGTGTCAAAGGCTGCTACACTAACTGCCATTGCCTTATAAAGACCGATGGCAGATGCGGCTGCAAGGATAACCTCACCTATCTCCTTCCAATGGTCGATAACCTTAGATGTGATATCCAAAGCATCATTCATCAAACCTTCTGTCTGTGTGCCGAGGTCATTGATAGCCATTTCGATGGTGTCTTGGATATTGCTTATCTGTCCAGTAATAGAGTGAGATTGCTTTTCCATCAATCCACCGAACTTACCGCCTTCATTGGTAAGGCTTTCGATAGCCTTCTTGACTTCGGGGAAACCAACCTTACCTGCTGTCACCAATTCCGAAACCTTATCCTTGGTAACTCCGAACTGCTTGGCTAGTTCCTCTGTCAAAGGAATACCGCGACCTGTAAATTGCATCAAGTCTCTTGTGAACAATCGACCTTGCACCATCGTGGTACCATAGAGCCATGTGAGGTCTTGCAGGTTTAATCCCAATCCTGCAGATACGTCACCGAGCCTTCTCATGGTATCGGTAATCTCGTTGGCTGCAAATCCGTATGCGAGAAGCTGCTTTGCGCCATTTACCACACCCTTCATGTCAAAAGGTGTAGTAGCAGCAAGGTTGGCGAGGTCCGAAATCATTCCCTTTGCCTTCTGTCCGCTACCGAGCATGGTTTCAAAGGCAATCTCAAACTGCTGAAACTCTCCTCGGACAGTACCCAGTGTGCTGATGATTTCCTTTGCCGTAAAGCCAGCGAAAGCCACCGATGCAACAGACTTGATGCGATTGAAAACATTCTCAATGCTCTGACCCTGCTGCTCGACTGCTCTTGCTGTCTGTGATACTCCATCCTGCACCCCTCGGAAGGCTTTCAGTACGGATGAATTGTCACCTGTTATGTCAAACTTGATACTTGCCATTTTTTTTATTCTGTCAATTACGTAAAGGTGCACCTCCTAGCCAAAACCTTTATTCTTTGCTTTTTTCTTGTTAGTGTTGGAGGTTAAATTGGATTCTCTTCGCTCTGTCTGATCAGCTCCATGATGTCCTCTTTGTTATCTCCGCTGAAGACCTTCTCTGTTGCTGATGGAATGTGAGCCTTCTTTCTTTCCTCATCGGATAGATAGATGGAAGTTATCTTATCCTTCATCATAAGCGTGAGGTTGTTGTATGAGATTTCCCACAGAACATAGTCAAGGGTCCACTTGTATCTCTCGCAAGCTGCATCAATGAGAGAGCCCCAAATGGTCCTGCCACCAAAGATATACTGATTGCTGGAGTCTTTGGCTTGGTTTATCTTCTCCATACGCTCCGCTTCCTTGTCTATCCCACATTCCGTGATGATGTCGTGAAGCTTGTTGTCTGAGAGTATGGTGATGAGAAGAGTAGCTATATCATCGTTATCACAGAACTTGAAGATGATGTTTTCCCTTGCCTTCAATATGCGTGAACTGAGCATATCGGATTTCTTCTGAAGAGTGTGGTAGGCTATTAGCTTACAGCAGAGACTTCGATTCTCTTCTACTACACGGAGTGCTTCAATAAGGGGATTCAGCTTTAAGTTATCATCTTTGATGTCTAGCTGCTTAATCAATGGAGCAGTCAAATACATCTTGCCTAAAGTCTGAGGGTAGATAAACAAATGTCTTCTACCTACCTGTATGCCTAGAGGTGTATCTGTTAACACCATGGCTATCTTTGTGCCAATTTCGATGTCATTCTTCATAAGCCAATAAAATTTGTTAGCACCCAAGGCAGGACTCGAACCTGCGTCTTTCAACCAGCTTTTTAAAGACCAACTGGATTTTATGTGACGGACTTTGGTCTCGCTCTAACCAACTGAGCTACTTGGGTAGGTTGCCGATTGATAACCCTCAATCGGCAGAAGGGTGAATAGAAATCAACATATTGCCTAAGGTTCACCTTCGACCTGTCCGTTTGTTGGAACGGTTACTTCCGTTTCTGTGTCTGTAGCACCTGCAGGATGCTTGAATGTAAGAACGTATTCGTCTGTCTTTCCTTTAGCCTTCTTGGCTGTGATGATACGCCAACGGAACTGACAATATACGGTCTCACCCTTCTTGTTGGTGGTCTTTGCTACTTCGTCACCCTCTGGCACAAGAGCCTTGTGGGTGTACTGCATCAAAGCACCATCCGCTGAAGAATATGACTCCTCCACGCTTACGGTTGACTTGCCGATATAGCAGCCAGGGTTCTCTGCATCTTCCGGCTGAACAGCGATAGCGTAGTTTCCTTCGATAAGTCCATCAATGGTAGGGAAAGGCTGAGGTAATCCCTTCTTGATAAACTCTTGGTAAACGAGTTCGTAGGTGGACTTAGTTGTCTTTGAATCGACAATACCGCCACCTTCCTCCTTAGCTTCTGTTGTATCACCCTTGGTAGGGTTCAACTGGGTAGTGTCCTCCTTTGGAGTATCAAGCTTCTTCCAGTTGTTGGTTGCAGCACTAAGGTCACGAACATAGATGGATGGTTTTCCCCATGTTGTTACTGACATAATCTTAATCGTTTATAGTTTGATACAATAATTTGTTATTAATGATGTGCTCACTTGTGCCCTCGCAAGCGATTACCCTCTGTTCACTCATAGATAAGCGGAAATCTGATCCATGAACTGCTTCGAAGGTAGAGAAAGAGAGTTGACATAACTCACGGAGCCTTGCCGTGTTCTCTTCCTTTCGGGTATTGCCATTCTTTGTGATAGCTTGGTCTTGAACGTAGATGTTTACATTCACAAAAGCTTCTTGGATTTGCGAGGTCTGATTTGCTAGCACGGAGATGCAAATATCTTCCTTGCCAGTTTTACCTGTACCATAGTACGGTCTTCCTCGCTTGCAAAGACTACCTGTTACAGCAGTCTTTAATTTAGAAGAAGAGATAATGTTGTACACATCATCCTTGATGTCAATATCCGATTTCATAGCTTCATCTGATTAATTCTACTTACGGCTTTATCCACAGCGAGCTTCAGTTTTCCATCAACGACGGAACGAGCCCATAACTCTGTGGATGCAAGCACATCCTTATTTTCTTTAGCTTCTACAAAGTCTGCATAGTTCATAGCCGCAACTACTACCAATGCGTAAACCTGTGAGTATTCCTTTGCTAGCTCAGCTATCATTTGTCTTCCTTCTTGTGAACCATTAGAACCATTGCCTATGGAAGCGAAGGCTGATTCTACTTGTTTCCTTCCGTAGTCAAAGATGGCATAACCGATGGAACTTCGTAGGTTTCCTGTATGGTCTATCCAACTTTCCTCTGCCGAGCGGTCTCTTATCCTTGCATTACATTCTTCTCCTAGCTTGGCATAAGCAGTGAGGATTTCTTGCTTTATTATCGCCATAGCGGACTGAAAAAAGTTATTGAGCGCAGACTGAGAGGTTGAGAGTTTTATACCCATATTTTACATTGCAGTTGGTAACGATGAAAGCCGAGTACGACAAATTCCTTCACTTCGTTTCCGAAAAACTTTACACGGATTTTGTCTCCGTACTCGAAATCGCGGCATGCTCTAGGAAGGTTGTAGATGGTGTAGGAATAGTTCTTGGCAGAACCATCGGGGATAGTGATAACGTTTGCCTTGCCAGCAGGGACAATATCACACTTGCAATAGTTCTTCACCCATTCTTCTGAGCCTTGAACATAGTCTCCGTTATCGTCTTCATACCCATCAGTTACGTGTAGGTAATCTAGGGTATGAGCAGCGAAATCCAATACAGCCATATCTTAACCTCCTATATAAACCATCGGTTGACCCAGTGCAGGTGATTCACCGATGGTTTTGTATAAAGCATTTATTCGTACTAGCAGCCTTTCCTTATCCTTGTCAGATAGTGTTCCAATGCTCTTGTCTGACTCGGATAAGCTTACAGCTTGTATGAGAGAGTACAGACAATCAGCAAGCGCACCTTTCCATTCCTTGGACTGAGCGACCTCGAATGTATATTCATCATCACCATTAAGCTGACGTTCTATCATCTTATTCTCCACGAATCCTAAAGGGATAGGGTAGTGGATTTCATCAATCAATGCTTGCTTTATTGTCTTCATATCAATTCAAATTAAACCTCTGGAGTGAGTTTAGAGAGAACTTCGGCTTCCTCCTCATCGCTGAGTGAGTTGAGAGCCTTAATCAGAGTCTCATCGGTTGAGTTAGCCTTCACATTGGCACCAGCAGCCTTCAAAGCAGCGATGAGGTCAGCCTTCTTATACTTCTTACCCTTGTAAGTTGTATACTGGTCGGTAGTATCGGTAGACTCGGCTTCCGTATCAACCTCCTCAGACTTGGTAGAAAGCATGTAAATCTGATCTACATCTTCGATTACTGGCAAGCAGATAGCCTGTCCTGCGGTAACCTCCTGCAAAGATGGCTCATTCTTGGAGTACTTAGAGATAAGCTTGTAGCTGTCAACGTTAGAGTACTGAACACCTGCTACTCGGTTGGTATCCTCTGCAAGGGTACCCCAAACGAAAGAGCCTACGTTGGTGTTACAGATGAAGATGATGTTATTCTCATTCCATGGCTTAACTGATTTTGGCTTTCCGTTCTTCTCGATAATCACGGTTCGGTTGATAACCTTGATGGCTGCACCGAACTCATCCTCGAATGCTTCCGAGAAAGCTGACTCCGATGGTGTCTTGAGCTTGGTATTTTCTGTATAAGTCTTACCCTCGTAGTCGGCAACAAGCTCTTTTGCCCATTGCTCCTTGCGGATTTTCTTAATCTGCGTCTTAGCGAGCATAACCTGTATGATGGTATTGTTATCGGCATTTGCCTTATCGAAGATTTTCTCGAAATCATCACGGGTAGTAACACCATTGGTTTCTGTTTTGAAGCAGTTTACCTTAAAATATCCATAGTCAACACGGATAGCCTTACCCGAATTGTCTGCATCTTCAACGGCAATAATACCATTAGAGAGACCTGCCAAGAAGTTCATTTCGTTACGCTCTTCGAGACCGACAGAGCAAGCGACACCATCATTCATGAGCTTGTTGATGATACGAGCCTTTGCAGTTTTAGCAGCCTGTCGTGTTGATGTAGCCTGCTCAACCAAGCCTTGCGCCTGGAATGAATTGGCTCTCGCTACAATGTTCTCATACTGAGCCTTCATGATGTTGATGTTGTTGATATCAGACTCGAAAAGAATCTTCTTCATCGCAATCTTTGGCAACTTACCATTAGAGGTTGCGATTTGACCACGCTTCTTCAAAGGAATGTCTGAATCCATCTCAACGATGTCGGCAGCTACATATGTGGTCTTAGCTGATGAACCTTCCCACTTCTGATCTGGAGAATACACATCGGTAAGCATCTCCTTGTAAAGATAGGTACGCTCCTTCGGATTCTCCTTCTCCTTAACATACAAGCTAAGTTTAGGGAAAATAGCTCGGATAAACTGAATAAAAAGTGATTCGTTCATATAAACAATCTTTTAAGTTAAAAACTAGAGCACAACTTAGTCATGCTCAAAAATAAGACTTGGGAGAGCTGTCTTGATGGCGGTTCTCTGAGTTTCGTCCTTGAACTGATAAGGCATTGCCACATCATTCACGCGACCATTATCCATAATGGCAACCGCTTCACCCTTCATGCGTGAGCGAACGACAACACCAGCAAATTCTGCTTCGCTAGCCTTGTCTTTGTACTTGCCATCTTCTGTTTCAAGTGGAGAATACTCATAAACATCATCAACCTTCTTGCGGACAATGATGTGACCTGCCTGAATAACCTCATCCTTGAAGTTGGCGTAGTCGAGTGCTCTACCGCCTGTGATACCACCGAGATACTGACGGATAACCACAGCGTCCTTACCCATGTCGTAGCCTTTGGTTTTTGGCTTGTAGTCTTCTGCTACCATAATCTAATAATTTATTAGTGAAACAATAGATGATTACATCTGAGCCAGCTCCTTGACTTCATCATCAGACATTAACTTATCTTCCTCCTTTGGCTGAGGTTTGGTATCGGGAGCAGGGATTCGTCCAAGCTTTTCAAGACCCTTTTCAAGTCTTTCCTTGTTCTCTTCCTCAATATCTTCCTTCAACTCATCGAGGTAGTCCTCAAACTCCTCTTCATTCTCAAACTTCATGTGAGAGAAAGATTTAAGTCGACGCTCTCCGAACTTACCTGTGTCCTTCAGCAGTTCCCTTACCTTTGCGGTACGGCTGCTTGTGGTATTGCCAGACTTCAATGCAGTTACATCACCTTGGAGTGTAGCAACAGCCTTAGTAAGTTCCTTGATTGCGTTGAGGGTAGCGGAGTCATCATCATCGCTATCCTTCTTGCCCTTCTTGCCCTTCCGTGACGGACTTCTACGTGCTGGATCGTCATCTGGATCTGGATCGTCATCTGGATCTGGATCGTCATCATCGGGTGCAGGATGAGCGTTTTTGTACTCTGAGACTTGGCGGTCTGCTGCGGACTGAGTTAACTGGAGTAACGGCAAGACATCATCAATTGCGTCACTAATACCTTCACTAACTTCTTCGTCAGTAGCATCATCTTTGAGTTGAAGTTTGTTGGCAACATTGGCGGCAACACCCTTTAACTCCTTACGACTGAACCCCAATGCCTTAATGTCTCGATTGGTTTTCAGTGCTTCAAGAACTTTTCTGTAATACTTGTTCATTGCTTGTTGAGTTATATTTAACAAAAAATGGTCTGCGAGCGAAATGCAGGCAGACCAAACGTAGAACTCGGTGTAAGAGCAATGTTACGAAAAGTTCTGTCACGTGCATCTTCACACGCTTTTATGGGTGCAAATATACGAAATATTATTTAATCAACAAATAGTTTTTGCAAAAAAGTGAGAAATTATTTTCATTTCAATAAACAAGGGAGAACTTCACAGCCCTCCCTTGATAGATAAGATGCAATAAAAATGCACTTAAACGTGCAAAATATCTTCTATGTTTAAGTTAGATTCTTTTGGTATGTAATTATGGATTTGAGGTATTTTATCGGCTTGTAGCCTATAGTCTCCCTTTGTCGTGGTAAGAGTAATACTGATCGGACTTGCTACTGATGATAACGTGGTCCATAAAATACAATCTCATTATTTCACAAGCCTTCTGTATCTTATATGTTATCTCATCGTCAGACTTTGATGGAAAGCAGTTAGAGCTTGGATGATTGTGAACCAATGCTATTATTACGGCATTGCAGGAGATATTCTTTACACACAATTCTTACGTCTATAGGAGTTTCTGATATTCCACCTTGTGACAATCGAACCATTTTGATTAACTTGAAGTTGTTATCCATACAGAACAGATAAGATTCTTCTATTTCTAAATCCTTGACGTATGGTAAAATATAGTTGTAGATGTCGAGGGAACTACCCAAATCTGTAAGTTCTTGCGACTTCTCCTTCATAAATCTTCTGCCAAGTTCGAATGCAGCGAGTATAGCGGTAGCCTTCTTTTCACCTATTCCTTTGATAGATGTAAGCTCCTGCAGTGTTCTCTTGCTTGCCTTTCTGAGGGAATGACTACCATCAAAGATTTTTCTTATTGGTTCATTACCCTGTAGCATAGGGTCTATACCGATAATTGAAGCAATAAGGTTCTCGTTACTCAGATATTCTACCCCATATTCCTTTGCGTATGATGTGATAGAATCGTACTTGATAGTTCTTGCATTATCCTTCATAAGATACCTCCTCTATGTCTTTTGAATAATTGAACATAACATCAAAACCGAATCCCAATTCAGTAATGAGGTAGAAATGAATATCCTCCCAGTCCCAACTTGAAGGAATGCCTATTATCTTTTTAGACTTTTCGGCATCCATTGCTATGATAACGTTCTCTTCCATTGCTCTATCTTATTTTTAAAAGTTCATAACTTTCGTTTCATACACTATGAATCCTATCTGATCCACCACAATCAGTTTCAGATGATTTCCTCCTGGTCCATTTATATCACCATCATTCAATCCGATTTCCTCTAACGTTTCCTTGATGGCAGTTTGGTAATCTCCTATACCTTGTATTAATAAGCATAGGTCTGGTCTCTCATCAAGAAACTGGTGAAAACCATATAGGCTATATGAGCCTTTTTTGATGAGTGAGAAGAAATCTTTCCATTCATCACCACTAATCTGCGTGGTTACGGATTTAAGCTCTTCTATTGTTGTGCAGTTGCTTTCCATACGATTCCATTTAGCGTGATACAATGAAGTCTTTATCTGTAAAAGTCTGATCCTTGAATCTTTCGAACAATTCTCGGTCACTGATGAGCTCATTAGCAAATGATAACTCTCTGAATGAAAGTTTGTACCCAAACTTATCTTTCAACATTTCGATTTTGAGTTCTTCTTTCTGAAGTTCCGATAATTCATATACTGTCATATTCATTTCCTACGATTAAACATTGTCATATCGCTGTCCAACAATTCAAATTTAATTCCTTTCTCTGTTTTCTTAGCCATCCATTTTGCTGTAACCACGCCGCCACTCCATGCTTTTATGAGAGGGAGAACCTTACAGTTCCCTACATTTATAATCTGTGTAATATACTCGCAAGCACCTTCAAAAGTGTCGAATGCGTGAAGTAATACCGTATATCTATCTGATTCTGTGTAAACGTTCATTGCTCTTATCTTTAAATTGTTATTTTATTTTTGATAGTGCAAAGGTAATCATTTTTTTGCAAATGACCAAACGTTTTGAGCATAAAGTACTTTTTGCTAACTTAGTTTAACTTATTGAAACCTAGATACTTATATCAAACTATTAATCTCGTGTATGTAAGTCTGTTTCTTAAAAATGGTATAAGTATATGGAGATAAAAAATGAACCGCTTAGAAGGCTTATATCGAAGTGTATAGTCTTTTTCTGAATTACTTTATATTAAATAAAAAAATGCACTCTAACCTCACGGTCGGAGTGCACTAAGAGCAATGAAACGTTAAAAGATACGTTTCGGCTGCAAAGTTACAAAACTTTTCTGTATCTTGCAAATTTATACTATACTATTTAACAATTGCAAATCATTGTCTTTATCGTAGTCGTATGGATAGAAGGTGTTGGCAAGGGCATCCATCTTGTCGGGAGAACGTTTCAGACGCTTCTTGATTTCGTCTTTTGGTTCCATGATGATTGAACCATCTGACTGAAACAACCAATGCACTTCGCACAATTCTTGATCCAACTCATCGTCAGGTGGGAGTGCTGCAAAGAATCCATTCTTCGGGTTGAGCCAGTCACGTATGCACCAAAACAAATAAGCCCTCATGTTAGCGAAAGAGTAGCAGCCTGTCACATCGTGCTTATTTCTCACGCCTTCCGAGAACTTGCAAGAGAATGCCGTTAAGTACTTTTGTTCTATGAGTCTTGAATATACTCCAGCACCTTCTCCTATGGTATCAATGAAGGCTTTATTCTTTGAACTCAAACTTAGGTAGTGTGCGACTTGACCTGCGACTGCCATGTGGTCCGCATGACCACCCGAATTATGACACTTGATTTCTGAAACATAGTTTCCTTGTCGTGGAACATAGCAAGACCTATCGCGCCCCATACCTGCGACATCTACACCTAATCGTATTGGCTTATGGGTGATAAAGCCACTATCTTTAAGTTCCTTCCATCTTCTATGGGCAATCTCGCACCATTCGTATGGAATGAGGGTATCTTCAGACACCTTCGGAAACATACCGAGGACCTTAACACGGAAGAGGTCATTGGGAGTATAATATCCACCTTCCCACACAAAATCACCACGACCCTCATCAAACTCAGACTTTCTGATCTTCTGTGCCCATGCTGAGACCTTATCGGCTACCCATTCATAGTCAACTTGACCAGGAATAATGTTTTTCTTGCTTACTACGTTCTCTGCGTTGAGGGATGATAATCTAAACTTCTTGAATCGGGGAGACTTCATGGAGTTGGCTGCATACCCTGTTGTAACGTTTGGGTTGAATACCAATAGCAATCGAGAGTTACCTTGCAGGTTACCCTCGATTGCATTATAGATGGTGTCCGAGATACCCGATGCTTCAGTTACGATGAACATGGTGTTTACAGCATGGAATCCCGACCATGCCTCTGTATTGTCGGCTGAAGACTTGAAACCTGTCAGATACCATTCCTCATAATCAGTTCTGATGCCATCCGACAGCAAACGACCAGGCAGGAAGCCTGCCTTTTTGTATAGACGTGCCACTTCTGGTATCATGATATTTGTCACCTGTCTTCCTGTCGGTGCAGTAAGGGCAATCTTGGTGTTCTTTTCCAAACTGCCATCCTTGCCAAAGCGAGGAGTGAGGTATAGAAAACATAAAGCGGCTACGGCAGCGATGAAGTCCTTACCCCTTGCAGTTCCACTGGCTACCGTTGTCATTTTGTTCTTCTGAACAGAACGCAATATAGCCTTTTGCTCTTCGTCAAGTCTAGCCTTCAAGACTTCCTTGGCGAAGAGACACCAATCATTGCGCCATGCAATCATTTTTTTTATTGCTTTCTGTTCTGACATATTTTTAATTCAACAATATTCGTATTTTCTTATTTCCTTTGAGTATGGCTACCGCTGCTCTGTGGTGACCGTCAATTATATAAATGTTTCCATTACGCTGTACTCCATAAGGGACTTCATTTGAATCAAAATTAATAGATGCAATCGCCTTTAGATTATTCGCTCCTATGTATTCTTGTGTTGGGTGTATCTTATCGACCGACACATATTCGTACTTTCCTTTTGGTTTGCTAAATGACGATACAGTTTCTACGCTTGCCCTAACTTTTTCTGATTCCTCTTTTTGATATTTCTGCTTGAATATATCATTTACTTTGACAGCCATAGTACTCGTATTACCGAAAAGAGGAAAAGAAATTGCGTCTACCTTTTTGTCTATTTTGCCCCCCACATCAATCTTTCTGCTCTTTGCACTATTGGAACTATTTGTTCCTCTTGTGCCATTACTTCGTTTACCCATAAACAAACACTTTAATTACTAGCTATAATAAACTACTTTGAGAGCTTTGGAAAATCCTGCATGTTATCAAGCATATCTTCTATAGAGAAGTTCTTTACTTGAGTATCATACAAGGTCTTTTTCAGCTCTTGATATTTTTCTTTTGCATCAACATCAAGCATACCAATAGTATCTTTCATCTTTTCAAAAGCTTTTAACTTATTCTTGATGATGATGATTGGTGTTACATAGACGGCATTGTTCTCCTTACACCACTGCTCAATTACATTACCGCCACCATAAACGATAAATCTGAATTTGTTGCCATTTGCTACGAACTTGGCAATTTCGTATTCAAATTGCAGTTCATTTAATCGGTCTGTACACCCTCTTGTGGCGAATGATGAGTAACCTTTAGGGACACCCATCAAATTCAGCTTATAGAACTTAGGAGCCACATTTAAGTCAACAAATACACCTATCCCTTTTTCCTGCATAGCTCTCGCAAGAAAGCGCTTCTTGTAGATAGCCTGCATACCAAAAGCTATTGGAGTATCATTTGATAAGCTGAAGTTTGGCTCAATAATGCTGCCAGGGTTGTACTTCAAAATCTTCTCTGGCTTCTCATAGATTGACCGGAATCTATAATCATCAGTATAGAAGTGGAGTGTTCCCCTGCCATTCATATTAGTTGTTCTTGCCTGCTCTCCAAAGCAATAGAATGGGATTTCTATGTACTGAGGTTGCACATCAGACAACAAACATGGTATCTCCAACGGATTGTCCGTTGGGAACAAACAGTCTGGTATATACAATTCTCCGTTATACATAATTATCCTTCTTCATCATCGGGAAGCTCCTTCATTAACTTCTCGAATGGATTTTCTACTAATCTGTTATCTACTTGCTCGACATAACCACGCTTCTTGCCCTTGGTTTTCAGAAGGAAGATGATTGCAGTTAGATTACCTTCGTTCACCTTTTCAACCAACTTGCTTTCTGTAAAGTCAAGAATGCCTTCATCTATATCATCCAACATCTTGGCTAACTTCTCATTCTCTTTTCGCCAGTTATATAAGGCTTGACGTGTAATGCCCAAAGCTACTGCCGTAGCAGCCATATTGCCGCCTTTTTTTTCGTAAGCAGCGGCAATCTTTTTTAATTCTGTTCTTCTTACCTTTGTCATAATCAACCTTTCTAACTTGCAGATGCTATGACTGCTTTCAAAGCATCTATATACGACATATTCTTGCACAACAAAAGTGATTTCGAAAGATGGTCTAATGGTCCAAGTCCAGGAAGCAGATTGATATCTATAGGATAATATCTGCCATCTATCCCCTTACGGAAATCAATTCTTGCGTGAGATTTCAATCCTAAGTAATGGAATATTGTGCCTGCCAAATTCATTAACCTATCATCATTCATTGCAGAACAGCATTCCTTAAAACCAACTTTGCAATCTCGTGTTTGGATGCCATTGGTTTCATCGCAATCAATAGAAATCGAACACAGAAGTAAATATTTATGGTTATTAATGCAGGTTACCGTGCAATCAGATCCAGCAATATACTCCTCAACAATACTTTCCATTCCAAACTCTTCTTTAAGGTATTTCATCTGTTCCATTACCTCTTTTGGGGTACGACAGATGCTTTTCTCCGATATACCAAAACTATCACTTCCATATCTAGGTTTAACAAAATATGTCTTACCTTCTTGTAATGATGATAAATGATATTGTTTCGGTGCTCTAATACCGCAACTACAAAGGAAACGGAAGACCTTTTCCTTATCCTTAACCAATTCGTATTTAGAGAAATCCTCTGCTGTTGTTTTTACACCTTTTGCTCGGATAGTCTTGATGAGAGATTCACTTGCGGTTCTAAGTAATGCCACATCTTCCTTTTGTAAGAAGTCTAGCTTATCGTTTTCATCTACAACAGCTAGTTTGACATTATCTTTTCCTAAGGCTTCTCTATAATATTTGAAGACGGAAGAAATTCCATAGTTCTCCATCTCTTCTTTACTTGTTATGCTCCAAATCATTTTCTTTTTCTCCTTCCTTTATTTCGATTAAACGTTCACTCGCTAACTCTAACAATTTGGCAAATGAGATACTTGGGGATTTTATGCCAAACTCCTTACCTATGTCCTGTTGAATCTTAAGCAGGGTCTTCTCGTTATCTTCTTCGGAAGCTAAAACGAGAGCATCGCTTTTGCGTGCTTGCTCACGAATGTCTCCATACAATGTGTCCAGACTAGCAAATGAACTAGGGTAGAGGATGATGGTGAATACGAAATTCTCCTGCATGGCATATACATCTATACCCTCTGTGCTTATTGGCTTAATCTCGTCAATGTTCACATGAGCAAACTTCTTGAAGTCGATAGATTGAATTGATGCAAACAACTTCTTCAAGATGCTAACATTAGCTTCACCATGAAGGGAGTTGTGAGATAATTCAATAGCAATAGCTTCATCATTTGTAATCTCGCTCTCTTCTACATATAAGATGCCTAGCATTTTATAGTGCAGTTTCTTGCATGCCCTCAAACGATGATTACCGCTGATCATGATGTATCTACCATTATCCTTCTTGATACAGGTAGGCACACTACTCAATCCAGACTTAGCAATGTTGTCTGTTAGTTGGGCGAAGTCTTCACCCGACATTTCATTTGCATTGATTTCTACCTCATCTATGAGGTTTATATCAACTTTTGCGTATTTCCATCTATCTTCATTTTCCATTCTTCAACGATTTTTGATATTTCTCAATGATTTCCTTATTCGTAGGGTATATGCCAAGTATTCCTTCGTAAGCAAGATAAGATGATGTGCAGTGTTCCTTCACTTTCTTGTACACGCCACGATATTTCATGCTCACTGGCTTATGAGTATAAGCGCAGGATATAACCTTCTCGCAAAGCTTGCGCATTCTTCTGCTCAAATATCTTTGAACGCCTACAGACTGAATGCAATACAATATGAGTTTACTCAATCGAGGAATTGCGTTATTCGTGCAGAAGTCCGTTAACTGAAACAAATCATACCCCTTGTGTTGAGGTAGCGTAAAACCAAATCCACCTAGGGTATATTTGTCGTATTTCACCACAAAAGCAAATTGACAGACACTACATTGGTCCACCTTCTTGATATACTTCTTTTGCAAGCAATGAAGTAAAGGTGGGTTTACCCGTTCAATCATCAGTTTGCTTGCGTCTGTAATCTCCAAATCATCGGGAGGTACAATCTCGTTGCATTCGATTCTGTATGAAGAATATGAGGTGCTTGCATTATTTTGTGCAGTTGGCTTATTGCAATAGAGGAACCTTCCTGCAGACCGTCTTTCCCCACTTGAATTATTCCACATAGCTATCTTATGCAGGTTTCTCAGATAAGGGCTGTTGCTGAAATAGTAGAAATAACTATCACTCGGAATACTTTCCACAAGATTATAGTAATCGTTCCTTGCAACAGAAAAATCTGATTTCAAGTCACTATTCTCAGAAATGAGTTTGAATGCTCTCTTCTGCTTCTTCTCTATTCTTCCGTAATTAAAGAAGATTACCTTCTTGTTCTTGATGGCTTCTTCTAGTGTTCCAACATGGAAATCACATGTAGTGAGCAATCTCATCAATCGCTCATTTGCCTTCTCGGTTTTTTCGATAGATTCCCTTGCCTTAATTTTCAACGCTTCGAAGACAGCACTATTTCTTGCCGATTCACTCATGAAATACTTTTGCAGTTTCACGGCATAAAGAGCTAGCGCAAGCTGTCTTGATGGTGTAGGATTGTTATAGTCCTCCAACCATGCAAGCTTATCCTTATATGTTAGTGATGTTTTACCATTTGCCAACATATAGAGCAGATAGCAGTAGGCATCTTGGCAGTATATAGATACTTCCACCTTATCAAGGAAGAATAACTCATAGTAATACATAAAGCCATTTACTATGCAGATTTCCTTGTGTCCGTTAGCTTTTACAGCATCATATAGAGCTGAAACCATTTCAGAATTGTATGGCAAAGGCATAGTCATAAAAGCTTCTATTGCGCTATATGGATTCCCTTGATATAGGAGTGGGCATAACTCTTCTGGAGTATCATATTTAAGCCCTGTAACCTCACAAAATTGCTTGTAAGATGTTATAGATTGATAATCTTGCAATTCGTGGCTTATAGCGTAATAGAATATGCGATATGCAGAATACACACAATTCATAGCTCGATAGAAATCATCAGTTGCATGAAACGTTCTAAATTCTATCGTCTTTGTCTTAAAATATGCCGAGATATTCACTGCATGGCGTATGAAACCTTTCTTAGACTGATTTGTGAAGAGGGTTTGTAATTCATCAAACTTCTGAGCATTTTTTACTCCTTCGAAATATTTTTCTGTAGGAATAGGTTTTGCATTGAAGATGTTTTCATCCCAGTCTGAGATTTTCGCATATCTCTTAAAATATGGATAGCAGACATAAAAGAATAGATATACTTTCTTTAGCTGATCTACAGACAAATCTCCTACGTATATGTGAACATGAGTATCAATACTCCACTTTATCTTTCCACCTGCAGCAACCATCGATTCGTATACAGAACGGAGGTCATGCAGCTCTTTTAGGCAGCAAAGATGTAGTGGAGGGGTATTCACCTCTCCACCAAACTGCTTATTGCTTGAACAATCGGTATTATCAATGCTCTCTTCCTTGCTCCAGGAGTAACCTTCGGGCAAAGTTACCTTCGCCCTTTCAAGATTGCACATTTCGATTTCAATACCGAATGTTCTGTTTCTTATGTCGCTATCTACATTCATGAAGTATATCTATTTCGTTAATAATACCTAATCTCTGAATGGTTCTTCCTGTTTTACGGAAGTCTATTCCTAAAGCTACACTTGCAAGTGTAATGAGGGATGATGTAACTGGTAACTCTAAGCCTATATGATGGGCAATACTTTCCATCAGTACCAATCCCTCTGAAACGTCTTCTGTGATGTAACGTGAGTGAACAGATGTTGGACTGATGGCTCTATCACTAGATTCTGAGTAACGATGCAAACTCTCTATTGGGGCTGACATATTGAAACCTCCTGCTTCAAATACGCTTGTTTTGAAAAAGCCCAAGTTTTTTAAGACTTTCATCTTTTCTTCGTCAAGTCTCATCAATAGATTGATAGTGGAGTCATTTCCTCTTGCGTATGCTTCACGATACATACAGAAATTTCCCTTTGAATATTCTATTCTCGGAATACTCATAATTGAACCTACCGTATGCAACACCATATTTGGATTGAGTAATGCAGATTCAAGCACGTAATATTTTCCTATAAAACCTTTGCTAATTTTATGCAGTTTCTCCATGCAGGTATCATGATTAGAAAAGCATGCTACAGGAATAACTTTATGTCTATAACCAACACGAAAAACAACTTCGTTCGGTTTATCATTCAACTCTACTCGTCCTTCCAAATATGGACCTGTTGCTTCAACTAACATTGGTAGTTTTCTGCAATGTTTTTCAAAATAGAAAGAGGATGCGTAACTAGAGATACAGACAACAATCTGATCATTGTGAAGGTATTGATGTATACGTTCTACTAGACCCTCATAGAAGTTACTCTGAATAGTACAAAAAATAACTTCTGCTTCTGCAACCTTACTGAGGTCTTTAGAAACCTCTTTGATTGCAGTTTCTATATAAGTTGATTTCTCTTTAAGAAAAACCCTTTTGCCGTTCTTGATAAGTCTATCAAAGGCATCTGATTTGTATGAAGATGTCTTTAGGAGTGTAACTTCATGACCTTTAATAGAGAGGTCTGCGGCAAAAGCTACACCCACGTTGCCCGTTCCTATAACTGCTATTTTCATGCTCTTTTATTTTAATTCTACAAAATAGAGCGGCTAGAGGGACTCGAACCTTCGACCTTCACATTGGGAATGTGACGCTCTGACCGACTGAGCTATACCCGCAAAAGAGCGGAGAGTTGGAGCCGCACCAACGACCTCAGTGATGGTATCACTGCGCTCTGCTAACTGAGCTATCTCCGCTTATAATAACAATATTCTCTACACGCAAAAATGCTCGTCTTTCCGAGCCGCCAACCCTAGTGGGTATTCCGATGGAAGAAGGGATGCCTTAAAACAAGCTTTGCTCCGAGTAAACAGGATTCTTGGAAATTCCAAATTCCTCGACCTGTACTCCCAACTTTTCATTCAGCCATTTTGCCACTAGGTGGCGATGGCAAAAATCATCTGGCTTTTCGAAGCAACATAGAGCTACATCTTTTCCATTTGCCATTTTCTCTATTGCTGAGAGAAATGCTTTTGGGTCCCGATGAGCCAATATCTCAGAATTGAAACGTTGTACGTAATCTTCTTTAGATTTGGAGTTGTGAAGAATGTCCCATGATGGTGATACGTACTTGTTTGACAATCCTGTAAACCATTTCGGAGGGTAGAGGGCAATACCGATCATCATGATACCAGCTTTTGCTAACTTAGCTCCGTTTGAGAAGTATGATGTATAAATCTTCATTTTTTTGTAACTTTTTGCAAAGATAGGTAAAATTATTTAATCAACAAATAGTTTCTTGAAAAAAGTGAGAAATTATTTTCAAGCGTACATTTTCTTAAGAAACTTCTTTAGATATTCGTTATTAATATCCTTTAGTGGAGTAGGGGAGAATGAGGTATCTCGCTCTACTGTTAAGCCTAACTTCGTTGTTAGTCCCTGCAACTCGGTTAGGCTTGTGTAACCGTACTCGCCTTCACCACTTCCATTGATAGTGATTCCGTAGGCGATATTGTTCTCTAGGTCTGCTTCTAATATGAACCAAGACCATGCACCAACACAAAGGAAGAACTTTGCTTGACAGATGGCTTCTTCCTTTTTACCATCCTGTGAGTAGAGAGGATATTTTTCCAGTCTCTTCTTAATTTCTTTCGTAATCAGTTTCATTGCTCTTATGTATTTTTTAGATTTCTACTTCATTTATTTCGTATTCACAATCAAAAAGAATGTTCTCGATAGTATCTCGCAAATCTTCCAATACGTCCATTTCATCTTCATCGTCTGCGTCAAATTCATTTGATTCGTAAACATTTGATGAGGTCCATTTACCATTTCCAGTTATAAAATTATAACCTTCCATTCTCGAGTAAGCCTTTCTTGTGTCTCTGAGACTTATTTCAACTATTACCTTTTTCATTGCTCTTATCTTTTAAATTGTTATTTTATTTTTGATAGTGCAAAGGTAATCATTTTTTTGCAAATGACCAAACGTTTTGAGCATAAAATACTTTTTGCTAACTTAGTTTAACTTATTGTTATTCAGATACTTATTGTATAGTATAGTTGTCGCATCTGCTATCATCTGACCAGCATCAATTCCTAATGATTGATAGAAAGCACCATGTCCGCAAAGTGTTTCGTATGCAATTCGCATGATTCTACGTTCATCCCTTGTGAAATCATACTTAAAAGTAGAAAAGATGGAGAGTGCTCCTTTCAAATCTCCATCTTTTAGCTTTTGCACACCTTGTGCAGTTTTACTCATCTTCATAAGGCTCAATCTTTCTTGTTGTGAAATCGTCTGCTGTCAAGATGATTTCTGCCCCATTAACCATTTCTTCGACTTTATCGCATGCGTCACTGCCATTGATGGCATCAACCTCCACTACCTTTTGCAGGTATTCGGTTACTTGCACTTTAACCTTGTGAATGGCAGCTTTCTCTAGTTCCTCTATTTGAAGATTGAACACTTCTAGGAGTTCTTTGATTTCCTTTTCGATTTCCTCGAAATCAATGATGATATCCTTCAAGCGTTTGGGTGCTCCATTTATACCATGACCTTCTTTGTCACACCAGTTTAGGGCTTCACTATCTGGATCGAAGTTCTCGTAGTAATCATCGAGGTTCTTCAAAAACTCTTTCGGGTCATTGGCAAGCATTTCGATTGACATATTGAAATCTTGACCTGCAGGAGAATAACGCTGAAAGAAGATGTAGGCAAGGTCATTGCCATTATCTGTAGTATCTACAGCCCAACCTTTAACTTGTCCTATATGGATAATCAAATCTAATAACTTCTGTTCCATTGCTCTAACTTTTAAATGTCGTTATAATGAAGACCTTCACCCTCCACTAATACATGGTCTTCGTTTTCTACTAATTCTGAGAGGGATAACCAGCATCCACGATAAAGAGCCTTTTTGAGTTCTTGATAACGTGCTTCTGCAACTTCCTTATCTGTGATGAGGGGTTCTTTAAGTTGGTCCTCTGTGTAGAGATACCATATCAATTTATATATCTTCATAATACTTATGTTTATTGTATGTGGGTAATCAGAAGAAAGCCATACTTTCTATTTAATGCAATATCATATTCAGTCAAATGGTCCTTGAAATAATCAAAGCAAATATGTTGCAAGCTTTCAAGTATACTTATTGTTGAAGACAGAGAATTGCTGTTTGAGCTCTCAAAACTTACTTGTTCGTTACCTTCCGTCCAATCTACCTTAAAGCTATGATTACGGAAAAAAAGACATCCAACCCTTCCATTGAAGTCTATTGATGCAGGCTTATCGCTTTCATTTTTAGCGATTAAGGAAACCATCTTTACTAAGTCTATCATATCTCAATCCTTTCTTTGAAATCTATAATTTGGGCATTCCCTTTTATTAGCTATCACAAGCAGGACAGGGAATAACAGACCATGCTTGCAACCATTACCATATTTGTCGGCTGCTTCGCAAGTTTCACAGCCATAATAGGTGTTGATGTTGAATGCGCTCATAACTAAATCTCCATTGCCACTTCAATTCCTTTCTTTGGATTCTTAGTAGCTCTGTCTAGGCAAACCTTTCCATTGAACACACCCTTGATGATAGCATAGAACTCGGTGGTATTCTCGCCATCTTTTTGTGCAGTTGGTATTTTGCCAACCCTTTCACAGACTATTCCGTTTTTAGTAAGGATGGTGTTTGTGACCATTTCTCCGTAGTAAGACTGCTCTGTGCGCTGTTGAATGACTTTACCGACTACCTTGACTTGCATACCTTTCTTGATGGCATCAATACCACCTTTTAAGCTATCCTCGTAGTTCTTCACCAGGAAGAAAGCATAAACGAACTGCTCCGAGAATGTGTAGTAGTCATTTGCTACTTTCTGCATTTCAACCTCGAATTGTGATTTAGGCTCTTTAGATAGCGCAAAATCGCAGACCTTTGTAATGTATGAGGTGTCAACCGTAAACTTCTTTGAGTCTCTTATTTCCTCTAATTTAGCGATTGTTTCTGATGGGTAATAGCGACCATTTGCGTAATAGCCTTTCTTGTAAACGGGGCACTCGTCATACAGAGCCTTGCACATGGCGATCATGTCATTCTTCAAGATGGCATCCGTATATCTACTATCCTTAGGACCACCCCAAATTGGGATAAGGTCTCCATAGTCATCATCGGTGGCATATCTGATGGTGTGGTCGTATGTCTCATAAAGTTTGCGTGTAAAGTCTGAGAGGAAGTCAATGTACTTCAATCCGAACTTTTTTATGCACTCGCAACCTACTTGCAGTTCATCGCCAGTTTGTGTATCCTCGATAACGTATGCGTTGTTACACCAATGTCCACATAGGTCGCATTTGCCGTAATCAGCTCCATGCTCCTTAATCTTGAATACCAACTCCTTGGTTGTATCAGCAGGAGTAAAGGCTCCATTCTTATATGTGGCCAGCAATCTCCAATTACTTTCGTCTGGCATATTGATGGTGAGGTCACAGATGTCATGCCAATACTTACCAATGATGGTTTGACAATCTTCTACTACCGCATGACGGAATAACTTTTTTCGTGGGTTACTAATGGTGTAGTCGAAACCTTCTACATTGCGCTTAGTCTTCTCAGCGAACTTCTTAAATGCGTCAACTGACTCTGATGGAATAAACGTTTTAATCGTATTCATTGCTCTTATCTTTTAAATTGTTATTTTATTTTTGATAGTGCAAAGATAGTCATTTTTTGCGAATTGACCAAATATCAACTATCTTATTTTCAAGCACTTACAATAGTTTAACTTTTAAACTTCTTTATAGTCTGTTTGCTAACTTTTGCTAACTTTTTAATTGGACGTATTGTAGTTTGGAAAACTTTTACTATCTTTTCAGCATGAATATACAAGAATATCTAGAACAATGCTCTGTTAAGTCCGTGGACGAACTTACAGAAGAACAGGTAGTGAACTATTACAAGTGACCAGATATTTATATCGGTCAAAAATGTGCTGTTCTAAGTGCTATTAGAGATTGCAGTTACAAAGGGCGTAAGCAAGAATCTGATCATGGCATCTGTACGAAAAGCTTTGAAGACAGGTCAAGATTTCAAACTTTATTACGTAGATAACGAATCGGCTAATGGACCTCTAAATAACAAAACAGGATGGGTAGTAGAACCTTAATTCTACTACCTATCTTTTTGTTGATAACGGTACTAAGCCGCGTCCTCAACGGACAGGTGCCAATACTTTCTGTTATCCTTCAAGAAGTATGGAAGTGTTTTAGCTTGCCCGATTCGGCTGCGGTTATTGCGTACCCAGTCATTAAAGTTCTTTGGAGTGCGAGAAATCATAGCTGACTTCTGAATGGAAGGAGAACCATAGTACTCTTCATCACTCATCACAATAGGTACAACATAACACATGCAGTTAGGATGCCAACCTAGAAAGACAAAGTCTTTTGGGTATATTCCCAACAAATCATCACAGATGTCGGGTGCAGGGTGGCGTTTACTCAACTTAATCTCGTAGCCCAAGATGAAGTCAAATTGTTGCCAACGTGTCTGCTCTGCCTTTCGGTAAGCCATGTTTATCTCGGTTCTTGCCAAACGTATAGAAGCGTATTGGCAATTCGCGCATGTAGCGGCTTTTCCGAACTTTTCTGTATAATCTGCCTTTAATGAAGGATAGTCTAACAGATACTTACTGATTCGCTTGCTGAGAACAACCGCAGACTGCCCTCTTTCTATTGCAGTTGATATGGTATGCTCCAGCTCCTTTTTCAAGGCTTGTGACTGATACCATACTTTCTGCGAAACAGACAACCCCTTATCAACCCTATTTTGAAAAGCCTTCAAAGCATCTGAATTAGGTTGGAAATACCTGTTGTACTTATCTCTGCCCTTCTCAAAATCATAAGCACGAAGTACCTTTCTTGCAAGTAGGTCCTGCATGATGTTACTTTCTTTCCACTCATTTGTTGTACCTGCATAGATGAGGTTATTCATCTGTGCAGCATAACTAGTCATGATGCCATTGATGGTTTGTTTCAGTTCTGGATAGTCCCCAAATAAGAACTCCGCAGAACCATCATAACCGACACCATCTATAGCAATAGCAACTTGGCTAGCGATTCTATCATAAATACTCTGAACTTGTGCCACGTAGTTAACTAAGCGTCTGTTCAGAGCATCGTATGCTTTCTTTTGATTGGGGATATTTGGTCTCATTTATTTCGGCTTATAATGTTCGTTTACACATTCCCTTTGATAGAGGATAGCAAACTCCTCATAAGGGCAAGTGCCCAACGTTGGCTCTCCCGTAACACTAAGATTACGTGGGTTGGAAACGTGGGCACATAATTTGCAGAACTGAGGTTCTTTTGGAATAGGCTTAACCTTCTTCTTTGGAGACATAGCAATTAACCTTTACCTCTACAATCGTATTGCCATCCTTCTGATATACTCTCTGCTTCATGATCTTGGATTCGATAGTATTGAGTACATCTTTCTTTGCCTGTGCGAGAGTTTCCTTTGTTATCTCACGCAAAGCTTCTCTCATGGACTTGACATGATGGTCTCGCTTGTAGTGGCGAATGTAATTCTTGTCGATACTATAAGCCTTGGCACATACCTTTGGCTCTAGAATTTCTTTCTGTTCGAAGACAGTTACACTGATGGGGTAGAGTCTTCTAGCTAACTTGAATAGCCAAATTGCGATTTTTTTCTTCATAACTTATGCAGTTTATTGCGTTTATATTGTTTGTTCACCCATAGCAAAAGCAGACTGCTGTACTGCTGCCGCATTAAGTTCATCCTGTCGAATATCCTTCATTGTCTGCTGAGGGTCTTGCGACTGCCCAAGCTTAACGATGGATTCAAGCTGACTTTCTACCGGCTTACCACCATTAGCCTTTTGTCTGATGGTGATGTCGTAGCTCTCATCCTTTGGTATGTAAGGAGTGATGATGTGGTCGCAGGTGACGTTATCTATCTCCTTTTCCCATTTTGGATTCATGACCTTCAAGAATGCCTTGATTACATTGAACTCTCTTTCAAAGAACTCCTTGAAAGCGCCCGATTCCATGCGGACTTTCAGATGTGCATCTGTGAGCAACGTCTGTCTTGCATCGTAGCCGATATTACCAAGAGATTTCATATTCTCAAAGCTAATATCTGGCATTTGAGAAAGCATCCAGTACAATCCGAGGAGGGTTTTATTCTGACCGCTAACCGCTTCTTGCGACTGGTTCCATGATACGTATGAAATATCGCCATCATTCTCGACTCTCCATATACGCAAACTTTCTCCCTTTTTCTCCTTTCCGACTATGCCACCCTTGACTTTTGCGATTGGTGCAGCGTTATATGCAATCACGTTGCTATTGCGACTGATATTATACTCAAATTCACTTCGGATATTATCAAGCCCCTCGTAGATGGCGTGAGGTCGAGACATGTATGCTCCAGGAATCTTATGGATGATGATTTCCTCACCACTCTCAATGTTCCCATCCTCATCAACTTGTGCAGTTACTTCCTCCCACATATCACCAAGGTTACTTTTCTTCCAAATGAAATGATAGTTTTCTGTAAAGGTTTCGAAGAATGTTACCGTCTCTTTATCGGAAACGGTCTTATCATACTCAAACGACATAGCTTGCATATCATCATACTCATCAATGATAGGGTACAATCTTACTCCATCCATAGGGGAGAAGGTTTTGCACTTCAACTTGTAGTTTGATTCAAAACCATATAGAGAGTTATGCTTCTTAACAGAATACCAGATGGTGAAGATTTCACAGCTTGCGAAATAGGCTAGTCCACGTTTGTAGTTCATGTTGTCAATATGAGCACAATCGTAGATTTTTTCTAATGCCTTTTGGATTTCCCTCTGAATATCATTTTCTGGAGTGTTGTACTTTCTCTTAACTGGTATAGAGAATGTAAATTCTGTTATTCTGTTTGTGAGCAGCTTTTCAAGGGCAACCGCGATACGGGAAGATTTTTCTCCATTGTCTTTATCACGAAGGCTTATGGTATCTGTCATTACCTTATGGCTTGCTGGCTCATATAAACTCAAAAGATAGCTCCACAAAGGGACCATTACAGTCCTTCTGCGTAGCTCTTCTATCTTTTGGCTGATAGTATCAGTTTTCTTGAGTATTTCTTCGATGTTCATATCTTTACTACTTTTGGTGCAAAGATACTAAAAATATTTAATCAACAAATAAATTTAACCGAGAAATTGCATATTTATTTTCGCTTATAGAGCTTTTTATGTTTTTTATGATAATGAAATAAAGGCGATACAAGCAAATCCGCTTATACCGCCTTAGATAGAGCAATAAAATATCTTATGCAGGCATTAGTAATTGCGCCTTTTCTTTGTTCACGATTTCTAATACCATTTTAGCTGCCTTGTTTACGTCTGTCAAAACAGAAACGATGAACTTTGGTTGCTTTTTAAGCTTGCTGATCCAACCATCTAGGTAAGCAGCGTTATTATCTAAAATGCGACTGCTAAAGCCTAGGACGTTTCCGATAAGAGCTGCTCCAAGCTCCGCAACCAACTCTTCTCTTGCATAGTCCTTTTCTCCTTTCTCATTCTCAAACCCTCTATTCAATCTAGACTTGTGACCTGTTGAGTGAACCATTTCATGTAGAAGGGTTGAGTAGTACTCCTGTCCGTCCTCGAATATCTCCTGCTCTGTATTGCCCTTCTTGAACTGACTTTTAAGAGGTGTTGTAATATCATCTACCCCAACTCTGTAAAAAGCTCCACTTGAATACTTGTCGTAGCGGATAGGGCAGAGCCACTTCTGATAAAGAAGCATATCATCAATTTTCTCGTTGACGTACATACCAGCCGTGTCTGTCGGCAACTCATTCTTATCTTTGAGACTGAACTTCTCCTTCAACTTATTCATCGTCTTAGGTGCTACCTCTTCGAGGTTGGTTTGGCTGAGGTTGAACACATTGTAGCTCTTCAAAAAAGGCTGGACTTTGCAGTCTAGTTGGGCTGATCGAGTCATTCCGTTGTAGCTGTCTTCTGTTATTTTGTTTCCATTCTTGTCTTTGTACTGAATGGACCAAAACAGAACAGGGAAGCTTTTCTCTCCTTTGTTCACACTAGCTCCTAATGCCTTTATCTGGTTGAAGGTAGCAAAGATAGGATATTTGAATCTTTCTTCGTCCATCATGCAGAGGAACAGGAAGAATGAGTTCATCCCATTATATTCACGCCCTCCAAGGTTCACTGGGTTACCACCATAAGATGTGGTGAACCAACCCATCTTCCAATCTCCTGCCTTCATCTTTTGCATTCGTGAAATCATCATTTCAGCGAAATGCTCTAAAACGTTGTCTGTCTTCATAGCTCTTACTTTTTATATGCAGTTATTATAACTTCTTGCCATACATTCTTGCTATCTCATCGTAGATATATGCTCCGCTTGTATGAGGACTGCCAAACAATCCAAGAATGCGGTTATCTACAGTGATGCTGTTTGTCTTGACGACAACTCCGTTTTTGATGTGGTCGCAATAAACTTCATTGCCGATATGGTAAAGCTCCATCTTGCGATTATAGCAATCTGTTCCAATATACTCCTTACTCATGGCGATCTCCTTTCTTTTTTAATTGTCTGCATGCGTAATACATTTTGTTGAAGTTATCTACCTTCTGGCGGATTTCGTCTTTAGTATGAAAATCACAAATCATGTCATGATAAAAAACTTCGCTGTCTTTTTTAATAAATAAACAGATGTCTAAGTAATCTGTATTAAGACCTAACATTACATGCCCCTTATTTCTTTTTACCTTTTCCAATATAGCTTCTACAGCTTTCTTAAAGTGAATGTTTGTTCTGTCTAACATTTCATTGCTCTTATTGTGACTAGTTGGTTGGACCAGTCGTTACCTTTTTATCTTTCTATCCGTTATGCCTAAAACTAATATCTTACCGTCTTCTTGCCATTAATATATTCTTCTTGCCATACTTCGTTGTAGTCTGATGTATCGTCTGAATAATAACAAACTACCGTTACTTGCGCAAGACCAGCGTCCAATTTATCGGTTTCGGCAAAGCGTTTATTTTCTGAACCGATGCCAAACGAATACTTCTTAGCCATACGGACTGACTCCCAATAGTTGTTAGCGGCATGGAACTCTATACTTTCATAATCGTCATCCACACTTCCTTTAACATGTTGTTTAAGAGCGACCTCGTACTTTGGCTTAATGGTCTTTCCATAAATATTTTTCATACGCTGTGACTTTACCGCGGTGTCGAGGGCTGTATTTATTAATAAGTAATTCCGAAACCTTCGTTATTGTCATACTTACCGATAAGACAACCGCCACTATTATAGTAGTAAGTTATTCCGTCTTTCTCTTTGGTGTAATCACCTTCTTCCAGGCGTTCATTCATATAGTTGTTAAACTCATCGAATGAAACGAAAGCTCGACCTCTATCATTGAAATCTATTGCTGTCATGATTACTTGTATAAATATGGTTCACCAATAGGGTCGATGAAAGGCATTTCTTCAATAATGCTTGTATATTGAAGACCTTTAAGGGTAGCATCAATCTCATTATTGAGCTTATCAAGTGTATCTCTGTCTGATTGCTCTGTCATATCGAAAGAGTCTCCAGAAACCCACTCTAACTTTCCGTCTTCATTGACACCTTCGCAATCGATGTTATTCTTTACAAAAGGATTTTCGTTTATTCTTCTGATAGCTTCTTTGCTATCAGACTTCTCTATTGTTACTTTAACGTATTTCATTGCTCTTATCTTTTAATTGTTATTATTTATTTTTGATAGTGCAAAGGTAGTCATTTTTTTGCAAATGACCAAATTTTAACCGCTTTATTTTTCTTGGTTAACTTTATATAACTTATTGATTACTAGAGTGTTAAATGAAACCTATTTTCCTCTATATAAGGCTTTTTCTGAAAAATGATATAAGGATATGGGGAAGAAAATAGAACAGCTTAGAAAGGCTTATGTGAGATTTTTGCCGTTTCGTTAACTTAACTAATGTTACCGAAAATTACAGGAAGCTAATTTGACAAGAAAAGCGCAAAAACTGCTTTTAACATGGTGTTACGGAGTGTTAATTAGGCGGTTTGTCACCTTTTCTTGTTAGCAACTTCCTTAATTCTCGCACCTCATTCCTTAAATCAGAGTTTTCTTTTCTGAGTTGCGAAATGAGGTGATTATATGATAGCTCTGTTGTCTTATCCATATCACTTGAACTTGATGATGAAAAATTCATGATCCAACCACTTGCCTGGGCAAAGACCTTTCGTCGGCTTACCGATGGTGATACTCTCAATCTCCTTTTCTACCTTTGGGCTATCGTCATAGTAGCCGTTCTTGAAGAGAACGTGAGTGAATGGTACGAACTTCATTGTACCATTATTCAGTTTCTCCTTGATAGTATTGATGTCTATAAGCATCTCAAATGTCTTACCGATATGAAGCTTATCGTACTTATCGAAATCTTTGAATTTCTCATCCTTGATAAGGAGAAGGCGACTCATCCAAAAATCTTTAATTACCCGATATTCTTCTTTCTTTTCGCCAGCCACAATCATATCGAACCATTGCTTGCTGACGGTGAGGGTCAATACTTTCTTTTCCATCCTTACACCTCCTCCCAGTCTGTTGCGAGAATAGTCTCAGGAAGTAACCATAAAACTGGTGCAGCTCTTCCTACGCTATTATACATTAATGCCTCTGAACCAAGATAGTTCTTATCAATGTATGCGTATGTGCCGTCCGCAAAAATCTTACGTCTCACTTTCTTCCCCTCCTTCATTCTTCTCAGAGCCTCCGAGAAGTCAAATGTTTCCTTGCTCATTATAATTTTGCTTTAAAGTTGTAAATTGGTTTAATAACATCTATCACATCAACCGTAGGTTTTATTAGCTCAACAATCTCTTCTGTTGATTTATATGCCATAGGTGCTTCGTCAATCGTCTCTTCGCATACAGAACTAGAATAGATGCCATTCATTTCATTCTTGTAAGAATCCATAGATAACTCTTTCTTCGCTTGCGTACGAGACATCAATCTACCTGCTCCATGTGGGGCAGAGCATAGCCAATCTTTGTTACCTTTTCCCTTGCAGATAAGAGAACCATCACGCATATTCATTGGGATAATGACTACCTCATCCTTTTTTGCACTGATAGCTCCTTTTCGCAATATGCCCTTGTCTGTATCTATATAGTTGTGAATGGTTGTAAAAGAATGCTTGTCTGAATTTGGGTCAATATCCACACCTAGAGCATTGACGAGTCTGTTAGCTATAATTCTTCTATTATGCTCGGCATACTTCTGAACTATACGCATATCATTTAAGTAATCATCAAGCAAATCGCCCTCCAAGTAAGAAAGTTCCTTGCTAATATTTCTAGTACCTAACAACTTGATAGCACTCTGTATTTCCTTTTCTCTTCCTTCGCTTTTCAACTTGGCAATAACCTCAGACTTATCAGCTATTTTCTTACGACAATACTCGTAGGCAAGTTTTTGGTAATAGTTGCATACCCTAACACCAAGGTTTCTACTTCCTGTATGTATCACAAGAAACTTCTCTCCTTCTTCATTTGCATCTAACTCAATAAAGTGATTGCCACCGCCAAGACTTCCAACAGAACGATATACTATTTCCATGCTGTCAAGACAATCCCAAGCACGGAATTTGCCAAACATATTGCCGTCAACTAATCCATGTATGAATGCAGAAGCTTCTTCGTTGATATTGAAACCAGATGGAATCAACGTATTGACTGCTTCATCAAATTTCTGCAAGTCAATATCAACTTTACCAAGTCTTACGACTTTCATGCCGCAGCCTATATCTACTCCAACAGTGTTAGGAACTACTCTGTTATCAAGCTCTATTACCGTGCCAATAGTGCATCCTTTACCTGCATGGCAATCTGGCATTATTCTTATTTTACAACTATTGTAAGCCTCGCTATTAGATAGGGTTTCTATCTGTTTGATAGCTTCATCTTCTATTGTCTTTGCGAAAATCTTTGTAAACTCATTCATATCTCTTAATCTTTACGTTTAACTTTCTCAAAATAAAACACTACCTTCTTATCGAACTGAGGAATAATAAGACCATAGGCAATACTCATCTTCATTTGAAACTTGGCAGTGCCACTTAGCAAGCCAACCGCCTGCCTCTTTATTTCTGCTCTGAACTGTTCTAAGGTCATATCCCTCTTACGGAAGTTACAAGCACGGCAAGCTGGCATATAGTTCTCTAAGCTATCCTCGCCTTGAGTTACTGCGAACTTGCCTTGTTTCTCATCCCATCTGGAATACATTCCTCTGTTTTTGGGAACAATATGGTCTACTTGCATATCCTTGTACTCTATAGTCCTGCCACAATAGGCACAATGACCATCATACATACGATATACCTTTAGTCTAGTTTCCTTCTTCATTTCTTTCATAACCTTCATGTTGTTTACAATAATGTGCCCAAGTATCTAAAGCATCCTTATCTTCTTTACTTAAATCCACAAAAGTGTCAGTATCTTTTATTCTCATTTTTCTCTTTTTACTTGTTAAACTTATCGCCTTGATGATGCGGTGGTCTCCTGCGTTCTTTCCTATACTTTTCATTCCGCAATAGTAACCCCATCGCCAAAGCCAATACTTGCTACCATAAAATCTTTTATAGTAGTTCATTATCTTCTTTGCTGTTCTTATCTTCATACGCTACTTCTTTTTATTACAAGGACAGCTCTCTGCGTGAATAACACAAACTCCGTGTTTCGTGTCCACAAACAAGTAGTCATGCCCTTTCTTGGTGAATATTTTTATATTAAACTCTTCTTTTTCGTGTGGAGTTCCTAAGATGAAAGAAACTCTAAAACCAATTACACCTATTAAGAAAATCAAAATGAGCAAAACGGCTGATTTGATTAAATCTAATATCTTATCCTTCATACGCTACTTATCGAATTTGTTGCCGACAACTACCATATCTTCAGAATGGTAGTGAACTAAGAAATCTTGACCAAAGCAGAAAGCAGCAGCTTTACTATCCCAATTAATATCACCTCTTCTTTCCGCATTGTTATCTTTGTGCATAACTATATCCCCCTCATAGATAGGTGTTCCATTCTTGTCTTTCAGTCCTGTGAACATACAGGCTGTTGAAGGGTCAATTTGAGTCCAATACCAAGAATGTTCTTCTTTTTTAGCAATAAGAATACATAGGTTGTAATCCATGTCTCTTTGAAGAAAACCTTCTTTCCATTTTCCTGTTCCAAGTTCTTTAGCCTTAAACTTTATATTTTCTGTTTTCATAAGCTACTTCTTTTTCCAATATTTACCAATTAAATAACCGATAACTCCACCCATAAAAGCTACATATAGAACAGCTAGGGTAAGCACAATATAGAATCCAAACATAACTATTCAAGTTTTACACCGAAGGGAGTTCCGTCGGCAAAGGTGAACCATTCAAAAGCCGTTTCAAAATCAAGACGTTCAACATCTGTTTCGATTCCGTCTGTCTTTATTCTTTGAATAATGAGGTAAACGTCCTTACTGCTTTCTATGACCTTGTATTTAATGAACGGCTCATGTTTTCTTATTTCTTGCCAGCATTCTTCTTCGGTGTTGAATGGTCGGAACTTTGCTTCGCTTTGTTGTTTGATGCGATACTCGATATTGTTCCAATACTCAATCTCTTTCATTTCCGTCCAATCATTCATACCTTGCCAGCTTTTGCTTAATGCACTTGGTTTAGTTCTACATTCAATTGCCTTTCCTTCTGCAAAAGCTTGCAAGAAAGGATAAAATTCTTTAGCTTGATTTCTGTCCATAACTTAGTCCTCCAACTTTATTTGAATGCTATCTAACCATTTCAATACCATGTCAATAGGCACAGATGGATCAAATAGATTCCTTTTTCTATCATACACTTCTCTTCGAATATGAATGATTTCGTTTATTGCTGTTGTTGTGCTCATCGCTTATCCTCCTTTTTTTTTCTGTTACTTTCTATATGCTTTAATTGCGCAATACTTATGTTGCCATATCGTTTATACATACCTTGGAGATATGCAATATAGCTAGCTAATGTTATTTTATCTGCATTCATATTCTCTTCTTTTTACCATCTGCGAATGCTTGTGTCATGTTTATCGCAGATTTAATATCTTTGTACCTGACACCACAAACTGTTGCCACATTTTTAATTGCCTCATCCATTTTGAATTGCCTTGCCAAAAACTGATTATTCTTTATCAAGTTGACAATTTCTTCTTTCGAATGAATGCCTTTCCAAAACAGTTCGGTATGACTACCACCTCTGTCGTCATCTACAGAGAACGGAACACCATAATTAGTATAAACCTCTCCGTGATGCTTGATAACGTGGCGACCAGGATTCTTTCGGATATTATTTATCCAAGTTTCATTATCGCATTCGCACCATTTCTCATACTCTGCCCCTGTCAGCGTTTTGTCAATGCCAAGAGGATAATGACCGGAACACCCATTTGTTCCAAAGTAAATAATCTCTGCCATATTCTCTTCTTTTTACACTCTCCTGTAAAAGGGAGAGGGTGGTTAGTTACTAAAGCTCATCAAACTCTTTCTGAAATCTCTGTTTTGTTTCATTCAGAAGCTGCTTGAATTTAGTATCAAATTCCAGATCAAGCAGTGATAATTTCCGAATAGCATCTGCAAGTTCACCACTGCTTACTTTTGGAGACATACTTAAGAGTACATCTACTTTAGGAATTAAACTCTTTGCTAAGATATTTCCTCTTTCTAATTTTTCTGTATTCATATTACTATCTATTTATTTCCATTACAGGATGGTTATTACTCTACTACTTTCTCTAGGGAAAAATAATCAATTCCCCAAGATTCGTTTACGTCTTTGTAAGATTCTCCGTTTTTCTTTATTTTTCGGATAAGAAAATGAACATTGATTTTATTCTTGCCGAGAGATATAGCATCTTTTAGACGTTCTATGAAAAAGATATTGCCATTTTTATCTTTCACCTTGTCACCTTTCTGAAAAGGTAACAAACTAAGAAAGTCGTTCATTATATCATTCTTCTTTATGCGAAGCTCTAATATTTGCGAATCCAATTTCTTTAAACGACCTTCTACATTATGTAATTCGTTGTATAATTCTATTTCTGTCATATTACTTATATTTATATCCCGTAAGGGATGGTTAATCTTTATAAGTATTTGCATCTAAATCAATAGCTACAAATCCCATTGTAGTACTAGGAATTCCGTTCCGAACCTCACTTCTATTTTCGGAAAAAAGAACTACTGCGTGTTTGCGACCTTTAATGTCTGGTATTTCGTATCTTTCATACGAATGTCTATTACTCATAATCTATCTATTTATATCCTTTGCAGGATGATTAACTAATCTTTTTGATACTATCAATTTCCATACTACATAGTACAAACTCTCTATTGGAGCGAGTGCCATCTTTCTTAGCAGGGTTGATTCTTACCTCAATCTCGCCAGTATAGCCTCTACGACTTTGTTCTGGAATAATGCTTGCAATCCAACATACATTACATCTTGAACAGCTCACTTTGTCACCAACCTTGTATGGTAGACTTTCGATGTAATCATTTACGTAAGAACAAATCTCATTGTTAGCATCATCGATAATGCTTAGTTGCTTGGCAACCTTTACTTTTAATTCTTCTTTTGTCATATATTTAAATTTATGCCCGAAGGCGGTTAAACAAACAAATACACATCACAAGGCTCTCCAACATATTCTCTAGCTTCGTCTATAGTATTAAACACCTTTCGTGCCACATAGATGAATGGAATACAACCGAATAGCATATTGTCTTGAACTATGTATCGCTCTGGATGTAACTTTCCAATGATTCTCTTTGCCATACCTACACCTCCATTTCGTGATTAATGTTTAAACCAAAGAGAAAGTGCTGGAGTTCGTGAATATACTTTATTGTAAAAAGCATGGTATTTTCATTTATATAAGTGTATATACCATCTTCTGTAAATTCAAGTACTACATAATTTGCATTTTTTATCTTTAAAGCATACTTACCATTTATAGACCTCCATCCATTCTTCTCTAGAATCTCTGAAGTGGGAGGAATCGGAACAATATTGTCCTTATCAGCATATTGAATTTCTCCGTTTGGGAACTTGATTTGATATAAGAGTGCTTCATTTTCGTTTGCCGTACCAATTACCTCAACGATATATTTCTTTACACCTACATATACAGAGACCAAATCTCCTAGAATATATTTATCCATACGATTATTCTTTAAGCTTATTGAATTTATCCTTATAAGGACAATCATCGGCTACAGACTCTATATTGTAGCTTTCCCCTTGCAGCTTACAAGATATACAATCACTACATCCGAAGTTCCATACAATAAAGTGTGGGCATTGGATTTCCTTACATATTTTCTCTATTTCATTCATACGCTTTACTTTTTACGATGATTATACTTCTTAATAGCATCCTTCTTAGATGCTGCCATAATTTTAATCCCCTTGATAATGAACTCATGCTGCGCCTTTGGCTGACACTTCTGCTTATCAGAAGGAATATTGCCGCTTGGTGCGTCAAGTCTAGGACTTGAACACCCGAAAATATCATCTTGTGCATAAGCTGCCGTAGCAGCCATCATCAACGCCATTCTCATTAAATTTCTACTCATAGCTACTCCTTTACTTCTTTAAAGATTACATTCTTTTTATCTGAACGATATTTAGGAAGACACTTCAATCCAAGTGGAGCTGCGCCACAATAGCCAGCCACTCCTTTAAAGAAGCATCCTTCACAAGTGTCATGTTCAACAGCTTCAAGAATAATAGTTACTCTTTCGCCAACTTTAAGCTCTTTCATGCGCTTAGTCTTTTATATATTCGTTTACTTCACCCAAAACCTGTGTTAGCAGGTTCTTTAGAATCTTCAATTCATCATTCGAATATGTAGCTATAGGATAACCATCAAGGGTAGTATCGCCAAAGTAGCTACGACTTATCTTTAATGAGTGTTTATTCTTTTTCATTTTTCTTTGCCTTTTACAATATTGTACACTTGTTTTAACTCATCTGTTGATAAGCGTTTGAAATCAAAAGAACTGATAGCGTAGACGAGAGTATTACGAAGATTCTCTTCTTTAACATCTGATATTTCCTTTTCTGTTGGAACAGATACTCTTCTCTTATTCCACATATCGCTACCGCATTGCCAACCCGAATTTCTTCTAAATCTAGCGTTATCAACAACAATTTGAGTCTTTGTCACTTTATCAACCTTGGCGATACGTTTGTAAGACATACCTGTAACTAGTACTTCATCACCAACAACCAAATCTTTAAGCTCTTTCATTGCTCACCTCCTTTCCATTCATCGGTTGTACCCACGAGGAGCTTAGTCTGATCGTTATAAGGAAGGATAATTAAGTTAACCAAATCTTCATCTATAGACATACCCATTGGAGTAGCACCATACTTATCAACATAAGAAACGAAACTTGCTTGCCATATAGAGCCTTCACAATTCCGTATCTTCCAAATACATCTGTCGAATGGCTTAAACTCGCACTTTGGCTTCAAGTCAACAATCTGCTTCTTCTCAGCATCCCAAGCCTTGCCCTCCTTTGCGAGGGCATCAAAGAGATTCTGCTTCTCTTCTTTTGTGGCAAGGCGAAGTTTACAAAGGTCTTTCTTAAAGAAACTAGTTCTGTAGCCCATACTCAAAGTTGAACTACTTAAATCTAAAGAAATAAATGAGTTATAACCTTCTGATAAACCAGTTATGCCTGATACTATAAATACATCTTGTCTATTACCGTAGTCGGCAAAAGCTATATCTCCATCCTGGAACTCAGGCTGCCTTTCAATCTCCAAAGTTTCAAGGTTTAGTTTGCCACCTAATTTTCTTTCAATCTCTCTGACATATCCATAGGCAATATTGTGATCTAACTTGGCAAACTTAGCTGTTTCTGCATTTGACACGTCTTCGTAACCATCCCTGCTACAAGAATAGCATCCGTTGAACTTTGTATAATCATCAGATGCCCATTCTTTGAAAATGCACTGAAATCCACAACTATTGATAAGTACATCGCCTTTCTTCCATGCGAACTTAGACCAGTCTTTCATTTCTTTTGATGGGAATAATAACAGCTCTGATTCAGGATAATTATAATATCTACCATTATCAAATAATGTTACAATTCTTCCACCATGATGTTTTACTTTTATAAGGTCATTCCCTACATAATAAAAATCCACATCTCCAAATAGTGGAGAATATAACTTCGTATTTTCTAGCTTATCCTTTAGGATTTCCGCTATGTTTATTTTTGTTTCCATATTACTTACCTTTTTATTTGTTAATCGTTTGCACCAAAGTCCATTAGAGGGTCTATCTCGTAAAGATGTTCTTCTGTATCATATTTTCTTTCTAGCATATTTATCGTGCTAGATAGATGAGTATCTGACATATCCTTAATCGGTATTTCTCTACCATCTTTGGTTTTCCACATGATTTGAGCGGAGTTTCTCTGTCTGATCCATTGCTCTAGTTTCAAATCATTAATATCAGCTATTTTCATAACTAAACTAATTTTTGCGTTAAACAATACTGGTAGTAACTCATACTACCAACGTTTTTTGATATTTTGGGCAGTTCACCATCATAAGGAGTGACTTTCAAGCCATCAATGAAATCAGCATTCTCAGTTGATACCTCGGTATCATGCTCATTCACAAACACCTTTTGCGCTGTCGTAGAATGGCTTTCTGCTCTAAGCTTACCGAGTGACCGCCAAACCTGCTTGCGATGGATGAACAATCCATGCAAAGGAATAGTTCTTACTTCTACTTTTGTTCCCATAACCTTTATTTTAATACATCTATTCTCTATCTAAATAAAACGGGGAATATCGCAATATTCTCATTTCTCTTCTCATATTAATCTCAGCTAAACGAGCTGCTTTATAAAGCTTAATATATGGCTTATCTTTGAGATATTGAATAAATTCGACAACAGAATATTCTTTCTTTTCCATACCCTTAACCATTTAAAGATGATAATAACTATTTGATACCCTTGCGCCCAAATCGAAGCAGCCCACGGCATCCGGCTTTAAGAAGCGTTTCTCTAACTTCTCCAAAGCCTCTTTATACTTCTGCTCCATGTGCTTGCAATGAAGTCTCTGAGCTAATTTAAGTTGCTCGACAACACCCTTGCGAGCAACTCTATATTGTTTGTCGGACATCATAGCCTTTATTCGTTCACATAGTTGATTACATGCTCTTGAGCTTGCTCATGCAAGTTGTCAAAAGCGTCTTCTATAACTTTGGCTGTCTGATCGCCATTAAGGTTCTTCAGCATTTCGCCAACAACTTTTACCTGATGTTCTATAGGTAAAGAACAGAACTCTTCAACAAGGAAGCTTTTCTGATAATTGTAAGACATATCGTGAAATAAGTCTGATAAATCTACGTTTGCTTTATATACTGACATAATCTTAATCGAAAATATGATGGTTCAACTTTCTCTTTCTGAGGTTTCTCTTAATCACTTCCATATCCTTGTGGTCGTTAGTATGGTCCGCAAGAAGCTTGATGATTTCATAGATGTCATTTGCGTTATCCTCCAGGTTGGCGCAAATATTCTCGTCACCGAAGAAACTCTTATTAAAGGGTTTCAAATGGAAGTAGTACTTTTTGGCTGCATCCTGCATCTGAGTGTAGTGCATCTTCTGCTCTTGCTTGTAGCGAACGCTTAACAGCCTAAACATGCCCTGTTCATCCTTGATGAGCTGATCCAATACATCTGTTACCATTGCAATCAAGCAGCCATTGACCTGCAGGCGTTGAATAATCTTTTCCTGCTTCAAGCCAGATGTTACACCAAGCTCTGAGAGTGTAACCTTCAAATCGTTTACTGTAACTTTCTCTTTTCCCATTGCCTTACTTTTTAATTATCAAACCATAAACCTGTATATCTCCATTCCCATTGATGGCAAGTGTCATTAGGCTTCTTACCTTCACTATAGCATATATCGGAAGATATGCAATTACTACATACATGTTTCATATCTTTTGTTAAGTCAATGTGAAATCATTCAGTTCTTCGCAAACAACTTTAAGCCATTCTTTCATGTATATGATGGCATTCAATGCACCATATTCTTTTCTACGTTGCTTTGCTTTGTAAAGCATAGCTTCAATTGAAGCTACTTCGGATTTAAACGTTTCTTCGTATTTCATTGCTCTATATATTGTGGAGTGATGGTTAGTCACCCCATTACCTTTATGCTACGTCTTGAATCCATTCTTTGAGAATTGTACCATCTTCATTGAAGATATCAAGCTCTACTCCGTCATACTGAACTTTCTTGCCTTCGTCTAAAGCATTCTCGAAATCCAAATCTAAGATGTGCTTTACGTCACTGAATATTTCTTGTTTTTGACTGAGTGGCTGATTTTCAAAAACAACATCTTCGTATGTGTTATCTTTGAACTTAGTTGCCTTAATAACGTACTTTACCTTTTTCATTGCTCTTATCATTTAATTGTTAAACTTATTTGTTGTTTAATTAACTGATGCAAAGATACAAAGAAATTTTGGATTGACCAAACGTTACTTTCTTTAATCGCTTTTTAGCAACTTTATTTAACTTTTAAACCGCATAACTATCTGTAATTCAGTTTGTTTTCGGCATAATGAATGCGTTGTCTTACCAAGACTTCCCCTACATCTTCAAGGCTGATTTCTCCTTTCTCGATTCGAGGATTCTCGCAGATTTTATAGATAACGGTGCCATCCATGAAGATAACAGGATATGGAGCCCCATCATCATTAGGACGATCTGAGAGGCAGACATGGCGAGCTGCTTCATTAATACGCTTCTCGAAATCTTTCTGTGATTTCAGTTTCTTTCTTTCCTGTTGTAATGATTGGTCGCCAAGAATTTCAGCCTTAAACCAATCTGTAACGTCTTGTAACATCTTCATTGCTCTTTTGTTTATAGATTTATATACTAGTGTCTTTTACCCCACTTGATAGCGTTGTAAATGGCGTTTCTAAACATTCTTCTTTCCTCATCATTTTCAAGGAAGGTTGCTAATCTAGCTTGCTTTGTAGCAAACAAGAAATCTTTGTCTTCTTTAATTTCCATATCTACTTTCTTAATGATTTACCTGTGAAAGGAACAAACTTAGTGATGGCTTTTAACCTATCTATAGTTCGTTCTCCATATTTTGCTTCGAGTTCGTTTGCAGTTAAGTTGGTGGTAATGATGAGAAGCTTCCCCTTTTGCTCTGCTGCATCACATAATTCAGAGAATGTACATCGTACATTACCATAAACCTTCGAAACCTCCTCTGTGCCAATATCATCAATATAAATGATGTGAAGTTTCAGAATCTCATCAATCTTTGTATTCAACTCCTGGGCAGTAAAGATATTGACGAGTTTTCTGCAAGAGTCTTGAAGGAGTAAAGGAAGTATATGCTTACCTATCAGAGTTTTTCCGAGACCACACCCACCTGTAATAAGAAGCCCCTTTCCTTTATTGTCTGTCATCCAATCAACGATAGGACGATAATTATTCTCTAGCCATTTCGCATGAGGAACTTCCCCACAGGTGTATTTATCAACGAAATAGTCTAGCCCCCCACGAAGCCTTTGTTCTGCGTTAGGAATCCTTATTCTCACCTTGTCAGCGAGAAACAAGTCTTCTCCCTTCTCGAATCTTTGAATAATTTGATTGAAATCTACATTCATAATTACCATCCTCCTTCGTTATAATCTTTGTTTTCCGAATTATGTAGAGCCGTGCCAGATTGCTTTGCTCCGAAGTCTTTATTTCGTCTTGCCCAATTCTGTAGCCTTAGATTTAAATCCCATGTTTTCTCAGTCTCGCACCTCATCCTTGTTTTGGATTTATTAGTCTCTGACCAATAGTCATAGAACTTTCTGATCATATCCTTGCCATAAGTTGCAACATAAGGAACTAAATCTTGACCGAATTTTTTCTTTCGCTTTTCGGTTGCTGCTGCAATCTCCTCTTTCGTTTTCTTAGGCTTATCTTCCTTAGGTGCTTCTACTGGTTTAGTATCTTCATTCTTTAGCTCATCTTTAGGCTTATTGACCTCAGCTTCAAAATAGTCATCATAATTGCAGATAGTGATGATGGAATATAATCTTTCCGTATTCACTTCTATTAGCTGCATTTTTATTAGCTTTGACAAACAGGTTCTAACCACTTGTTTTCCTGCACCAATAATAGTGCTGAGTTTTCCAAGACTAGTTAAAAACTGCCCCCTTTGCTCAACTATCCCATCATGTTTTACTTCTTTCTCCTTTGCATTGTTTAGCAAATAAAGAAAGAGAGAAAGCATTTCGGGTTTGTCGAACCAATCCCAATCAAAGATGCTGCGAGGAAGTTTTATCCAATCTGCCATAGTTGTACAATAAAACCTCAACTTTCTTGTTTAGCTGCTTACGCAGGTGGAACCCAAACAATACTTATTGAGGTCTGAATATTTTTTATCCGAAAGTTCCACGTTTCAGAGATTTAATTTCTTCGGTGCAAAGATAATAAATTATTTATTGATTAAATAATATTGACGCGAATATTATCAAATATTAACTTTGATACCTTTGAGACTGCTAAGTTTCTTAACCTCAGCCGTATAGTGAGCAATCATATCTTCTAGTTCACTATTAGTGAAGTGACATGTAGAATGCGCCTTCACGTTTAGCAAATCAAATCTTTGCTGCCCTATTTTTTGAATGAGGTTGCGTTGGTAGCCTATGAGGTGGTCCGCAGAGAAACGATTGCAAAATTTACATTCGGCATGGCAGTTATCTTCATTGAATCTAGTTGCCATATGGCGGCGACTATGGAAGTGACCGCAGTCCACATCTTCAAAGCTCTTTTTCTGCCCGCAGGATATACACCGAACATAACCATTAGCCATAACATCACGCAAGCGGATATAAAGAGAGAATATCCGATCGAGCTTTTTAACCAAGTTAGGTTTGCTCTTAGAAGTAGTCTTTTTTACCTCTTTTTTTTCGGCTTGAGCCGCTTTTGGCTTGCGGTTGAAATAGTATTTATTCATAACCATAGGACTCTTTAATACAGCTTATTTCCGTGATGGTATTCTCTGCTTTCGTTATAACGCATCTTCAAGTTGATGTGCTGAACGAGGTCGATTCCAAGTGCTTCTGCCCATTCAAATACGGAGGAAAGAATACTTGTATATAAGACACAGAACATTTCTGCCTTTACACTTATAGATGAGTTAAGGTTGCACGAAACAATAATTCTAGTAACAACCATAGCGTCCTCAGTAAAGCTATGCTCTTTAGCATACTTAACCTCAGAGTCAAATGTGGAAAATCCGTCCTTTGCCACAACACCACAAACACCCATTAAATCAAAGACACGAATACAAATATCTGCCAACTCGCTTTCTACTTTTCCCTCGATGGTATCAGAGTAGTATTTATTGAACAAACTGCCACCATGGTCGTTGGCAAGTACGGTTTTAAGACCTTCTTTGTCAAGGTCGTCCATATAGTTTCCTTTGCGGTCAGCTTGTACGGCTTCTGCTACTTCTGTGCAGACCATCATCAACCAATGCGCATTAGACTTTTCTTCTTCATGCCATCCATGTTTGACAGCATTATCGTAGGCTTTTTTAACCCACTCATTAATCTGTTTTGCTTCAATTTTCATAATTCAAAAACTTACGTTAGTCAATTGTTTACCTAGAGACTTGATACACCATCTTGATGAACCTTGCACCTCTAGGTCTATTCTTAAATCAGAGACTTTTCCGAAGGAACGGAAACTACCGCCAAGGTCGATTATCCATCCATCTTTATCCTTGAAAGGTCGGATAGCTCGTCCCACCATCTGATAGTAGAGACTCAAAGACTTCGTTGGTCTTGCCAAGATAACCGTGTCAAGTGCAGGATAATCAAATCCTGTGGTGAGAACTCCGACATTAGAGACAACCTTTATGGTGCCAGACTTGAACTTCTCCAAGATAGCTTCACGTTCTTTCTTTGGAGTCTCGCCTGTAACGATTGCAGAATTAATACCTTTCTGTTGCAGTTTGTCTGTCAATCTTTCTGCTTCTTCCGTGAATCGAGTGAAGACTAAAACTCCTTTTCGTGGTATTTTGTTCTTCGGCTTCAATACTCGTAGGGTAGTGGAACGAAGCTGATCATAGAATCCGCTTCGTTCATATTCCAACTTTAGGGAGTTTTCATCAAAGTCGTTTCCTGTAGAGTTGGTATGCACATTAGACATATCTAGCTGAGTGCAATCGAAGTATCTCAAATCGGCAAGATAACCTTTTGCAAGCAATTCTGAAATCTGACAATAGTACAGAACCTCATCGAATATTCTTGGTCTAGTTCTCGTAAGGAACTTTAGCATCGAGGTGCCATTAAGTCCCCTTCCTAGTCTATATGGTGTTGCTGTTAAGCCGATAACCTGTCTATCCGCGGCTTCGAAGAAGGTTTTGTATTGTCCACCTTTAGCATTACAAAGATGGCATTCGTCAACCATTACGTACTTGAAGTGCTGAAAGTCTTTCATGTGGTTCATAACGCTTCCGATGGTGGCAAAGGTTATTCTGTTTATATCCTTACAACCTACAGAAGCAGAATATACTCCACAATCAAAAATACCATAGCTCTGTAACTTGGCGAAATTTTGCTCGAGTATCTCCTTCGATGGGCAGAAGATGAGTAGCGGACTATCTAGCTTACTTGCAATATCTGCGATTACAAGCGACTTGCCTGCGCCCGTAGGCAAGATAAGAAGTCCATTCTTCTTAGTCTTGCCTGTGAACGCTCTGACGGCAGCATCACTTGCTTGTTTCTGATATGGTCTGAGTGTGTACATGATTACTCGTCTTCATCATTACCATCCTCATCATCGTCACCGAAAGGAAGGTCATTATCATCAGTCTGATCCTCAGACTTTGTTTTTGGCTTTTCCACTTCGGGGAACTCGATGCCGAAAACTTCCTTCATAGCCTGCTGATTGACATCTTCCTGGCTCCACAAGCCGCTTCTGTCCCAATCTGGGATTTTCTGAACCTTGCAAAGCTGGAACTTATCATCCACCCAAGCAAAGAAAAGGTAATGACCATTGAGAGCAATACGAGCGGTCTTAGTAGAAGGTAAGCGGAAATCCGTGATACCATTCTTAACTCTTGCTGCCAAATCACTGACTTCAAGAAGTGCTGATGCGTATGCTTCTTCGGCATTCTTCTTCATCGTCTTGATCTGAGCAAGAACGGTTTCCAACTCTTCCTTGCGCTTTGGCACATCATTCTCCTGCTTGATGCAGTACTCTTCACGGATAGCGTGAATCTCGAAATCATCATACTTGCGGTCAACAACCTCATTGTCTGGGAAGAGAGCATTGAACTTGTCATGCAGAACCTTGATAGGTTCGTCTGCACTCTTTGCACCTTCGCAAAGTACCAACACGTCCTTGAACATTTCTTTCTGAGCTTCGGTCAAACAAAACTCAATCTTCTCTGGTCTGTGACCATCCAAATCTGCTAACATAATATTTTCTGTTTTAAATTACATAAATTCTTTGCATTGCTCAATCTGCTGTTGAGCAAAAAATAACATTTCACCTTCATGAGGTGCAGGAAGGTAAAGCCCACACTGAGCACTACTATAATTTCTGAATCTTTCTATTGCAGTTGTCATTTCAGCCTTATCGAGTTCAGTACTACTTCTAATGTAGGTAATTTCCTGTCCCCTTCTGTTAATTCGCTTTCTCTCGAATATATCCCTGTTGCATATCTTCTTGAAAATATCAAACTTAACTTCTTCGAGGGTAAAACCAAATTCAGAAGCAAAGTAACCTAACAGACAATGCAGGTAGCTATTCTGAGCCAAAGAACGTTGAGTGTTCTTTTTCTTCAGTTCAACGTATTCATTCTTCAGAACCATCTGATTACAGGCTTCCTTGAACCTCTTTCTGTCATAAACGTTCTTCAAATTATAGAGTGCCATAGTCTAAACTTTAAAATGGTAAATCGTCATTATTACCTTGAATCGGGTTTCCGTTCTCATCTACAGCGGGAGGAAAATTAGGAGCCGCAGGTGCTGCTGCATTTCTTGCAGACTCCATAGCTGCTTGTTGTGCGCTTTGGCATGCCCCTTGTGTAGGTGTTGGCTGATTTCCGTTAGCCGCTTGTGCGGTCTGATTTCCACCTTGTTGCTGATTATAACGAGATTGATATTTCTCGATTTTATAACCTTGAACGTTAGTGAAGTATCTGACTTGCCCATCTTTCTCTGAGCGAGAACCATTCAACGAAAATGATACCGTCACAATATCACCAATATTGAAGCTGTTTAGATCATCAACGTGATTGCCTGTAAACTCGAACTTTGGATAGTTTGCTCTCTCTATCTGCCCTGTGAACTGGTTGCGATAGGAGCAATCCAAGACAAGCTCTCTTTTTTTGAAGACTTTGTCTTGATAGGGAATACTCTCCGTATTCCCTATATGCTGAATAATTCCACTAATCTGAAATGCCATTTTTACTGAACATTAAAAGTGATACCATTGTCACGCATGAAGCGTTCCAAACATTCCATTGACTCTTTTGTACCGGTACAAACGTAAGTACGTGTCTCGGTTGGAGTAGGAGGTGCAACCGACTGTCCCATAGCGGCAGCGAAAGCATCCATGGCATCTTCTTCATTAGAAGACATCTTACCATTCTTCGGCTGCTCTTCCTGTTGCTCGGCTGCATTGTTCTCCGCGACTTCCTTCTGAGGTGATGTTGGAGGTGGTGTTGCAGTTTCTTTCTTACTAGGGGACACTGAGCTGGCACGCTGTTCTTTCAGCTTGTTTGCGTATGCGATAGTCTCCTGCAGATTGAGATTTTCCTTGTATCGGGCGGCAAGTGCATCGTAATCTTCTGCAAATAACTTCAAGGTTTCGAGGTCTTTCTTGATGTTATCAACCTTTTCTGTGATAGCTTTTTCGATAGACTTCATTGAAGTTGTCTTGTTGAGCCATTTCGCATCAAAGATGAGGTCTAGTTTGATACCGATGGTTTCCACTCCGCATTTCTCTGCAAGCTTTTCAATCTCTGTTCGCTTTGCTGCTTTGGTGCGGCTTTCGTCTTCTTTGATTACGCCATCAATGAGAGTTACCGCATTCTTGATAAGCTTGCATGTTTCGTTACAGGTTGTCTTGAACTCCTCAAAAGGTTTATTCCAAACCTTTTCAAGCTCCTTGCGCTTATCGTCAAGTGCTTTAGCTGCCTTGTTGAGTAAAGCCTTGTCTTCCTTGCACTTTGGAATATCATCGGTGCTATAGTTGCTGATGTCATACATAGGCAAAGCCTTTTCAACTCTAGCTTTAACCTCTTTGATATTCGTGGTAAGCTGACCGATAGTTTCTTTGCTTACCACCAATTGCACATCTTTTTCTTGGAGTGCAACGATATTGGTGTTCTTTTCTTCTGCCATATTAAACCAAATTGAATATTTTCTTATCTGTGATTAAACTTCTGTTATCAAGCAAGAATTTTATTAAATCCTCGCAGTGTTGAGTGAGTAGAGGAATGTCTCTTTCGGGGTTAAACGTATAACTCTCTGTATAGTTTCTGTAATACGTCTTTCCGATTTCCGAGATATTGTATTCGAAGTCGTAAACATCACAACCATTCTTCATGAGGGCATAAGGATAGACCTTATGTTGCCAGTGTCTCTTGTAATTGCCAACCGCATACTGACGTGTTGTTTTCAGATCATGAGTACAGAACGGCATAAGGTAATCAATATACCCATACAGCATTACTTTCCCATACATGGTAGGTAAGACTGCTTGTATATAAACCTGTGGCAATGCTCCTTTATAGTAGGCTGCATAATGTCGGACTAGCTGAATAGGGAAGCAGAAACTTCTGCCGTTCAGCTTTGCTTCTACACCGACAGGAACCCTTTTGCTATACGGATATTCTTCTACTTCTTGATAAATGGTGTGAATATCCATATTCTCCGAGTTACGATGAAGGACCATACAATCAATAACCTCGTTGAATGCTGTACCTTTGTCAGCAGCTTCACTATCGAATGGTACTCGATTAATCTTATCTATTAACGACTGGAATTGTATCTTCTTGAACTCTTCTGGAGTATGGGGTGGATTTTCAGACCATCCCCAATACTTACTCCAAATGATGTCACTATCAAGGTAGTTCTGATACGCATCCAAAAGCGTCGCATAGAACTTAAACTTGACTACTTCCATAGCTTATGCTGCTTGTGGGTCTTCGTATTGCTTGGTCTCCTTATTGTAAACCAACTTCAATGCACTTACCTTCTCGGTGAACAGACTTCTTGCATGAAGAATGATGGAGTTACCCAAGTTAGCATAATCTTTGATGTGCTCGATAAAATGGTTTGCCCCCTTAGCATCAGTAATCAACTGAACACTCTCCTTAATCTCTTCAAGAGCCTTATTGTACTCCTTGACCTTTTCTTCTTTCTGAGCTATCATAGACTGATAACGTGAGAGAATCTGAGTAGCGATGAAGTTATTAGGAGCGGTTGGCTGTCCGTTTGCATCAAGAATAACCGGAATCTGCATACAACCAGGAAGCTGACAGGTGTTCTTACCATCGTTACGACTTGTAGGGTCAAAAGTGATAGTTCTGATTTGCTGTCCATTCTCACTTCTCATTTCGAGATAGCCAAGCAAGTCCAAATCAGTAACGATATTGTTGTAGTTCTTCTCACGAAGTGCAGGGATATACACAGTACTTTCACCTTCCTTGCGTGTGTCACGATGTGCGACAAAAACGATGTTCTTGTTAAGCTGTGACAAAGATGAGGTGAACCATTTGAAGTCGTTATTAATTGTACCCCAATCCTGTATCTGAGGGTTGCGACCATTGCATCTGTAGGCGATAATGAAGTCAATCATCTTTCCGATAGTATCTACAACGATGGTATCGAACTCCTCCAAGTCCTTCTTGTTATAGTTGAGCAAGTTGAGAATATCTTGCCAACTAGAAACCTGTACAATACCGACATTATCATCCAAATGTGCGGTATTAACACGTTTGACACCATTATCAAAGTCAAGCAACAGAGGCTTAGGTGCTGAGAGGGCGAAAGTTGTCTTACCCATACCTGCCTGTCCGTAAACCATCATTTTAACGTTTTTCTGAATAGCAATTTCATTGCTTCTTTTAATCATACTCATTGCTCTTAGTGCTTTAAATTGTTAAAAAATCCATTATCTTTAGCTAGCTTTACAAACTCACCCTTATCGTGAACACCTAGCTTGCAGTAAGCTGATCTGACATGTTGTTTAATTGTGTTCGGAGAGAGGCAAAGCTTTTCACCAACTTCTTCTTTTGTGAAACCTTGATAGATAAGGTTCATTACCCTTTCTTCGGCAGGTGAGAGTTTGGAGTTAAACTTTGGGCTGCAAATAATGCCTTCGTTCTTACATTCTCCTCGCAGTGGGCATTCAACTTTTTCAAAGTTAAACCTGCCGAGATTATCAATATCGTAGGTGGTTGTATCAAGCTTTCCGAAGTTGCATTTACAGAATCTTCTGACTATCAAGAACTGATAATAAGGAACATTCATTGCACTCTTTTGATACTCCTTAGATAAAGCCTTGTAGGCTTCGGGGAATCTTTCTCGGATAGCATCAATCATTTTCTTAATGACTTCTGTATCTTTTTCCGAGAGAGCTTGATTTTCGGTACCATCCTTAATGAACCAAAGTTCATCATCAAACATATAAAACTCTACTGCCATAGCTGTTCTTTTGGTATTCCTGTAATTTCAGACAGTTTTTTAATCTGCCAATCAACCATCGGTCTTGTATGACCTTTTGTCCAGTTGCGGGCTGTAGTAAATGACACATCGCATTCTGACATGATGCGCTGAATGAAATCCTTCTTTGGGTACGAGGACTTTGGAAGGTTCTCGTAATAATCCAAAAGGGTCATTTTTTGCTTTTTTTCTTCACTTTTATTTGCCATACAAATATTTTTTTGTAATTTTGCATTGTTATTTAAATATTCACGGTGCAAAGATAAGAATAATATTTGTAAAATCGGTACAAATCATTAAGAAATCTCTGTATTTTAACTTTTATTATACGTATGACAGCAAAAGAGGTTATTAATGCTATCCTTATGCAAGAAAATATAACTGGTTCGCAGCTTGCTAAGGATATGGGACTCAGTAGACCGCAAGCGGTTTATGATATACTTAATGGTAAGGTTTTGAAGGTGAGTGCGAGAATGGCTAATCTTATCCATACGTCCAAGCCTATGTACAATATCGACTGGTTGTTGACTGGAGAAGGGAATATGCTTAATGATGATATTCCTGCGACATCAATTAGAGCTGAAAAGCCAAATGAGCAGATAGATTCGCTTTCTGTTATAAATCGTCTCATCGAAATTAATGCACAGAAAGATGTGGAGATAAGGGAGCTACGTCAGGCATACGAACACCTTGCAAGATGTTTCGAGAAGCTAGCTAATGGGGAAACTATTACTCCTGCAGATAAAAAAGCGATTTCTATATAATTAACGTACACGGAAATATTTATAGCGTATGAAACTTACGACAACGCCAACAGGCATGGCGATAACAAAGCGTTTCTTCCTTGCTCTTGATGTTGCTATCAACCAGCGTAAAGCTAGAGGAATACGCACTTTTACCGAATCTCATGGTATCAACTATTGGAATTTCTCTACGTTTAAGAAGTGCCCAGATGGCAGAGCTATCAAATCAGAATGGCTTGCTTGGCTAGTTGAAGATTATAACGTTAATGCCGAATGGCTGTTGACAGGTGTAGGTATGATGTTTAAAATTCAAAATAACCCTTAAAATTTCGCTTATGAGAAGATTTGTTTCTTTTGTAGTAGAATTATTGGTTTGTTCGGCTTGTATGGCTTTAGAACCGCAAGAAATCTCTGTTGGTACATTTTCTTTGCGTTTTGAAACGCAAACTGAGCAAATTCATTGGCTTTTTGGAGCAGGTGACTTCGTTGTCAACAAGGATGCCGAAGATTGCGATCCAATGCAAGTTGAGCACTCTATTTCTGTGAAGGAAGGTAAACTGACAATTGATGCAGGTACCGAAGATGAGCTATCCTTCAAGATAACTTCTTGCAGTTATGAGGAAGGAAAAGTTTTTGTTGACCGAGGTGCTGTTGAAGTATACCGCCTAGTATGCCAAGAACTTGATGAGAACATTCCTTCAAAATGGACTTCTTTAATCACAATTCAGAAGGTTAAAGATGGGGCAAGAGCTAAAACCATCATTACCATTCCTCAGTATGATGAGTATGGAGCAATGTTCAGCATCACTATTTTGCATTAGAACAACCGCCCGAAAATTTCTCGCGCGCACGTTAGTATATTATAATTATATATATATAATAATAAATATATATACTATAAAAGAAAGATACTAACTACGTTAGTACAAAAGAAAAGTTTTTGGGCAGTGTGTTAGCTATTGTGTTAGTGAGTGTGTTAGCTGACTTTTTTCAATCTCTGTAAATTATTGATAATAAGTCTTTTATAGTGTGTTAGCAGTGTGTTAGTAGGTGTGTTAGCAAGTGTGTTAGGTGGTGTATGCTAAAATGACAATATTTATTACCAGTGTGTTAGCAGTGTGTTAGTTGCCTTTTTGAAATCTCTGTAAGTCGTTGTTTTATAGTTGTTTAAAGTGTGTTGGCAGTGTGTTAGCAAAAATAGGCAGTGTGTTAGCTATTGTGTTAGTGATTGTGTTAGCTGACTTTTTAAAATCTCTGTAATGTATTGGTAATAAGTGCTTTATAGTGTGTTAGTAGTGTGTTAGCAAGTGTGTTAGGTGGTGTGTTGGCTTAGTCTCCCAAAAGGCTACAAAAAAATCCCTCACCATCTTCACAGACAATGAGGGACCAACAAACATAAAAACTAAACCTTATCCTATTTACCACTTGTTGCGTTAAGTGAGGATTGAGGGAGTCAAACCCTCTTGGTCTTATTGCATCATAGAGGTCTGGTACACGGCAAGGTAAAACATGGTCTGATAAGAATAATACCGCTCCAGGCTTATATGCACTGCTACACTTTCAACGCTGTAGCCACAATCCTCAGATGCCAAAGCTACCGCCAAATTCTGAGAGTAAAGAATCCACTTGCCTAAGGTGGAGTAGCTTTGGTGTAGGCTCTAGAACAATGATAATTGTCCATCTTTCTCTACATAGCTGTTACCAGTAGGGTAGAGAAGTTCTTCGAACATTGCAGTCATGCAATTAGTCACTATAGAGTTACCAGATAACTTGTATAGCTTTGTTTTTTTAAGACCACTATTGCATAGCTTGTAGTCGTCCTCTTTATGTACTCCCATTAAAGCGAAACACTCGAAAGGAGATAACTTACGAACCTTGTTTTTAACTACGACTTTAGGAATGCAACCATAATTTTTCGGATCTTTGTACATATTCTCCATAAGCGTTGGAGATATGCCATGAATAGAGAAAACTCTCTGCTTACCTGCAAATTTGGCACCTATAGGCAAGTCTCCTATATGTATTATTTTTGGAGAACTTACTTCATTGGCATTAGTCTTTCTGATAAGTCCGTCTGACAGGCTCTTGGAAATATAGAGGGTTTTATCTTCGCTATCTTGCAAAATATCAGCTATCCTTAATGTTAGCTTTTCTGCTTTCGGGAAATGATAGTGAAAGTTTTCTTCTCCGTCTCTCCTTATGGATATAACGAATATTCGTTCTCGATTTTGAGGAACACCATAATCTTTAGCATTGAGTACCCTGTAATATGATGTATAACCATAACTTTCGAGTTCTTTCAACCAAGCAAAGAAAAATGGACGAAACTTTTCTGTTACCAGACCTTTGACGTTTTCCATCAAGAGATACCTTGGTTTCTTAGCTATGATGGCATTCCGTGTATACCACAGCAAAGATGATTTTGTTCCGCTGCCTTCCTCTATGCCTTTTCTCATTCCTGCAGTAGAAACCGACTGGCAAGGTGTAGAGTATGTGAGCATATCGAAATCTTTAACACCATCCCACATGATCTTGCTCATATCTCCAAGGTTTCTATCCTTGTATTCTGGAAAGAGAATATTGTGAGCTGTAATAGCTGACTTGTCTATTTCACTCCAGGCAACCAAATCAAAATCAAATTCTGAATGTTTATCTTTGAGATATTTCAAAGCTAGACATTGCGAATCATATCCACTGCAAAGTGTGCATACTCGGAGAGGATGGTTTTTATCATATATCATACCGCAGTCCTCCAGAACTTCATGATTTCAAGTCCTGTATAGAACTTCTTCATGGTTGCCTTTCTAAACCCACATTTGATAAGACCAAACATAGTGTACTTCTGTAAGGTCTTTCTTGTGATGCCAAGCAACTCGCAGGTCTCATTGATGCTGTATCTGCTTGTTGCTATTACCTTTGGTTCATTACTTGTTACTGCCATAAGCGAAATCCTTTCTTTTTAGGGCTGACAAGCTCGACTACCTTCGAGTATTCAAGTTCTGTTCGTACTATATCATTATTAAGCAAAATGCAAGTTTTACCCAAACCGTCAACTTGTCGTATTGATTGTATGTTGTCGACATTGATGAGTATCTTATAGCCTTCAATGTTTCTTACTTCGATAAATCTTGCCATATCTTACTCCTCCACATTTAAATCCTTCAGACTAGATAGACAGCATAACAATCCGATAATAGCTGGTATGAACAGCCAAGTATGACAGAATACCATTACTGCTGTTAGAGAGATACCGAAGCCAATGCAGATTTTTCTGTTGTTTTTTGCATTGCTTTTCCAATTAACATCTTGCTTCCACAAATCTACCAATTCTATGAAAGCGTTCTTTTTTTCTCCAACTTTTGGAGATTTATTGCTCTTAGTGCATCCCATAACGATGAATTTTAAATTTAACTTATTGCTCTTAGTGCATCTTAACACATCATTCATGCCAAATTCCAATCTTTTTTGTATCTTTGCATTGTTATTTTTAGAATGACAGTGCAAAGGTACAAAATAAATTTGTAAAATCGGTACAAAATATACAGAAATATCTTGATATTCAGATTATTTAACTTTGCGCATAGTATAATATATATAATAAGGTGTAGAGCAATGGAATTATATAAAACTCTTGAAGAGTTATCTGACAAGGTTTCTAAGCTGAGAAATCATGTAGCGACTGAGGAAGCCACGAAGACTGCCTTCGTTCTTCCTTTTCTTGTCTCACTCGGCTATGATATATACAATCCACTAGAGGTTATACCCGAAATGGATTGCGATATTTCACGCAAGGGAGACAAGGTGGACTATGCTATTAATATTGATTCCCAACCTGCGATGATAGTAGAGTGCAAGCAGTGTGAAAAGAGCCTAGATGCTTTTGTTCTCCAGCTAGCTAAGTATTATGTGGCAACTAAGGCTAGGTTCGCAATACTTACTAACGGTATAGAATATCGCTTCTATTCAGATATGGATAGAGTGAACTTGATGGACTCAAAACCATTCTTTGTTTTCGATATAAGCTCTTTTGATAAACATGATGTAGAATTGTTAGGTAGGTTTAAAAGAAACTGCTTTGACGAGCAGAAAATCATGCAAATTGCAGAAAACATTAATATTGAAGAGAAGGTTAGGACATTTCTAGAGAATGACGTATTCAAATGCTCTGATACATTTGCGAAATATATAGCTTACTCAATCGGTTGCAGTTATTCTGTAGATGAGGTTGCAAGAGAGGTTCGTAATCAAATAAATGATAGAATATCTATTCCACAGCCGAAAGGTGACAAGCCATCACCTATAGTGAATGGTGAAGACTATAAAGCTTATCTTTTGGTCAAGAAGATACTGAAGCATTATGCTTACGAGGACGAGATTAAATATACGTCTTTCAAATCGTATTTTACGATCAACAAGCATGGTTCTGTATGGAGATGGATTGTTAGAATCAAAAGGACGGCAGATAAAGTCAAGGTTTGTTTTCCTATGAATGATTATAAAACCAACGAGTGGGTCACACTTGACTCTATTGATGATTTATCAAAGATGAGTGATAGAATAATTCAATCATTTCGTATGGCTTCATTCGAGAAGTCTTATGGAGACATTACTAATGATAATCAAAATGTGGTTAAATACGAAAAAACCGCAAATAAACCGCAAGTCTGAAAGTGCTTGTTTGTAACTGATTGAAAATCTGCGGAATCCGAATTTTTCGGGCACGCCTGGAAAGCGTGTATTCCCCTAAAGGGAATCGGGGGTTCGAATCCCCCTCTTTCCGCTTTTATATATATAATAAAGTATATGAAGAAAAATACAGCTATTGCACGTTTTGCAATATTGGTTTTCACATGGATGTGTTCTCTGCCTATGATGGCTCAAGAAGAGAACATGGGATTTCATCAAGCTCTTAAGACAAAGTTTATAGAGGGTAATGCGGGATTTATGTCTCTCGTTGCCATCGCCCTCATCGTGGGTATGGCTTTCTGTATCGAGCGCATCATCTATCTGAGTCTCTCTGAAATCAACGCCAAGAAGTTGATGCAGGATATCGACCAGAAGGTGGCGGCAGGAGATGTGGAAGGGGCTAAGACGCTCTGCCGGAATACCCGCGGACCGGTGGCTTCTATCTGCTATCAGGGTTTGATGCATATCAGCGAGAGTCTTGATGACATCGAGCGCTCGGTAAGCGGATATGGTACCGTTCAGGCGGCTAACCTGGAGAAGGGCTGCTCTTGGATCAAACTCTTTATCGCTATGGCGCCATCGCTCGGATTCCTCGGAACCGTGATCGGTATGGTCATGTCGTTCGACCAGATTCAGCAGGCGGGCGATATCAGTCCTACTATCGTTGCTTCGGGTATGAAAGTGGCGCTCATCACTACTATCTTCGGTATCATCGTAGCCCTCATCCTTCAGGTTTTCTATAACTACATCCTTTCTAAGGTGGAGCACCTGACAAGCCAGATGGAGGAGTCGGCGGTTACTTTAATGGATATTATTGCCAAGAATAAATAAACGAAGAGCGAAATGGTTAAATTTCAATTTTCAAAGCAGAAGACGAAGTCGGCCGAAAAGATATCGCAGCAGGTGTTCTATATCATGATAGGACTGGCGGTGCTGGTTTTCGGTCTGTTCTTTTTGGTAGGCTACGATTTGCCTTTCGAAGAGAACCCCGACTTTAATGCGCCTCTCTTTACCGATGTGCTCATCCTGCTGATGTGGCTCTTCCTGATAGGAGGTACAGGTCTGGCAGTCTTTTCGATGATCAGAGATTATCGCAGCAGCAAGTCGGAGGCTGTAGTGAATGGCATTCCCGTGCGTCGCATCTTCCGCATCACATGGATCGGAACTTTGGCAGTTTTGCTGCTTACCTTCTTTTTAGGCGGTTCTGCTCCGATGCTCATCAATGGCGAGAATTATGCCGACTGGCTCTGGCTCAAGCTTTCAGATATGTTTGTCATCACATCGCTCCTGATGCTGGTGGCAGGAATCGGTGCCGTCTGTTTCGGTGCCACACGTTATATTCGGAAGAAAAACTAAAGTGAGTGCTTTGGGCTCTCTATTCTATAAATAAGGATTAAATATGCTGATTAGAAGGAAGCAACACGAAACCCCGGGACTGAATACCACATCTACAGCCGACATCTCGTTCATGCTGTTGATATTCTTCCTTGTCACCACATCAATGGATGTGGATAAGGGACTGTTGCGCCAACTCCCTTCACCTGAACCGCAGAAGAAGGAACAGCAGCAGTCGGTGGTAGACAAGGCTAACCTCATGGCGCTGCGCCTGACGGCTGGCGATACGCTTTTGGTCAACGGTAAGCCGATGCAGGTGAGCCAGCTCAAGGAAGAAACCATCCGCTTTGTACACCGCCTGGGCAAGAAACATCTCATCTCTATCGAGAGTGACCGCGATGCCGACTATAATCTCTATTTCCAGATGCAGAATCAGCTGATGGAAGCATATAGCCAGCTACGCAACGAAACAGCTCAGAAGAAATATCACAGGGATTATGCCCTCTTGAACAATGACCAGAAAGAACAGGTGCGCAACATCTGTCCGCAGCGCATCACAGAGTCGTATGCCAACGCAATGACTCATGCCGACCAGCGTGTTGATGTCAATGCTGAAGAAAAGCAAGGGGAAGAAAATTCGACAGAAACAGCTACAGAACAGCAGAAAGGAGGTAAACAATGATGAATTTTCATAAGAAATCGCATGAAGTGCCAGGGTTGAATACATCTTCTCTGCCAGACCTCATTTTCTCCGTACTGTTCTTCTTTATGATTGTTACCCACATGCGCCAGGTTACCTTGAAGGTAGACTGCCGTTTGCCACAAGGCAAGGAACTCACCCGCCTGACCAAGAAATCGGCGGTGAGCCATATCTATATAGGTAAGCCAACCAAAGAGATGCAGGCAAAGTATGGTACCGGTACCCAGATTCAGTTGAATGATAAGTTTGCTTCGGCTCCCGAAGTGATGGATTACATTTCGGCAGAAAAGAAGCGTATGTCGCCGGAAGACCAAAAGCTGATGACTGTATCAATCAAAGCAGATCAGGAAACCAAGATGGGTGTGATAACCGACGTAAAGCAGGCTTTGCGCCAGGCAAAAGCACTAAAAATCAGTTATTCTGCCACAGAAAAAGGAAAATAATATTAATTTATCATGTTTTTCTCTTAAAAAATTGCTTTTATTAATTTTTTGTATTATCTTTGCAAGCAAATTATTAGTATTATGTCAAAACAAATTTTAGATTCATTAGATAGGCAGATTCTGAAGCTGATTTCTCAGGATGCCCGTATTCCATTTTTGGAAGTGGCACGCGCTTGCAACGTGAGCGGTGCTGCCATTCATCAGCGTGTTGCTAAACTTACAAATCTTGGTATCATCAAGGGTTCACAATTCATCATTGACCCAGAAAAGATAGGTTACGAAACTTGTGCTTATATGGGACTCTATCTGAAGGAGCCTGAGAAGTTTGACCAGGTTGTAGAGGAGTTGAAGAAGATTCCTGAGGTTGTAGAGTGTCACTATACTACAGGTGGTTTTGATATGTTTATCAAGATTTACGCGCTGAACAACCACCATCTCCTGGAAATCATCCATGATAAGTTGCAGCCATTGGGATTGTCTCGCAGCGAGACCATCATCTCTTTCAATGCATCTATCAACCGTCAGCTTTCTATGCAGGATCTCAAGAGTTTCAACGATGATGAAGAGGAAACTGATGAGGAGGCTGCAGCAGAGAAATAAGATATAAAAACCCGTTGGCGGAATTAATTTAAGTTGATAAATATGAGTAAAAAGTTGCACATATCGCTGATTTTTAGTAACTTAGT